>Ga0209101_1000194_pt1 | contig 52472 bp, 33 predicted proteins | sample ConPoolayeCmetaG_FD_185481 | JGI IMG/M metagenome (GOLD analysis project Ga0209101, IMG submission 185481) | Hot spring microbial mat communities from California, USA to study Microbial Dark Matter (Phase II) - Cone Pool mat layer C metaG... ... | reverse complement strand
CCCAACCGCCGTCCACTCCCCGCCCTGACCCAAACTGCCAGTCGGTGGTCGAGGGGAACGTCTTCAACAGCGCCGGCCAGCGGGCCAGGGGGGCTACGGTGAGCATCGAGGGGGCTGGCTGGTCCAGGACGATGGCGACCGATGACAACGGCCACTTTGGCTTTGGCGGTTTGTGTGCCGGTACGGCCACCTTGCGAGCGACGCTGCTCAGCGGCCAGAGTGTGCCGGCCGTAACCGTGACCCTGAACGGCAAGAACCACCTGCAGGTCAACCTGAGTGCCGGCCCGACGCAGGCCACCGCCCCGGTTGGAGCGACGGCGACCGCTACTCGCCCGGCGGCGCAGCCGACCTCCACCGCCGAGGCCAACATGCCTGCCACAGGCTACTCCGGCTGGCTGCTGGTGGGGGGGGCGCTCCTGGGAGCAGCCCTGCTCCTCCTGGCCGGAGCAAGGCGAGTGTTGAGCAGCCGGGAGGGGGCCCATCGCGACGGATAGGCCGGCAAACCTCAACGGAAAAAGGAGAAACAACAATGCGACGTGGTAGATTTCTGATCCTGTTGGGCCTCATCCTGGCCCTGGGCACGGCAGCCGTCGTATTCCTGCTGCTGAAAGGCGCAACGACAACCCCGCCCCCGTCTGAGGTCATCCCGACGGAAGAGGTGGTGGTCGTGATGCAACCCATCGCCAAAGATGAACCGGTGGAAGGCCGGGTCGAATTGAAAGCCATGCCCAAAACAGCCATCCCCACCGGAGCTGTCCGCTCGCTGGCAGAGGTCAGCGGCGTGATCGCCGCGGTGGACCTGGACCAGGGCACGATCCTGCAACATGGCATGGTGCTCACCCCGGAGGAGCGGCGGCGAGAAGGGGAGTTGGGCAAGCTGGTCCAGCCAGGCTATGTGGCCATCGCCTTCCCCATTGACGAACTGTCCAGTGTATCCTACGGCATCCAACCCGGCGACCATGTGGATATCCTGATGACCTTCCCCTTTATTGACATTGACCAGGAACGGCAGCTTAAGGAACCGGTCTGCCCCATCATCTGTCCCGGCCTGCCAGGTGAGGAAGGAGAACTGATCTCCATCGGCACCGAAGGCCAGAGGCCGCGTCTGGTCGCCCAACTCACCCTCCAGGATATCGAAGTCCTGGGTGTCGGGCGTTGGGCCACCCAGCAGGCACCGGTAACGGAGGAGCAGGGAAAAACGCAGACGAAAGAGACCACCCCCACCACCCCAGAGCTTCCGCGGTACATTACCCTGATGCTCACGCCCCAGGATGCCCTGGTCCTCAAGCTGGCGCGGGAGTATAAGGCCAATATTGACCTGGCCGTGCGGGCCCAGGACGACCACCAGCAGTTCACCACCAGCCAGGTCACGCTGGATTATATCCTGGCCCGCTTTGCCGTCACCCTGCCGGCGAAACAGCCTTACACGATCGAAGAACTGCAAGGGGCCCGTCCCCAAGGACCGGAATAAAGATGATGCAGTCAGGAAGCGAAAAGATCACCCTGCTTATCGTGGACGACATCCCTGAAACGCGGGAGAATCTTCGCAAGCTGCTGTATTTTGAACCGAACATCGAGATTGTGGGCATGGCCGGCAACGGCCGGGAAGCCATCCAACAGGCCAAGGCATTGCAGCCGCACATCGTCTTGATGGACATCAACATGCCCGACATGGATGGCATCACCGCCAGCCAGGAGATCACCCGCGCTGCGCCGATGTGCCAGGTGATCATGATGTCGGTGCAGAGTGAGACCGACTATCTGCGCCGTTCGATGCTGGCCGGCGCGGCCGACTTTCTGACCAAGCCCTTTACCAGCGAGGAGTTGAGCAGCAGCATCCGACGTGTCTATGAGATGGGAGCCAGCCGACGGGCGGCCATGCCGGTCACACCGGCAGGAGTGGAAGGAGGCCCGGCCGTCGCCGCTCGCCGACCCCCGGCAGGCGGAAAGCTGCTGCTGGTCTACAGCCCCAAGGGGGGGACCGGGTGCAGCGTCGTGGCCATCAACCTGGCCATCGCCCTGGGGCAGGTCACGTCGAAAAAGGTGGTGCTGGTAGATGCCAGCCTTCAGTTTGGCGACCTGGCTGTCCTGCTGAACCTTCAAGGCCACCGCTCCATCGCCGACGTCAGCAGCCAGAAGGGGGAGCTGGATACCGAGTACCTGACCGCTATCCTGGCTCCCCATCCTTCCGGCATCCGGGTCCTGGCCGCCCCCCCGGTGCCGGAGGCGGCCGAAACCATCGGCCCCGACCAGGTGAAGGACATCCTGGCTGCCCTGCGCCAACAGTCCGACTATGTGGTGGTGGACACCTGGAGCTATCTGGACGACATTGTCCTGGCCGCCATGGATCTGGCCGATCGGATCGTGGTGGTGATGACGCCCGAGATCCCGGCCATCAAGAGTGCCAAACAGTTCTTTGAAATCGCCGAAGCGTTGCAATTTGCCGACGACCGGATTGACCTGATCCTCAACCAGGTCTTGCCGCGAGATAGCATCCGGGCTGAACAACTGGAAGGCAGCCTCAAACACAAGATCGCAGCCCAGTTGGAGTATGATCCCAGAAGCATCCGGCAGGCTATCAATCAGGGGCTGCCCCTGATCATGGCCGAGCCCAATCATCCTCTGGCCGAAAAATTCCGGTTGCTGGCGCAGCAGGAGGTGGCCGCCCTGGAACCTCAGCCGGTGCAGGCGGTGGAGGAAGCGGCCGCCGCACCATCACCGGAGGCCAGGAAGCGAACCGGACTCTTTGGCCGGCTCAAACGCTAGCTCGACCCTGTTCGATTCGATCGCGTTCTCTGTGCCTCTGCGGTGATCTGGATGGAAAGGGAAGGAGAGGTAGAGATGTCTTTACTACGCAGGATTGAAAAGAGTCAGCAGTTGCCGGCGCAACAACCACCCACCCCGGTCGAGCGCCCGACCAGGCTCGAAGACCTGCGCCTGCGCCGTGCGCCCGCCGCTCCGGTGCGAGACACCTTTTTGGACCTGAAGAGCCGCATCCATAGCAAGCTGATCGCCGAGCTGGACCCCAAGATGGATGTGTCCAAGACCGATGAGATGCGCCAGACCATCGAAGAGATGTACGACACCATGCTGGCCCAGGAGAACCTGATCCTGGGCCGGGCCGACCGCCAGCGGCTCTTTGAACAGATCGTGGCCGAGATCCTGGGCTATGGCCCCATCGAACCGCTGCTGGCCGATGACACCATCACCGAGATCATGGTCAATGGCCCCAACGCGGTCTATATCGAGCGAGCGGGGCGGATCGAACCCACCGACATCAAGTTCGAAAACGACGACCATGTGCTGCGCATCATTGACCGCATCGTCTCGCCGCTGGGCCGGCGCATTGACGAGAGTCAGCCCTACGTAGATGCCCGCCTGCCCGACGGCTCGCGCGTCAACGCCGTCATCCCTCCCCTGTCGCTCATCGGCCCTGTCCTGACCATCCGCAAATTCGCCCGCATTCCGATCACCGCCCAGACCTTGGTGGAGCTGGGTTCGATCACCCCGGAGGCGCTGGAGTTCATCAAAGCCTGCGTCCAGGCCCGGCTCAACATAGTCATCTCGGGCGGCACCGGCTCCGGCAAGACGACGACCCTGAACGTCTTCTCGGCCTTTATCCCCAACGACGAACGGATCATCACCCTGGAGAACGCCGCCGAACTCCAGCTTCAGCAGGACCACGTCGTGACCCTGGAAACCCGTCCCCCCAACGTCGAGGGCAAGGGGGAGATCACCATGCGACAGCTTGTGATCAACAGCCTGCGCATGAGGCCCGACCGGATCATCGTCGGCGAGTGCCGGGGGCCGGAGGCCATTGACATGTTGCAGGCGATGAACACCGGCCACGACGGCAGCATGACCACCGCCCACTCCAACAGCCCCCGCGATACCCTGGCCCGCCTGGAAACGATGGTGCTGATGGCCGGCATGGACCTGCCGCTGCGGGCCATCCGCGAACAGATCGCCTCCGCCCTGCACCTGGTGGTGCATCAGGAGCGGATGCGCGATGGCTCGCGCAAAATCGTGGCCATTACCGAAGTGCAGGGCATGGAAGGGGATGTGATCGTCATGCAAGACCTGTTCAAGTTCGAACAGGAGGGGATCGAGGGAGGCAAGGTGATCGGCCGGCTCAAACCGACCGGCATCCGCCCCAAGTTTATGGAGATCATCGAGGCCGCCAACATCCACCTGCCGCCGACCATCTTTGGAGTGGGGCGTCGCTTCTGAGTTCAAGGTTGGAGGTTGGAATGGGATCGTTGCAAATCTGCATGAACCCACTGATTCTGGCCGTGGCCGCCGCTGCGGCCGTGTTTCTGCTCTTTGTCGGACTGAGCCGGGCAGGACAGGCCGGCGAAGAGGCCGTTGAAGAGCGGCTGGACCGCTATGGCAGCCGGGCCGATACCAGGGGCGAACCCAAACGCAAAAAGCGCCGTTCGGCCATGGACGGCCTGGAGGCGATGGTCACCAAACGGGGCTTTGCCGCCAACCTCCAGACCGACCTGGCCCGCGCCGATTTAAAGCTCCGGGTCGCCGAATTCATGGTGCTGAACATCCTGTCGGTCCTGCTTTTCTTCCTGCTGGCCCGCCTGATCTTTGGCTCGCCGCTGATAGGGTTGCTGTTTGGGATCGTCGGCTTTTTTGTCCCACGTTTCTACCTGAGTTTCCGCAAGAGACGCCGTTTGAACGCTTTTAACGACCAACTGGGCGATACCATCACCCTGCTGGCCAATTCGCTGCGATCCGGCTTTTCCATCGTGCAATCCATGAAAACGGCAGCCGAACAGTTGCCCAACCCCATCGCCGCCGAGTTCCACCGGGTCACGCAGGAGATCGCCCTGGGCCTGCACTACGAAGAGGCCCTCAACAACATGTTGCGCCGCGTCCCCAGCGACGACCTGGACCTGTTGATCACCGCTGTCAACATTCAGGGAAAGGTGGGAGGAAACCTGGCCGAAATCCTGGACACCATCGGCCACACCATCCGCGAGCGGGTGCGCATCAAGGGCGAAATCCGCGTCCTCACCGCCCAACAGATGATCTCCGGCTACATCCTGACCGTCCTGCCGGTGGCGCTGGGCCTGATCCTGTATCTGATCAACAGGACCTACATGGGCCGCATGTTTCGGGACCCCTGCGGTCTGATCATGTTGGGTGTGGCGGCGGTCATGATCTTTGCCGGATTTATGGCCATCCGCAAGATCGTGAATATCGAGGTCTAAGCAGGGCAACGGCGAGCAGTTGCCCTACAGAGAGGTAGAGACTATGCTGATGATCATCGTCCCGGTTCTGACCTTTCTGGCCATCCTGCTGATTGTGGTGGGCATCGCGGCCCCCCGCCCGGCCGATGAGGTCGAGGCACGCCTGATCGAATATGGCGGCCGACCCCTCACCCTGGAGGAGATCGAGCTTTCCCAGCCCTTCAGCCAGCGGATTCTGGTGCCCATGCTCCAGGCCAGCGCCCAGTTCATGGCTCGCTTCACCCCTCAACGCACGTTAGAAGCCACCCGTCACAAGCTCGAACTGGCCGGGAACCCTAACAACTGGAGTCCGGCTGAGTTCCTCGGCTTCCGGGGGCTGGCCGCCCTGGTATTGGCCGCCCTGGTCTTCTTCCTGACCATGTTGGGCAATGTCGATCCGGCCAGGCGTCTGCTCTTCCTGCTGGTCATTGGCCTGCTGGGTTACTTTCTGCCCACCCTGTGGCTGAGCAGACGCATCCGACGCCGCCAGGACGAGATTGTCAAAACCCTGCCCGATGCCCTGGACCTGCTGACCATCAGCGTGGAGGCCGGTCTGCCGTTCGACGGGGCCATGCAACGGGTGGCGGAAAAATGGGACAACGAGATCAGCCGGGCCTTCCAGCGCATGTTGAACGAAATGCGGGTGGGCAAATCCCGCAAGGATGCGCTGCGGGACATGGCCGACCGGATGGGTGTGCCCGATGTCACCAGCTTTGTAGCCGCCCTGATCCAGGCTGACCAACTGGGCATCAGCATCGCCAAAGTGCTGCGCATCCAATCGGAGCAGATGCGCATCAAGCGGCGCCAGAGGGCGGAAGAAAAGGCGCACCAGGCCCCGATCAAGATGTTGATCCCGATGACCTTCCTGATCTTCCCGACCATCTTGATCATCATCCTGGGGCCGGCAGCCCTGATTTTGAAAGAGTCGCCTATCCTGAGCGCGTTCTGAGCGCGTGACCGTATAGGCCTCGACACCCGGCTTGTGATCGCAAAGACCGACGCCCCACAGCCTGCCCCTTCCGGTCACAGGTGGCTCAAGGGGCTGGGCGAGGTGCTCCTTGACCTGTTGTTTCCACCCAGATGTGTGGCCTGCCATCGCCTGGGCACCTGGCTGTGCGCCGCCTGTCTGAACGAGATTGAAGCGATCCGGCCACCGGTGTGCCCTCACTGCGGCTGGCCTGTGGCAGAACCGCTCCATTCCGATTCCACCCAACCCCAACAGGGCTGCGATCGCTGCCGGCAGAACCCGCTTCAGCTCGACGGCCTGCGGGCCTGCGCCTTCCACAGCGGCCCCCTGCGCCAGGCGATCCACCAGTTCAAGTATGAAGATGTGCGCAGCCTGGCCATCCCGTTGGGCCAACTGATGGGCGCTGGCTGGTCCCAGCTATGGCCGTCCGACTATGACCCGGATGTCATCGTGCCGGTGCCCCTCCACCCCAGCCGGCAGCGGGAACGGGGCTACAACCAGTCAGCCCTCCTGGCCCGCGAATTGGGTGTGTACCTGCGGCGACCGGTGGTGGAACAGGTCCTGATCCGCACCAGAGCCACCGTTCCCCAGGTGGGATTGAACGCCCAGGAACGGCGGGCCAACGTGCACGAGGCCTTCCGCTGCGTCAACAATAACCTGCAAGGCAAACGGGTGCTGCTCGTGGACGATGTCTGCACCACCGGGTCCACCCTGGAAGCGGCCTCTACTGCCCTGAAGAGGAGCGGTGTTTCGTCTGTCTGGGCCTACACGCTGGCCCGTGCCCGCTAAATGAAATGGAGGGCAACTGCTCGCAGTTGTCCTACTTAGGGGTGAGGTTGGATCGAATATTGCCGAGATAAGGAGAGTAGAAAATGGAATTGATCATCAAGGGCAGGAATTTCGAAGTGACGGACCGATTGCGTGACTATGTACACAAAAAGATCAGCAAGCTGGACCGCTACCTGCCGACCATCACCGAAGCATGGGTCGAGCTGGCGGTCGAAGGCACCAAAGCAGCCCAGGATCGACAGGTGTGCCAGATCACTGTTCGTTCCAACGGCACGATCCTGCGGGCTGAGGAGCGGTCGGACGACATGTTTTCCTCCATTGACACGGTCCTGGACAAGATGTACCGCCAGATTGCCCGCTACAAAGGCAAGCGCAAGAACCGCTGGCGAGGGGCCGGCATCACCGCCGAGCCACTGCCGATCGAGATCGAGGAAGAGGCCGAGGAGGAACCTCATACCATCGTGCGCACCAAGCGCTTCCCCATGACCCCCATGCACGCCGAAGAGGCGATCGAACAGATGGAGCTGCTGGGCCACGACTTTTTCGTATTCTTTAACGCCGATGAAGGCCAGATCAATGTGCTCTATCGCCGCAAAGATGGCGACTATGGCCTGCTCCAGCCGGAACTGGCCTGACCGACCAGCCAGGCAGGGCCGGGGCCTGGTGGCCCCGGCCCTTTTGGATGGTGGCTAAACATGAGCACGATCCTGTTCGTCTGTACCGGCAATCTGTGTCGCTCGCCCATGGCCACCGGCCTGTTCCGCCAACAACTGGCCCGGGCCGGGTTAGAGGCCCGTTACCAGGTCCGCTGCGCCGGCATATGGGCCATGGACGGCCAACCGGCCAGCGAGAATGCCGTCGCCGTGATGGCCGAACGGGGGATTGATATCACCGACCATGTGGCCCACACCCTCACGACCGAGGATGTGGTCGAAGCGGATCTGATCCTGGTGATGAGCCACGAACAGGAACAGATGATCCTCCACACCTGGCCGCAGTACGCCTGGAAGGTTCACCGCCTGAGTGAAATGGCCGGTAAGCGGAAAGACATTGTGGATCCGTATGGGGGCAGTCTGAAAGAATACCGGGCCTGCGCCGACCTGATTGCCGGCTATCTCGAACGGGGGTGGCCACGCATCCTGAAACTGGTGGAATCCTAAAGTTTGCGCAGCCGCAGATAGGTCACCAGGGTGTAGCAGGCCATCAACCCACAAAACAACAGGCCGTAGAGGTGATCGCGGTACCCCCCCAGCGTCACAAACCGCCGCCAGAACTCCCGCAGCGGCATGGTGACATAGGTCCAGGGTCGCACCCGAACCCCCCGCTGATGGAGGAGGTGGGCTTCCAGGCGGGTGTAGTGCCTCATCTTTGCCAGAAACTGGGCCACTGAATCGTAATTGTAGTGCACCAGCGCGTTCTGCAAATAGCCCGCCTCCCCATCGAGAAGCACGATCTCGTGGACCGGGTGGGCCGGATCGTAGCGCGCCCGTTCCCGGCGCAACAGCCGCAGTTGATAGTCAGGATACCATCCCCCACCGCGCATCCGGTGGCCGATCATATAGTTATGTCGAGGAATCCACCACCCTGCCCGCGCCTGCTCCCCGTCATAGCCAAGCACCTGCCGCACCTCCTGCGCCAGGGCCGGCGTGACCCGCTCGTCGGCATCCACAAACAGGACCCACCCGGCCTCTACCGCCTGGAGCGCCGCATTCCTCTGGGCGGCAAAGTTGTCCAGAGGGCGCTGCACCACCCGCGCCCCGCGCTGGCGGGCGATCTCGACCGTACGGTCGGTGCTCAGGTCGTCAAACACCAGCCGCTCATCGGCCCAGGCCAGGCTATCCAGGCAGGCGCCGATGTGGCGCTCTTCATTCCGGGTGAGGACGACCGCTGCCAGGCTCATCGTCATAGCGCCGCTACCTCCCGGTAAGCCGCCAGGCGGCTCTCCAGCTCGGCAGTGGTGATCTCCCCCCGGCGATGGGCTGCTCGCGCCCGGCGGGCCTCGGCCCACAGCCCCCACCGCACCAGCCAGCGCGCCGCCCGACAAAAGGCAGCACCGTGGTGCTTGTCGAACATCAGAAACCGGCTGCGCCACAGAGCCACAAACATCGGATCGCGGAACTGGCGGGTGCTCTGGGCCACGTAGTGAATGATCTGCGCCCGGGGCAGGCAGTAGATCGCCCAACCCGCTGCCTTGATGCGCCGGCAGAGGTCAACCTCCTCGCAGTAGATGAAAAAGCGTTCGTCAAAACCGCCCACCTGGGCCAGCGTCTCGGCGCGGACCATCAGCGCCGCCCCCAGGGGATGATCGACCGGGAAAGGCCGGCCCGCCTGGTACAGGCGCCGGGGATAGCGTCCGTTGAGCCGCGAATCGAGCAGGCGAGGGTGCAGGGGAAAAAAGTCGAAGAAAATCTGCCACAGGCCGGGAAAGGCAAAAGCCGAGTGCTGGAAACTGCCATCGCCGTGGAGCAGGCTGGCCCCGGCCACACCGGCCTGGGGTGTTGCGTCCAGAAAGCGAACCATCTCCCCCAGAGCGTCACCTAACACGCAGGTATCGGGGTTCAGGAACAGGATGTGGCGGGGAAGGAGCTCCCCGCCTCGCTTCATGGCCTGAAGCGCCAGATTGTTGCCGGCAGCAAACCCCACATTGCGCTCGTGGGCGATGAGATGCACCTCTGGAAACGACTCACGCACCATCTCCGCACTGCCGTCGGCCGAGGCGTTGTCCACCACCCACACCTGTCCGGCCAGCCCCGACCGCGCCAGACCGGCCAGGGTCGAATTCAGGCACCCGGCCAGCAGGTCACGTGTGTTATAGCTGACAATGAGGACGGCCAGATCCATTTTGGAGATTAGAGATTGGAGATTAGAGATCAGAGATTGGAGATTGGACTTTACGGCTCGCCGAGGTGAATCAGCAACCGGTCCACATAGTTGTTCATGGCGCTGATGCCCACCCACTGGTGGATCAGCGCCCCCCAGGCATAAATCTGGTTGCGGGGGAAGGGGCCAACCAGCTCAATGCAACCGGTGACCGTGCCGCGTCGGTGGGCATCCAGGAAGCACTGCCGGTAACCTTCGATGACCTCACAGCGCAGCTCTTCAGGCCTGCCTACCGCCCAACGATAGGGGAAATCCAGCTCAGAGGTATCGAACCGGATGCCAAACCGCCACACACCCGGTTGTTCGTAAAAGCTATCGTCGCCCATCTCGACGGCCAGCGTATTGTAATTCTGATCGCTGCGATAAAAGGTCCCCGACGGCGGACCGGAGGTGCGGATCGGCACCTTGCCATAGTTCTCGATATAGGTGGTGAAGCACAAAGTCTCCCCTAACGGCAGGTAGAGCTCGGTGCCCTCCAGGCTGCGAACGGCGCTGCTCCAGTGGATCGTGCCGTTGACCACCAGGGCGCGGGGTTTGCCCCCATCCTGGATGGTCAACGTATCGCTGACCACCACGTGGTGACCTGCCAGGTCCCGTGCCTCGCCAACAACGATGTAGGTGCCATCGGGCGGCGGATCGGCCCCCCGGTCCACGCCGCCATCGTAGTCGTAGTAATGATAGCCCGCCTCACCCGGTTTGGCCACCTGCTCCTGCTCCTCCAGGGGATAGTGGACGTCCGGTTTTTGCGGGTCGTAGAGGTAAACCAGAACGCTGTCCACATCTTTGTTGAGATAGTAGGACACCCCCGTGCGGTCGGTCAGGCCATCCTGATTGGGGGTGAACACCGGCAGGGTGACGCCGAACCGGCGCAGTTCGGGCACCGTGATATCCCCCCCTTGCAGTGTGATCTGACCCTGAACCCGCTCCACCTGGCCGTCATCGCCCCGGGCTTCGACCACCCAGCTATAGAGGCCATCGGGCAACACCCAGCTTTTCACCAGTTGCCGGCCATACTCGTTCTGCAACCAGTAGGGTTGATTGACCGTGCCCCCCCACTGCACGCGATAATGGCCCGCCGAGCGGGAACGCTCCTGCCGGAAGTAAAACCGCTGACCATCGGCGCTCTCAAAATAGATCGAGACCGCAGCGTTTCGCGACAGTTTGTAGGCAATATTGGTCACATCATCGGTCCCGTCAGCATTGGGCGAGATGACGGCCGGTGAGACCGAGACCTCATAGAGCAGGGGGCGCAGATGGCAGGCACCCAGGGCGAGGCCCAGCAACGGCAGGGCGACCAGAGCCACGACAATCCAGGTTCTATCTCTCACAGTGGTCAACCTCGCGCTCACAATGGCCATAGTGTACCAGAAGGGAAAGGGTTCGTCAAGTCAAAGCCGCATTGGCATCAATAGCCGAAGGCATTGCCTTCGGCTACCCGGCCGTCCGCTCTGAATTCGGAATTCCAAATTCGGAATTCGGAGGGGGAGAAAGGGAAGAAAAGGGAGGGTTTTGAGGGGGGCGGCGCAGCCGCCCCTTCAAAACCCCAATTCCTCCCCTTCCCCGCGCCGCGCAGCGGCAGCGGGGAGGGGGCAGGGGGGAGGGGCAGGCCAGTGTCATGTCCAGAAGGCTCCAAATGCCTCTGGGAAAAAGGTTGCACATGGCGTCATAAGTCTTGTTCGATCATCTGTGTTCATCCGTGAAATCGGTGTCATCCCTGTCCCAAAAGTGGGTCCCCGGCGGTTTTCAGGCCGGCGTGAACAGGCCGCTGAGCCAGGTCCACAGGCGCTGGCCCGGCGTCGGTTGGAGGTCATCGTGGACGGTCAGGTCATACTCGTTGGCAGTCAACACCTGGCCGCCACGGCTGAGCCGGCAGGTCACCCGCCAGCCGCCACCCGGCGGGAGGAGCCAGCCCACCCGACCGACGATTGTCGCCGAATCGGCAGCCACGTCCAGGATGCAGGTGAAACGCTCCGCCACCTGTCCCCGTCCATCCCACAACAGGACCTCCACCAGGCAACCGTCCAGCGCCTCATGCCGGTCGTTCAGCAGCCACACATCAGCGCACAGCTCATCACCGCCCTTGTACTGTTGCAGGGGATAATCAAGGCTGACCAGCAGGGGATTGAACAGCCGTTTGACGGTCTCGTAGGCGGGCTTGGGCCGCCGGTAGAAATCGAGGAGCGCCCAGGAGATGGCCGGCCACGGCTCGTTGAGCTGCCAGACCAGCGCGCCGCCACAGCCCTGAGCTTTGCGCCGCCGATAATGCTCGATGGCGATCTGCAGGCCGTGGGCCTGAGCGCGCTGGCTGGCCCAGACAAACTCTTCGCAGGACACCGGCCTGCCGGCCAGGAAGGGACGGGCGTAGCGCCACAGCTTATTCAGACCGGCGCCGTGACAGGTCCACGCCGGCCCCGGCGGCCAGAGTTCCTCCGCCGGGATGAAACGGCGCAGGCTCTCCACCTCGGGCGGGGCCTGCAGGCCAAACTCGCTGGCAAAGAGGGCGGTGTCCCGGCGATAAGCCGCCGGTGGCTGAAAGTGGTGCCAGACCAGCCAGTTGTGGCGGTCGCCATCGGCCGGCGAGGCAGGCAGGAAGGGGCGCGTCGGATCCTCGGCGGCCACCACCCGTTGCAGGGTGGCCACCAACGGGGCGTTGCGCCGGGGGCTGAACTCGTTACCACCACACCACAGGGCCAGACAGGGATGATGGCGCAGATCGCGGACGATGGCCCGCGCCTCCGCCTCGACCAGGCGCAGATACTCCCTGGAGCGTGGATAGGGGGCGATAAAGGCGCAGGCAAAAGGGAACTCTTGCCAGACGAGGATGCCGAGCCGGTCGCACAGGTCATAGAAGGCGGCTTTTTCGCGCAGGCCACCGCCCCACACCCGCAACAGGTTCATATTCGCCTGGCGGGCCAGGGTAAGCAGGGCATGATAATCGTCCCGGTTCACCAGGCCGGGCAGGATGTTGGCCGGCACCCAATTGGCCCCGCGGGCATAGATGCGCCGGCCGTTGACCGACAGCCTGCCGCTCTCCCACCCGACCTGCCGCAGGCCGACCGTGTGCGTCACCCTGTCCAGGAGCCGGCCGCCCCCCTCAACCTCGACGGTCAGCCGGTAGAGATCAGGCTGGCCATGGTCCCAGGGCCACCACAGGCGCGGCCGGTGGATCGCCAGTTCGACAGGGCAACGGTTGCCGCCGGGGAGCAACTCCGCCGGTCGCTCCGTGACCACCGGCTCTGCTTCAAACGTCTCGCCAGCCAGGAGGCAGCGGACGCGGACCTGAGCGGCCTGCCGGGCATCCATCTCCACCACAACGGCCAGCCTTACCTCCTCCTCATCTCCTCGTTGCCGCACGACCAGATCGCGGATGAACGGGTCACCACCGATCACCAGGAACAGGTCGTCCCAGAGGCCCATCGTGCGCAGCGGCGGGGCAAAATCCCAGCCGAACCCCATCTGGCACTTGAGGGTATCACGCCGGTCGGGAAAGCGGTCGGGCAGGCCGACGAGCCGGCCTTCAATCCGGTTCAGCAGCTTCCCCCAGGCGGTGCTGCGGTCGGCCGGCAGCCAGCGCGAGCCGACGATGCGCACCGCCAGGCGGTTGTCGGCCTGCGCACGCCGGGTTGAGCTTGCCGAAACCAGGTCGGTCACCTCATGGACCTGCGGCGAGAACATGCCTTCATGTCGGCCCAGGTGGTGGCCGTTGAGGAATAGATCGCTGAGGTAATCCACGCCGCGCAGCACCAGATGCACCCGCCGGTCAGGGGTGAGGTCCAGCGAAAAGTCACGGCTGAGCCACCAGCAGTGATCGTCCACCCATTGGGCAGCCTCAACCTGCCGGCCAGGGTGCAGATCGGGCAGGCGACCGGCACGCACCAGGTCGGCGCGGATGTTGCCGGGCACGGTGGCCGGCAGCCACTCATCCACCTGCTCCAACTCCTGCCAGGTGGCGCGACGGGGGTCTGCAGTGGGCGGCGACCGGCCTAACTGCCAGTCATCGCCGCCCAGGTCTATGATCTGGCGGGCCATCTTTCCTCCCCTCTATTTGTTTCCCGCAGAGACCCAGAGGGCGCAGAGCTCTCTCCTCGCAAGTATCTGTTTACCGCCTCGTAACGCTCAGCGACAGGGGTTACGCCGTTGACCCGGCAGGCTTACCACAAAGGCACCAGGACACAAAGAATGACCATGAAATCTTGGTGTCTTCGTGTCTTTGTGGTGAACATGTCATCCATTGCACAAGTCCTGTTCGATCATCTGTGTTCATCCGTGAAATCGGTGTCATTCGTGTCCTGTAAAATTCTGCCCGTGTGAAAAGTGTCAACCAATTTTTTGCCGATACTTGAACCATCCCACCGATTTCCCCAGAAAATTGAACCATCCCCAAAAACGCAAGCCCTGTCAAATGAAAACCACCGGATCGGATCCGATCCGGTGGCGATGGAGAGCATAGCCCCGCTGTGCCGTGTGCCTTGTTGGTATTGAACCTGCACAAACAGGTGGGAGTCTACCCATCGGTTACTGCCTTGCCATCGGCCAGGCTATCGCATCCCCTCTGGTGCCCGACCCCCTTTTTTCGGGTGTTGGCTCAAACCTCTCTACAGGCATCACGCACACAGCAGGGTTCTATCGGCGCTCATTATACTACAAAAGCGGAAAAGGTGCAAATCCAGGGCAGCCAGGTTTTCACCCCTGGCAGCCTGTCGGCGTGGAGGCTTTTGCCGGTGAAAACAGGTTCATATCTGGCTAAAACCGACTAAAGCCTTGACTCCCGATTGCTCGCCGACAGGTTGCCAGGAGAGTACCGTCACTCAACTTGTGCTGAGTCTGTCGAAGTAACCAGGCGGATATGCAGGTCACGGAGTTGCTGCTCGGTGACAGGGGATGGTGCGTCCAGCATCAGGTCGGCGGCGTTCTGGCTCTTGGGGAAGGCCATCACCTCACGGATATTGGGTTCGCCGGCCAGCAGCATCACCAGGCGGTCTATGCCGGGAGCGATGCCGCCGTGGGGCGGCGTGCCATACTCGAACGCCTCCAGCATGTGGCCGAACTTTTGCCTGGCCTCCTCCATGTCCAGGCCGATGAGGCGAAAGACCTTTTCCTGGATCTGGCGCTGATGAATGCGGATGCTGCCGCCGCCGATCTCATAGTTGTTACACACCAGGTCATACTGCTGGCCCCGCACCGCGCCGGGGTTGGTATCCAGCAGCGGGATGTCCTCGGGCACCGGTGCGGTAAAGAGATGATGGCTGGGGTCCCAACGCCCTTCCTCTTCGTTCCAGTGAAAGAGCGGAAAGTCCACAATCCAGGCCATGGCCAGCACATTGTCATCACGCAGCCCCAGCCGGTCGGCCAGTTCGACGCGCAGCCAGGCCAGGGCCTCGGCGACGACGGCCGGCCTGTCGGCGACAAACAGCAGCAGGTCACCAGGTCGGCCCTCCAGACGGGCGATCAGGGCCTGTACGGTCCCTTCGCTCAAAAATCTGGCAAAAGAGGAGCGGATCCCATCCTGCCCCAGGGCCAGCCAGGCCAGCCCGCCGGCCCCGTGGGCCTTGGCCAGATCGGTCAGCTCGTCAATCTGTTTGCGGCTGTAGCCGGCCAGCCCTTCGGCGCGGAGTCCCTTCACCTGCCCCCCCCGGGCCACCGTATCGCGGAACAGGCCAAAGTCACAGCCGGCCACCACAGGAGTCACATCTACCAACTCCATGCCAAAGCGCAGGTCAGGATTATCCTTGCCAAAACGGGCCACCGCTTCCTGGTAGGTCAGGCGGGGGAAAGGCTTGAACAGCAGCTTCTTGTCGCTGATCTCCTCAACGATGCGGGTATACATCTCTTCGACAAGCTGCAACAGATCCTCTTGCTCGACAAAACTCATCTCCAGGTCGAGTTGGGTGAATTCCGGTTGGCGGTCGCCGCGCTGGTCTTCGTCGCGGAAACAACGGGCGATCTGGAAATAGCGCTCAAAGCCGGCCACCATGAGCAACTGCTTGAGCTGCTGCGGCGACTGGGGCAGGGCGTAGAACTTGCCGGGATGGACACGGCTGGGCACCAGGTAATCGCGAGCGCCTTCGGGGGTGCTCTTGGTCAGGATCGGCGTTTCGATTTCAATGAAACCGCGTTCGCTCAAGAAATCGCGGATAAATTTGACGACCCGATGGCGCAGGATCAGGTTGCGCTGCAACCGCTCGCGGCGCAGGTCCAGATAGCGATATTTGAGCCGCAGGCCCTCTGCTTCGCCGGTTTCGCGGTCAATGTAAAAGGGGGGCGTCTTGGAAGGGTTGAGGACTGTTACCGCATCGGCTATGACTTCGACCTCGCCGGTGGGCATGTCCGGGTTTTCCTGGCCGGGCGGGCGGCGCTGGACGGTGCCCTGCACCTGCAGGACCCACTCGGCCCGCGCCTGGCTGGCCGTGGCAAAGGCCGCCGGGGCGTGAGTTTCGTCGAACGTCACCTGGACGATGCCCGACCGGTCGCGCAGGTTGATGAACAGGATGCTGCCGTGGCTGCGGTAGCGATGCACCCAGCCGGCCAGGGTGACCCGCTGACCGACCTGATCGGCACGCAGCTCACCGCAGAAATGGGTTTTGAGCATGTTGCCCCTCCTGGTCCCCAGATTGGGCGGAATGATACACCGGAGCAGGAAAAAAGTCAAAGATCCTGGCCCTGCTCCACCAGGGTCTGTGACCCCGCCGTCGCATAGGCGTCAACAGGCGCGGGCGATTGGAAATCGCACCGGGTAGCCGAAGGCAATGCCTTCGGCTACCCGGCCGTCCGCCTGCGCGGACGGAGGCGTCCACGCCGGTGGACGCCCGGCCGCAGGCCCCTGAGTAGGGGCAGAGCGCCGCTCTGCCCCTACTTGAGTCGCTTCTTATGGGGCGGGCGAAGGTTGTGCCTTCGCTGAAAGCCCGGCCGGAGCATGATCAGCCCCGCCTGATCACCGGCAGATCAAGGCAAGAGGCGTGGTGGCTATTGCGGGCGACGGTGATGACCGGCGTCCCCTGCGCCGGGATGCGGACAAAAGTGCCCTCGTCGTGCCCGGCAATAGCCACCCGCAGGCGATGCCCCTTGCGCACCAATACTGAGGTCGGCAGCAGGCCAAAGGTGAGCTCGGCGACCTCACCCGCCACCAGGGGCATGGCATCCTGCTTCTTGAACGAATGGTACGGCACCTGGAGCCTGTAGGGTGACGGCTCGTCCGACACCCGGCGGTGGATGGCCCGCAGTTGCCCCTCGGTGATGTAGGTCACCCGGCCGCTCTCATCCACATCCTCCAGATAGACGTAAAACACGCCATCCGACGCAGTCGAGGTGATATACAGCGTGACCACCGGATAGCCGCTGATCTCGATGTCGCTCTGGAGCGGGGGGCTGGTATAGGTCAACAGGCGCTCGTCCGCCTCGGCCCGGTCCGGGTAGACGACGGTGTGGTTCAGAACGCCGCCCATCTCCCACCAACGGTTATACTCGCCGGTCGTCGCCGTAAAATCTACGGCGTACGAGTCGGCACCGGTCTCGGCCACCGGCCTGTCGAGGGTTAGAGCGCGGTTGTCGGTCAGGTACCAGCGCCAGGTCGTCGCCCCCCTGGGCGGCCAGACCTCTGTCTGTTTCCAGCGTTCTTCCCCCAGGGTGTAGTAGAACAACACCCTCTCCGACCGCACGCCGTTGTCGGCATCCTTCAGATAGGCGTCGAAGAAGCGCAGCATCTCTCCCCATTGCGCCGGCAGCCGGGGGTCGGCACGACGGGTCGCCGGACGATAGGGGCTGGCGTGGAACCGCCCACCATGCTCCCAGGCCCCGATCACCGCCCGTTGTGCGTTGTCAAAGGTCAGGAAGCGCCGCAACACAGCATCGGCCGTCCCGGCATCCAGCCAACTGCCCCAGCCGAACAGGGCCGCACCCGAACGCTCGATCCGGGTTTTGAAGCGATGCACAGCCATTTCATCCACCGTGACGCCCAGGGCCGGATGGCGATCGTCCCGATAGATAACCTGTTGAGCCAGCTCAAACAGATCGCCATTGGCGGCATGAGCCTGGATCGCCTCGGCCAGCATCCGGCGGTCCCGGTCGCCGTCCACCGGCCTGACCCCCCTGACCAGCAGGCGGGCTGCCAGCCCGATCTCTGGAGGGATGCGGTTGCGGTCCAGGAGCTGGTCAAAGTGGCTCCATACCCGCATGAACCGTTCGTTGAGCACACCTCCCGGAAAGGCGATGTCGGTATAGGCGTCCGGGTGGTTGAACATGGGGATGAGCGCCTTGACCGCCGGATGATTGGGCACTGCCAGCAGTTCGGCGGTGGTACCTACATAAGAGATGCCATAGCCACCCACCCGGCCATTGCACCACGGCTGGGCCACGATCCAGTCCACAATCTCGGCCATGTCCCAGATCGAATCCTCCGGCCAGGGGTGAGGGCAGGCTCCAAACGACGCGCCGGTGCCACGCACATCCACCAGCACAAGGGCATAGCCCTGCCCGGTGAAGAACGGCTTGAAGCGCCGGAAATCGAGGTTCAGATCGTCAGCCGAGAGCATCCACCGGAACGGTACCCGCAACTCCATGTCACGCCAGTAGCGGGTCTGCGACAGCAGCGCCGGGATGCGGGTTCCAGACGGTAGATTGCGGGGCAGTACCACCGTCACCGCCAGCCGAACGCCATCGCGCATGGTCAGGTACAGGGAGTGGCTGGCGATCCCCCGGTACTGAGGGGGCGGGACCTGATAGCTTCCAAAATCGGCCATTTTCCCTCCGAGAACAACGGATCGGCAAAGGAACCGGGTCATCCGTCATCTACCAATTGTATCACGCTTCAACAGTGCGGTCAATCCCGCTCGCCAGGTTGCAAACGAGGTCATTTGCTGGTACAATACCACGCACCCGAACGGCGGTGACAGGCAGGAAGCCACAATATGTAGTAGCATTGCCGGACAGATGACCAAGTGATTGGGGTATCCACCCTGAAGCAAATTACCCCTTGACAGATTAGAACGTTTGTGCTATAATTGGGATAGAGCCTTTCTCAGGAGAAGAGAATGTCCAGAACCTATGAGACGGAAGACATCCAGGTCCTGGAATATCCGGAAAATATCCAGCGGCGGCCGGGGATGTATGTCGGCGGCACCGGCCTCGATGCCCTGCACCACCTGGCCCATGAGCTGATTGACAACGCCGTAGATGAAGCCCTGGCCGGAGCCTGCCGGCGGATCTCGGTCGAGATCCACCCCGACGGCTCGCTGACCGTGGCCGACGACGGGCGCGGCATCCCGGTGGGCATTCACCCGGAAAAGGGCCGCCCTACCCTGGAACTGGTCTTTACCGAACTGCACGCCGGCGGCAAATTCAAAGAGGGCAGCTACTCGACCAGCGGGGGATTGCACGGGGTCGGGATCAAGGCCACCAACGCCCTGTCGGAGTGGCTGGAGGTGCGGGTGCGCCGCGACGGCGTGATCTATTTCCAGCGGCACGAAAACGGCCTGCCGGTCACCCCGGTGCAGATCCTGGACCCGGCAAGCGGGCAGGTCATCGGCCAGGTGGGGGGGCCAGACGAGGCCCAGGTGATCCAGGCCCACGCCGACAGGGGGCTGGGCACCGGCACAACCGTCACCTTCAAACCGAACCCCCACTACCTGGACGTGACCGAATTCGATTTTGATGCCCTGGCCCGCCGCCTCCAGGTTATCGCCTTCCTGTTGCCAGGGGTGACCGTTGAGTTCACCGACAACCGCAAAAAGAAGGGACGACAAAAGAGCTTCTGCTACGACGGCGGCCTGGTGCAATATGTCCACTGGCTGAACCAGGAGCGCAGGACGATCCACCGCGATCCGATCGAGATCGGCGGCACGCAGAACGGAGTGGCGGTGGAGGCGGTGTGCCAGTGGCACACCAACGTGGACGACAGCGAGATCGTCAGCTTTGTCAACACCATCCCCACCCCCGATGGCGGCAAACATGTGGCCGGCTTCAAGAGCGCCGTGACCAGGGCGCTCAACCAGTTCGCCGCCGAGAAAAAGTTGACGAAAGAGGAGGACAGCATCCGGGGGGCCGATGCCCTGGCCGGGCTGACAGCCGTGCTCAAGGTCTCGATGCACGACCCCCACTTTACCAGTCAGACCAAGACCCAACTGGCCAGCGACCATGTGCAGGGGATTGTCCACAGCCTGGTCTACGAGGGGCTGCTGGAACAGTTGCGCAAAAAGGCAGCCCTGGGCAAGACGATTGTCCAGCAGGCCCAGGCAGCAGCCCAGGCACGGGTGGCGGCCAGCAAGGCGCGGGCGCTGGTCATCCGCCGCAGCGTGCTCGACGCCGTTGATTCCGGCCTGCCGGGCAAACTGGCCGATGTCAGCAAAGGGACCCCCATCGAGCAGACGGTGCTCTATATCGTCGAAGGGGATAGCGCCGGCGGTTCGTGCAAGATGGCCCGCGACCGACGATACCACGCCATCCTGCCGTTGCGCGGCAAACCGCTCAACGTAGAGGGGGTCAGGCTCACCCGCCTGCTGAGCAACGCCGAGATCAAGGCCATCATCGCCGCCGTGGGAGGGGGTGTGGGAGCCGACTTTCGCGTGGAGGAGATGCGCTATGGCGGGGTGGCCCTGCTGACCGATGCCGATGTGGATGGCGACCACATCCGCGCCCTGCTCTATACCCTGTTCTGGCGTACCATGCGGCCCCTGATCGAAGCCGGGCGGCTGTATGTGGCCGTGGCCCCCCTCTACCTGGTGCGCAAGGGCAAACAGGTCCGTTACGCCTATTCCGACCGGGAGCGGGACGCCATCCTGAAGGGATGGGGCCGGGAAGGGGTGACCATCCAACGCTACAAAGGTCTGGGGGAGATGAACCCCGACCAGTTGCGCGAGACCGTCTTTCGCGTCACCGGGTCTGGCCCGTTCAATGAAAGCCTGCGCCGGGTGACGGTGGAAGATGTGCATCACGCCAACCGGTTGATCGCCACCCTGATGGGCAACCAGGCGGGGAAGCGCCGGAGCTGGCTGTTGGAACGCTGGCACACCGACACAGACACGGAGGACATGGGCGACACGGAAGAGGTGGAGGACACGGATGACACAGAGGATGCAGAGAGCAGGGGCACATGACGCAGGGGGCAGGGGCGCAGGGAGCACGGGCGCAGGGAGCACAGGCGCAGGGAGCAGGGGCGCAGGGAGCAGGGGCGCAGGGAGCAGGGGCGCAGGGAGCACAGGCGCAGGGAGCACAGGCGCAGGGGGCGCAGGGAGCGAAAATGCCTGACACCACTCTCGCTAACCCCGCTGCTCTCGCTGCTCCCGCTGCTCTCGCTGCTCCCGCTGCTCCCGCTGATCTCGCTGATCCCGCTGATCCCGCTGATCTCGCTGCTCCCGCTGATCTCGCTGCTCCCGCTGATCTCGCTGATCCCGCTGCTCCCGCTGATCTCGCTGCTCCCGCTGATCTCGCTGCTCCCGCTGATCTCGCTGATCCCGCTGATCTCGCTGATCCCGCTGATCTCGCTGATCCCGCTGACTCGCTCAACCTGACCACCGACCTGGAACAGGCCTACTTTGAGTATGCGGTGGAGACGATCACCGACCGGGCGCTGCCCCGCGTCGAGGATGGCCTGAAGCCGGTGCAGCGGCGCATCCTGTACACCATGCACGAGATGGGCCTGACCCACGACAAACCGTTCAAGAAATCGGCCAGGATCGTGGGGGAGGCCATGGGCAAGTATCATCCCCACGGCGATCAGTCGGTCTATCTGGCCCTGGTCCGCCTGGGCCAGGATTTTTCCATGCGGGTCCCCCTGGTGGATGGTCAAGGCAACTTTGGCAGTATTGACGGCGACCCGCCGGCGGCGATGCGCTACACCGAGGCCCGCCTGGCCGAGATCGCCGGGTTCATGCTGCAAGACCTGGACATGGACACCGTGGATTTCGTGGACAACTTTGACGGTTCCCTGCGGGAACCGGTTATCCTGCCGGCGGCGCTGCCCAACCTGCTGGTCAACGGCGCGACCGGCATCGCGGTGGGCATGGCCACCAGCATCCCCCCTCACAACCTGGGCGAGGTGTGCGATGCGGTGGTCTATGTGGCCCGCCACTGGCACCGGCGGGCCGAGATCACGGTGGACGAACTGCTCAAGATCATCCCCGGCCCCGACTTTCCCACCGGTGGGGTGATCCTCCGCACCCGCACCGATGCGGCCGGCCAGAAGGTGGACAGCATCCGGGAGGCCTATCAGCAGGGGCGGGGGCGCATCATCGTGCAGGCGCGGCTGGACCTGGAAGAGATCGGTGGCGGGAAAGCCAACATCGTCGTCACCGAGCTGCCCTACGCGGTGCTCAAGTCCACCGTCCTGGAGCGGATTGCCCGCGAGGTGCGCGAGGGCAAAATCAGCGGTGTGACCGACCTGCGCGACGAGTCGGACCATGAAGGGATGCGGGCGGTGATCGAGGTCAGCCGCATGGCCGATGCCCGCCAGGTGCTCGAACAGGTGCTGGCCCACAGCCAGCTCCGGGAGACCTTTGGGGTCAACGCCCTGGCCCTGGTCCCAGAGCGGGTCAACGGCCAGGTGATCGTGCGTCCGCAACGGCTGTCATTGCGCGAGATGCTGGTCTACTTCCTCGATCATCGGCTGAATGTCATCTCCCGCCGCAGCCGCTACGAGCTGGACAAACGGGAAGCCCGGCTGCACATCGTCCAGGGGTTGCTCAAGGCGCTGGATGTGATTGACCAGGTGATTGAGACCATCCGCCGCAGCCAGAGCGCCGAAACCGCTGAAACAAACCTGGTCAAAAAATTTGGGTTCACTCACCTGCAGGCCCAGGCGATCCTGGCCATGCAACTGCGCCGGCTGGCCGCGCTGGAACGGCGCAGACTGGTCGAAGAGGAAAAGGAGCTCAAAGAGCGGATCAAAGTCCTGAAGGAGATCCTGCGCTCCGAAGCACGCCGCCTGGAGGTTGTCATCGAGGAGACAATGGCCATCAAAGCGCGGTTCGCCACACCGCGCAAGACGGTCATCCTGACCGACGAGAAATCGGGCGAACGGGCTGTCACCGGGGCAGACCTGGCCCGGCCTGAAGGCCCTCAGATGATTGTCGTCACCACCCAGGGGGTGCAACGCCAGGATGCCAAAGGGTTCAGCTACCGCCTCAAGGTCGGTGTCACCAGCCGGGCGGTAGAGGCCCATCGGCTACACCTGTGCGTCGGGCCGCAGGACCGGGTGGTGCTGGTCTCAAGCCACGGCCGGGCCTGGTGGGGCGAAGCAGGCCGTCTGCCACGCTCCGCCACCTTCCAGGAGTTGGGGTTGGCCAAAGGGGAGCAGGTGGTCGGCCTGGGCCGGCTGTCGGACGACTGCTGCCTGGTGTTGGGCACGCGCCAGGGGCAGGTCAAGCGGGTCAGGGCTGAAGATGTGCGCTCCGGGGCCGAGGCGTCATGGGCCCGGATCATCGGCCTGGGCGAGGAGGGGGACAGGGTGCTGTTTGCCGGCACCGGCGGAGAGGGGGCGCAGGTGATGTTCTTTACCACGACCCGGGCCAACCGCTTCGTCGCCGGCGAAGTCAACCCCCAGGCCACCCCCTCGGCGCGCGGCGTGGTCGGCATCAGGCTGTCCGGCGAAGACCATCTGCTGGGCGGCGCGGTGCTGAGCGACCCGGCAGCCGGATGGGGGGTGGTGGTGGTCAGCCAGACAGGCTATGTCAAGCGGATGCCGCTCGACGAGTTCCCGGTGCAGGGACGAGGCGGCCAGGGAGTGCAACTGCTCAACGTCACCAGGACGACCGGCCCGGCGGTGGCGGTGGCCGTCGGCCCATTGGACGGCGGGGTGGACCTGATCGCCGCCGATGGCAAACGACAACATCTCGACCAGGTACCGGTGGAGAAGCGGGCCGGCCGGGGCAAAAAGCTGGTCGAAGTCGAGAGTGTGGCCGAAGCCTGGGTGCTGTAGGTGGGAGAGAAAAATTTCAGGAGGAAAACAAAATGACTGCACTGAAACAACTGTTGGGGCCGATGCGCCTCCCCTTCCTGGTCCTGCCGCCGGTGTGTGTGCTGGTGGGAGTCAGCACCGCCGTCTGGGGTGGGGCCAGGATCAACCTGCTCCACCTGATCCTGGTCCTGGTAGGAGCATTCACGGCTCACATCAGCGTCAATGTCCTGAACGAGTACTTTGACTTCAAGAGCGGACTCGACCTCAGAACACGACGCACCCCCTTCAGCGGCGGCAGCGGCACCCTGGCTGCCAACCCCCAGGCAGCCCCCTCGGCGTTGATCACCGGGCTCACGACCCTGGCCCTCACCGGCCTGATCGGGCTGTACTTTGTCTCCGTCCGGGGAGTGGCCTTGTTGCCCCTGGGCCTGCTGGGGCTGGTGGTTATCGTCCTCTACACCCCCTGGATCACCCGCTCCCCGCTGTTGTGCCTGATCGCCCCCGGCCTGGGCTTTGGCACCCTGATGGTCATGGGCACCGATTTTGTGCTGAGCGGCAGCTACTCGTGGGCCTCCTTCTTTGCTTCGCTGGTACCCTTTTTCCTGGTCAACAATCTGCTGCTGCTGAACCAGCTCCCCGACGTGGAGGCTGACCAGAGCATTGGGCGGCGGCACCTGCCCATTCTCGCCGGCCGGCGGACCGCCAGCCTGGTCTACGGCCTGTTCCTGCTGGCAACCTACCTGTCCATCGTCGTGGGGGCGATCCTGGGCAGGTTGCCCTGGACCGCCCTGCTGGGCCTGGGCAGCCTTCCCCTGGCCGTGCCGACCTTCCTCGGTGCCTATCGGAACGCCGAAGCCATTGAAAAATTGATCCCCTTCCTGGCCAAGAATGTCCTGATCGTCATCCTCACCCCGCTGCTGACGGCGATCGGGATATTCCTCGGCTAGCAGCCTGTCGGAGAAGCGATCTGGAGTCAAGGCTTTAGCCGGTTTTAGCCAGAAACACATCTGTTTTCATCGGCTAAAACCTCCACTCCCCCAGGCTGTTAAGATAAAAAATATCCCCTCTCACCACAGAGAACGCCGGGTTTGATTCCCCGGCGTTCTCTGTGTGCCCGGCGGTGAAATCTGTAGGGCAACTGCGAGCAGTTGCCCTACAGGGACCGGGGCCACACCTCCAGGAGAACGGCCAGCGCCAGCCCGGCCAGGCCACCGGCCACGATCCCCAGCCCGGTGGTCAACAGAGGACGGGGGAAGGCCGGCTCATCCGGCTCGTGGGCGACGGCCGCAATCTGGACCTCGGTGCCGGTCAACTGTGAGGCGATCTGAACCTCAGCCCCTTTGCGGACCAGGGTGAGATAGTTCTCTCTGGCCAGGTTGCAGGCGTCTATCAGGTCCTGTTTGAGCGCCTGCTGCTGTTGCAATTCCGCCTGCAGGCGACCGATCTCCGCCTGCAAAGCGGCAATCTGCTCCAAAGTTGCGCCGTCCTGCCCATAGGCCAACAACTCCTCCCCCCTGAGCAGGGTCAACGACCGGTCGGCGATCTCGGCCTGAGCTGCCGTCCGGTCGGCTTCCAATCGGGCGATGAGGCGATCCAGCCGGGCAGCCCCCATCGAGAACGAACCGGTACGCAGCGACCTGCCGACGCTGATCATGGCCGGCGAATACGATCCCATCACCCCGCCCGACTGGGGGCGACATGCCGCAGAAACGCTCAAGAACAGCTTTTTCTTCGAGTATCCGGGGATGGGGCATGGCACCAGCCTCGGCGGCGGCTGCCCGACCGAGATGATGATCGCCTTCCTGGAAGACCCAACCAGGGCGCCCGACGACACCTGCATCGGGGAGATGGGGGGGCCGCAGTGGGCTGTGCCGGCGGAAGGAGCAGAAGCCATCGTCCTGGAACCGTTCACCAATACACAGATGGGCATCCAGGGCGTTGTGCCGGCCGGCTGGACCGAAACCAGCCTCGGCGTCTATGCCCGGCGCAGTTCGGGGCTGGACGCAGCGGTGATCATCGCCCAGGCCGCGCCGATGAGCGCCGACAGCCTTCTGGGGCTGTTGGTCGGGCAATTGGGGCTGAAGGCGCCGCCGGCCAGTGTCGGCGAGCGCCAGGCCAATGGCCTTACCTGGACCCTCTATGCCGTCGAGGTGCAGGGGCTTTCGATAGATTTCGCCCTGGCGGAAAGCGGGAAACTGGGGCTGATCGTGCTGCTGCAAAGCACCGCCGAGGAACACGATGCCCTGTACCAGGCTGTCTTTCTGCCGGTGATTGATGCGCTAAAGCCGATCGCCGGGCCGGGATAGGAGCCCGACCTTCGGGTATATACCTGCAATTGCAAATAAATTCGACAACCGGGAAGGCAAGAGGATGGCCTGCGAACAGATCTTTCTCCAACAACTGCGCAAGCGAGGGTTCCGATTGACCCCGCAACGGGAGATCATCCTGTCGGTCTTGCACGAGATCGAGGGGTGGGCAACCGCCGACGAGATCTACAGACAGGTACAAAATGTCAGCGGTTCCGTGGATGTCTCGACCGTGTACCGCACCCTGGACCTGCTTCAGGAACTCGGCCTGGTTGCGTGTGTGGATGCCGGCGATGACCAACGACGCTACCAACTCCTTGGCATCCACGGCCCCCACCTGCACCTGGTCTGCCAGGCCTGCGGCCAGGTCATCGGCGCCGACCTGGAGAGCGCCCAGGCCTTCGCCCAACGCCTGCAAGCCGACTATGGCTTCCGGGCAGCCCTTGAACACCTCTCTGTGCCAGGGCTGTGCCCGACCTGCGCCGCCGGCGACAGATAGCCCCTCTGCCTGTTCCTCCCAACCTTCATCCCACCACGTCACTTGATCCGGCCACCCTCCCGATTTGCCAGGACACCCTTGTTGTGCTATACTCTTATTGCAACCAGTTGCAATAAGAGGCGGCTCGGAGGGGAGTCCGACGCGACAAGGGAAGGGGGCAGATGACGAACCTGGGTTCGGGAGTGGCCTTGCGCCGGTGGCAGGAGCAGGTGATCGCCTGCCGCGAAGCACGGTGGGAAAAGGAAGAGGAGGCCTGGCAACGCGCGGCGGGATGGTACCAGGACTGGGTACAGCACAACGACTATGTGGACCTTGTCCTGCCGCGCCTGCTGTCGGTTGTTGGCCCCAAGGCGCGGGTGCTGGAGGTTGGCCCCGGCAGTGGCGCCTTCACCCTGCCGCTGGCCCGCGTCGTGCGAGAGGTCGTCGCCGTGGAGCCCTCGGCACCCATGCGCGCCGTGCTGGTCCGCAACCTGTCCCACGCCGGTATTTCCAACGTCTGCCTCATCCCCCAGCCGATAGAAGAGGCGGTGACCACCCTGGCCGGGCCGTTCGACCTGGCATTGGCCTCCTATTCCCTCTATAACGTGGAAGCGATCGATCTGGTGATCCGAAACCTGGTGCACCTTTCCGGGCATGTCGTCGCCCTGATGGGCACCGGCGAGCCGCGGGAGTGGGAGCAGGAGCTATACCGCCGCTTCCGGGGTCGGGATCGGGTCGCCCCGCCCCAGATGCAGTACTTTTACCCGCTGCTGTTGGAGATGGGCATCTATGCCGACGTGGAGGTCTTTTGGACCAGTTACAATTATGTCTACGACTCGGAAGAGGCATTGGTCGAATGGTGGCGGCGCTATTTCCACCTGTCCGAAGCCGGGTGTTCGGACCTGAGGGCGGCCCTGTTGCCTCTGATCGAACGGCGGGATGGACAGATCGGCATCTATCAACGCAGCCGCACCGCCTTGGTGTGGATCGAGCGGGGGCGCAACATCGGATAGGGGAAATACCATGCTGAGCAGGGAGGCCATCTTTCATCAGATCGACGCCGACCGGGTGGAACCGATCCAGCAACAGATCGAAGTAGAGTATGACAACGCCCTGCAGGTACCGGTGAGCTTCCGGCGTGCCGGCCGGCGCTACGAGATCACAGAGGTAATCGCAGCGTTCCACGAGTCGGCCGAGGACCCCTCGGCCCTCTACCTGGTGCGCACCGGGGAGGCGGTCTATGCCCTCTATCTGGATCCGATCCGGCAGGAAAGCCCCTCTGTGTGGCGCTGTCAGTGGGTGCTCCACTTCCAGGTAGAGGAGGAGGAAGAGGAGAGGGAAGCGATGCTCGTTGACTGGAAGCTCAAACAGGTGGCCGATTTCCACGGCCATCTCTGCCCGGACCTGGCCATCGGCTACCGGGCCAGCCGGTACGCCCTCGACACCCTGGCGGTGGAGAGGCTGTGGGGGGAGGAACTGCGCGCCATCGTCGAGAACACCACCTCGGCGGTGGATGCCGTGCAACAAGTGACCGGTTGCACCGTGGCCAATCGGCGGCTGCACCTGCACGACCACGGCCGGCACATCTATATCTTTGCCTGTGGGGAGGGGCCTGGCCTCCGGCTGGCCCTCAAACCGGGGGTGCTGCCCGCCGATCCCGAGTTTCTGGCCCTGGAGCAGGCCATCCAGAGCAGGCAGGCGACTCTGGCACAAACGGCCCGCTATCAGACCCTGCTGGACCGACGCATCGCCACCCTGCTCCAACTGGCGCCGGAAGCCCTCTTTGAGGTGACGCGCATAACCGTCGAGTGGCCGGAGGTCTCCTTTACCTCAGCCCTCATCCCCTGCGATGCCTGTGGCGAGCTGGTCGTCGAGACCCACCTGATAGCCGACGGGGAAAGGCGGCTCTGTCGGCCATGTAGCGAGGGGGAAAAGGGGGACCGCCCCCCTGCCTTTCTTGCAGAACCACCTTGCCCACGGTAGCAACCCATGAGACAGCGATTTCTGATCACCGGCGGCGCGGGCTTTTTGGGGATCAACCTGATCCGCTTTCTGGTCAGGCAGGGCCACGCCGTAACCTCTCTTGATATTGCCGATTTCCCTTATGCCGACGTCGTGGACAGGATCCAGGTTCTCCAGGGCGACATTCGGGACCCGAACGCCGTTGAGCGGGCGCTGGAAGAGGTAGAGATCGTGGTCCATGCTGCCGCCGCTTTGCCCCTGTACCCCCGTCAGGAGATCTATGCCACCAATATAGACGGAACGCGAACGGTGCTCGAAGCGGCCTATCGGCGTGGGGTCCGGCGACTGATCTACATCTCCAGCACGGCCGTCTATGGCATCCCCGATCACCATCCACTTCTGGAAGACGATCCGCTGAGCGGGGTAGGCTCTTACGGCGAGAGCAAGGTCGAGGCCGAAAAGATCTGCCATGAATATCGCCGCCGGGGCCTGTGCATTCCGATCCTGCGCCCCAAGTCGTTCGTTGGGCCGGAGCGGCTTGGAGTGTTCGCCCTGTTGTACGAGTGGGCCAGCGAGGGCAGGCACTTTCCCATCCTCGGCAGTGGCCGCAACCGTTATCAACTCCTGGATGTCGAGGACCTCTGTCAGGCAGTGGTCCTGGCCGCCAACGGGCCTGAGGAAAAGGTCAACGACGTTTTCAACATTGGCGCCACCCAGTTCACCACCGTGCGCGAGGAGTTCCAGGCCGTTCTGGACGAGGCCGGGTATGGCCGGCGTGTGATCCCCCTTCCTGCCTCGCCGGCACGGGCGATGCTCCGCCTTCTGGAGCGCCTGCACCTGTCCCCTCTGTACCAATGGACCTACGACACGATCGTCACCGATTCGTTCGTGTCGGTAGAGAAGGCCAGGCGGCTGTTGGGGTTCCAGCCGCAATACTCCAACCGGGATGCGCTCCTGAGGAACTATCGCTGGTACCTGGAAAACAGGGCAACCCTGGGCGCTGACGGCATCACCCACCGGGTGGCATGGAATCAGGGGTTGCTGCGGCTGGCCAAACTGTTCTTTTGAACCAACGGGAGTTTACCGATGTGCCAGGCAACGGTCTATCTGGACGGTGATAAGGTGATGGAAGAAGTGATCTGGCTGGAACCCACACCCGATGGGTTTCTGTTGAGGTCCCTGTTCGAGGAACCCCGCGAGATTCGGGGCAAACTGGAGGGCATTGACCTGCTCAAACATCGGGTCTTGCTCACGTCAAAAACTCACGGCCAAAAGGAGGAGCCATGAACGACATGGAGAAGCTGCGCGCTCTGCTGCCCCACTGGATCGAACACAATCAGGAGCACGCCGGGGAGTTTGACGCCTGGGCCGAAAAGGCCATCGCCGCCGGCCACGAGACGGCTGCGCATCAGATGCGCCATGCTGCCGAGGCGATGCACCAGGCGACCGGGGCGTTGCAAGCGGCCCTGGCAGAGTTGGGCGGGGCCATCGCCCTGGACCACCCCATCCATACCCACTGACTTGTGCTCGCGGTGGCCCTCCTCGCCCTATTGATCCCGCCGGGGCCAGGCCGCCAGGAGAAAGGCCAGCCCCAGCCCGGCCAGGCCACCGGCCACGATCCCCAGCCCGGTGGTCAACAGAGGACGGGGGAAGGCCGGCTCATCCGGCTCGTGGGCGACGGCCGCAATCTGGACCTCGGTGCCGGTCAACTGTGAGGCGATCTGAACCTCAGCCCCTTTGCGGACCAGGGTGAGATAGTTCTCTCTGGCCAGGTTGCAGGCGTCCATCAGGTCCTGTTTGAGCGCCTGCTGCTGTTGCAACTCCGCCTGCAGGCGACCGATCTCCGCCTGCAAAGCGGCAATCTGCTCCAAAGTTGCACCGTCCTGCCCATAGGCCAACAACTCCTCCCCCCTGAGCAGGGCCAGCGACCGGTCGGCGATCTCGGCCTGGGCTGCCGTCCGGTCGGCTTCCAATCGGGCGATGAGGCGATCCAGCCGGGCGGCCCCCTGCCCGACGGTGACATCGGCCTGCTCCAGCCAGCCCTGGCCCAATTCCAGGCTCAACGACAGGGTGATCCAGTGGGTAAAGGCGCCCGCCTCCAGCGAAAACAGGGCAAACTGCTCGCCGGGTGTCAACTGCTCTGCGGCCGGCAAAGCCGCCAGGTGAGTTTGCAGGCTCCTGGCGCCAAAGAGCAGTTGGTTGATACGGTTGGTGCGGGCCAGAAAAGCATCTACCTGCTGCCGCGCCGCCGCAATCTGGCCGGCTTGCAGGTTGGCCAGGACCTGTTGCCTCTGCTCGATCTGGCGGGTCAGTTCATTCTCCCGGCTCTGGCGTACAAAACTCTCAAGTTCTTGTTGGGCCGCTTCATAGGCCGTCCGGGCGTTGGCGATCTGCGCCTGGATCTGTTCGTAACCGGGTGAGGTATTGCTATACAGGCGGTTGACCTGTTCCTGATAGGTCTCGGCCCAGGCATTGGCGATCGCTGCCGCCTTCGCCGGGCGGTCGGCCCGCGCCTGGAAGGCGATCAGGTTCCCCTCGGTGCGGATGTCGGTCGCACCCTGCATAAAGTCCACCGAGCGTTCGTCGGGCGGCAGGCTGTCACCCAGGCGCTCCAGAACCTTGATCCACAGGTCATGACTCCCGGCCAGGCCCACCAGGGTCTGACGGCGTACCTGTTCTTCCTGGACCGACAGGTTCACAACATTCTCCTCGGCCACCGTCTGGAAGCGGGGATCAAGGGTCACTGCCGGGCGCAGCCTGGTGATGAGCAGCAAAGCCTCGGCTTCGTAAACCGGCGGCCAGACCAGGCTGAGGATCAAAGCCACCGCGCCGGCCATCAGGGCGCCGGCCACCGGCAGCCAGAACCGCCGGCGCAGGGTCAGGATGATTTCCTGGAAGGTCATGGGGTTCCCTATCCCTCCGTCAATTCATACCGGCGCAATCCAGAGGCCTGCAACGCACTCAGGAACAGAAATGCCGGAACGCTCGTCAGGTATCGTCGCCACAGGCGGCGGGGTTCGCTCGCCAGGCGGAAAAGCCATTCCAGGCCGCTGCGCTGCATCCAGGATGGTGCCTGCTTTTTGCGCCCGGCCAAAAAGTCAAAGGCGGCCCCCACGCCGATGAGCAGCGGGGCCGCCACCCGTCCCACGTGAGCGGCCATCCACCGCTCCTGCCTGGGCGTGCTGAGGCCGACCCAGACAATGTCCGGCCCGGCAGCGTTGATCGCGGCCACGATCTGTTCGTCCTGCTCAACCGTCAGCGGTTGGAAAGGGGGCGACCAGGTGCCAACGACCCGCAGGCCGGGGAACCGCCGCTGCAGAGCAGCGGCCAGTTGCTCAGGAACACCAACCTCCCCGCCGTAGAGGAAATGGCGGTAGCCTCTGGGCACCGACCACCGGCACAGGGCCAGCATCAGGTCGGGGCCATACACCCGCTCCACATGGCGGAACCCCCGAAGGCGGCTCAGCCACACCAGGGGCATCCCGTCGGGCGTCACCAGGCCAGCGGAATTGTGGATATGCCGCAACCTCTCATCGCGCTGGCTCTCCATCACCCCGTGGACGCTGGTGACGCACACATAATGGGCCTCGCGCCGGGCGATCCAGCCGTCCATGATCTCCAGCGCCATCGTCATGTTGATCGCGCTGACGCCCACCCCCAGGATATTGGTCCGTGGCGGCTGTGGCATCTACCGCTCCGTGAGCATCCGTTCCAGATCCCTTCGCACCTGCTCCCGGTCCCTGGTGGCAAAGTACCAGTCAATGGTACGCCTGAGCCCCTCCCGAAAAGGCACCTGTGGCTCCCAGCCCAGGAGCTTCCTGGCCAGGGAATTATCCGCCACCCGATTTAACGGGCCGGTGGGCATATCGGGGCGAAAGCGGATCTCGGCCTGGTGGCCAGTATACTCCAGCACCATCCTGGCTGCATCGAGGACCCGGATGCGCTCCATCGTGCCCAGATTGACGGCGGTGGCGTCGTCAATCCGCTCGGCGGCCAGGAGGGTGCCACGCACAATATCGTCAACATAGGTCCAGTTACGCACCTGGGTGCCATCGCCCCACACCTCAAAGGGGTTCTGGCCGATAAAGGCCCGGGCGATCAGGGCGATGATCGCATGGTTCTCCTTCCCACGAGGGCCATACACGGTAAAATAGCGGCAAATCGCCGCTTTGAGTCCATATTCCTGATAATACGCCTTCAGCGTCAGCTCGGTCATCAGCTTGGCCCAGCCATAGAGATTGTCGGCATCATAGGGCGGCCTGATCAGGTCTTCAGTGAGGTACAGTTCCTCGTCCGTATTGCCCTGCACAAAGCCGGGATAGACACAGCCTGACGAGGCAAAGACTATCTTCCGCACCCCGGCTCGCTGTGCCTCCCACACCACCAGCCCTCCCAGGAAAAGATCGGACGCCGGCCCGGCCTGGTGTAGCTCCACATAGCCCCGGCCGCCATGATCTGCAGCCAGGTGAAAAACGGTATCCATGCCCTGCACCGCCAGCCTGGTCACCCCTGGCTCGCGCAGATCGGCCTGGAGGAATTCGATCCGCCCGTCGGCCAGATGTTGCCGGATGTTGTCAAGCCTGCCGCTGGAGAGATCATCCACGACCCGGACTCTGGCCCCGCGCTCCACCAGGGCGTCGGTCAGATGGGAGCCGATAAAGGAGGCTCCACCTGTGACGAGAACAGGCCGATCCTGCCAGAACGAAAAGCTGCCGGGATCCCCCGCCCCTTCATGCATCGGTTCCATAAAATGTCACAACACCTTTCTCCGTCGGCTAATGATATCCATTATATTCCAGGAAGGTCGGGCTGTCAATCCGTCAGAGCTTTCTAACAAAGCAGGTCGCAGGACAGGCCTTCAGCCTGTCGGCAAGCCCGCACCTGTGCCCGCCGGACCACAACCCGGCAGGCCATATGCGTCCACGCCGGTGAGCGCCTGGCCGCAGGCCCCTGAGGTGCGACCTGAGTCGCTTAACTTGACGCATATGGCCCGGCAGGCCGGCACCTCACACCTTCCGGCTCTGACCCAGAACTGCACAGTAACTTGCTTCAGTCAATTGGGCCAGCCGCTCCCAGGTAAAGCGCGACAGGGCTTTTTCCCGCCCCCGCTGTCCCATCTCGTCACGCAGCGAGGGATGATCCAGCAGGTGGACGATCTGCCCGGCAATGGCCGTTGGGTCCTGTTCCACCACATAGCCATCCACCCCGTCGGCGATCACTTCCCGCGCCGCCGGGGCGTTGCCGCCGATCACCGGTTTGCCCAGCATCCACGCTTCCAGGAACACTCCTCCGAAGCTTTCCTGGGTGGAGGGCACACACAGCAGGTCACAGGCAGCCAGGGCATCGGTCTTGGCCTGCAGGTCAACGATCCCCAGCTCCAGAACACGCGGCTGCCGATGGCGGCTGAACAGGAAGCGGGAATAGCGGGTGCGCGGCCCGATGAAGACGAAATGGGTGTCGGGGAACCTGGCCCATACCGCCGGCGCCGCCCTGAGCAGGGCCGCACAACCCTTGTAGCGATACTTTTGCCCCACAAACAGGACAACCGGCCCATCCAGGCCATAGCGTTGGCGAAAGGCATCGGCATCGGCTGAATCGGCCAGCACCGGCCCCATGCCGGTGACAAAGATCCGGTCCGGCTCCACCCCCAGGTTGATCAGGGTCTCTTTCTCCGCCTGGGTCAGGGCGATCACCCCATCCGCCTCGCGGTAAAGCCAGAGGTAGTGCCGGTAATTCCAGCCCACCCAGCGCGGATGGTGAAAGGGGGTCAGCACAAACGGCACGCCCAACCGGCGGGCCAGCTTGAGAGAGGCAAAGCTCAGCCCCTCCCGGCCCACCCGGCCGTTGTGGATCAGGTCGGCGTCGCGGGCCAACGGCTCCAGGTGGTCCAGAATCTGGTCCGAGATGGCCTCAATGGCCGGCCCCCTGGCCAGATAGTAACTCAGCACCCACGGGGCGATCCGAAGCCGCTGGCCCCTGGTCAACGACAGCAGGTGCACCGGAACGCCATCGAGCAGATAGGTCGCCGGGCGGCGTGGGGCGCGCAGAGTGGTGCCCAGGAGCCAATCGGTGCGGGACCTGTCCCAGTGAGCCGCCACCTGGAGGCGATGGCGCCTGGCCAACCGACAGGCCAACTGATGAAACCAGGTCTGGGCGCCGCCGACGGAGGGGGGATAAGCCGTAACTGTATACAGCAGGTTCATGGCGACGAGGCGGCTACCTGCCGGTACAGGTCACAGGTTTTGCGCGCTGCCACCTCAGCGGAGCAGTGCTCCCGGGCAAATTGCCGGGCGCGCTGGCCCAAATGCCGACAGAGAACTCGATCCCGGAGCAGAGAGATGGTGCGTTCGGCCAACGCCTCAACATCGCCGGCTGGCACCCGGTAGCCGGTCATCCCCTCTTCCACCAGATGGGCCGTGCCGCCGATGTCGCTGACCACCGAGGGCAACCCGGCCGCCATCGCTTCGGCCAGGGCCACCGGTGAAGACTCCAGGTAGGAGGGGAACAGAAAGACCTGACTGGTGCGATAGGCCTCCAGCAGAGCGTCGTGGTCCAGTGACCCCAGAAAGTGCACATAGCCTTCCGCGCCGATCCCGGCCACGTAGCGCCGCACCTCCTCGCCGTAGGCCCGGAAAGCCGGCAGAAAAGCACCTGCCACGTACAGCTCGGCCTCCGGCACCCGCTGGCGGACCAGGGCCATGGCCTGGACGGCCTCCAGCGTGCCCTTGCGCTTCTGCACCGAGCCGACCAGCAGTACCTTGCCCGGCTTCGGCTCCGGCTCCAGCCGGAAGAGAGCTTCGTCCACCGGGTTTTCGACGACGTGCAGGTGCGCCCGCGTGTGGGGAGCGATCACCTGCTGCACGAACGGGCTGATGACGATGATGTGGCGAGCACGGCGCAGGCAGGCCCGCTCGACATAGCTCCACAGCGCCACCCGCAGCCGGCCCTTCAGCGCCCCTCCCCGTAGCTCCAACCGGGCTTCCAGGGTATTGATGCCATGGACGGTCACCACTGTGGGCCGCCCGGTGTCGAACGCGGCAAAGGGGTAGGCCGCAACCTGGCCGTGGGCGTGGACCAGGTCCGGGGCCAGCGCCTCGATCTGCCTCCGCACCGCCCGGCGGTCCACCGTCAGCATCGTCAGGCTATGGGGCAGGCGCGGCGATGAAGGCAGATAATGCACCGTCCAGCGGCCCCGTTGGACCAGCCGGACAGGGGCATGCAGCTTTTCACAGCTCACCACGTGCAACTCCAGGTCCTCAGAGTCGGCCAGGCGTTGGAGCGTGTGATAGATGACCGCCTGAATCCCCCCAACCAGATTGGGAGGGTTCTGCGGATAATCTCCGGCGATGACTACACGCATAGGCCTTGAGGGTTGATGGGCCGGCCTCGCTTTTCAAGCTCTCTTCCGAAGCAGAATAGAGGCCAGGTTCAGTGATACGGCTTTGTCGCAAACGGCTTATAGTCCACGCTGTGGCACGAGACCAGGTCCCCGTTGCCAGAAGGTGGGTCAGGACAATAGTTCTGGTCCCAGGCTGGCCCTGCAGATGAGCCCCAGTAGTTGTTCTCAGCAGGCATAAACCCCTCGGCGTAGGAATAAACCCCATACTGTCCATTGTCGGCAATGTCACAATAGGAAACACTGGCCTGCCCGCCATTGCCCAGGCCATGGCCGGTGTTGTGGACAAGCACGCAGTCGCTCACGGTGAGCACCCCGCCAGGCAGGTTGCCGATGCCGTTGCCCGCGTTGTAGCCGACGTAGCAGTGCTCTAGCGTCACCTGGCCCCCGCTGTTGAGCAGGCCCACGTCGTCGGAGCCGGCGTAGCGCAACGTCACGTAAGACAGAAGGGCCTGTCCACCAGCGTTGACATTGATGCCCCGCCAATCGCCTGGCGCCGGCTGCGTGGCCCCCCCGTCGCCCAGGGTGTCGCCGCCAACCGCATCATGATAGAGCGATGTCAGGTGCACCAGGTTGTCGGCGCTGCCCTGAATCCGCAAGATGCCATCCACCGCGAAAAGGCTGCCTCCACCCGAATAGTCCTGAGACCCTTTGAACACCACACCCCCTTCCACCGTCACAGTCTTGCCCCGGGCCACCCTCACCATTTGGATGACGTAGGGCAACATAGGGTTGGGGCTCACCGTCATCGTGTCCAGCGTCGCATCGAGCAGAATGCCGTTGACACCGTTGCCCGAACCGGTGTTGCCCTCAAACTCAAAGCGCGCCTGCGCTGCCCCGTCGGACCGCAGTGTCACTGCATAATTCCCGTTGTGGTGGAAGGTGTTGTCACGGACGACGGGCCACACAGGGGAGCCTTTCATCAGGATGCCCAGGCCCCTGCCCGCACTGGACGAGATCTCGCTATTTGTCATCTGCAGAGAAGAGTCGGTCGTTGACAGGCCCGCTCCGCCTGAGCCGGCATAGCGGATGATGGCATGGTCCAGGATCAATTGCGAACCCTGCCGCGCCACCAGGCCGATCCAATCGCCAGGGAGAGGTTGCGAAGCACTCCCATCCCCATTGGTGTCGCCGCCGAGGCTGTCATCCCAGAAAGAGGTAAAGGCGATCGGTGTCTCGGCCGTGCCCCGCGCCTCCAGGGTACCGGTGATGATCAGCGTCCCGGTCCCCCGCTGGAAGGTGGGGGCCACGAACTTGACCTCGGTGCCAGGGGCAAACACCAGCCGGCCATTTTCATAGACGCCGATCGTCCACACCACATAGGGCGTCTGCGGGTTGGGCTCCAGGTGACAGCCCAAAGGGGTGTGCACACTGCCCTCCACATAGATGCCGTTCACCTGGCCGTTATCCGACGCCCTGTTGCCGTGTATCTCGGTGCCGGAATGACAGCCATCGCCGTTGAAAATCAGATAGACGGCGTATGTACCATTACGGTTGAAGCCATTGCCCACCAGAACCGGGGCGATGGGCGTCTTGTTGCCATAGAGCCACAGGCCGATCGTCCCATTGTTGTGAATCGTCGAATCCTCCAGGCGCAGTTGTACATCTTCGGCATTGATCCCGCGCTTCATGCTATGGCTGATCGTCGCATGGCGGACTTGAACCTGCCCACCAAATAGCTCCAGGTTGGCCACATCGTAGCCCGCATAGCGCACAACTACATAGTCCATCGAGGCGGTCAAAGCTGCAGGGCCGACACGCCCGGCAACAACAGGTTGCACCAGGCCGGGGAGGGCCATGCTGCCGGCCGATCCCTGCCTGACCACAACGGGCAGGTAGACGGTATAGGCAGCCGGCGGGCGTTGAGGTGAAGCGACCAGGCTGATCCCCCGCCAGTCGCCTGGCGCCGGTTGAGTGGCCTTGCCATCGGCGTTGGTATCGCCGCCGTAGCTATCGTCCTTCAACGAGGTGAACACCACCGGGTTGTCCTCCTGTCCCTTGATCCACAGATTGCCGTAAACCATGATCTTGCTGCCCGGGGCCGAATGCTCCAGATCGGCCTTGAAGATCACCCCGGCTTCGACGGTCAGCGTCGTCCCGGCAACCGTATCCAGGGAATAAACCACATAGGGCAGCCCAGGGTTGTCCTTCAGCGTGGCGTTGCCCAGCACCACATCCAGCAGAATGCCGTTGAGGCCGTTGCCACTCCCGGTGTTGCCTTCCACCACCAGGTCAATAACCGCGGACCCGGTCGAGCGGAAGTACAGGGCATTGCCGCCATTGCCGGTCAGCGTGTTGTTCTGCACGACGGGGGACTGGCCGGCGATCTCTGTGTAAAAGTGCAGCCCATCGCCCCCGTTGTTGCCGATCTGGGAGCCGGTGACGGTGAGGGCTGTATTGCGACTGCCGATGCCGGCGTTAGCGCTGTGCCGCACCTGGCTGTCCCTGACCGTCAGGGCCGAATCTTCGGCATCTATGGCATTCACGGTACTGCGTCCGCCATAGTAGACCAGCACCTGCTCCAGATCGGCGCTTCCCCCCTCGGCCAGATAGATACGCCACCAATCGCCCGGCACCGGCTGAGTGGCGTTGCCATCGGCATTGGTATCGCCCCCCCAGGTGTCATCCTTTAACGAGGTGAACACGATCGGATTCCCGGCCGTTCCTGACGCCTCCAATACTCCGCCCCGGATTTCAAGAAGGCCGTTGCTCAATTTGTAGACGGCACCGGGAGCCAGCGTCAGCCTGTGCCCGGCCGTGACGGTCAGGGTAGAATCGGTAGTATAGTAGGCCAGTCCCTCATTGGCCCCCAGGCTGAGGTCGCTGTCCACCGTCCCCAGGAGGCGGATGCCGTTGATCCCATTGCCCGATCCCCGGTTGCCGGCAATCTGGCCCGGTTGCCCCAGGCCATGCTCCAGAAACGCCTGGACGGCCGGTCCCCGGTTGTTCTTAAAGGTGTTGTCAAGCAGGACAGGCAACGGTCCATCGTCCACCTGGATGGCGGGACAATTGGAGCCACCCGCATACTCGACCACAACATCCTGCAAACGTGAGGGGCCGTGGCCGGCAGGGAACCACACCCGCACCCAATCGCCGGGAGCCGGGACAGGCTGGGCAGAAGTGAACAGAATCGGCTGCCCGGCCGTGCCCACTGCCTGCAGGCCCCCATAGACGATCAACTGGGTGCCGGTGGCGAAACGAACAACCACCCCTGGGTCAATGGTCAATTCTGTACCTGCATCTATCTCGGCATTGCAGTTGACAAGGTAGGGGCTGCCATCCAGGGTCCAATGTGTGCCGGTACTCCCGCAGATCGGCGTGCCATCCACCGTAGAAACGACCCGGCCCGGCCCCTCGGCCGCAGCGCGGATGGAGAAAGCTCCCGTCACAATGAGAATAAAACCGACGACACAGGCGGCGGGAGCTAACAAGCTGTGTCGATCTCTCGCCATATTGCCTCCTTGATACCCGGTTATCCCCTGCCATCAGACAGGGACATCCTCTACCAGGTATTATAGAGGCAGCTCAAAGACCAGTCAATGGTACTTTGTTCCCACGTCAATTCTGGCGAGAGAGCCGTTTTCCATCAGATATCTCTTGGAATGTCAGGTCTCCACTCACCTGCGGCTGGTACCAGCGCTATCAGTGCCCACAAGTACCACTGCACGGCTGTATAGCCCAGATAGTTGTCGGACAGGCTCATCACGGCGCCGGCCATGACAATAGCCGACAATCCCAACGCCCGCCAGGCAAGGGCCGGCTCCTGAGCACGACGATAGGCCCGCCAGGCATGGCGCATCAGGGCCAGCAGCCAGGCGCTGTAGGTCAGCCAGCCCAGCCAGCCCAGTTCGACGCCCACCCTCAAGTAATCATTATGGGGGGGGGCATCCACATGGGGCAAAAACAGGTTGATGTAAAAGGGGGAGGTACCCAGCCCGCGGCCCAGCGGCGTCGGCGGCCAGGCCAGGCCGGCCGAGACCTGCCACAGATCGCGCCGCCAGTCCAGCGACTCGGAGGATGTCAGCCGCTCGCGCAGCAGGGGCACTGCCGCCAGCAGCAACAGGGCCAGGGCCAGGGTCAGCAGTGCCAGCCGCCGCCGTTTCACCAGCCCGATCCCCAGCGTGGCCACCATCATCCCCAGCCACTGGGTGCGGGCCAGGGTCAACACCAAAGCCCCCCCGGCTACCCCGGCCCAGGCCAGCAACGCCGCCCGCAACCGGACCGCCCCTGTGGAAAAATAGACGGCCGTCGCCAAGGTCAGCAGGATAACCAGGTAGGAACCCAGCGCCGCCGGATGGCCAAAGGTCCCCTGCGGCCGGTAGGCAAACGGGGTGCCGACCGCCCCCAGAAAAAAGTAGCCGCTGCCGGTCAGCCATTGCAGCCAGGCCGTCAGCAACGGAACGAACGACGAGGCAAAGAGGATGACCAGAAAGCGCCGGGCTCCCCGCTCGTCATGGACCACATCGGCAACCATCAAATAGATGGCCAGGGCGCTCGCCAGCCGTGCCCATTCCTTGACACTGACGGCCGGGTCCACCGCGCCGGGGATGGAGGCCAGGCATACCAGTAAAAAGAGGGCGTAGGTCCAGCCCGGCCCCGCCACCAGGGGGGGCTGCCGCCGCACCAACCGCCGCACCAGGGCCAGCAACCCCAACCCCACGGCCAGACTATTGACCGCGCCGGCCAGGTTCATGCTCAACGGCGACCCGGCAAAGAGGGTGAACAGATCCATCAAGCCATCCACACTGCTGCGCAGCAGCAGCAGCGCCATGATGACCAGTTCAGGCAGCAGCAGCCAGGCCAGGACGACCCCCCCGCCAGCCAGGAGCGCCACGAACAGCATAGGGGGCAGCAGGAAAGCAGCAACCCCCATGCCGACAAAAAGCACAAGGGCCAACAGAACCCACGGCCACACACCTGGCCAGCGCACACAGCCCAACCGCACCGGGTTCCTCATAGATACCCCAACCCCCGCAACCGCGCCTGAAGCTCAACTTCCTCTTCCGGCGTCAGCACCTGACCGGCGGAGATCGCCCCTGACACAGGTTGCGCTCCCTCCTCCCGGCACGGCGGATTGGCCCCCAGGAACGCAGGGTCCAGCATCGCGGTCAACACCCGCCCATCCATCGCCGCAGGCACCGGCCGGCCCATCAGATACAGGGCCGTAGGGGCCACGTCCACCAGCGCCGCGTTTTCCACCCGGCCCGGAACCACCCCCCGCCCCCAGGCGATGAACATCCCCTCCAGGCTGTGGTCGCCCGACGCCCAGCCGGTATCGGCCCATAGCCGCTGTTGCACCGGGCTGGCTGAAAAGGGAGGGCGCAGGGTAAAGACCAGATCGGGCATCTCCCCCAGGAACGGCCCGCTGTACAGCTCCTCCCGCCGCCACACTCGGTCTATCACCCGCAGGCCGGTCTGTGGCTCCGTCGTCTCCAGCAAGGCCTGGCGGATCTCTTCCCGCAGCCGGTCATAGCCGGCACCCGGCGCGACAATGCCCTGTGGTTCCCGGCCACGCAGGTTGAGGCGGATGCCCTGCTGGGCATTCCACGGGCAAAAGGCGACGGTCCGCGACCAGTCGAGGGTACCACCAGGCTGAAATGACTTGAAATGACGTGAAACGTCTTTCACCAGTCGCCGCCGCAGATGCTGCACCCAGGGCCTATCCAGCCGGCGCACCCACTGTTCCAGGCGGGAGCGACTTGCTTGAAAGGCCAGCCAGCCATGCCCGGCCAGCCACTCGTCGGCGCGGAACTGTCGGGCTGCTGCCTGAAAACCGTGGTCCGACAGGACCAGGACTGTCGTCTCAGGGCCGGCGTCCGCTACCAGACGGCCCACTGCCTGGTCCAGCGCCGTGTAAAAGCCATAGATAGCGTCGCGCAACGCTGCCGCCTGGACCGGGTCGTGGCGGGGATGGGTTGGGTCCAGATGGTGCCACAGCGCATGTTGCAGCCGATCCGGCCCGATAAAGGCCACGGCCAGGCAATCGGGCGCGTAGCGATCGCGCAGAAAGCAGGCGACCTCGGCCCGCTGCCCGGTCATGGCCGTCAGATCGCGCAGCAGTGCCCTCTCCCGGCCACAGTAGAGCTGCCATTCCAGGTCGAAACGGTAGTCAGCGAAGCGGCTCAGCAGTTCCTCTCCCAGCTCCGGCGGATAGGTGAAGGTCCGTCCCCTGGGTGTGAGCATGCCCGACACCAGAAAGCCGTTCACCGGTTCGGGCGGATAGCTGACCGGAAAGTTGAAAGCGCCGACCCGCAGACCGCCACGCCCCAGATGGTGCCACAGGGTTGTCGCCGGGTGGGGCCTGGCGTGGCGGTAGGTGCCGTCCGGCTGGCGGACCATAAAATCGGTGATGCCGTGGCGGGCCGGATTCTGTCCGGTGAGGAACGAGGCCCACGCCGCAGCCGAGTGAGTGGGCACCACCGAGGTCAACGGCCCCCACGCCCCCTCATCCCGCAGGCGCGCCAGACAGGGCATGATCCCCGCTGCCAGCAACGGCTCCAGAAGCGGCCAGCACAACCCGTCCAGGCCAAGGATCAAGAGGCGGGCATGGGGTATTGGAGATTGGGTAGTGGTCCTATTGGCTCCCATTCAGGCCCTCGATCTGGGGACAATTAACTCCTGGCCACCTTGAGGCGGTTCCACATCATCGAGATCACCTCCAGGCGCAAGATCGCTCCCAGCCCAAGAAAGGAAAGAAGGCCGGCCAGCCCACTCACCGCCAGGATGAACAGCAGCCTCCACAAGCCGGTTCCCGCGTCCGCCGCTCCCAGCCAGCGGCTCACACCCCACATCACCGCCGCCATCGCCGCAGAAGCCAGCCCCAGCCGCCACGTCCAGGTGCTCAACGCCCGCCAGCCGACATCTCCTGCCCGGCGGATCATCCACACCAGCCCAACCATTGCGATCAGGCTGCTGCCCAGCACAAACCCCCATGCCAGACCGGTCACCCCCAGCGGCCCGACCAGGGCCAGGTCCAGCGCCACCGCCAGGGCCGATAGCCCGCCGTGAAGAAACACCACCGGCCAGGGCCGCTGGATGGCATAGGAGAAGGTCTGGACGGCACGATACGGCCCGATGAAAGGCAGGCTCAGGGCATAGACTCCCAGCACTGTGCCCAGCAGCAGGGCTGCCTGGTGATCCACCTGGCCGCGTTCAAAAAAAAGGCGGACCAGGGGGGTGCTCAGGGCAGCCAGGCCCAGCCCGGCCGGCAGAGCCACGGTCGCTATCAGCCTGAGGAGCCGGCTCAACCCGGCGCGGGCGGCCTCCCCCCGCCCCTCGCTCCACAGGGCCGCCAGCGAGGGCAACGCCACCGTGGTCGGGCCGTCGAACAGGATGCCGGCGGCGATCATGGTCAGGCGGTTGGCATAGCTCAACGCCGTCAGGCTGCCCGCCGGCAGGTAGGAACCGAGGAGCCGCTCGGCCAGGACCACCCCCTGGCGCAGCAGCAGGCCGGCCAGCGGCGCCGGGACCAGCACCGCCACCTGGTGCAATACCAGCCTGGAGCAACCCGGCCCAGGGCGGTAGGGCACCCGCAGCCGGGCAAACAGCACCCCAACCAGAAGCACCGCCTGGAGCAACGACCCGATCACCAGGCTCCAGGCAACCACCCCGACCCCCTCGTCCCCGGCCCGCCGGACAACGGCCAACAGGAGAGCGGCCACCAGACCGGGCAGGGCACTGCTGAACGCCGCCAGGGCAAACCGCTGCCGGGCGTAGAACCCGGCCCGGCACACCTCGCTCACCGCAGCCAGCAGCACCCGCAGGAAGAGGATACGCGCCAGATGCGCTGCCAGGGAAGCCTGGTCCGGGCCAAAGCCAGGCGCCGTGACGGCGATGAGCGGCCGGGCAGCCACCATCCCCCCCACCGTCACCATCAGGGCTGCCAACCCGACCAGGTTCAATAGAGCGCCGAAAGCTGTGTCGTCGCCCCGGCATCCGCTCAGGACGGTGACCAGCACCGGCTGGATGGCCGCCAGGGTGGTGACCAGGATAAAGGGCAGGGTATAGGCGGCGAAAAAGGCATCGGTCGCGATCCCCACGCCAAAGCGGGCGACGATCAACAGGTCTACCACAAAGCCGGCAACCACGCCCAGCGCAGTGAACAGCGTCACCGTCGTCGAGCGGCGCAGGAATCGCCCCAGCCCTTCTTCTTCCATCCCTGCTGTAGACCCAGGCCGAGTTGGGGACAAGGTTATGACCCTGCCATCATGGTCTGGCCACGTTCACCCATAGTTCAAAGGGCGGCAAAAAGTTGCCGGTGTTGTCCACAATCACCAGCCGGAGCTGGTAGCGCCCCGGTGCCAGCCCTGATACATCCCACACCCCCAGCAGCCCGTCCACCACCGGCCGGTCGTGCAGGTCGCCGATCAGTTGCCACTCGCCGCCAGGGGCGCGGTACTCCAGTTTGTAATAGACAAACCCGCTGGCCAGATTGGCTGTGCCCCGCACCTCCACCCGGCCCCTGACTACCGCTTCAGCCTGGGGCGAGGTGATGACGATCTGGCTCAGGCGTTGCAGCCGCTCTTCCGCCTCGAACTGCTGCGGGTTGGAGGAGGCCAGCGTCAGGTAGATATTCCACTGTTTCAGGGCGTCGTCGCGGCGGCTGGCCCGCTCATAGAGCAGCGCCAGCGAGTAGTGAGCATCGGCGTATTCGGGCACGCGGGCCAGGATGGCCTCATACTCGCGGATGGCATCATCCACCCGGTCCAGCTTTTCGTAGGTGCGGGCCAGCAGGCCGGTGGGCCAGGGTTCGCCCGGATAGGCCCTGCGCCAGCCCTGAAACAGCGGCAGGTAGGAATCCAGCCGACCCCACCCGGCATAGATCGACAGGATGGCGTCGTAGGTCGCGGTCCGGGCCGGGTCCAGCCGCAGGGCCTGTTGATAGCTCTCGATGGCCTCGTCCATCTTGTTCAGCAGCCGGTAGCCGTAGCCCATCCGGTCCCAGGCCACCGCTGAACCGGGGAACAGTTCCACTGCCTTCTGGAACTGCGCCCTGGCCTCCTCAACCTTTTCCTGGCGGGCCAGCAGGTTGCCCAACCAGGCGTAGCCGTAGACGTTGCCCGGCTCGCGGGCCAGCGCCTCGCGGTAGGCGGCCTCGGCCGAAGCCGGGTCGTTCAGCCCCAGGTACAGGCTGCCCAGGAACAGGTATGGCCAGGCGGAACTGCGGTCCACCCCGGCGGCCTGAAGGTAACGCTCGATGGCCGCATCATACTCCTCCAGGTCGGTCAGAGTTTGGGCCAGGCCCAGGTGAGCCCACAGGTTCGACGGCTCGCGCTGCAAGGCCAGCTCATAGGTATCCTGGCTGGCCTGGAGGTTTCCTTCCAGCCGGTAGAGCAGGGCCAGGGTGATCAGGGCGCCCGCCGAGCTGCGGTTCAGGTCGGCGGCAGCCAGGTAGTGGTCAATGGAGGCCTGACGTTGGCCCTGCGCCCGGTCGCCACTGGCCAGGGCCTTTACCACTTCGGCGTTGCCCGGCTCCAGGTTGTAGGCCGCCCGGTGTTGGGCTGCCGCGTTGTCCAGATCGCCCAGCACCTGGTAGGCCCAACCCAGGGCCAGCCGGGCCGTTACATTGCCCGGTTCGAGCTGGACCGCCCGCCGATAGGCATCCAGCCCCTGGTCGGGGTGGAACTGCGCTTTGTAGACATCCCCCAGCAGCAGATAGGGCCACGCCTTGCCCGGATTGTCGGCGATAGCCTGCCGGGCCAGGGCCGGCATCTCATCCAGCCGGTCGGCCTGGGCCAGGGCCAGCCGCAGGGTGCTGTACAGGGAGTAGCTATCGGGCGCGGAACGGATGCCGCGCAGCAACACCTCTACCGCCTCCTGCAGATTGGCCCGGCGCTGGTACTGGCTTCCCAGGCTGGCCCAGGCCGCCCCTGAGGTCGGGTTGAGCGCCGTGGCCTGGCGGTAGGCGTTGAGGGCCTCGGCCGGACGGCCCTGCCGCCGATAGACATCGCCGCGCCCCACCCAGGCGTCGCTGCTGAGCGGTTCAAGGGCCAGGGCAGCAGCGTAGCCGGCCAGGGCCTCATCCAGTCGGTTCTGGGCCTGGCGCAGATTGCCGATCTGCAGGAAAGGCCAGGCCGAGTTGGGGGCCACGCGGCTGGCCTGTTCGTACTGCGACAGGGCCACGCTGGGCTGCCCCTGGAGCAGGTAGAGATTGGCCAGCGCCATGTAGGAGGACAAAAAGGCCGGCTCGACCGTGATAGCCTGGCGGTAATCGGCCAGGGCGGAGGGTTGATCGGCACGCAACAGGTAGGCGTTGCCCAGCGAGGTATAGGCCCAGCCGGAGGCCGGGGCGGCGGCCACGGCCTGTTTGAGCCGCTGCAACGCCTCGTGGGGATGCCCCTGGTTTTGCAGAAGTTGGGCCAGGTTGATCAGGCCGGCCGGGTTGGCCGGCGCCAGGCGGATCGCCTCCTCAAAGGCAGCCTGAGCCTGCGCCACCCGCCCCAGGTCCCACCAGGTCAATCCCAGGCCGATCTGGGCCTGGGGGTTGCCCGGTTCCCAGGCCTGAGCCGTCTGATAGGCAGCGAGTGCCCGGTCCCACTGCCGCCAGGCACGGTACAGGTCGCCCAGCGCGAGCCGCGCCCAGCCAGCCCCCGGCGCCTGCGCCAGCACCTCCTGGTACACCGCCTCGGCCTGCGTCCACTTTTGCTCCAGCCGGTACACCTGGGCCAATCCCAGGCTGGCATTGGCGTTGGTGGCGTCCAGGGCCAGCGCCCGGCGGTAGGCAGCCACGGCCTCGACCGGACGGTCAAGGGTGCGGTAGACATCCCCTAACGCGGCATAGCCGGCAGCATATCCCGGTTCGGCCGCGATAGCCTCCTGACAGGCGGACAGGGCTGCCTGGAGGTTTCCCTGGGCGCGATAGGCGTTGCACAGCGCGATGCGGGAGCCGGACAGGCCGGGGAACTCTTCCACAGCGGACCGGCAGGTGGCCACCGCCTCGTCAAAACGGACCCGGGCCAGCAGGAATTGGCCCAGCAGCAGCGTCCCGTTCACATCACCCGGCTCGACTTCAACCGCACGGCGGGCGGTGGCTTCGGCCCCGGTCCGGTCGCCGTCGGCCCAGCGGATGCCGGCCAGCGCCAGGTAGGGCGCCTGATAGGTCGGTTCCAGCTCCAGGGCATGGCTGTAAGCAGCCGTCGCCTGGGCCAGGTCCCCCTGCTGTTGATAAAACCCACCCAGGGCATAGGCCGCCCAACCGGAACCGGGCGCCGCTTCCTGAGCGGCCTGGTATTGGGCCTCGGCCTGGTCAAAGCGAGCACGGTTCTGGTAAAAAGCCCCCAGGTTGATGAAAGCGGCCGGGTCGGCAGGGGCAGCAGCCTGACCGGCCTGCAAAACCGCCTCGGCAGCAGAGGCGTCGGCCTGCAATAAATGGAGGTTCGCCAGGCTGGAATAAGCCGGGGCAAAGGTCGGTTCGACCTCCAGGGCGGCCTGGAGCGCGGCCAGGGCCTGGTCATACCGGCCCTGCAGGCTGTAGAGACCGGCCTGGCTGACGCGCAGCCAGCCGGAAGCGGGGCTGGCCTGGAGAGCCTCCCGATAGGTGCTCGCTGCCTCGTCGAAACGGCCCTGCGCCTGATAGAGGGCAGCCAGCCTCACGTAGCCGGCCGGGTTGCTCCGGTCGCAGGCAATGGAAGAGCGGTAAGCGGTTTCCGCCTGGTCCACCTGGCCCAGATCGCGGTACAGGCCGGCCACTGTAGCGTGGGCTTGTGGGTCCCCAGCGGCCATCTCCGTGGCCTGGCGGTAGGCCTCAAGGGCCGCCTGAATCTGGCCTTGAGCCTGGTACGCCTCACCCAGACGCAGATAACCGCCGGCCAGGTGCCGGGCAAGTTGAATGGCGGTCTGGCTGGCCGCCGCTGCCTGGTCAAAACGGCCCCAGGTCTGATACAGGCGGGCCAGGCTCAGCCAGGGATCGGGGCTGCCGGCATCGGCCCGGATGGCCTGCTGCAGGGCCTGTTCGGCCTCCGTGAAACGCCCCAGGGAATGATAGGTGTCGCCCAGGCGCACATAGCCGCCCACCGCTGCCGGTTCCAATTCCGTCGCCTTCCGATAAGCAGCCAGGGCCTCGTCCCAGCGGGCACGGCTGCGGTAGAAATCGCCCACCGCCAGGGAGGGAGCGGCGGCGCCAGGTGCCAGAGCCGCCGCCGCCTGGAACTGGACCAGCGCCTTCTCCGGCTGATTCTGCGCCGCATAGAGCTGACCGAGGGCGATGGGACCGTTGGGGTCGGCCGGGTTGGCGGCGATGGCCTCCTGAAGCACAGCCCCAGCTTCACCGGGCCGGGCCTGGCTGCGCAACAGGCCGGCCAGCGCCAGAGAGGACTGGATAAAGGTCGGATCGGCGGCCATGGCCCGGCGGTAGCTGGCCTCCGCCCGGGCCACCTGTCCACGCCGGACATAGGCCGAACCGAGGGCCAGGTGGGCATAGCCGGAAGCGGGCGCGGCCTGAGCCCCGGCCTGGAACCAGGCCAATGCCTCGTCAAAACGTCCCCGGTCCTGCAAGAACTGCCCCAGCCGAACATAGCCGCCAGGGGCCGAACGGTCGGCATCCAGGGCGGCGCGACAGGTCGCCTCGGCCTGCTCAAATCGCCCCTGACGGGCATACAGGTCGGCCAGGCCCAGAAAGCCCTGGACAAAGGTGGGATCGTTTTGAGTGGCGGCCAGCCACTCGGCCTGCGCCTGGTCGGTCCGGCCCAGGGCCATCAGCAGCCGGGCCAGGGCATCGCGGGCGTAGCCGGACAGAGGGGAGCTCTGGACGGCGGCGCGCAACGCGGCCAGGGCTTTGTCCGCGTCGCCAAGCTGCTGATAGGCCTGGCCCAACGCCACGGCTGCATAGGGGTCAAGCGGGTTGAGGGCCACCGCTTTCTGCCAGGCAGCGATCGCCTGGCCGGCGCGACCCCGGAGCAGATAGAGCGCCCCCAGCCGTTGCCACGGTTCGCCGGAGGTGGCATCCAGGGCGGCAGCAGCCAGGAACCCGGCTTCTGCCCGGTCAAAGCGCCCCAGGCTCTGATAGACCAGCCCCAGGCCCAGGTGAGGTTGCGGGTTGCCCGGCTCCAGGGTTCGCGCCTGCTGGTAGGCGGCCTCGGCCTGGTCGAACTGGCCCCAGGCGCGGCAGGCGTCGCCCAGGTTATCCCAGGGGCCGGCCAGCCCCGGCGACAGGTTGATGGCCCGGCGGTAGGCGGCCAGCGCCTCGTCGCGCTGGTCCCGGCTGCGCAGATAGCCGGCCAGGGCGATCTGCAGGTCAGCCGAGCCGGGCAGCTTTGACTCTGCCTGACGATAGGTAGCCAGAGCGGCATCGAATCTCCCCTGGCGGCGGTACAGATTGGCCAGGGAGGTATAGGCGCCCAGGTAGATCGGCTCGGCCTGGAGGGCACGCCGGTAGGCCGCTTCGGCCGGCACGGCCTGCCCCTGCCGGGCGTACAGGTCGCCCAGCAGGCTGTGCAACTGGCCAGAGCCGGGATTGAACTCCAGGCCGGCCCGGTACTGCGCCTCGGCAGCCTGTAGATCACTGGTCTGGATGTACAAGTTGCCCAGGGCTGCATAACCGGCGACGTCGGCCGGGGCCAGGGCTATGGCCTGCCGATAGGCAGCCACGGCAGCCTGGACGTCGCCACGCCCCTTCCAGTAATCTCCCATAGCCCGCCAGGCCAGAGCCGACCGGGGAGCGACCTCCATGGCCTGCCGGTACCAGGCCAGCGACCGTTCAGGATCGCCCCTCCTGGCCGCCAGGCGGGCCAGGCTGACATAGGCCTGCGGGTCACCCGGCACCGTCTGCGTGGCGGTCAGGTAGGCGGCCTGGGCCAGGTCCCACTGCCCCAGAGTTTCGTAACTGCTGCCCAGCGACAGATAACCGCTGACAAAGCCGGGGTCCAGACGGATGCTGGCCTGGTATTGCTCCAGGGCGCTCTGCCGGTCGCCAGCCTGAGTCTGGACCTGCCCCAGACCGACGCGCAGGTAGCCGTAGCCGGGTGCCAGCTCGACCGCCCGGCGCAACTGCTCAATGGCCAGGTCCAACTGCCCCTGGAGCTGAGCCAGCCGGCCCTGGTTGAAGTAGAGGCTGGCATTGGGCTGCACCGCCTCAGCATGCTGATACAGGTCCTGGGCGCGGGCCAGGTCTCCCTGGCGCTGGTAGTAGCCCCCCAAAGCCAGCAACGGCGAGCCGGAGTTCGGTTCGACCGACACAGCCAGTTGATAGTGGATCAGGGCCAGGTCGTCCTGATCCAGGGCCTCGTACAGGCCGGCCAGAGCCTGGTGGGGATAGGCCTGATAGGGGGCTGCCTGGACGGCACGCAGGCTGTACCCCAGGGCCGAAGCCAGGTCGCCGCCCTGACGGGCCAGGCCGGCCAGGCCCAGCCAGGCCATCGCATCGCTGCTGGACAGGTCCAACGCCCGGCGGAAACTGGCTCCGGCTTCGTCAGTCCGGCCCACAGCCGCCTGATAGGTGCCCAGCGAGTCGTAGGCACTGCCGGCCAGGGGCCACCAGTCAATCGCCCGCTGCTGAGTCCCCACCGCCTGGTCGGGCCGGCCGGCCCGGTTTTGCAGGTCGGCCATCGCTGCCAGAGCGTCGGCCAGGCCCAGCCGAAAGCCGACCATCTCCCGGAGCCGCTCTATGGCAGCAGGGGTCCCCTGCTGGCTGACCCACAGCGACGTCAGGGCAGCATAGCCGCCGCTGGCCAGGGGGTTCAGGCGGAGGGCCAGCCGGTACTCCTCCTCTGCCTGTTGCATCCGGTTCTGTGCGGCATAGAGCTGGCCCAGATATTGGTGCGCACTTTCCTCCCACGGGTCCAGCTCCAGGATACGCCGGAAGGCCGCTTCGGCCCGCTCCCACTGCCTCAGCTTCAGATAGACGGCGCCCAATGCCCCCCAGGTCAGGTACCCTTCGTAGATCTGCTGCGACTTCTCATAGGCGGCGATGGCCTGCTCGTTGGCATTGGCGTTCTGCCACAACTGCCCCAACCGGTTGTAAGCGGTGCTGCTCTCCGGCGGGATGCCGGCCAGCGAGGCGTTGTAGGCCGCCTGGGCGCAGGCAAGGTCGCCGGCGGCGGCGCACAGGTCGCCCAGCCGGGTCTGAAAGGCCACATTACCCGGCTGGCGGGCCACAGCCTGCCGATAGGCGGCCAGGGCCTGGTCGGAACGGCCCTGGAGCAGGTAGGCCTCGGCCAGCCAGGCCCAGGGCAGGGCCTCCTCCGGCCAGGCGGTGGCTTGCTGCCAGGCAGTAATGGCCTGCTCCACCTGCCCGGTGTGCAGATAGGCCCGCCCCAGGCCCAGCAGCGCCAGGAAACGGGCGTCGTCATCCCCTGTGTTCAGGAGCCTCTGATAGGCCGCGATGCCCTGCTCGAACCGGCCTTCAGCCAGGAGGGTGTTGGCCTCCACCACCGCTGACGGCGACAGGGGACGTTCCACCCGGTAGATGGTGCGCCCCACCGCCGAAGCGACCGGTTGGAACAGGCCGGGCAGGTGGCGCAACTGCGGCTCTAACGGCGAACTCTGGCGCACAATCAGATAGCCGATAGCCCATCGGTCCAGGAGGTCGAGGAAGCGCCGGTCCACAAACTCGGCGTTGCTGTAGTACAGGGCATCGAACAGCCGTTGCCAGGCCACCTCCTCTTTGTCAGGTGGATAGTAGCGGATCAGGTTGGTAGTGCGGAACTCCATGACGTTGGCATAGGGTGCGTAGGAGGTCAGGCAGCCGTTCATGTCATCGTCGGCCAGGACGGTCACGCCGCTCCGCCACCGGCCTGCCTGGGTTTGCGGGTCGGGCGGGGGCAGCTCAGGCGGCGGTTCCGCGCCGGGCACCAGCTCCTGGAAAGGTCGCAGGATCGGGCCGGCCTGGAAGCAGGTGTTGGCGCTAAAGGTGTCGCGGCGTTCGCGCAGCCAGGTGACAGATGCCTGATAGGCCGGGATGGCCGCCAGGGCCACGGCCAGCAACAGGGCGATCAGCGCCACGGTGCTGAGCCGCCGCCACACCCGCCGCTGAAACAGCAGATACAGGCCCCAGCCGATAGCCACCGCTGCCGCCAGGGTCACCGGCCAGGCCAGCCGGTACAGCAGCCAGGGGGTGGTGAACCGCCCCAGCAGCCCGGCGGTGAGCGGGTTGAGGGTCAAGATCGGGATGGTGATGGCCATGCCCAGCAGCAGGCGGACGCCCCGCTCGCGGCGCAGCAGAGGCAGGAGGACGAGCAGGGCCACCAGGGCCACCAGATGGATCGGCTGGAGCAACATCTGCGGATGGACGATATAGCGGCCGCTGTCCAGGATCCAGAGCCGCTTTTGGGCCAGGGCATAGCCCAGGTTGCGAGCCAGGCTGGGGTCGCGCGTATCCTGCAGGCCGCTGGAGACCACAGTGCCGGTGGGCGTGGCCGCGCCGGCCTGTAGCCCGACAAGCGACGGGATCAACGCCAGGCCGAGGATCAAGGCCGTCAGGGCCAGGCGGAGGAGCAGCCGTCGCCGGTCGGCCAGGGTCATCGTTTTCCAGGGGGGCAGGATCAGGTGCAACACCTCGATGCCCGCCAGCCCCAGCAGCGACAGGCCGACCAGCCCCACAGCCAACGGGTGCATCAGGGCAGCCGCCGCTGAACC
>Ga0209101_1000193_pt1 | contig 52599 bp, 42 predicted proteins | sample ConPoolayeCmetaG_FD_185481 | JGI IMG/M metagenome (GOLD analysis project Ga0209101, IMG submission 185481) | Hot spring microbial mat communities from California, USA to study Microbial Dark Matter (Phase II) - Cone Pool mat layer C metaG... ... | reverse complement strand
TCGTATCTCTTTGCATTGATTCAAGCACTACTTGTGTCTTGAATGATGCATCGTAACTGTTCCGACTTTTCATCTTAATCCTCTTTTAACAAGTAAAAATATGTACTAAATTGTACCTTATTTACTTGTCTAAAATATCAGGGACGGAACAAATTAAAGTACTAAAAAATATTATTTCTCATCAAACTTTGGATGATTATAAATCTGAAGAAACTTGATAATCTTCTGAATTTATTTGCAAAAATCTAATCAGAAAATCTAAATAAAAATATATAATATTAAGCAATGTACTAAGTTGTAGTAGCAGCTAAACGCAAGATAATCTTTATTTAGGATGGGGAAAAAATCTTGAAATTGTGATTTGCAGAGAAATGAATATTAAAACCAATCAATAATAATTTTTTAAAACAATCTATTGCTGTAATGATAATTTATAAATATTTTTTATTATGTGAGAATTTTGGTTTTGTGATGAGTTGTCGAGTTGAGTAGTTTGCGAAGGATTGTCTTCTAACAGTAGATACAATGTTGCACCGTTATTTGTTATTTGGGATTTATTACCAGATATTGATTTCTCGCTAACTAATATCCTTGGATTTTGCCCATCACTATCCATTAACCATAAAGTTCTGTTACCTTCTTGGGTTTTTAATAATGCAATTAAGTGTATTCCAGTAGGCGAATAATAAATATTTTCTAATTCATTAATTTTAATATTAACCTCTGTTATCTGTGCATGATAAGGTTTATTACCTACATTGGTCTCAAGTACATAAGTAAATAATTTATCTTTTACTTTGTAAACCAAAGCATTAGCTTCGCTAGATACGCTCAGAATTTCTCCCTCATCTGCAAAATTATCTACAAAATTTTTATCGAGATCAATATATGTTAAGCCAGTACTTCCTTCGATAATTAATACTTCAGTTTGGCTGTTTGGGCTATAGAGCTTATTTACAGTTTCAGGAATAATAAATGAGTCTGGAAGCTTAAGCATAGTTATATTTTTATTTACATACTTATCAAATTCTTTTTCTTTGGTTTTAAATACATATGCAGTTTGGATGTTGTTTGTAGAGACGATGTGTGAATCAGGACTATAATAGATCAATGATTTCTGATCTGTTGAAATTTCGTACTCAAATAAAATTTTATCATTTTGCACTATTACTGCATCAGAGTTCCTATACCAACTTACTTTTTCTGGATAGAAACCGATCTGTTTAACTAGATCTACGTATTCATTTACTTTGTTGGCATTGTAAATATAGATGAGTTTTTGTTCTGGTATATCTAGTATAAAACGGTTATTATCATACGAAGGTCTAATTGAATAATTAGTACCCTGGATAATTGAGAGTATTTTAGAATCAAATTCTACTAACTTGGATGGCGAATCTTCACCAAAACTTATAAGACTACGCGTTAGTTTCAATCTCCAGATACCTGCTTCTTTTGGATTTTCTGTGCTTAAAATTGTATAATAAATAAAATCAGCCTGTTCGCAGAAAAAAATTTCATCAATATCACTTTTTGTAATTTGTGTGAATTTTAATTCTAACGGATATAACTGAGCATATATGTCTTTGACCATGCCTGCTTCGAGGGTGAGAATTTTTTCCCATGTAGAATAACCATCCCTGTTAAGCTGCAGTCTGACTTCACCAGGTTCTATATTTTCAATTCGGTTTTCTATTAGTTTTACTTGCTTATCGTTAATATAAGCAGTGACATCTGAAGGAGTTGTATGCAGACGAACAATACTGGTATCCACAATACCCTTCTCAGTAACTTGTTTGCCCTGTGCTATAATGATGACTATAATAGTTATCATTACAAATACAAAGGCGACGAGGCACATCAAGAATATTTTTTTTATAGGTAGAGATAACTTAGAATGCATGTTTCAAAACTGAAAAAGTTAGAGTTTACCAGCCTACGCTAAAGCTTCGTTGGGCATGGAATTTAGAACTTTCTGCCCTTGGTAAGTCTACCTTGAGCAGAAAAACTTTATTTACTGAAAATTATTATAATTATAAAGTATAACATTTCAGTGGAAAAATACAAAGGTAGGTTTTGAGGTTTTAGGTATTAGGTTAATTTACAATTTACGACTATATGAAACAATATCTAGCAATTGATCTTGGAACTACAAATTCTTTAGTCTTTATACAAGGTAAAGGATTAATTGTTGCAGAGCCAACAGTTGTTGCGTTCTCTATTGAAGATAAAAAAGTCCTTGCTATTGGTAATGAAGCTAAAGAAATGTTGGGTAGGGTACCAGGAAATATAGTAGCACGCAGACCTCTAAAAAATGGAGTTATCGCTTATTATAAATTAACGGAGGCCTTTCTAAAAAGGCTTATAGATAAGGCTATCGGAAGATCTAGATTATTCAGACCAGAAGTGATGATAAGTGTACCTGCTGGCATTACATCTGTTGAGGAAAGGGCTGTAATAGATGCCGCTTCTTCTGCTGGTGCTGGAAAAATTTATTTAATTCCAGAGCCCATAGCTGCTGCGATTGGAGCAAATATGCCAATTCACACTTCAACTGGCAATATGATAGTAAATATAGGTGGAGGGACTTCTGAGATAGCAATTCTTGCTATGAATGGTATCGTAGTATCCAAGTCAGAAAGAATAGCAGGAGATGCTATAAATGAAAAAATTCAAGAATTTATAAAAAGGAAGTATAATTTACTTATTGGAGAACATATGGCAGAAGATATAAAGATAAAAATAGGTAGTGCAATAGAGAGGAATAAACCAAAAAAGATGGAGATAAGAGGTAGAGATATAAATTCTGGCCTACCTAGTAGTATTATGCTAGATACCAACCAATTAGTTGACCCAATAAGAAATGTATTAAATACTGTAATTTATGGTATAAAAGAAGTATTGGAGAAAACGCCGCCAGAGCTAGCTTCTGATATTATAGATTATGGTATAGTCTTATCTGGTGGCACAGCACAACTTTCTGGAATAGATGAACTATTTACAAAAGCAATAGGAGTTCCGGTACATATTGTAGAGGATCCTATGACTGTAGTAGTGAGAGGTATAGCTGAAGCTTTGGATAATATTGATGTACTGAAGAGATCGCTAAAGAGTGGATGAAGGAAAACAGATGTTAGATTTGAGTTTTCCAGTGTTAGATTAGGCTTATGATCTTATGTAATGGAGTGGAGAGAAAGTAGCCAGAGTAACTTGAATAGGTGGTAGTGAAGTATTAGATTTCAGTTATTAGTATTATGTTTTGGAGTTATGAAATTGCTGGTGGAAAATGTGATGAGTAGAATTACTCAAAGGGTGATCGCAATTTGTCCGAAAAGTGTAGGATGAGTATGGGGATAAAGTACGTTAGAGAGTAAAGAATAGTACTCAGCATGTAGCAAATAATTAACTATTTCCTATCTCTACTTTGAACATAAAATCGTGTTCAAACCTCTTGGTTTGAACGATAATATTTATTACTGCTTGTATTGCTAAGCTTAATTTGTTTATATTTATAGTAGAATGCTAGATAAACCGTATGAAATGGAAATCAAAAACGCATTTGCCTTCACTAGGATTTTGGTTGGCATGTAACTGAATACTTAGCACTTAATACTTATTATATAAATTATATGAAAAAAATTTTATTTCTTCTTTCAAGTCGGTCACGATCAAGTAAAGTCATCAATAAAAGAATAAATCAGTATGAAGAGCTTTCAGATGGGAAAATCAAAATAGTAAAATCATTTAGTGATGATATCAAAATAGTTATTGATGAATCTGAAGAACAGAAAGTAAAAGTAGAAATTGGTGGAGTAGATATGCTTTCATATCACCTTGCTTACTTTAAAAACTGGCAAAGGAACTGTGATGTAGTTGCAGTTTTGGCTTATATATTTGAACAAAATAAAAAAAAGTTCTTCGATGATATTTTGAGAAATAATCGTTATGGAAATAAATTATTACCATCAGTTTTTGCAGTTGTAAATAATATCCCAGTACCAAAAACTGTTTTTTTATCTAGAGAATTGATATCACAAAATATTAATTTTTTGGAGAAGTTTTTAAAGTCTCCTTTTATCATGAAATCATTAACAAGCGCTTTTGGAAAGAGAGTATTTTTGATCAGAGATACAAAACAAATAGCAAATTATTTAAAACAATTTCCAGAAGATTCTTTTATTTTTCAAGAATATATTGAAAACAAATATACTCTTAGAGTTGTTACAATGGACTATAAAGTGAATTCAGCTGAATTTAGGACTGTAAAACTTACTTCGAAAGGTGATTTTTCTAATCATGGTGGAGGAGTTGATGTCGAAGAAAAGCCGATATCTATCGATCTATTACCAAAAGAAATTATTCTAGCAGCTGAAAAAATCGCTAAATTCAAAAAAGTAAATATCGCAGGGCTTGACTTCCTGATAGAAGAAAAAGGCAATAAAGCTTATTTTATAGAAATTAACTCAGCGCCTGGACTTAACCCTGCAACTGATCAGGGGCAGAATTTCGTTAAATTCTTAGTAAAGTCTTGTTTGTGATGTATTATTTCAAGAACTTTTCCATCAAATATAGATCATAATATTGTTGCTCGATCTTCATTTCTTTTGACAATTTGCCACAAATGCTAAAACCTTTTTTAAGATAAATAGCCAATGCTACTTTTTGTGTAGCGTAGACATATAATTTTAACTTTTCAATTTCTGGATAATTTTTCTCGAGATAGCTAAATATAAGATTTAATAACTGTTTTCCTATTCCTAAATTTCTAAAGTCAGGTAAGACATAAAATTTAAAAAGTTCTACGACATGACTGGTTTTCCTATTTTTAGAGAAAGAACAGGCTATAGAGCCAATTATTGTTTTATTATCTTCTGCTATGAAATAAAGATATTTTTTATTATTAAATTCCCCTGCGATTTTTTGTTCCAAAATTTTGTCTTGTATATCTTTTTTGTAATCATTAATATCTTGACTAAAAGCAAAAGGTTCATTTTTTACTGCAGCAAGTAAGAATTGTTTGTATTCCCTCCATTTTGTTTTATTGATTTTATATAGCTTCATATCAATTATGTTTTATTATTATTTACTAAAATTTATTTAATTTTCTAGAGGGTTCTATTAGAAAGTTAGTTAAAGATTTTCTACCTATAATAACTGGGTATTTTAGATGTTCTCGTGCGTATAAATTTGCTCTTGTATCAAAGATTAGATCGCCCAGTTTTATTTTGAAAATTACTTTTGGCCGTAAGCTGAAACCATGACTTGACGTAATTAAATCAATATCCACAATTTTCTCATATTTAGGAATTAATTCTTGTTTATATTTTTGCATAAGTTGAATCCCTTCTTCTTTTGTTTTGATATCTGGAATTTTTAGATTTTGAAAGGCATCGATAATTTTATTATATCCCAGTTTTAGAGCAAGAGCTGTATCTATCGAAGTTGAGTCAGCACCTGTATCTATTTTGGCTTTAGTTTGAATTTCTTCACCATTTATTCCATACAAAGTAATATTTTCAAATATTCCTATTAATTTTTTACCAGAAATTGTTTCTATATTTTCCTCAATTTCTCCGCCAAACATATCTTTTGCTAGTCTGATACCTTGTGATATTGTTTTCACTTTGATTCCTTTTGCTTTTTTGAGTCTCCATCTTAGTCCATCCTGATTTGCTATTTGGATTGACAATCCTGGCCTAGCAGTAAGTTCTACAATTTTTGGTCCCTCTTCGCGATCAATAAGAAAGTCAACAGCTAGAAAGCCAATATTAGTAACTATTTGCGCCTTTATTGCTATTTCTAACATAGTATCCCAATAAGGAATTTTCAAACCACTTAAAGGTAAGTTTGTCCCAGGTACATAAGTGATAATTTCACCTCGACCGCCTCTGTGTTTGCCATAAACAGAAGTGGTTGTAGTTCCATTAGCAATATCTATACCGCTTGCTATAGCTCCTTGGGCTAAATTTGCTTTTCCTTCTGACTGTTTTGTTGGCAATCTGATATATGACATAATTGGTATTCTATTGAAAATAAAAATTCTGACATCAGGTGCGCCTTTATAAGTGTAGTATCTGAATGCTTTATGAAATTTCACCCTTTCTTCAAATAAAACTGAATCTGGATCCGAGTATGGTGTAAATTTCCCATCCAGTATATCTCTTGCATGGTTCTGAATATCTTCAAGTGTGAATTTGGATTTATCAGCTCTAATCCATCTACCCAATTTATCTTTATTATAGAAGATTTCTATTCCTGCACCTTCTGTACCTCTTGCAGGTTTGATTACGAAACTATCAGGAAGAGAACTCCAGTCAAAAGTGTTGAGTTGATTTTTATCCTTTATTGCTACAATTAATTTCGGAATAGGAATATTGTTTTCGGATAGAACTTTTTTTGTTAATAATTTATCATCAGCTATTTTTTTAAATTTTATAGGATTGTAGCCACGAACGTATTTTAGATTACGTTCATTCATACCAAGAATTTTTGATTTATTATGTAAAATTGTTACTAAATTCATTCTTTTACTTCTTCTTTATTTAAAATATCTTGAAATCTAAAATATTCACTGAGTCTAAGTCCTGTAAATCGGCCGATAATATAATTAATTGGAATAGTTAACAGTACGACTCCTGGTTGGTTTAACAATAAAGTTCTTACAGGATTTAGTATTAAAAAGGTATAGCAAATCAATGATAATGTTATTGTTTCAATTGCTAGTTTTATACTAACTTTTAGATTCTTTTTGATATATGTTGTTATAAAACTTTCATACACTATTGCTATTAGTATCAAGCTAAACATATCTATATTGTTTATTTGAAACAAATTAAATAATTCTAAAAAAACTAAAGTGATAAATAAGGAGAGGATGGCAAATGAAAAAAGTAAACTCATTTTTGGAAAATAATGTAAGCGTACTTTCTTCGTGAGTTTTTCTACCAGAATTACACTGCTTATAACTATAATGGTGAATGCTATACCAATTATTGATCCAGCAAGAATTTTGGATGTGGAATCGCCTTGATAAGAAGTACTTATTTGATAAAATGCTGTTGTCAGAATAATTGGAGTATAGAGACTGAAAGTCTTGATTCCAATATAATACCTCGAAATACCAATTATTACTGAAATTATCGGGAGTCCTAATAATAGAATAATATATTCTTGTTGAATTCCTCCTTGTTCAATAAGTAATTTAGTAATGGGGCTCATATTTTTCCTGTAACATTTAAAATTTACAGCAATAATTAAAGCACTTAAGGTAGAAATAATCAATGATTGAATTAAATAAGCAAATAGACAAATGATAGCAAATGATAGGTCATTAGCCAAAGCAAGTATGTGTTTTATAGTTATATGCTTGCTTTGAAGAATCATTAATTGTCACATATAAGTTTATGACTTACTACTTGTTTAAGTGGTTAAGTTATTTTAAACTATATCGACAATGAAACTTAGTATTAAAAAAATATTTAAATATGTGTTTGTGGTTTTATTCGTAATAATTACATTTATAATTACAGATCTAAAATCACACGCAGAGGATTTTAAAACACATGTACAGGTAATAAATCCACCTCCTATGTTTGTTGAAACACCAATTACTACTGTGATCAATAATATTGATAATCCTGCAAATATTGACGAAGACATTACATTTACAGCTATGGCAGCGGATATTGGAGGTGTAGAATATTATTTGATAATTTGCTCTACTAATTCTATAACACCGGTGATGGGTGCAGCACCGAAGTGTGATGAGGTGACTTGGTGCGTAAGCAATTTGACAAAGTCAGGTGAACAAGCTACTTGTACTATCGATATACTTGATGAATTCCTAGAGATCAATGGGTGGTATGCTTTTGTGTGTTCTGCACATCCTACAGAACCTGTTTGTTCTGCCTCAACCTCAGGACCTCCATTTTATGTAAACCATGCACCAACGTTTGGAACAGTAACTAATGATAGCCCTAAAGATAGAGGAGAAATAGTGACATGGAGGACAGATCAAACAAAGGATAATGATTTTCTAGGTGGTGCAGATTTGGTCAAACTGATTGTGTGTAAGAAAGATGGTTTATTTAATGGTGAATGTGTAGGAGGGACTGATGGTACCTGGTGTAGTAGTGATTTAGTCTCAGCTAATCCAACTTGTACTTACAAAATCTCAGACGATCTAAACGATGGATTATACGATGCTTATGTCTATGTTGTTGATAATCATAATCTTGCTGCAATTAACCAAAATAATCGAAGTGACCTAATCGTTAATTATATGACTATGGCAAATCAGTTTTATTCATTTATAAAACAATTAGGCTCTCTTGTGCGCAGTCTACTTCCAAATCTAAACAATAATGGAATATTAATACAAGCTTCACCTTTTTTATTATCTACAGCAGCAATTACTTTACTGTTCGGTACTTCTATTTTACCACCGATAGTTTCATCTACAAGTGGATTTGGTGTTAGAACGGGTGTACTTATGGGAGTCATTATTCCTAAGAAGAGAAAGTATTGGGGAATAGTGTATGATCGAGACCAGGCTATACCTATTCCTTTTGGAATAGTCAGGCTATATAGGAAAAGTATAAATGATAGAAATATAGAGCAATTAGAATTATTAGAACAAACTGTTACTGACCTAGAAGGACGGTATGGCCAGTTGATAGATCAGTCAGGTGAATATATACTTGAAGCAATAGCTGATGGTTATGAAAAGTTTAGAAAAACGATTCTATACAATCAAGGTGATGAAGTAATCGATGATGTGCCATTACAAAAAGTAGACAAGGGTATAAGCGGCGTTAGAAAATTTATTTATTATTCCAAGACAATTCAATTTAAATATTTAAGGGCATTTTTAATAGTATTAATGATAATAGGATTTATCTATTCATTTATAGTTGTGGTCAGTAATTTTCAATTAGAACAATTCTTAATATTGATCCTATATGCGATAACTTTATTAATCAATTTAATTTGGAGTTTCAATTCCATAAAAAAGAAAATTGGAAAGGTAAAAGATAAAAATACACACGCACCAATATCAGGAGCAATAGTAGGAGTGTATGATTCTGAAAGACAGATTAATGTTATTCTCACTAATAAACAAGGGGAGATGAAAATAAATTTACCTTCTAGAGAATATAATCTAAATGTACAAAAAGTAGGATATGTGATGGAAGTAAAAGGTCTACAAAAAGTTTTCATCAATAGAGAAGGGTATTTGGATGAAGATATTTTATTGCAGAAGATTTAGGTATGGTTAGAGAAATTTTGATGGTAAAGACGTAAAGTAGAAGTTAGAATTTCTTCAATATGGCATGGTATGCAATTTTTTTGCCCAAGGGCTGTGATCGGCTTATGGCTTACGTTAAAGAATAGTTATTTCGTAATGATTCAAGTGACGGTATTTTTCTTTGATCTGAGTGTTTTTTTCACAATTTACTTTAATTCAACCTTGGCTCCTGCTACTTCTAATTCCTTTTTGATTTTTTCAGCTTCTTCTTTGACTACACCTTGCTTGATGATTTTAGGTGCTGCTTCTACCAAATCTTTTGCTTCCTTTAATCCAACGCCTGTTAAATTTTTCACAACTTTTATAACTGCTATTTTGTTGCCTCCGGCTCCTAAGAGCTCGATATCAAATATTGATTTTTCTTCTTCTTTTTTTTCTTCGCTAGCTGCTGCTGGTGCTGGAGCGACTGTTACTGGAGCTGCTACAGTTGTTACACCAAATTTATTTTCTAGGGCTTTTACTAGTTCAGATAGCTCTAATACAGACATTTTTTCAACCATTTCGAGAATTTTTTCTGTATCTTTTGAGAGTTTAGTTTCTTTTTTTGCTTTTTCTGCCATTTTAATGAATTAAAAATTTAAATTAAAAAACCACTTTTTATTATTGCAATTTAGTATTTTTAATAGCATTAAATATATTTATTAAGCCTCTTATATTACCTGACAGTACAGTATAGAAGTCATTAATTGGTGCATTTAGCGTATAAACTAACTTCGCTCTTAGATCGTTAATGCCAGGTAAGCTCGCTAGCTCAATAACTTGTTCTGCGCTAATTATTTCTTTGTCTAGTATGCCGCCCTTTATTTTTAAATCTCCTTTTTCTTTTATAAATTCATATATGATTTTAGCAGTGACTGTCAGATTATCTTCATTTGTAAATATAGCGGCATGTTGTCCTTTAGTTATATTCTCAATTTCAGGTATATTTTCTTCTCTTAGAGCAATTTTGAAAATGCGATTTTTTAGAATATGATAAAAAGAATTTAAGTCATAAAGGCTTTTCTTAAGTTCATTAGATTCATTTGCTGTGATTTTTTGTGCTTCTATAAAATATACAGCCTTGGTATTATGAAGTTTTTCTTTATAAAACTTTACAATTTCTTTTTTTTGTTCTTTAGTTTTCGCCATTTACATTTTAGATTTTCTAAAATAAAGAAACTACCTCAAAGACACTCGGTAGTTTATAAAAAATATGATTTTTTATTTACTTCCTATCTCGGTAGGACCTATATAATAAAAAATTTATAAATTTTTTTATTGCCTACTGTCTCTGATAATTATTGTAATACTAACAGATTACAATTGATTCGTCAAATCTTTGTATAGAGAGAGGGATTAGAGTATGTTTTTTATGTCGTTTAATTCTTATTATCAAATTTGTTCAAAAATAGAATTTATATCAACTTTTATACTCGGTCCCATAGTAGAAGAGAGTATTATTGATTTACAATTTTCCTTCTTGATCCCTCCTAATTCTCTCAATACAGCTTTTACAAATGCTAAAAGATTGTCCTTTATCTGTTGTGTGTCCATACTGACTTTGGCTATCTTCATTTGAAAACTTCCGTCTTCATTCATTTTAAAATTCGTCTTGCCTGCCTTAAAACTTTTCACTGCTTTTTCTATATCATTAGTTACAGTTCCGTTTTTAGGGTTTGGCATTAAACCTTTCTTTCCTATATATCTACCTAATTTTGCAATTTTGGGCATGATTTTTGGATGAGTAATCAAAACATCAAAATCAATCCAGCCTTCTTCTATTTTTTTTATTATATCATCTAAACCAACAAAATCCGCACCAGCAGATTTTGCTATTTTCTGTTCTGGTAATTCCCCAATTACTGCAATTTTCACTTCTTTACCTATATTATTTGGAAATATAATATTACCTCTTACTGATTGTTTTTTGTCTTTTTCTTTCAGTTTAAATATCATTGCTAAATCAATACTGCTGTCAAATTTGGTACATGAAGTCTCTTTAGCTAATTTTATGGCTTCATCAACGTTGTAATATGTTGAGTTATTGATTTTTCTTATTACTTCTTTATATTTTTTAGAACGTTTCATATATGTTTTAATTTTAAATTTATAATTTCTCGTTTAATTCTTTTGGGCTTTATGCAAAACTTGTAAGTCTATATTTAGTAAATATTTTTCAGCCTGCATTCTTGTCACAATTTTTCAAGCTATGTAGTTTATAGTAATTTTTATTTGACTTTGTTTTATTATTTCAATCGCTGTATTTTAGTTTGACCAATGCTATAGCCCAATTATATATTACCGTGATTTGTCTTTTTTTGTGCAATCGCTCCTTGCCGCCTATGAGGCATGGTACGCTTAAACCTACTCTGTTAAAGTTAGATAACATTTACTCCCATATTCTTTGCTGTACCTTCTACAATTTTTATAGCAGATTCTATATTTTTGGTGTTCAAATCAGCCATTTTCATTTCCGCGATTTCTCTCACCTGTTCTTTAGAAATTTTACCTACTTTTTCTGTATTTGGTTTACTCGAACCTTTTTGGATCCCTATAGCTTTTTTTATTAGAAAAGCTATTGGTGAAGTTTTTAGTTCAATTGAAAAAGTTCTATCTTCATATATAGTTAAAATGCATGGTACCACATTTCCTGCCTTTTCTTTTGTCATATTATTAAACCTAGTACAGAATTCTTGTATATTCACTCCATGTTGACTTAATGAAGGACCTATTGGTGGAGCAGGTGTAGCCTTGCATGCTTCGATTTCTAGCTTCATTTTAGTTTTTATTGGTTTAGACATGATTATTAACTTTAAAACTTATTAACTTGTAACATAAAACTTGTTTAAAGTTTTGAGTTTTTTTTATAACCTACTTACTTGCAAAAAGTCTAATATTATTGGTGTTTCCCTACCAAAAATAGATAATAACACTTTTACTTGACCTTTATCCTCATTAATTTCTGCTATAGAACCTACAAAATCTTTAAATGGTCCATCTAGTACTTTTACAGCATCTCCTAAAGCAAATGATGGTTGATATGCCGGCTGCTTTATATTCATGAAAGCCATAATTCCTTTAACTTCGTTTTCGGTTAGTGGAGTCGGTCTCTTGGAAGTACCTACAAAACCTGTCACACCTTCTGTATTTCTAACTATTCTCCAAGTATCGTCATTTATGACCATCTTGATCAGTACGTAGCCTGGAAAAATTTTTTCTTCAACTGTTCTCTTTTTTCCCTGATTTACAACTATTTTATCTTGTGTAGGTACAACAATTTCTGTAACCATATCTTCCATGTCATTTACTTTTACTCTTTGCTTTATTAGATTTGCAACTTTTTTTTCATGACCAGAATAAGTATTTAGAATATACCATTCTGTTTTTAACTTCTTAATAGTCATTAACTTTAGGTAGTTAATAGTTTAATTATGACTAGTGTAAAAATTTTATCGATAACTGCCAATGACAATCCAAATATTATCATTATTAAAAGCACTATGCTAGTATATCTTATCGTGTCTTTTCGAGAAAGCCAGTCTACAAGTCTTAATTCTTGATATATGGACTTCAAAAAATTTATTATTTTTTTTGGTAATTGTAGAATTGTATTCATTATAGAATTTATATTTTTTAATTGGCACGGACGCTCGGGTTTGAACCGAGAGTGCAGGTTTTGGAGACCTGTGGTTTACCAGTTAACCGACGTCCGCACTCTAACTTCATCTTTATCCTTCGCCAAGGCTTAGGATCAGGACTTCGCTCTATACAAGATCGTTTCTGAGCCGTTTGCGTCGGCAATTAGATAGAACACAAAGGTCACATTAATTTTCGTTATTTTATCTTTTTCTCTTCAAATAGTTCGTGTCTGTGAGTTTTAGGATCAAATTTTTTTAGCTTCAACTTATCTGCGGTATTAATTCTATTTTTGGTTGTGGTATAGAATGTTCCTGTCTTTGGATTTACAAATTTAATTATTATTCTATTTCCTTTTTTAGCCATAATAATTATTTAAATTATAAATTACAAATAATCTACATCTCAGATATTATTATATCAGTAGGTGACAAATAAAAATAATTAAGTATTGTAACAAATTAACTTTATTTTTTATAACTTATACTTGCGACAATATCTAATATTACTCTTATCAAGCAATAAAATATTATTAATTATATCATATTTTATTTATTTTTTTGTTCGTATGTGCAATCAGTTTTCTTTTATTATCGTTGGATAAATTTGAGCTGAGAGCGAGACTCGAACTCGCGACCGACGGTTTACAAAACCGTTGCTCTACCAACTGAGCTATCTCAGCATGATTATGTTTTGCAAAAAGCCTACGGTTTGTCCCAGAAATTCTTGTAAATTTTGTTGACATATAATTTCTGAATCCCTAATTGAATAACTTAGACCTTTAGGGACAAAATTGTTGTTTTATAACTTCTGGTAAAGGTTGATTAGCCTTCGACTGAGGCTGAAAATTAGCTAAGTTGAACACATGCAGGGTGAGGGATTTGAACCCCCGAAGCCTTACGGCTCCGGATTTACAGTCCGGTGCATTTGACCACTCTGCCAACCCTGCCAATCCAATGAAAAATTATCACTTGATTAGGAAAAATGGAAGATATATTTTATTTTTGAATAGAATTCGTCAAAGAGCTAATACCCTCCAGCTTCCAGAAGTATTATATCAAAGAATTGAAGAGAAAGTATAATGGATAGTATGTAGTATATATAGCATTCAGCGCAGTATATTTAATTAATTTGCTCATTTAAGTACAAGTATTTAAAAATTGTTTGTAAAATTTTTATGATTTGAGAATTTGGAGATCTTTTGTATACTTTTTAAGTTATAGAGAGAAAATTTTATTGTAAATGAGAGATGCCCTATGTAGCTATCTAGGCTAAATTGGGAACCGTAAACACAAGTGGGTGTCCTCAACCTTATCTCCACGGAGATAAGACGATTTTGAACTCCCATACGGAAAATTTGTAGGCTCAATTTAGAAACCTAGATTAATCTCATAGGGCAATTTAAGTATAACAAATACAATATAAAAATAACAAATACAATATAAAAATAACAAATAGCTGTCCGCTTTTAGCTTTTTGTTAATAATTTGTTTAACTCAAATATATTGTATCGAAACTCGAATTCTTAAAACAATAATAAGATCTTAATGTTCAATTTTATTTTTTTTGAATTTTTATTTTCTGTTATTTGGATTCAGTTCTGGTTTAGGAATTCTTGCTTTAGATTTCTTTTTTATGTTAAACCAGACTTTTATTGTTGGTTTAGTTTCCAACCTTAAATTAGTTGCACCAGGTAAAGGTTTAATCGTGGAAGATTGAGCCAACGAGAGTATCTATAGCAAAATCAAAACAAAGTTGCTTGTCTTAGATACAATTTTTTATAACTATTAATTCTGTTTTTACATCTGTATAACTTTTAACTGAGAGTATTTTACAAACTAGACTAGTTAAACCATTATCATATAGAATAGATTAATTAATTTATATTTTTTTGATGTCTATTTTTGATTTAATTTTTAATAAAATAACCTATGATATTGGCATTGACCTTGGAACTTCTGCTATAAAAGTGGCATTAAAAGGAAAAGGAATAGTTTATAACGAGCCATCTGTTGTTGCTATAAAAAACCGTACAAAACAAATATTAGCTGTTGGACTCGAAGCACGTCAAATGATAGGTAGAACTCCATCTGGCATCATTGCTGTTAGGCCACTTCGTGATGGCGTTATTTCTGATTTCGACTCTACTGAGGCGATGCTTAGATATTTTATAAATAAAGTTAATCATGAATATTCTCAGTCTATAAAAATACCAAGACCTAGAGTTGTTATTGGGATACCTTCTTCTATTACAGAAGTAGAATGTAAGGCAGTAATAGATGCGGCTACTTCTGCTGGAGCTAGAAAAGTTTTTATAATAGAAGAACCCATGGCTGCGGCAATTGGATCAGATTTACCAATTGAGGATGCTTCTGGTAGTATGGTAATTGATATAGGTGGAGGAACTACTGATATAGCGATAATTTCTCTAGGAGGAATTGTCATTGATAATACAATGAAAATAGCAGGGGACGAAATGGATCAGGAGATAGTGAATTATGCAAGACATAAATATAATATTTTGATAGGTGAAAAGATGGCCGAGGATATAAAAATCGCAATTGGGAGCGCATATACTTTGAAGAAAGAACAGGATATGAATATGAGAGGTCGGGATTTAATTTCTGGTCTACCAAAAAATGTGAAAATTACTAGTATTGAAATTCGTGAGGCTCTGCATAAAGTTCTGAATAGAATATCTGATTCGGCGAGAGAGGCGATCGAAAAGTCACCACCAGAATTACTATCAGATCTGGTAGAACGAGGTGTAACAATAGCTGGAGGAGGAGCATTATTGGCAGGAATTGATAAGTATTTTCAGGAGAAACTTCATCTTCCTATACAGATAGCAGAAGATCCAGTAAATGCTGTTGCCAGAGGTACAGAAAAATTATTGGAATCTATACAACTTCTTGAGAAAGTACAGTTGTCTATAGAGGACTTGATTTAAGAATTCTTGTGGGAGATGTATTAGGCTTTGGTGTTAGTAAATTTTTGGTTGTAAAGGTTTATGAAGTAGTTTACAGTTTTCACTTTACATTTCTCAGTAGGTGGTTAATAACAAATAGAAAATAGTAAATAATCTTCCTCCAAAATTTCATTTTTGCAGGAGATTCACCTTAGGGGAATAAAATAATAAACTGTACTATAATAAACTGTACTATCCATTATAAAGGCTTTATGTTATGGTGTCGTTCTGTGAACTATAGGTTATACAAGCCAAAGATTGGTATACTTTTAGCAGAAGCTGTGAGCTATCAGTAATCCGTTATTCGCTTTCAGCTTTTTGTTAACTATTAACTACTCATTAACTCAAATGAATAAAAATGATTATTTTGATATAAAAATTCTTATACTTGCAATTGTTTTTTCATCTCTGATTTTTGTACTTGGCATAATTGGTGTCTTTAAACCAATAAACAGTACTGTCAATTCTATATTCGAAGAATTCCATATAAACATTCGAAATAGTATTGCTGATTTTGAAGAATTATCTTTTGTTTTTAATAATATTTCTCAAGTGCGAGATGAAAATAAAGGACTTAGAGAAAGATTAACCCAAATTAATGATGAACTTGCTCAAGCGAAAGTACAACTCGACGACGTCTCATATGTGTTAGAGAAAGGCCTTGTTGATTTTAATCCAGATAGACCAATAATACCTGCAAGAGTATTATTTTATGATCACTCGATATCAGGAAAATTATTTATAAATAAGGGTTCTATGGATAATATCTCTCAAGATGATATAGTGGTGATTGGTAAGGTTTTATTGGGTGAAATCGAAGAAGTGTATGAATATTATTCATCAGTAATGTTGATCACTAGTCCAGAATATAAATTAAATGTTATCTCTCTTGAATCAAATACACGAGGGCTTTTGAAAGGTAATCTAACTGGAAGGCTAGAAGTGGTAGAAATTTTAAGTGAGAAGGCCCTATCAGTTAATGATACTTTTGTAACAGAAGGTAAAGACGGAAAATATACTTTTGGATTATATGTAGGCACTGTGAAGCGGATTATCGGCACTCCTTCTGAACCTGTAAAAACTGCTATGTTAGAGAATAATATTAATTTCAAAAATTTGGATAGATTATATGTTATGAAGATAAAATGAAAAAAGTGTTTATTGTATTGATAATTTTGTTTTCTATCTTGCAATTAATTTTTTTTTACACTTATTATCTGTATAGCATTCAATTCCTCCTAATCGTAGCATGGGTTATCAGTTATTATATCAAGCCTAAATATGCGATTGTGTACATTTTCATCGCAGGTTTTTTTGTAGAAATAATTACATTTCTTCCTGTGGGAATATATGCTTTGAGCACAAGTCTCTCTTTCCTTATATTATATTTATTGGTTAACCGTTTAAATATTCTTGATTTAGAAAAGAAGTCTGCTTTAAATATTATAGGCTTGGTAAGTAATATAATTCTTTTTTTTCTGATCAAACTTATAATTCTAAAAAACTTAGAATGGATAGATATAATTATCGGAGCTGTAATAACATTAGGAATATTTCTCCTTATTTTACAAATTGTTAAATTAGACGAACAAGCTTATGACGTATAAAAAAAACAGGGCAACAAAATTTGAGAATTTTTATATTGGCAAAGAAGAAAATTTTTATATAGATCGTACTAAATTATTACCCATTTATATTTTCATAATGATTATCATGATTGTACTAATTGGAAATTTATTCTCTATGCAGATTCTCGATGGTAATAAATATCTAGCAGCGGCAAACCAAAATTATAAAACAAGAAATATAATTCGTGCTCCTAGAGGAGTAATTTATTCTAGTACAGGTACTAAACTCGCATACAATATTAAAGTATATTCAGTATTTTTGGATCTAAATAAGTTTAATTTTGAACAGGATTTAGAAAAAGTTGCTAATTTACTGGGAATGACTTATGAGAAAGTATTAGGTTATGTGGATAAACAAAAAAATGAAAGTTCACGGATAACTTTAAAAACCGACTTAAGCCACGATGAATATTTGAATATTGTAGATGATCTGGATACTATTGAAGGAGTATACGCAGTTACAGAAATAGGTAGAATTTACAAAGATTCTTTTATGTATTCTAATATTTTAGGATATATTGGTGATACTTCAAAGGATGATTTAAATGATAAAATTGATGCCTATGCTAGAGTTGGCAAGGCAGGATTAGAGAAAGTTTATGATTATAATCTAAGGGGTACTGATGGAGTTAGTATAAATGAAATTGATCTTGCTACAGGAGGTCTGAGGACATATATACCTACCAGTGCAGAAGCCGGAGATAATTTATATTTGAATATAGATGATATCTGGCAAGAGTATGCATATAAATTCTTAAAGGATAGAGTAGTTGCTAATGCTGCACTTGGGGGAGCAATTGCTATAATGGAGATAGACAGTGGTAAAATTAAGGTTCTTGCTACTTATCCAACTTATGACATTACCTCTTTTACAAATGGTATAACTAAAAAAGAGTTTGAGGAATTACAAAAAAATCCTGCTTCTCCATTATTAGATAGGACAATAGCAGTTGCTCTTCCTACTGGTTCATCATTTAAAATTATTACAGGCGCAATTGGTCTGGAAGAGGGTGTGATTGATACGAAAACAACGTTTGTTGCTAATGGATGCACAATACTACCTGGAGAATTCGAGTTTTGTGAATCATCAAGGCGTATGCTTGGTGAAGTGAATTTCTATAAGGCGATTATGCGTTCAAGTAATATATATTTTTGTAATGTAGGATTACTGCTTGAAAAAAAGAGAGGAGGTATAAATACATTTAGAAAATATACAGATGTTTTTGGATTCGGTAAAAAAACTGGAATAGATCTGATTAGTGAAAGTGCAGGTAGTATGCCTAGTCCTGATCTAAAATTCGAGCTATACAAAGAGACTTGGTATGCAGGTGATCTTTGTATTACTGCTATTGGACAGGGTTTATTTACTGCTACGCCAATTCAGATGTTAGTAGCTACAGCATCTATCTATAATGGTGGAGAAGTTTTAAGACCACAAGTTGTTGATAGGATAGAAGACAGAAATGGAAATGTCATAAAGACTTTTGATAAAGAGGTTGTAAATAGACTTCCTATCAAAGAGGAGAATTTAAAAATTGTACAGGATGCTATGCGTATGGCGGTTACCGAACCGTTAGGCACTGTACATAGATTATCTTCTATTGATATGTATATCACTGGCAAGACTGGTACCGCTACTACCACAGTTTTAATTCAAGGAGTGTATTATGATAAGCCACATTCCTGGTTAGTTGGTGTATTCGAGCATGATGGAAAAAAATATGCTTATGTAATAAATCTTGCTCATGATAGCTCTGGTATGGGGGCGATAGATGTTATGAAGAGATTTTTTGAAAATATTTTATAAATTGAATTTTTCAAAAGATTATGAACGTGATTTTTTTCCCCTTTTGCGCTCTAATACAATGACAAATGATACGTTAACGTGTTATTTTGTTACGGTTTATACAATAGTTAACAGTTCGCAGTTCATAGAAAGATGAAAGCTAATAGCTGATTGTACTGATAGCTCACAGTTTTTATTCTCTCCTAATTTTTTAATTTTTGTCAAAGTGGATCAAAAAGAACGTAATTTTCGATTTGCAATGAGTCAGATAAATGGTCTTGGTATCAAACGTTACCTTGAAATACTAAATCATTTTCAATCAGCAATAGATTTCTGGAATTCAAACACACAAGATATAATAGATATCTTTGGAAAAAATATTGGAACAAAAATATGTAGAGAACGTGATGTAATTGATATAAATAGCAAATTAAAATTACTCAAAAATTTAAATATTAATTTTATGGTTTTTGGCGAAGAAAGTTATCCTACTTTACTTTCTGAAATTTCTGATCCTCCAGTTTGTATTTTTTATAAAGGTAATGCTCCTAAAATAATTTTTGATAACAGCATAACTATTGTTGGTACCAGAAAACATACTAAATATGGAGAAGAAATAATCAAGAAAATTATTCCAGAACTAGTAAAAAAAAATATAACGATAGTAAGTGGTATGGCTTTTGGAATAGACAAAGTAGCGCATGAAGTTGTATTAGATAATGGCGGAGTTACAATCGCAGTACTGGGAAGCTCAGTTGACAATCCAACACCTATGTCGAATAGGTCTTTATATGAAGAAATAATCAATCACGGTATTGTACTTTCTGAGTACTTCCCTGGAACAGAAGTGGCACCTGGAAATTTCCCAAGCAGAAACAGAATACTGGCTGGACTTTCTATGGCTACAGTTTTGATTGAGGCGCCAGAAAGAAGTGGAGCCCTGATTACCGCACACCTTGCATTTGATTACAATAGAATGGTATTCGCGGTGCCTGGTTCAGTTGGTAAAATTTCTAGTAAAGGGTGTAATAATTTAATCAAAAATCAAAAAGCGAAGTTAATTGAAGATGCGTTTGATATATTTATTGAACTTGGTTATCAGATAGGCAAAGAACAGAACTTTGATATCCATAGAGAAGTAGAACTTGGTTTGGATCAAAAACAGAGAGAAATATTGGCCATACTGAAATATCAAGCATTAACTTTTGATCAAATGAAACAAAAATTTGACATGGACGTGAAATCTTTGCTAGTGTCGTTGACAACATTAGAAGTATCTGGACTTATATTTAGAAATGAGAAAGAGGAATATGTGGTTAGGTTGTAGCTTGGGTAGTGCATAGTAAACTTAGGGCCTTTGGGTTAGAAATCTTTGGTGAGGTAAAGGCAATGAAATAGTTTGCAGTTTGTAGGAAATAAAAGGCTGAGAGCTTGTTACTATTAGCTGTAAGGTAGTTGATAATATTTTTTATTTATCTAGAAAATTGAAAAGTTTAATTGTTGTAGAATCACCAGCAAAAGTGAAGACGATTCAGAAATATTTAGGGCCAGCTTACAAAGTAAGTGCTTCTATGGGACATATCGTAGACCTGCCCAAAAAAGAGTTAGGAGTTGATGTTAATAAAAATTTTAAACCGAAATATATTGTTATAAATAAGAAAGCTCTTACAAAGCTTAAAGAAGATTTTCATGGTATGAATGTTCTGATTATTGCTTCAGACCCAGATAGAGAAGGTGAGGCTATCGGTTGGCACGTTGCCCAGAGGCTAAGAGTCATAAATGAGAAAGGTAAAAAGATTGATGAGAAAAAAGAAATAAAGAGGATTGTTTTTACATCAATTACAAAAGAAGCTATTGAGGAGGCACTTAAAAATCCTCGTGATCTCGATATGCATTTAATTGATGCTCAACAAGCAAGAAGAATTCTTGATAGGCTTGTTGGTTACAAATTATCTCCATTACTTTGGAAAAAAATTCGTTTTGGTTTATCTGCGGGACGTGTTCAATCAGTTGCTGTTAAATTTATTGTTGATAGAGAAGAGGAAAGAGAAAAATTTGTTAAAAAAGAATATTGGAATATATTTTCTGACTTAATTTTTCATAAGAATAATAATAAAAAAACTGACATAATCATAAATAAAAATCTCGGAAAGGATGAAACAAATCGAGGTGCTGAGAATAGAACTTACACTTTTGATGGAATTAAATTTCAACTAACTAAGATAAATGATAAAAGGTCAGAGGTAAAGGAGGAAAGTGAAGCAAAAAATATAATTAGTGAGGTAAAGGATGAAAAGTGGATTATTTCTGAAATAACATTCAAGCAAGGTACTCGAAATCCAACGCCACCATTTATAACAAGTACTCTTCAACAATCTGCTTCAAACAAATTTGGTTTTTCTGCCAAAAAGACAATGCAAATCGCACAAAAACTTTATGAAGCTGGTTTTATCACATACATGAGAACAGATTCTACAAATATAGTTTCATTTATGATTAACAAGATTAGAAATTATATAAAAGAACAATTTGGTGACAAATATTTAAGCAAGTCAGCAATTTATTACAAAACAAAATCAAAGGGAGCACAAGAAGCCCATGAGGCAATCAGGCCTACAAATATAGAGAAAGACGCTTCAGTCCTTGGGTTAGTGGGTCAAGAAGCCAATTTATACAAACTTATTAGAAATAGAACTTTGGCTTCACAGATGTCTTCTGCTAAAGTTGAGAATACTATTATCAGTATAAAAATAAAAAATTACATTTTTGAAGCAAATGGACAGAGAATCCTTTTTGAAGGCTATTTAAAAGTTTATCCAGAAAGAATTGCAGAAAATATTCTACCAAAACTTAAACAGGGTCAAGAATTATTTTTATCAAAGCTAATAGCAGATCAAAATTTTACCCAGCCTCCTGCTAGATATACAGAAGCAACTCTGATTAAGGCACTTGAAAAATATGGAATTGGCCGCCCTTCGACCTATGCTCCAATCATTTCTACGATAATGGCAAGACAATATGTTTTTAAAGAAGGTAAATTCTTAGTACCAACAGTTACTGCAAAGGTAGTAACTAATTTTTTAAAAAAATATTTTGAAGAAATCGTTGATGTGAATTTCACTGCAAATATGGAGGATGATCTGGATAATATAGCAGAAGGTAAAGCTTCTATGATAAAGGTAATTAATGAATTTTTCAGTCCATTTGTAAAAAAAGTAGAAACCAGTGAAAAAAAGATTTCTAGAGAAGAATTTACAGTTCTTGGTGATAGTGATTTTAGATGTCCAATTTGTAAGAAAAGAATGGTTAGGAAGTTAGGCAAATTTGGTGAATTCTTAAGCTGTGTGAATTTCCCAAAATGTAAAGGAATTAGATCAATAGAAGGCGAATCAGAAGAAGACAGACAGAATGAGCTTGAAAAAAAAGTAAATTCTAAAGGCTTTCAAAAGATATACGAAGAGGCACCAAAAACTGATAATGGCAGAGATTATGTTCTAAAGAAAGGTAAATTTGGAGAGTTTTGGTCACATCCAGATTATCCAAAAGTAAAGGATGCAAGGCCGCTTAAATTAAAACCAGAAATAATTAAAAAAGTTTATGGTAGCCCTCCAAAAGCAAAAGATGGGAAAGAAATGATATTGAGGCGCGGTCGTTTTGGAGAATTTTGGTCACACCCAAATTATCCAGAAATAAAGGAGGTGGTGAGAATAAATAAGAAACAAATTAGAGAAAAAAAAAGAGAACTCGAGCAGGAGTTAGGTATTATCTTTTAGGCGGTTACGAGTCCAAGAGTCCAGTAGGCCGATATGTCAGTAGTTAACTTGGCAAGTATCCCTCCTACAAAGATTCTTATTTTGGTAGGTTAATTATAAAATCATCAAAATTTGTTTGTGACCTTCTGTTGTGCAGAATTGTACGAAACATTCTTAAAACCTTAATTGGGAAAATTTATTTTATTAATAGTTCCGGATAAAAAAGATCTAGTGGATTGTTTGGATACTAATTTCCCTTTATGTTATAATAACTTTTAAAATACACACACTCTCGCCTTGACGAAGCTTAGCGAAATCAGGCAGTTTATTTTTTATTTTGATCCTTTGCCTTGTGATTTTTTTGCAAGGTTTATAAGAGTGGAGGATTGATGTTTTTTTAATTCATCATAAAAAAAGGAGAAAATTATGCAACAAGAAAAAGTTTCTAATACTGCTAAAGAATCATCTTCAGAAGATCAAGTGAGGCTTAGATTTGATATCCCTGATATTAAAGAAATTCTCAAGACAGGTGCTCAATTTGGTCATCAAGCAAAAAGATGGAATCCAAAGATGCGCGACTATATATTTGAGAAAAGAGGTAATATTCATATAATTGATCTATCAAAAACTATTCCTTTACTCGAAAAAGCTCTTAAATTTTTGGTCAAAGCGTCCGCGAAAGGAAGAATTCTTTTTGTTAGTACAAAGAGACAAGCTGCCGATATAGTAAAAGAAGAGGCAAAAAGGGCAGGTGCATATTATATTGTATATAGATGGCCAGGTGGTTTATTTACAAATTTTAAAATGATACGAAAAAGTTTAAAGAAACTTGAGAAATTGGAAGAAGATTTCGAAAAAGGTATAGAGGGTAGAACTAAATATGAGGTCTCGGTTATGAAAAAAGAATGGATGAGGTTAAATAATTTATACGGCGGTATAAAGACTATGGATAGAAAACCGAAAGCAATTGTGGTAGTAGACCAGAATTATGAAAAAAATGCAGTTAAAGAAGCTCAGCAAGTCGGTGTACCAATAATTTCTATTATAGATACAAATTGTGATCCAGATGGAATAAATTATCCAGTACCAGCAAATGATGATTCTATAAAATCAATAAAATTATTTGTACATCTTTTTGCAGATGCAGTACTGCAGGGTAATGTAGGTAAAGGAGTTTTTCATGATGAAAAAGATTATTCAAAGGTTGAGGTGAAAATAATAAAACCTGTATTAGAAAAGAAGGAAGAAGAAGCGAAAATTGTTTTTGAAGCAGAAAAGGAGGATAATGAAAAAATTATTCCAAAAAAATCTCGTAAACGTAAAAAAGATGCAAAAGATGAAAAGGAAATTGGTTTATTAGGTAGAGCTAGATCAAAGGCAAGAGCAGCCAAGATAAAAAAAGTCTCAAACAAAGGTGAAAAACCAAAGTCGAAACAAAAGTCAAAAGCAATAATTGAAGGTGAATCCATTTTGAATGGAAAAAGAAAGCAAAACAAAAGGTGAAAGTTTCAGTTAAAGTGTGATTACACTATGGACAATATGTAAATCGGCCTTTTGTGGAAAAGACAGGTCTAGCTTCTGGCGGGAAAAGTAAAAAATGAGGATAGTAGAGAAAAATTTGAAAATTGAAAATAGAAAATTTAAAAAAACTAGATAGATTCAATTTCTTTAAGATAATGAGCTTTATGCGAAAGTCCCCGAAAGAGATGAAGCGTGTTCATTAGTTTTATAAATTTTGGAATTAGAATTTTTTTCTAGATTGTCTTTTGAAGTTGTAGATACATGCTATAATTTGAAATGACGAATCGCATAACTTAGAAGAACCACTATACGGGTTTAAGGCTCCTGCTTTGAACCAATTAACCTTAACCTAAAAAGCTGCCATACCTGAATTCGTTATTATAACCAAAGATTTCCTAAACTCATCAGATAGAATTTTGAACTGTTTCAGAGGAAGTTCAATTTCTCTAAGAGAGTATGGATCTTCTTGTTTTTTAAAAAGTTAAGTAAAGGGTAAATTGTTTAGCAAGTCCATATGGAATTCAGATTTCTTAAGATTTTGTAATAAATTTAAAAATACTGGAGGAGTTTCTGACTAGTTGGTATACTTATATTGGAGATGGTAGTTAATTTTTATACTACCCATCCTTTGACTTTCGCGCAAAGTTTAAGTACTGTGTGGTTCATTTTTAAAATTGAGCCATAATATATGTGCTGGATAGGATTTACGAGTCTTGTAAAAAACTCCTAAAGGCTTACAGCCTCTGGAGTTAATAGTTTGTAGTTGAGAGCTTGATTTTAACTTTTAAATTATTTTTATGAGCATTTCTCTAGATCAAATAAAAGAATTGCGTAAAAGAACTGGAGCAGGTATAAATAAAGTGAAAGAAGCTCTAGAAAAATCAGATGGTGATGTCGAAAAGGCAATACAATATTTGAGAGAGAAGGGAATAGCAAAGGCTGCTTCGCGAGCAGGAAGGTCAGTAAGTAATGGTTTTATCGGACACTATATTCATAGTGATGGAACTATTGGAGTTATTGTTGAGATAAATTGCGAAACTGATTTTGCTGCTAGGTCTGATAAATTAAGAGAATTAGCTCATGATACCGCACTTCATATTGCTGCATCTGATCCACAATACATTTCTATAGAAAATATACCACCAGAGATTCTGGAAAAGGAAAAAAGAGTGTATAAAAAAGATCTAGATAGAAAACCAGCACAAGTACAAGAAAAAATCCTCGAAGGAAGGCTAAAAAAATTCTATGAATCAGAAGTTCTTCTTGAGCAACCATATGTAAGAGATGATTCAAAAAAATTTAAAGATGTTTTAAACGATGCTATCGCGGCAATAGGTGAAAAAATTGAAATAGGCAGATTTGCGAGGATACAGATTTCGAAACCAGCAACAGGATGTGGATTAGAATTTGTGAGTTAGTTCTTAGTATGTAAACTATAAGTTTACGACCTTAGGCTGTAAGTTTTATAATTTCTGCCTTTTGTTTACTTTTTATTCATTAATTTTTTTAAAAAAATACGCATATGGCTGATCTAAATGAGACGCGGAAAGATATGGAAAAAACGTTAAGTTTTTTTGAAGAGGAATTACGTAAAATACGTGCAGGTAGAGCTCATCCTGACATGGTTAGGCATATTAAAGTAAATGTTGCAGCTTATAAGTCGACTATGCCACTAGAACAATTAGCAAATATAAATGCAGTAGATGCTACATTACTTACTATTCAGCCTTGGGATCGTAATGTTATTAATGATGTTGTAAAAGCGCTCTCTGCATCAGATCTCAGTATAACGCCAATTATAGAGGGAAATTTGATTAAATTACCATTGCCTCAGTTGACAACAGAAAGAAGAGAAGAATATATCAAAATCATGAGACAAAAGGCTGAAGAGGCAAGGATTGCCATCAGACAAAAGAGAAAGAGTTACCTTTTAGATCTAGAAAAATATAAAGAAGAAGGAATGTCTGAGGATGATTTCAAGCGATATGAAAAAGAACTGCAAGAATTAGTGAATGAAATGAATAAGAAAATTGAAGAGGTAGCGAAAAAGAAAGAAGAGGAGTTGAAAAAGATATAGAAATATGTTATTAGGTGAATAGGCCAATAAACAAATTAAAGTTGATTTAATTCTTGAGAATTGAAGAGAATTGAACTTTAGATGATTTACTATAGATAAAGGTTCAATTGTGGGCGATTTAACTAACTACCTCTATGCTAGTTCAAAGCTTCTGCTTTGAATCAATTAATCTAAGAAGCTATCGTAACCTAAATTCATGAATTCTGTGTCATAAACAAAGATTCCTTAAACTCATTAGATAGAATTTTGAACTGTTTAAGAGGGAGTTTAATTTCTCTAAGAGAGTAGGGATCTTCTTGTTTTTTAAAAAGTTAAGTAAAGGGTAAATTGTTTAGCAAGTCTAACGAATTTAGGTTTCTTAAGACCAGTAATATATTTAAAAAGACTAGCAGAGTTTCTGGCTACTTGGTATACTTACATTGGGATGGTAGTTTGATAAGTAATTTAATACTACCAATCTACCATTCTTTGACTTTCGCATAAAGTTCTTAAGTATTGGTGTTGGTTCATCTATCTGAATATTAAAAATTTCTTTTAAGGATTAAGGATTTGAAAATTTGTTGTATTTATTATAATTTTAAATTAATTTATGGAAGGTGTATTGGCAACTATATCATTGATTCTGACAGTCATAATTTTAGGACTACTTGTTTTTATCCATGAATTTGGGCATTTTTTAGCTGCTAAATTAAATGGAGTATATGTTGAAGAATTTGCCTTTGGATTTGGTAAAAAAATATGGAGCAAAAAAATAAAAGGTACTGTTTATCGAATTAATCTAATTCCACTAGGTGGTTATGTAATGATGTTAGGTGATGCTGATCCTTCAAGTTTTTTACAAAAGGCTGGCTTAGCGAGTGATAATAGAAGTCTTCAATCAAAAACTTATCTTCAAAAGGTCTCTATAGTTCTAGCAGGTATTTTTGTAAATTTTTTATTAGCCATTATTATTTTCTATTTATTCTTGTCAAGTGTAAATTTCAAGCCAGACCCGATAGTCAATTTTATTGATTATAAATTTGTTGGCGCAGATCAGGAGGAACTGCTTTTTTATTATGATTTAGACAAAGGAGGGGCAGCTATTTTGGCAAACATACCTGAAATAGGATTTATTTATGAGGTGAATGGCGAAAAAACTGGTTCTCTGGAGGCATTGCAAGAGGTATTAAATAACAACGAGGAGAAGAAAGTAAATGTAAAAATTGTGAATCTAGACTACAAGGTTATGGAATTTTTAGTGCAGCTACCAAAAAAGTCTTATGATGGCAATGTATATTTAGGGGTTTATCCATTTAGTTCCATGCTTAATTCTTTTCATTTTGATGAATGTGTTGTTTATAATGGTTTAATTGAGAATAGTTCTGCTGAGAGTGCTAAGTTGCCAGTTATTGGAGCAGTCACAAAAGTAGAAAATGAAAATATAGTGACAAATGATGATTTGAAGAGTGTTTTAAATAAATTTGAAAATAAGGCAGTAAAAGTAGAAGTGATGAATGCAAATCAACAGAAAAAGATTTATGATGTGCAGCTTGGAAAAAAGGACGAGGAAGATGGCAAAGTTTTGTTAGGGCTGAAAATATTCACTCCCCAAGATTTCCCTTATAAATTTTATATGATAGATTATACAAATTATTCTTTCTTCGCAGGTGTTTCGCATACGATTAATATAACAGCTTATCAGTTTGTCACTATGATGGAATTAGTTTCGAGGGCACTTGCTGGAAAGCCAGCTTTACTTATTGATAGTCTAGCGACTCCTATAAAAGTGGGAGAATTAGTATATACAGAGGTATCTATTGTAAAAAGCACTAGCCAATCGTTTTCAGAAGCTCTGAGTAGTTTATTTCTAAGATTAGTTAATTTGACGGGACTTTTAAGTGCTGGATTCGCTTTTATGAATTTATTTCCTATACCTTTGATTGATGGTGGACAATTATTATTTATAACTATAGAAAAAATAAGAGGAAAGCCACTTTCCATTAAGGCACAAAATATTATTGGTAAGGTTAGTTTTGGATGTCTTGTTTTAGTAGCAGTAGTGTTTTTATTAAAGGATTTCATGCAAGTTATATTAGATAGGATATTCTAGATTTGAGGAGGAATAGGTGGTTGGTGTATGAATCTGGTTTAGGTAATAAACTTGTTGGAAAATAAATAGTCTTTGTGTAATAAAAGTGTCGAACAATCTTTTAATATACTTGAAAGTACATGTTACGATTTGTTTTTATTAAAAAATGTTATAGGTAAAGGCAAATTCGCTTATTTCGCATATTAAAAATGCTTATCGGTCCTTCGCAGAGGTTAATCATTGAATAATTGAATCTTCAAATTTTGAAAATAAATTCAAATTACCAAAATCTGTTTGTTCGACCCTTTTTGTCTGCACCAGTTTTCAATTTCCTAGAATTGAATCTCAGATTAGTTGTATAGGTAAAGGTTCAATAGTGTTTAATTGAATCGATTCTATTTGTTTGTAAAATTTTGTGAGTTGTATTTTTTAATAATTTTGTATTTATTTGAATAATTAATTACTACGATTAATAAAAATAAGAAATAAAAAGATAATACTTTAGTGATTTAATTAAATAAATTTATTTCAAGATTAATGTGAGTAAAAATTTTCACAAGATGCAGGTAAAGTTTGTGTTATAATTATTCATTGTTTAATTAATTTAAAAAATTTTCGTTAGGAGGTGAATTTAAATGCCGGTTATTGTGAATGATGATATGCCCATAGATCAGGCTCTCCGTATGTTATGGCGAGAGGCAAATAGGGAAAATATACCAAATGTACTGCTAGAAACTAGATATAGAGTAAAATCTTCAGCAAAAAGACATGAGGTTAAAAAAGAATATGAGAAAAGAAAAAGGAGGCGAAGGAGAGCGAAAAGAAAGGCGAAATAAAAAGGAACCCCTTAAATAGGGTTCTTTTTTTATAGTCAATTGATAATTATCTTGTTATAATTTTACATCAAAATTGAGTTAAAACTTAGATATTAGATTTACAAGCCTTTTTTAAAACTTCGTCTGGTAGGCCATATACTATGCTACTGATGACTTGCAGTAAGGCATACTGGTGGGGCATTGCCCTAGGAAGCATTGTGGGCAGGAAACTTAAATTTATAAAAAGAATTTTTGGGAATTGGTTAGTAGGCCATTCAGTTTTTATATTTTGTAATTTATCTTTTTTTATTTTTATGTCTCAGGTTCTATATAGAAAATACCGTCCAAAAGATTTCGATGAGATTATCGGGCGAGATGATATTAAATTGGTCTTAACTGAGCAACTTAAGCGTGGTACTATTGCGCATGCTTATTTATTTGCTGGTCCGAGGGGGACAGGTAAGACAACTATAGCTAGACTTTTTGCAAGAAAAGTAAATGATTTAAATGGTGAGGATTTACAAAAAGAATATCTTGATATTATAGAGATAGATGCAGCTTCAAATAGAGGAATAGAGGAGGTAAAGGAACTTAGACAGAAAGTTAATTTCGCTCCAGCAAGCTTAAAATACAAAGTTTATATCATTGATGAGGTGCATATGCTGACTAAAGAGGCATTTAACGCTTTACTGAAAACTTTAGAAGAACCACCAAGTCATGTTATCTTTATCCTTGCAACTACAGAAGCTGAAAAATTACCTATCACGGTGATTTCTAGAACTCTAAGATTTAATTTTAAGCTTGCCAGTTTAGAAGAATTAGAGCAAAGAGTTAAATTTATATTACAGTCAGAAGGTAAGTCAATAGAAGATTCTGCTATAAAAATTCTTACTCACTTAGGTAAAGGAAGTTTTAGAGATACGGAGACAATACTTGAGAAAGTTTTATCTTCATCAAAGATAGGTGAGACCATGATCAGTAAATTTGAAGTAGAGCAGATTTTAGGTATAGCAAACAGTGATCTGATTGAGAATTTTGTTACAATGCTTATTTCATTAAATAAGAAAAAAGTATTTGAATTAATAAATCAGATAGAATCGTCAGGTATTAACAGTAAATATTTTCTTGAGCAAGTATTAGAAGAAATGAGAAAAATTCTGATTAGAAAAGTAATTAAAGGTACTGGGGTTATTCCTTTAAAGAATATCGCCTTTATTATTTCTAATCTTTTGGAAGCTTATGCTCAACTTAGATATTCTCCTATAGAATTTTTACCATTACAGCTTGCAGTTATAAATATTTTTGAATCAGAAAAGATAAAACCAACTGAACAAATAGAAGAAAGTGTAGAACTAGAATCAAAAATACCAAAAAAAAATTCTAAAAAAGAAAGTAAAGAATCAAAGGAAATTTTAAATGATAAAATTAATGATGTTTTTATAGATATAGAAAGAATTAGAGATAAGTGGAAAGAGGTAGTTATGCGCATTAAACCATTTAATCACCATTTGGTAGCATTTCTTGCGAAAAGTAAGCCAGTCTCACTAAGAGGTCGAAAACTTGAATTATTAGTTGCTTATAAATTTCATAAACAAAGGATTGAACAAAAAAAGTCTAGTGATGCAATAACTAAAGTAATTAAAGAAGTATATGGAATACCTTTAGATATTTATTGTAGAATAGATGAGTCTATGAAAGTTAAAGAGTTAAGTGATGATCTAAATACTGACTCGAATGAGGAATTAGTGGAGGAGATATTTGGAGAAAAAGAAGAATAGGTAAAATATGTCAGATATAGGGTTATCGGTCATTGGACGAGGTCGATATAAGCCATAACCAAAGGCTATCAAGAAAGGCTTATTCTTTATCCAGCTCTGCTTAGCGGTAGACAGACCCTCTGAATGAGGTAAGTAGGTGGGATGGGAAAAAGACACATAGTTGATTGAATCGCCTACGATTAAATTTGTTCGGGAATTGATAAAGGGTATACAACAGCTTAAGTAGTTTGCTAGTAGGTTTATAGGTTTACAGAGAAGATAATAAACTGTAAACTACTAACTGCTAATTATGAACTAATGACTACAAACTAATTAGTATAATTTAAATTTTATTTTAATCAAATGCAAAATCCAATTGGACAAATAAAAGACCTTTATAGATTACAAAAAGAGGCTAGACAAATGCAAAGACAGATGCGTGCAGTAAAGATATCTGGTATGTCAGACGACGAACTTATAGAAATAATAATTGACGGTACACAAGAGATTCAAGATATTTTTATTGACAATGAGTTGCTCTCGGTGGATAGAAAAAACGACCTTATTAAAGGAATTAAACATGCCATGAAAGATGCTCAAAAGAAATTACAAAAAGAAATGATGAAAGATATAGATATAGGTAAAATGAAATCTATGATGGGAATATAAAAGAGCAGGCTTAAATCTTCATAATTATCTAGTTCTAAATTTACATTTTTTCATTGTATGTCTATACTTCCGAAAATTCTAAAAGAGCTAATTGATGATTTAGAACTTCTTCCTGGTGTTGGACCTAGAAGTGCCGCCAGGATAGCCTATTATTTGCTTCGTGCTCCTAAAACAATTTCATTATCTTTAGCTACTAATCTTGCAGATCTTAAAGAGAAAATAAAAATTTGTAAAAAGTGTTTTAATTATACAGATTCAGAGATCTGTACAGTTTGTTCCGATCCGACACGAGACGCAAATGTTATCCTAATCGTCGAAGAACCATTAGATGTAATTGCTTTTGAGAGAGTTGGTGAATTTAGTGGTGTATATCATGTACTTGGAGGGGTTATATCTCCTGTAAATGGTATAGGCCCGGAGGAAATTCGTATTGATGAATTAATAAAAAGAGCTAAGAATAATAAAATAAAAGAAATTATTATTGCAACTAATCCGAATTTAGAAGGTGAATCAACTGCTTTGTATATAAAAAAAGAAATAGAGAAATTAGAAAAAAATATAAGGATAACAAGACTTGCTCGAGGTTTACCAACTGGTGCTGATCTTGAGTATGCTGATGAAGTTACCTTACAAAAAGCATTAGAAGGGAGGAGTGAGTTTTAGCTAGTAGTCAATAACTTTTGTATAGTTGGTTAAAAATAAATTTACGAGTTTATTAGATTTTGTGATATAGTAGAATTATATGAACAAACCTGCCATAACAAAAGAAGAAAAAAAAGTTCTTCAAAGTCGCTTTTCCCATTTGCCTATAAAGTAAATACAACTAAAATAAAAAGCTCAATGGAGTTGTTTCGACATAATTAGATTTTGTGTAATAAAAGTTCAGTATATATTACAATTTATTTTTATTAAAAAATTTGTTAGTAAAGGTAAATTAGCTTATTCCGCAATAAGTCTATTATGTTTTATCTATAGAGAAAGTATAACTTTTTGTGAGTTATGTTATTATGGAAGAAATTAATAATAATTGAAATTGATATGTGATGTTTATTTTATACTTAAAAATTTTAAATTCGTTCTTTTAAATAACTTTTAAATAACTTTTATGTTAAAAATTTACAATACATTAAATAGGAAGATTGAAGATTTTAAGCCTATAAAAGATAAACAGGTGGGCGTATATACTTGTGGGCCGACTGTGTATAGCTATGTCACGATTGGTAATTTTAGAACTTATACTCTTGGAGATATTGTTGTTAGAACTCTTAAATATCTAGGCTATGATGTTAAGTACATTATGAATATTACAGATGTTGGTCATCTAACCGGAGATAATCTTGGCGATGCTGATATAGGCGAAGATCGCTTGGAAAAAGCATCAAAAAAAGAAGGTAAAACTGCCTGGGAAATAGCGAAATTTTATACTAAAGATTTCCTAGCCGGTTTTGATAAATTAAATTTTTTGAGGCCAGAAAAATTTCCTAAACCAACAGAGCATATCCAGGAGCAAATTGATCTGATTAGAAAACTTGAACAGAAGGGTTTTGCCTATAAAATAAGTGATGGAATTTATTTTGATACAAAAACTTATGAAAAAGCTGGCTTTACTTATGGAGAACTTTCGACTTTAGATCAAATTAAAGAGGGTGCTCGTGTGACGCCAAATCTTGAGAAAAGAGATCCAAAGGATTTTGCGCTTTGGAAATTTTCACCGAAGAAAGAAAAAAGACATATGGAATGGGATAGTCCTTGGGGAGTTGGTTTTCCTGGTTGGCATATAGAATGCAGTGCAATGGGTATGAAGTATCTTGGAGAACAATTCGACATTCATATTGGTGGAGAGGATCTGAAATCTACACATCATCCAAATGAAATTGCACAGAGTCAAGCAGCGACTGGTAAAGTTCCTTTTGTAAAATATTGGATACACGGTGCGTTTTTACTCGTTGATGGTGGTAGAATGGGCAAGAGTTTAGGAAATGCATATACATTACATGATATCATGAAAAAAGATTATGATCCAATGCATTTGAGATATTTTTATTTAACAGGGCATTATAGGAAGCAATTAAATTTTACTTGGGAGGCGCTAGATGCAGCGAGAGTTGCTTATGAAAAAATAATTGATAAGATAAAAGAGTACAAAAAATATCAGCAAGAAGGTAGTAAGATAGAATCTTATCACTCAGAGAATCGATCCTTGATCGATCAAAATAGATTTGTCGCAGCACTTGAGGACGATTTTAATATGCCTAAAGCGCTTTCAATTCTATGGGAGCTGATAAAATCAGATGAGAACAAAGGTAGAAAATATAAAATGATTTTAGAATTTGATCGAGTATTTGGCTTAAAGCTAGCAGAACGAAGTAGAGAAGAGCTAAAATTAACTTCTGAAGTGAAGAGGCTTTTAAATGCTAGACTAAAAGCAAGAGAAAATAAAGACTGGAAACAATCAGATGAGATTAGAATTAAGCTAAAAAAAGAATATAATATTGAGGTAAGTGATACGGAAAAAGGACAAGAGATTAAGGGTAGTTAAGTAGACAGAGTTAGATAAAAGTAAGCTAAAATCACTGTATAGTTAGCAGTTCATAGTAAGAAAAAAACTAAAATAATAATCAAATCAACTTATTTTCGTATTCTTTAAACAGTTGTTTTGTTGCTTTAGCTAGCGAAATAATTTGGACTAACCAACTTGATATAGTTGTTGATTAAGAATTATTTTTATTTTAGCAGGCGATCGAATTGATTGATAATAATATTTTAAAAACAATATCAAAAAGTGTTCCACTTTATGTGCTTAGAGTTTCAGATACTCTGATTTCAAACGGTTTTAAGGCTTATTTGGTTGGTGGGTCTGTTCGCGATTTATTCCTTAAAAAGGAACCAGAAGATTATGATATAGCTACAGATGCAGTGCCAGAACAGATTCAAGAATTATTTCCGAAGTCAATTGCAACTGGGGCTAAGTTTGGAACGATCACAGTACTTAGTGATGATGAGAAGGGAGAAAATTTTGAGGTAGAAGTTACTACATTTAGGTCTGAAAGTGATTATTTTGGCGGTAGATGGCCGGGTAAAGTAGAATTTACAAAAACAATAGAAGATGATCTTTCTAGACGCGATTTCACAATAAATGCTATTGCAATTGATCTGAAGGATTTATCAGACTATACTCGATTATCTTCAGAAAAGATTATTGATCCTTTCGGTGGATTAAGAGATTTAAATAATGAGATTATTAGAGCAGTTGGTGATCCATTAGAGAGGTTTTCTGAAGATGGGCTTAGGACGATACGTGCATGTCGCTTCGCTTCAATACTACATTTTAAAATTGAGCCAAAAACTTTTGAATCAATAAAGAAGTCTCTACATATTACAAAATTAGTGGCAATTGAAAGAGTGAGAGATGAGTTTGAGAAAATTATAAAAAATTCTTCAATACCTTCAGTAGGTTTTAGGTTACTAAAAAAATCAGGGATTCTTGCTATATATATACCAGAACTTATTGAGACAGAGAAAATTGAACAACCTGAGTATCACACTGATAATGTTTTTGAACATAGTTTAAAAACTATGGACATTGCTCATGATAGTGTGAAATGGGCAGCATTATTTCATGATATTGGAAAAGTCAAAACAAAAGTTGTTGATAATACTGGTACTCATTTTTATGGACATGACAAAGTTGGGGCTGAAATGGTTAAGCAGATAATGACAAGGCTTAAATTCTCAAAAAAAGAAATTGAAAAAAATGTAAACTTAGTTAGATGGCATATGTTTTATTATCCATCAGGAGACTGGAGAAAGGAATTTGATATTAAAGAAGTTAATATATCTGACGAAAAAAACAATGTTAAATTTGGATGGACAGATACTGCAATAAGGAGGTTTATCAAAAATATTGGTGGAGAGGAGAATTTAGATGATTTGTTAAAACTTCGTATAGCAGATGCTACATCTAATCCTAAATCAAGTTTTTCTACAAAAGAGATTGAGATTTTTCAAAAAAGAGTAGCAGAAGTTAAAGCAAAAGATATGGCACTTAAAGTATCTGATTTAGACATAACTGGCTATGATTTACAGAAAATGGGCTATAAGACAGGACCTAAGTATACAATAATGTTGGAATATTTATTACAAATCGTCATAGAAGATCCGGCTAGTAATAAAAAAGAGAAATTAATCAAAATTATTAAGCAAACATTTCCTAAAGATCAGTGATAATTTATGTTATAGCGAGGCTGTATAGTAAGGGCATAGGACCAATTGGCAATATATGCCTTTCTTCCCATATAGACAATAAGGTGTAAAGGAGTAATCTACATGAAGAGTGAGAGGTTTTTGTAGGTAAAGTAGGTATAGTCTTTGTATAAATTAAAAAAAAGAATCTACTTAATAAAGTAAATGATAAACAAGAGCTCTTTTTTATTAGAATTAATTATAACTTTCCCTAATTAAATTATTTTACTCCAAAAATCTATATTTTTATATTCTTAAGTTATTGAAAATCAATTCGTAGTAAAATTTTTACTCATAATATAATAAGTATAAGAAAGAAATTTTTATATCATAAAATTATTGAAAAATTGTATAAAAAAAAGTATATTATTGAACAGGAGTTTAGTTATGTTGGGTGAAGAGGGAGTATCTCCAAAATAGATAGCAGCTAGTAAAATAATTTGTATCGGTTAATTATCTTATTATTTATATATCTATATTTTAACAATAATGTATAAATTTTAATGTTTATTTGTATATAATAAATTCGCAAGAAACATCTAGTATCTTAGATCGTATAAATAATTAGAAATATACCCTTACTTTGCGGTCAGCGTAAGTTGTGAGTATAAATGATACAATTCTTAAGATACGTATCTTTTGCTAATACTGTATTTATAATAAAAATACAAATAAAAAATATAACTTTTTAAATAACATTTGATGAAAATTACATTTAATGGTGCTGCTCGCCTTGTCACTGGATCTTGTTATCTGCTAAATACAAACAATATAAATTTTTTAGTTGACTGTGGAATGTTTCAAGGTCTAGATGATAATGGACGAAATCTTGAATTTAATTTTGATCCTAGTAATATTGCTTTCGTATTGTTAACTCACGCACATATAGATCATTCAGGGTTGATTCCTAAATTATTTCGCGAAGGATTTACTGGAAAAATTTTTGCAACTATACCAACAATAGAGTTGTCAGAATTACTTTTACTTGATTCTGCCAAGATTCAGAATGATGACCGTGATTTCCGGTCTCAGAGTAGTAAATTTTTATATAATACTGATGATGTGTATCTAGCATTAGATAAGATGGTTGGTATAAAAATGGATGAGTGGAATGAATATATGGGAATTGAGTTTAAATATGTAAGAGCAGGTCATATTCTAGGTGCATCATCAATTTTGATTAGATCTGAGGGTAGTATACTTTTATTTAGTGGAGATATTGGACGTGTTGATCAGTCATTGATACCTTCTTATGAGAGAGATATAAATGATGAGATAGATTATATTATAATGGAATCTTTATATGGTGGTGAATCCCATGAAAGGCGAGATATATCAATACAAAAAATGATTGATGTAATAAATGAAACGATAGAGTATAACGCTAATGTTATCATTCCGGTCTTTGCTGTGCACCGTGCGCAAGAAATCACCCTTTGTTTAAAGAATACCTTAGAATCTAATCGAATTAAGAAAGACGTTCAAATTTTTCTAGATGGTTATTTACCAATAATGACTACAGAATTATACACAAAATATATTTCAGATACTAAAAACTCTAAATTTATTAAAAATCCCTTTTATTTCAAAAATTTAAAATTAATTTATGAACACAGAAAGTCTATTGGCCTTTTAAAAAGAAAAAGCGCGGTGATCTTGGCAGGTAGCGGCATGTGTGAAGGAGGAAGAATTCTAAATCATCTACCAAAGGCATTGCCAAATAAAAAAAATTCTATAATTTTTGTTGGTTACCAGGCAGAAGATACACTAGGTAGAGAAATTCTAAATGGAAATGAAACTGTTCTTATTGATAGACAAAAAGTAAAAGTAAAGGCTAGAATTGTTGAATTAAAAGGATTTTCAGCACATGCAGATAATGAAGATCTGTTGGACTGGTTAAATTTGAAAAGAAATGCTAAATTAAAGAAAGTATTTTTAACACATGCTCAAGAAGAAAAAAGCATAAATTTTAGTAAACAGCTTGAAGAAAAGGGTTATTCTACATATATACCAAAGCTATTTGAGAGTGTTGAAATGTAAATAATGATTTTTTAGGTGTTAGGTTTTAAGGGGGTAAATGCTTATAGCGATCGAAAATGCTATTCGGTTTGTTAAATTCCTTTATAGAGTTGAAGTATAGATATGGTGTATAAATTTTACATAAAATATAAAAAACCTTCTCTACGTTAGGTTAATGAGAATTATAAACTATTTTCTTATTGTATATAATCTATATAAAGACGAATTAATAATATGAACAAACAAATTAATCAAAAAATAAAACAAATAGTAGATGATATAAAATCAATTTCCATTCAAGGCGCAACTAACGTGGCTTTAGCTACTGTTGAGGGAATGAAATTAGTTAGAGATTCTGGGGAGAATATACAAACTGTTATAAATATTGGAGAGAAGCTTGCCAATGCTAGACCAAATGAACCAATGGCCAAAAATTCTGTCAAATATATTAAATACTACTTAAAGAAAGGAATGGATATCAGTCAGATAATTGACAATTATAAAAAATTGATTCAAAAGTCAAAACTACAGATAAAAAGTATCGGTGGTAAAATTCTTGCTAGATACAAAGTTATACTTACTCATTGTCATAGTTCTACTTCAACTGCTATTTTGATCGAGGCTTCTAAATTGAATCCAAATTTAAAAGTCGTAGCAACAGAGACGAGGCCTAGATACCAGGGGAGAATCACAAGTAAAGAATTATTTGAAGCTGGGGTTGATGTTACATTAATTACAGATTCTGCTAGTGCTGCATTTATTATTGATAATAAGTATTTACCTGTTGAAGCAGTAATTATCGGCACTGACGAGCTTCTTTCTGATGGGACTATTTTAAATAAAGTAGGTAGTTATCAATTGGCTCAAGCAGCTTTTCTCGGTAATGATGATTTTTATGTAACGACAAGTTTGCTTAAGTTAGATATAGAAAGAGATTCTACATCTATAAAGATCGAAATGCGAGATGCAGAAGAAGTTTGGTTAGAGGCACCTAATGGTTTAAAAATAATAAACCCATCTTTTGATGCCATTCCACCAAAACTTATTACTGGATATATTACAGAGGCTGGACTTTTGAAGCCAAAAGAGGTAGAGGTTATGGCAAAAAAAATTTATCCATGGATTTAGTTAGACCAGTAGATAAATATTACCAATAGTGTGACTCGCTTGTATACGAATGCGAGATTAATTAAAGTAAATAGGTTGATAGAGATAAATAGGTCTGTAGACAAGTATGTAAGCATCTCCATAGGGTGATTTTTTGGGGTAATCATCACAATCATCAAAATTTACAAATTTTCTTGCAGTTGGTTTGCTGTGAGGCTGCAAACTAAGTAAGACTAGAGTAATATGATGGATAGGTTGGATCGTAGACATTAACCCATAAACTACTTAGAGTTCTTGCTGTAGTGATATTGATTGAACCAAATTAGATTTTAATTTCTTATCTACTAAGCACTGCTTATTATTTGTTTGCTTGTACATCTTGTTTTTTTTCCTATATTATATTAATTTTATATCAGTGTTCTTTACTTTTTAAATCAATAAGAAAAATGTTTACTGTTTTTTCAAATACTATGCGATTACCTTTTCGGGAACATTTTAACCCGATTATAAAGATACTTATTCTTTCTGATTTTATTGTCTGGACAGGTATAAGCCTAGTAACACCAATTTTGAGTGTATTCTTTGTAGAACAAGTAGAGGGTATGTCTATAGTTGATATAGGTATTGGCGTATTTATTACACTTTTTATCGCTGGAATATTAGAGATTTATGTGGGTCATTTTCTAGACAAAACTAGAGGGGATAAAGATGAAATATATTTTTTAATAATTGGTAATGTTATAATTTCTGTTTATTATGCGATTTTAGCATTTTTGCCATCACGTATAACGTTCTATATTTATTGTATATTGAATGCCTTTTCTCAAGCTATGGTTTATCCTGCGTGGAGGAAATTATTTACAAAATTTGTGGATAAAGGTAAAGAAGGGTTGCAGTGGAGTATATATGACACAATTATGAATATGGGTATAGGCATAGCTAGTGCCATAGGGGGTATAATTGTGGAAACTTTAGTTGGATTTACAACGCTATTTTTAATCATTTCAATCATAACATTAGTAGGTTCTTTGGTTCCATGTTATCTATTTTTTAATTTAAAAAGAAAATATTTACATCCAGAAACAGAGAATTAGAGATTATAACTTGAATGGTGTAAATGTTAGTTATTAGGTTCAGTTTTCATTTTTAGTTTTAAGTTTAATTCATATGTCATTTTATCTTTCTTCTAGAAAATTGGATATAACTTCTGGTGACGATTTATCTTGCGTTATAAATGAGGAAGATGCTAAAGAACATGGTGTTAGTGCAGGAAATAGCATAGAGATAAGATTAGAAGGCATTAGTGAATCAATAATTGTTGTTGTTGATATTACTAATACTTTGGTAGAGCCTGGTCAGATTGGTTTTTTTGAGGATGTGTGGAATAAATATAATCTACATTTCGGTATAGCAGTAGAGATTGATTTCCTGTCCCCTTCTCAGGCTATAGCTAGTATAAAAAAGAAATTAAATGGTGAGGAGCTGAGTTATGAGGATTTTTATTTAATAATGCGCGATATTTCAAATGGAAAATTAGATTCATTACTTACTGCTTATTTTGCAGCTAGTGGATACAGTCCTGGATTTAATGAACAAGAAATTCTATATATGACAAAAGCACTTGCTGATACAGGTGATAAATTGCATTTCGATGGTATTGTTGCCGATAAACATTCTATTGGTGGGGTGGCTGGTAAGGGCATTACTCCAATAGTCGTTCCGATAATATCCACATTTAAAGGAATTATTGTTCCAAATACTTCTACAAGGGCTGTTACTAGTGCCAGTGCTACAACTGACATGCTAGAAGTAATTATGCCAATGTCATTTTCGAGAGAACAGTTAGAAGATATGATACGTAAAAGTGGTGTTTTTATGGTTTGGGGGGGAGGATTGGCACTCGCACCGGCAGATGATGAAATTATAGAGGTTCAAAAACCACTTGGGATGGAGTCGATTGATAAGTTTGTATCCAGCATAGTAGCTAAAAAAATTGCACAAGGGGTGAATTATGTAGTTTTCGATGTACCAGTTGGAAAGGGTGCCAAAATTACAGAGAAAGAATTTCCAAAAGTGAAAAATACATTTGAAAAAATATGCAAATATTTCAAAATAAATGTTTATGTTCATAAAAGGAAAGTCTATGGTATAGATGGATTTGCTGTAGGTCCTAGCTTGGAATGCAGAGAATTTCTACGCGTATATGAAAGACATCCAAATAGATCTATCCAGCTTGAAAAAGATTCTTTAGAGTTAGCAGGTAAATTGTTAGAACTGTGCAAGGTAGTTGAGCTAGGCAACGGATACGATGCTGCTTTAGAAAAGCTCCAAAATGGTGAAGCTTATTCTAAATTGAAAGAAATAATTTATAATCAAGGCGGTAATCCTGATATTAAATCTGATCAACTTGAACTTGGTGGAATGGTGGAGGACATTTTCGCTACTAATGACGGGATGGTAACGCATATTGATAATAAAAAGATATTTAAAGTCTGTAAATCACTTGGAAATCCTAGGATAAAAGAAGCTGGCGTGTATTTTCATAAAATAGTTGGTGATAAAGTGAAAAAAGGAGAAAGAATAGCAACGATTTATGCTACGTCTGACTCTAGAATGGAACTTGGAAAGAAGGTATGGGAGAGTGAGAATCCAGTTGAGATAATGACAGCTTGATTTTGGTGATGAATACGCAAGTAAGTAAATAGATCAGGAGACTGGGTAAGTAGTTAAATTTGGAAATTTTACAGCTCAAGACTGGCTGAGTTCGTGTACAATGCTATATGTGCAAGCAATACAGGCAGAAAATTTGAAATTTAAAACTTTGATTTTAGAAAATTTGAGTGGTGAAGACCTTGGATAGTTCGCTATATGTTGATTAATTGTGTAAATTCTAGGCTATGGGCTTCTGGTTTATCACTTTTGGCTTAAAACTTACATTATATGAAACTATCTATTGGTATAGTTGGCCTTCCAAATGTTGGAAAATCAACTTTATTTAATACTCTTACAAATAATTCTGTACCAGCTGAAAATTATCCATTTTGTACAATAGATCCTAATGTTGGTATTGTTGCTGTACCAGATGTTAGATTGGAGAAATTAGCAGAAATAGTAAAGTCAGAAAAGATTATTCCGGCAGTTGTGGAATTTGTTGATATTGCAGGATTAGTCAAGGGTGCTCATAAAGGTGAAGGTCTGGGAAATCAATTTCTTGCGAATATTCGTGAAGTTAGTGCTATAGTTCATGTAGTTCGGGAGTTTGTGGATAATAGGGTTGTGCACGTAAGTAATAGAATAGATCCAAAAGATGATATTGAAATAATTAATGCTGAATTGATTTTACGAGATTTAGAAACTATTGAGGAAAAGATGAAAAAATTGGGAAGACAGAGTCGTTTCGATGAAAAAAGTGCAGACCAATTAACATTTATTACTGCATTAAAAGCCTATTTAGAAAGTGGAGAATTAGCTAATCGATTTCATTATGAATGTGATTGGAATATTACAAATTTCAGAAAAGAATTATTCCTCATTACTGATAAGCCTGTTATTTATCTCATTAATGTATCTGATATTAAGGAAGAAAGAGATATGAAGAAAAATTTGGGACTGAAAAAAGACGATATTGTTATGCAAATGGATATAAAAACAGAATTCGAGATCTCGCGACTTAACAAGAATGAGAGAGAAGAATTTATAAAAGAACTTGGTTTAGAAGAGCCTGCTTTGAATAAATTGATAAGGGAAACGTATAAAATATTGGGATTATTATCTTTTTTTACAGTAGGACCAAAAGAGGTACGGGCGTGGACGATAAAGAAAGGAGATAATATAAAAGAGGCAGGAGCAGCAATCCACAATGATTTTAAAGATAAATTCATAGCAGCAGAGGTGATCGGCTACGAAGATTTTATAAAATATAAAGGTTGGGAGGCAGGTAAAAGGGCGGGAAAAGTAAGGTCGGAAGGAAAGAATTATATAGTAAAAGATGGAGATGTTGTGATTTTTAAGCACGGAGCTTAGAGAATATGGCGTAGGTAGCCCTCAGGTGTATATCAGTCAAGCCTATTATTCGAAGAGTACATTTCATAGTGGGTATGCTTCAAAAAGTATGGGGGATTCAGAGTTCTTGCTTTGAACTTTATTGTGTATTTGTCATTACTTTTATTTTTATAATGAAATGATTGTCAAGTAGTACATGCAATACAAATACCGATTTTATACGGTTATACCAAAAAGTTACGAGTATACAAGACATCTTTATGGGGACTGGGATTCTGAAATTTCAACGGTTCGTGGTCTTTTAATAGATTCAACTATATAAAATTATATAAAATATAGGAGTTTTTAACTTACTCTATAGTGTTGCCTATGGTCGAAGATGTGTACACTATTTTATCCTCCACGGACTTTTAGAATTCATAATGTAGAGATATTTATTGACATATATTTTTATAACATGCCAGAAATTCTTTGTTAGCCCGAGATAATGTATAGAAATACCGGCTATGATCATCATTAATCCAATTAATAATTTGTTGTTTGATTCATCTATAATTGCAGTCTCTGGCAATGATGACTCTGGTGTACCATTTAGCTCTGTGCTATCTTGAGTATATGACGAAGTTGTACGCGGAGTTGTTGTACCAGATGGTGTTTTCACTGGAGGTGTCAATGTAGTTGATATAGTAGGTGTCACAAATTCATCAATCTCCCAGTCTCCTTCAGTAAAGGGGGTGATATTTGGTGATTGTGTTATTGATGTTGTAGTGGATGTAGGTGTAGGCGTGGAAGTTATACCTATTGACGCTATTGACGTAGTAGGTGTAGGTATAGGTGTAGGTGTTGCTCCTGTAGTTGTGATTACTACTCCTGTAGAATATTCATAAGCGCCGATATCAGGCCCAGCGCCTATGGGAACAGTAGTACCATCTTTATCTTTAGTTATTCCGACATTTGTTCCTTTATCAATTGCTGGACTTCCTGCCTGTAAACGGAAATTTAACGTACTAGGACTTACAAATAAAGGATCGCCAGTCACTACATTAGTACCATATGTAGAGCCACCATCAAATAAATTGTGACTTGCTGTTACTAAACCACTTGTACCTGTTGCAAGTTTAATGTTGGTAGAAGTATTTTGACTGAGAATATTATTTTTTACAGTGACACCTGGACTTTGTAATTCTGTCAACATTATCCCATAACCTCCTTGTTTGTATATTGTGTTGTTATAAATTTTTACATCGCCAGTACCACTTATGAAAATTGCGGCATCGTAGTTTGTACCATCATTATTTGAAAGAACATTATTACGTATAGTATAATTGGTTCCAGGTCTATTAAGATAATTTGCTACTGCTATACCATCTTTGGCTCCTCCTTTGTTATTGTATATAAGATTATTTTCAATAAGTATATTATCCCCTGCTATATCCATGACTCCAAAATCTCCAGTATTATCATGAATCACATTACCTCTGATAATTGTTCCGTTTGGGGCTGGAGGTGCAAAAGTGTCTGTATTCTGTATAGCTTCAGATGGATTATTATAAATTTCATTATTTTCTATGAGGGTATTTGTAACTTCAATGCCTGAAGTTTGACCAGTTCTTAGGTATATACCTTCTCCATAATTATCATGAACTTTATTATTTCTAATGATGTTATTGTGTGCTGGACCGTCTTCCCCACATACCATTATGCCAAACTTCCCATTAGATACATCGTTTTTTTCGATAATATTATTATCGGATTTAGAGACAAACACTCCATATTGTCCACCTACTGATGTTATACAGTTCCTTATTATGTTATTACCACCTCCATGTATATAAATCCCAAATACGGATGTAGAAATTATATTTATTCCATCTATGATAATGTAACTTACATTTTCTAGATCTAAAGCTACACTACCTCCATCAATTTTTACTACTTCGCCATTATAATTTTTAAAAGTAATAGGTTTACCCGAAGATCCAGAATTCTTATTTATATCAACACTTTCACTGTATGTACCACCTCTTATATAAATTATATCACCAGCAACAGCTATGTTTGCTGCATGTTGGATAGTTTTCCAAGGAGAGGCTTCTGTACCTGCATTTGTATCTTTACCAGTTGTCGCTACATAATATGTATTACCTGCTGCCTTGCTTTCTTCTGGGGATACACTGCTTTGCTGAAGTATGACAATAATTATAATAAAAACAATTATTAAAATTATCAAAAGAGACAGAATTATCAGAACTTTACTTTTTTTCATTTATTTATTTTCTTTCTATATAACAAGAGTTCATAATATATAGTAGACTAAATAAATGAAAATGCCAAGAGTTTAGTTAGTTTATAGTTCATAGTTTATGATTCTTTAGATTATACGAGCTCTAAACTGTTTACTGTTTTCTGCCGTCAAAAAGATGATTTCTCTATAATAATGGACATTTTCTTTACTAACTAAAATATTATAATCCTAACATTTGGTTCATAAGATCTAAAACCTATTTTATGGATTGTCTGTTTTTTTAACTTATGGTATTATCAGATGTAGTAGAGTGAAAATGAAATAGCGAACTTTTCAAACTTGCGTTTATTTTACTATGTTCATATAACGTACCAAACGAAATATTTAAGCTCTAGATATTTGTACGCCTAAATCAAAATTTTATTTTGGTACTATTATTATAGTTTTTACATTACATATTTTATTAAGTTTATGAAGATTGCATACGAATTGATGGTTATCCTCAAACCAATGCTTCCTGAGGATATTAAATCTGGAGTAGAAAAAAAAATAAATGACCTTGTTGCAAAATTTAAAGGTAAAATTACTAATACTGATGTATGGGGAAAGAGACATTTAGCTTACAGAATTGGAAAACACGAGGAAGGTTATTATATTCTTTATGATTTTGAAATGGAGAGTCAGCACATTAACGAATTTCAATCAGAAATAAAAATTATGAGTGATATAGTTAGGTATATTATTATTAGAAAAGACAGACAGTGAAGTAGGGCTTAGAAAACTTTCGGCCCCTAACTGGTCCCCTGAAATAAAAATAATTTAGAAACTTATAACTTTTTTATTTATTTAATTTGTTAGAGGAGCGATTATGGTGGAAGTATAAAATTTTTATGTTATTTTTTATTTTGTTTTATTAAGTAAAAAGATATGACAACATCAAGATCTTTAAATAAAGTAATGATAATTGGGAATCTAACAAGAGACCCAGCAATTAAGAGTATTGATGAAAAAGATACCGTTGTTTGCACTTTTGGCATAGCAACAAATTCTACTTGGCGAGATGCTTCTGGTAATATTCAGGAAAGAACTGAATTTCATAATGTCGTAGCTTGGAATAAGTTAGGTGAAATTTGTGCCCAGATTCTTTCTCGCGGTATGTTAGTTTATATAGAAGGAGAACTTAGAACTAGAACTTGGGATGACCAGAATGGTACAAGGCATTTTAGAACCGAGATAAAATTAAATGATATGAAGTTATTAGATTCTAAGAGTAAGAAAGGCATAGGCATCACTGAAGCAAAGAAAGAAGGTGATACAGCAAAAGAGGAGGTTGGAATCACGAAAGATGATGTAGAAGTAGAAAAAAAGGCAGAAGAAGAAGGTGAAGAATTATTTTAAATTAAAATTTATATTTTGTTAAGGACATTGAAACTTTATGATCAAGTCTCAATCTAAATCTAAACAAAAAAGAAAAAAACAACCATTACCTACAAACTTGAAATGTCCTTTTGATGGTAAAGAGGATGAAATAAATTATAAAAATGTTTATAAATTAAAAAAGTTTATCACCACACGAGGAAGAATTTTGCAATCCGAAAGAACAGGAGTTTGCTATAAATGTCAGAGGAAATTGGCACGTGAGATCAAAAGGGCTAGATATATGGCATTATTACCAACAAATGAATTGTTATGAGTAGGCTAGGTGTAGGTGGGGGAGAAGAACCTCTAAAAACCACTTGAGTTTGAAAAGCTTGTTTTAGGATAGGTTTTTGAGTAAAGATTTAACAATGGGAGGTTGAACCAATGGAAATAATTACATAGCTAAGTTTAACACGCTTTTGATTGAATAAACTTGCTTTGGATCGACTTGATTTGACAGACTCAAGTTACAAGATAGACTTGTTGCGAAATAAGCGAATTTGCCTTTATCTATAACGTTTTTTAATAAAAATAAATCGTAACATGTACTTTCCAGTAGATTAAAGATAGTTTGACACTTTTGTTATGCAAAAGCTAGTTATTTCACAATAACTTAATTATGTTATATTCTGCCCTTAATGAACTTAGAGAATTTGTTGATAGTAGACATTGCAAAATCATTTATTTTTTCATCACTTTTTACTTTCGAAAAAGAACGGGGATATAAGTTTGAAGAAAGTAAATATTCTAGATTTCCACCATTTGTTGAAGTCAATATACTTGTTGATAAATTTTTATCTCAAGCAGGTTATAAGGATAAGAAAGATATAATATATTTAGTAGACAAAAAAAAACATTTTTTGGCCCTACCCGATAATACGATACTTAGGTCACCTAAATATTGGCAGAAGAATATAAAAATTTTAGAACAAAGATTATCCATAAGTGGCATCACATTTGTAGATATTTCTCTAAATGAGATTATCTTCGCAACAAAGGATGAATTAATTTCTGATGAATTTGATATTCGCAAAATTAATTTCCCTTTTGAAATAAAAAAATATTTGCAGAAAAGTGGATTGAATTTATCTATGTTAAATAACTATTTTGACTATATCCCACCTTTACCATTCTTGATCAGAGATTATCAAAAAAGTTTTATGCTTGGATATGCATTTGGAGATTTTCTGGCTAAATCTATAGATCTTTCTCATACAAAATACTTGATAGTTAGTTCTGAGTGGATCAAATCTGGTTTTTTAGACAAATCAGGCTTTTTGGAGGGTATAAGAAAATTTTGGCCAGAGATAAAGAAATATTCATTTGATCCTTTTGGAATCTGGGAACTGTTACTTAATGATACACTGGATCAATTTAAAAATCTTGTTTATTTAAATAAATATGTTTTTTATCCAGAATTTGTGCTACAAGTTTATAAAAATAAACCACCAGAAAAACTTTATGTATTTACTAAAACTGGACAAGTAGAGGAGTATAAATTTATGGCCAATTCGCAAAATAATTTACCTGTTGAGGAGATAAAACATGTAAATAATTTATATAAACAGAATGCTATAAATATTTATTACACTCCGGATTTTTTGAATATAAAAAGACTTCTTGATCTTCAATTTTTTAAGAATTGGTACAAGATGTATCTTTATAAAGGTAATAAATTTATAGAATTAAATTTCGATGATAAATACACACATATCGTTGATATAGACAATAATTTTCTCGATACAATAAAGTCTAATGAAAAGTATGTTTGTGAATATTATAATTTATTTGGGAAATTAAAATCCAAAAATAAGTATGAAGTATTGGTTGTACCTGGCCAATATGTAAACAAAAAAGAAATACTTGCAAAAAGAACTGATCTCGCTGGTTTGCTTATTTATGAAATAAAATGCGAAAGTGATGGTTTTGTTGAAGAAATAGACCGTGACAATGGTTGGCTAACAATTCGAACTAAAAGTGATGATAATGTTGCTCAAAGTAAATTTAGTTACAATCGGATAAAAAGTCTCAGTAAGCTATCTACAAAAATAAAAATAAATGGTTTCAGAATTGACTGCGTACAAATTTATGGCAAAAGACAAGTAGCTATACTAAAAAAATTTTCAAAAAATTTAGATATATTATCCAAAAGAGCAGCTTTATGGTTTGGTGATATAAATGATGTGTTTTATTTTATGAAAAATATAAATAAATATCAGGCGCAGAGTGTAATTATACCCACTATAGAAGACCGTCTTTTGCTTCAATTGCTTGGCGAAAATAATAGATATTTAAAAGTTATAAGTGTGGTAATTTTAAATGGAGTTAATTCTCATACATACACTACAAGGCAAAAAAAATTTCTGGAATGTAATAGTGGTAAGTATATTCTGATTGAACCTGATGAGAAGTCTATTTACACCCTAGATGATAGAGGAAAGTTCGATTCTTCCGGAGCTCCTTATCATTTTTATCCGTATGTGAAAATTTTTACTTTCGATGATTGGAATTTATCAGGTAAGGTGATATATAATGATGAGGATTCTGAAATCGTCCGAACTGATGATTCTAGAATATTCGATGTAGTAAATTACAATTTAATTAGTTTTAATAAAGAACGCCTAAGTTAGATCGTAGGGAAAACTTGTAGTTGGTTCGCCATCCTTGCAGCGAATTATTAACTGTAAGTTATCTTTATCTAAGATATAAATACATTATCTTATGCATAATCCTGAATTGAATAAATATCTAAAATTTTTATCATTTTTTGTAATTGGGAGCATCTTATTCTTTTTAGGTTTTTTATCTGGTAAGTTAGAATTTACATCTCAAGGTGTAAGCGTAAATAACAGTAATCAATATTTATATGGAGATTTTTCTGGAAGTCAAGTCGGGATAAACGTTGATTTATTGTGGGAGGCCTGGAAAGAGCTAGATAATAAATATATAGATTCTAATCTTGACAAACAAAAAATGCTCTATGGAAGCATAAATGGCCTTGTAGATTCTCTAGGAAATCCATTTAACCAATTCTTAACACCAGATGAAACTGGTGAATATCTCCAAAATAGTGGAGGTAAGTTTGAAGGTATAGGTGCATTTTTAAGGTTTAATGGCGAGTATACTGTGATAGATACACCAATTAATAATTACCCAGCGCATATAGCAGGTCTTATGCCAGGTGATGTTATTTTGGAAGTAGATGGAAAGGATGTTTCGAATACGAAAGCTTATGAGGTTTCAAAATTGATTCGAGGCCCAAAAGGTACAGATGTCCATCTAAAGATTTTTCGAGCCAAAGATTCAAAAGAGTTAGAATTTACTATAAAACGCGAGAGTATAGATATTGATAATGTAAAATTAGAAGAAATAAAAAATAAAACTGCTTTAATTAAAATCTATAAATTTAGCGAAAGTGATCAAAATGAATTTATAACTCTTTGGAATAGTACAGTGAATAAAATTCTAGAAGAAAATGTTGATAATTTAATTATAGATTTGAGAAATAATCCTGGGGGGCAAGTGGCTCTAGTTCAATATGTTACAGAAGAATTTTTAGAAAAAGGAAAATTAATCATGATAGAGGAAGACAGGAATGGTAACAGAAATCAATATATATCTAGCAGAGATGGTAAATTGAAAGATAAAAAAATCATTCTCTTGATTAACGAGGGGAGTGCGTCAGCGTCAGAGATTATAACAGGTGCTCTGAAGGATCATAATAGAGCAGTCATTATCGGTAAGCCTACATTAGGTAAAGGATTTGAACAGACAGTTGTTACTCTTTCTGATGGTTCTACTATGCATATAGTATTTAGGAAATGGTTAACGCCGAATGGTAATCAGGTTAGTCATGATCAACCAATAAAGCCAGATATCGATGTAGATTTAACTACAGAAGATTTTGAGAATGGTAAAGATCCACAATTAGATAAGGCGTGGGAAGTATCTAGAAGCTGAGGAAGTATCAGTTCCCTTTAAGCTGTAAACTAATACAGATAGGTAGCCAATGAAGATTTTGAACTGACTTGGTATTGATAACTTTTAATTTTAAGTTTTTATTTCACAAAAAATTCACAAGTACTACATTTAAATATAATTTAATTATTATATAGTTCAGAATGGACAAAAAAGATAGAAATTTAAATCAAGAATCGAAGTCAACTTATACTGCTTCTAAACTAAATGAAGCATCAAAAATTTCTGAAAAGAAAAAAGATTCTCCTGTAAAGAAAAAGATAAAAAATAAGGTGAAATTGGGGTGTTGTGCGGGAGTGTTTGGCTTTTTGTGTGTATGTATTTCTATTTTTATTGCTCTGTGGCTTAGTGGATATGTCCAAAAGTGGACGTGTAATGTAGTTGAAAAAAATTCAGTGGTTTGGAATACACTTGATTGTGTATTAGATACAACCCAATCTGGACAAGATGAAGGTGAATATAAATACAATGTTATTGATAAATCTGGTGAAATATTAATTACTGATATTGAGACAGTTGTTACTAAAGTAGTGGAAGAATCATCTTCAGCAGTTGTAGGAATAGGTTTAAAAAGCTCAGAGACTCTTTCTTCTGATCAGATAGTAGGCACAGGTTTCGTCGTTACTAGTAATGGTCTAATAGTTACTAATCAACATGTAGTATCACAGGGGGTAGAGAAAGATTATTTTGTAATCTTGAGTGGCCAGTCAGATCCAGTAAAGGTTGAAAAAATATATAGAGATCAATTAAATGATATAGCAATAATAAAAATTAACAAAGATAGTTTATCATCATTACCACTTGGTGATTCAGATAAATTAAAAGTAGGTCAAACAGTTATCGCGATAGGTAATCCTATGGGAAGTCTGACAGGGACAGTTACTAGTGGGATAATCTCTGGTCTCAATAGGGACGTTCAGGTTGGATCTCAATTTTTTTACACAACTAGTGAGACGTTTGAGGATGTAATTCAAACAGATGCTGCAATTAATCCAGGTAATTCAGGTGGACCATTAATAAATTCTCAAGGTGAAGTTATTGGTGTAAATTTTGCAACAATTCAAGGCGCGGACAATTTATCATTTGCTCTTCCTATAAATAGAGTAAAAAGTAGAATTGGTGAGCTTAATAAATATGGAGATTTTAGAATTCCTTATATAGGAATAGAATATAGACAACGAGTGATATTTATAGATAATCAGACAGTTGTAGGCGCAATGATTATAAATATCTTAACTGGTGGCCCAGCTGACCGTGCAGGACTAAAAAAGAATGATGTAATTGTACAGTTTAATGGACAAACATTAGAAGATAAGACTTTATTTACCCTTGTTCAGAAAGCTGGGATTGGTAAAGAAGTCGAAGTGGTGATAATTAGAGATGGAGTGCAACGGACAGTAAAGCTGGTAGTTGGTGAAAGAGGAGAATATGAATAAATTAAAGGTTATATATTTAGGTAAGTAGGGCATAGGTCGTAAAAACAATATATGGGTTCAAAAGCTCCTGCTTTGAATCAACTAACCTAAGAAGCTATCGTACCTAAATTCATGAATTCTGTGTCATAAACAAAGATTCCTTAAACTCATCAGATAGAATTTTGAACTGTTTTATTTGATCGAAAGAA
>Ga0209101_1000192_pt1 | contig 52810 bp, 53 predicted proteins | sample ConPoolayeCmetaG_FD_185481 | JGI IMG/M metagenome (GOLD analysis project Ga0209101, IMG submission 185481) | Hot spring microbial mat communities from California, USA to study Microbial Dark Matter (Phase II) - Cone Pool mat layer C metaG... ... | reverse complement strand
GTTATCATATAATAATAACCTATCATAAATTGGGTATAATGTTTAATTACGCAATAGATCTAATTTATTAATCAATTTCTTAAAAATAAAAATCAAAAACAAGAAAAATTTTTTCAAAGTTTTTAAAATAAACTGAACAATTTTGGTTTTGCGATAAACAAAAAGTTAAAACTATCGAAATAATTAAAACCCCAACGATTAAGATTTTGATAACAAAATCAGGAATAAAAACAGACTCTTTAATATTGTTTTTTTTATCAATAACAATCTGTTTTCCACTGATTACTTTTTTGGTTAAATTTTTTCCTTTAACTTCAACTTCGCCTTTTTCAACCGCGACATTGATTTTGCCGGCTTCGTTTTTAACAATAAATTTAGTGTGAACATTTTTTATCTCAAAGTATTGTTCCTCATCAAGTTGGTCATTAATAAACTGGTTGAGTTTTATTTCAAAAAGCCCTAAGTCATAACGGTCAAACTTAATAGCATAGATTTTAATGGGTGAGTTAAAATCAGCGGTTATCTGACCCTTAAGTAATACCGGGTTACCTTTTTTGTCAACTCCAAAAATTGTTCCTTGAGTAAGACGAACTGTTCCTAAATCATTTAAGTAGAAACTGACGGATTGATTAGCATAATAAACCAATCCTGGAATTAAATCATTGTAAACAAGGGGAGGGAGAGGTTCAAGTCGGCCATCTTTAAAAAGAGAGATGTCTTTGGTCAAATCCGGCCTTGTTGGTGTTGGGTAGGTCTCTCCTTCATATTCACGCGAATATTGACCCACCTGATATAATCTTAATTTTTTTCCTTTTTGGGTGACATAAAAAATACCTTTATCATTGGCAGCAACATAGACAACATCCTCTTCTTTTCCTTTTTGTGATTGACTGGGAGTTTTGTCAATGTTATTATCGGTAACGATCTTTATCTGTCGGTAGGGAACGGTTGAGTTATAAGTTGAATAAATAACATATTTTCCACCAGGAGTAATACCGGTTGATAAAAAGCCGCTATTGGTTAGAACATCTTTTTGCCAAAGTTTTTGATTTTGAAAAAAAAGATAAATTTTATTTACTCCAATCATAGCAATTTTTTTCCCATCTTGACTGCTGTCGGTAAAAATCGGCGGATTAAGATTTTTTTCTTGATAACAATAAATCACTGTTTGGTCAAAATTCTTCAAAGCTAAGCGACAGTCTTGGTTGCCTAAACCAAAGACCTTGTTTTCAGTGGTAAAATGAGTTCCTTGATAACTACCAAAAGTTACCTTTTCCTCTGATGGTTTTTTATAGTTCATCTTTCCTTCAGTATCAAAACGGGTGTATTGATAAAAACCTTTATTAAGAAGAAAATATGGATAAAGATAAAAACCATCGGGTGATACTTCACAAAGACGAGTAGCATTCATCAGGTTATAATCTATTTCGCCCAAAAGATTTACCTGAGGAATCAAACAGCTTTAACCAGTTTTTACCACGGTTTTTGCTACTTGTTTTACCATCATTTGAACATAAAGCAGTGGTATTGCCATCATATGAAGTATCGATTGAGGCTTGAGAATTACCACTGTTGGCAATGGTAGAGACAATGTTTTTTTCGTTGCCAGTTAGACTTTCTAAAAAATAAAGTTTTCCGGTTCCTGGACGACTTTTTGAGGTATAAAAAATAAGACTTTTACCATCTTTAGTCATCCGTATATCAACAAAAACTTTTTCTCCTAAATCTTTTTCCCATAAAAGTTGTGGCTGCTGGATTGTTAAGCTGCTGTCATCTTGCCGGACATTTAATTTTTCCATAAAGAACTCAAGTTCTAAGTTTTGAGGAACCGCATTGACAGTTTGACCGATAGTTTTATATCCGTAAGCTGAGATAGTAAAGAAGTGCTTTCCTGGTTGAAGTCCTGGAAGGGGAGTTTTTTCGCTTACTTCTTGCTCAGCACGAAAACCATCTTGGCTTGTAGCAATAAGATGAGCGTTAATTGGCTTGCCGGTTTTTTTATCTTTGACAGTTATTTTAAAGACAACATCAATATCTTTTAAAACAAAGTTAACGCCGGTAAAACGCATTTTTTCTTCATCACAAACTTTGTAAAAATTATCAACTTTAAATTTCAGTTCTTTTTTTGATTCTTGAGAAAACTCAGGATGAGTAGCAGTAATTGTAACATCTCCTAAACTATTGATACCAACAAGATGATAGAAGCCGTCTTTGCCAGTTTTTGTCTCCTGACCAGTTGATGATCTGATAATAGCCTCATTTATCGGTTTGTCAAAAAGATCAACGACTCGTCCCCAAACTTCACCAACATAGATTGGTAAACTAAACTCTTTTGTAATTTTTTCATTTGTTTCCTGATTAACAATTGTTAAGGTATATTTTTTTGGTTTTCCGCAGTAAAGATTTTCTTCTTTGGATGGATCAATATGAATAGTTGTATCGATTGAAAAGAGTCCGTCATTAATGGATTTTCCAGTGATTATTTGTGTTGTCTCATAAACTGGTGAATTTTGTTCATCGGTGTTTTCATAGATTTTAATTAAGGCTTTTCCTGACTCATCGCCGTTATTTTTAATTTTAAAGCTGATAAGAAAGTCATTAAGAGTTTGTTCAACTAATTGATAGGAAAAGTTTTCCAATGAAAATTGCGATGGGGTGGGTCGCAGGTCAATATTTAAAATAAACGTATTATTTTTTTCATCTGATTCCTCAATGAGATTGCTTGGGTCAACATTTAATATAATCTGATTCAGTTCTCCTTTTATTGGCGTAAAAGGAATTTCTTTAATCCAGAAATTGGGCACACTGTAGTTTTTACTGTCGGATTTAAAATCACTAAGAAGCCAGGATTTAAAATCGTGCAAATACATTCCAGAAAGAGCCTCATTAATAAGAAAATCACCAATATAATCACCAGGAGTTTTTGGTGGGCCGTTTCTTGCTCCAAGATAAATTAAGTGTTCAATTTTTTGTTTAAATAACTGACGGCTTTTATTATTGGGTATATAACCGTTTTTATCGTTTGTGTGACCATATGAAGCCTCAACTTCAATGTCCCAAGCGTAAGCCATACCGTTGTTTACCGTTTTAAAATATAGTTTATTTTTATTAGCGTCATAAATAACTCCGCGAAAACGACTATCTGGATGGCCAACCGAAAGATCTGGGGCAAAATACTTAGGTTCTGACTGCAGATCTGGCGGCAGTTGTTTAGTTGAGGGACAATGCAGTCTTCAATTAGAGGTTTATAAACAAACCAGGCTTTAAATACATTGTCAACATCAACCCACATTTCCAACGCGTTTTTTCTCAAAAGACGATAAATATTGTAAGTAAAATCTACAACATCTTTAACACTAACTTTTTCACCACAAGCAGCAGTAAGAAGATCATAACAAAAATCACCCTGCCAAAGAAATTTATAAGCGGTACACTGTGAGTAGCAAAGCGCTTGTTCACGACTGATTTTGCTTTCCTGCGAAAAAACTAGATTATTTTTTTGAAAAAAAAGAAGAATAAATAAAAAAATAAAAAGAAGAGTAAATTTTTTTAAAAAAGTTAAAGACATTTTATTTGAAGGAAATAATACTCTTTTTATTTATCCTTTTCAACTTAAAAATAAATCTCCATCCAGTGGGGATCGGTTTCTACTTTCAAATCTAGATAAACTTTTTTTCCGGTAGCTAAAGCAATTTCTTTTCGGGCATAAGAGCCAATTTCTTTAATTTTTCGGCCCGAAGCGCCAATTAACATCTTTCGATATCTGTCATTTGTTGTTAGAATATTTGCTTTAACATACAAAACACCATTTTTTCTTTCGGTAATCTCATCAACAATTGTAGTTGTAGTATAAGGAATTTCTTCACCCATCATTAAAAAAACCTTTTCTCTAATTAGCTCGGCGACAAATGTTTTAGCATCAATATTTAAAAGAGGATAGGGATTGGAGTTTTCGGTTTTTTGGTAATCTTTAACTTCCGGTAATAATTCAAAAATTTTATCAACTAAAGGTTTAATATGAAGTTTTTTTAAGGCAGAAATTTCATAGATATTTTCAAACTCGTCTTCAAGAAATTTATACTGAGGCAGATAACTTTTGTCTTGAACATCAATTTTATTAATTACTAAAATTTTTGGCTTATTAATTTGGCGAACCAATCCTAAAACTCGCGCTTCTTCAAAATCTCTTTTTCTGGTGTGATCAATCATATATAAAACTAAATCAACTTCGTCATTTATTGCTTGTAGGGTTTTTTTATTAATATTTTCTGAAAGACGATCTTCGGTTTTTCTCATAATTCCTGGAGTGTCGGTAAAAATAATTTCGCCTCGTTCATCTTGATACAAAGCTTTTATTGGAAAACGGGTGGTTTGGGGTTTAGGAGAAGTAATAGCAACTTTTTGACCAATTAAATTATTTAAAAAGGTTGATTTACCAACATTTGGCCGACCAATTAAAAGCACTTTTCCTTGTTTCATATTTTTTTAATCAGTTTAAGATCATAATTCATAAATCCTAATTTATGATAAATATTAATTGCATATTTGTTGATAAAATAAGCGTCAGTTGCGATATGGGTACAATTCTTTTTTTTGAATTTATTAACTAAGATATTAAATAAACTTTTACCAATTTTTTGATTTCTATATGTTTCATCAACAAACCAATCTTCGATGTATCCTTCTTTATTAAAAATTTTGTTGGGCCGAGATTTAATTTGTCCGCATATATATCCCGTTAATTTTTTATCTTTTTCTGCTACAAAAACTAAATATTTTTTGTTATGTATATATCGTTTAGCAGTATTCCTCATTACTTTTTCAATATTTTTATACGCTTCTAATTCTAGCAATTCTTTAGAAAAGAGTTTTTGACGGTTATACTCAATATAAAATTTATAAATGAGCGCAAGTAACTGAGATTCGTCTGTTTGTTTTATTTTTCTTATTTTCATATAAAAAGTTTATTTAATTTTTTTCGTTGTTCTAATTTTATATAATTTTATCAAAATATGTCCGATAAAGAAGCAATTGTAAAAATCAAACGAGGAGAGATTGATTATTTTGAGGTGTTGGTGAAAAAATATTCAAAAGTTATCTACTGCTATCTTTTTTCAAAATTAAAAAAGAAGGAAGACTGTGAAGATTTGGTACAGGAGATTTTTTTGAGTTTTTATAAAAGCATAAGTCGTTTTGATGAACAAAAACCAGTTTTGCCTTATCTTTTTGAGATCACCAAGAATGTACTAAAAATGTTTTATCGAAAAAGAAAAGTATTTTTGCCATTAAAAGGAGAGATAATAAAAGAGGAAGATGATTCTCAAATTTTTGAGGAATCGGATGTTAATTTATTTGATAATTTAGATAGACTTAATGAAAAAGAAAAAAAGATTTTTGAAATGCTTGGAAAAGGGTATAAAATAAAAGAGATAGGGGAGATTTTAAAGACAAAAGAAAACACCATCAAATCGATAATAAGAAGAGGGAGAAAGAAATTAAAATTTCTAAATTCTAAACTCTAAATTCTAAACAAATTCAAAATTAAAAATTTTAAATTATTTTAAACAAAAAAATGAAAAAGTTAGAAAAGAAAATTTTAAAAAAAGTTTATTTTTGGGAAGCAAAAAGAACTATCTTTGATCTTGTTTTAAAGATGATTTTATTTTTTAGTAGTGGTTTGTTTTTGTTTATTTTGGGACAGATATTTTTTGAGATTTTGGCAGAGCAAAAAACTTTGGATCTTTTGAATTTTTTTAATGAAGATTTTGAGGTAGTAAAAAAGTATTTTTTAGACAATATTTTTATTTTATTTTTTGAAATGCCTAAGTTTTTGCTTCTTTTAATTTTGATTTTTTTAGTAATATTTTCTTTAGTTATTTTGACATTGATTAAAAATTTTTATACCCTTAAAAATAAGATTAAAAGTTTTTTGAAATTGATAAAAAAAGTATGAAAAAGGGAAATACTTTAATAATTGTTTTCTTTATTTTATTGACAGTTTTAGGATTTTTGGTTTTTTCAATAAAAAGTCGCCGCCTAAATAATTTTAGATTAAAAAATATTTTCCAAAACAACCGGCAAACTAACCAAACAAATCTAAATCAATCACAAATTCCAACAACAAAACCAATAGTCCAAGGATTAACTTTAGAAATCACTGAACCAAAAGAAAACTCAACTTATAATAGTTCTTTAATAAAAGTTTCCGGAAAAACTTCAGCCAATGCTGAGATTTATATTAATGATATTAACACAAAAGCCGATGCTTCTGGCAATTTTTCTGTTAATTATAATTTAGATGAAGGAGAAAATTTATTGACAATTGTTGCTAATGATTCAGTTGGTAATTACGCGGAAAAAGAAATAACAGTTTATCTTCAAACTCAAGAGTAATGCAACTTTTTTTGAAGTTTTTGCATATTAATTAATATAAAGACTTTTGTCATGCTGAATTTATTTCAGCATCTTAAACACTTTTATTTTGAACTTTTTAGGAATCGTAATTTATGAGATCCTGAAACAAGTTCAGGATGACAGCAAGAAAGATCTTGAAACAAGTTCAGGATGACAATGGTATTTTTTAGGATGATATAAATTAAATTAAGTTAAAAGTTTTATTTTCCTATGAAAAAAATATTTAGCACTCTTTTTTTTACTTTTTTATTAGTTTTTGTTAAAGATGTATCAGCGGTTAGACCGGTACAGATTTTTAGAAATGAAATTAAACCAACTATCCAAGCAATTAAAGAAGAAGTTAAACCAACCATCTCAGCAATTAGAGAACAGACAAGAGAATCAATAAGGCTAACGATTACTGCCAGTCCTTCGGCTAAACCCTGGGAAATAAGAAAGGAGATAAGAGAACAAAACAGAGGGTTATTAGAAGAAATAAAAAACCAAGTTAAAGAAAAGCTTCAAGCATTAAGATTTAATGCCCGAATTAGTGGAAAGATTACTGAGATGGGTGAAAATTATATTAAAGTTGCCGATAATAACGATGGTAAAGTTTATCAAGTCAATATTACCGAAAAAACCCAACTAAGACGCCGGTTTTGGGGAAAGTCGACTTTATCGGAGTTTGCTGTCGGTGATGAAGTCAACGTTATTGGTCGTTTTACCGATGAAGCAAAATCAACCATTGAAGCAGTTTTGATTCGTAATCTTTCAATTCAACGCCGTTGGGGAGTTTTTTTTGGCGAGGTTTTGTCAAAAGAGGAGAGTGTTTTAACAATCAAAACCGTTAATCGGGGCGAGTTGAAGGTTTATGTAACTAATTTAACCAAGGTAGTTAATCGTCGTGGTGAAGCAATTACTTTAAGTGATATTCAGGTTGGGCACAGAATAAGGGTAAAGGGAGTTTGGGATAAAGATTTAAAAGAAATAAGAGGAAGTGAAGAGATAAAAGATTTTTCTTTGCCACCATTGCCAACAAAATAATGATATTTTAATATTTTTACTTTTGTAAAAGGCGACCAAATGGTCGCCTTTTTCGATTAAATTTTTGTTAAAATATATAAAATAATTTTTTTGCGGGGTCGTCTAATGGTAGGACAGAAGCCTTTGGAGCTTCTTATCTTGGTTCGAATCCAAGCCCCGCAGCTATTAAAAAACCCGCCTAAAACGGCGGGTTTTTTTGTTTTTTAAAATAAAATTTTATTTATTGGATACCTTGACAGGTATCTTTTTTGGTTTTGCCTCTTCGGCAATTTTTGCCGAAACAATCACTACCCCGTTTTCTACTTTGGCTTCGATTGACTTTTCGTCAACCGGTCGTGGTAGGGTAGTGGTATAGTCAAAAGAGGCAACCCGATCCATTCGATAAACAATCTTTCTTTTTTTCTTTTCTTCTTCTTTTTCTTCGGTTTTTGCCTTGATTCTTAAAACCCCATCTTCAAAGGTAACCTCAACCTTGTCAGATGGAATTCCTGGAACCGCGGCTTTAACAATAACCCTATCATCTTCCTCATAAACATCAAGACCTTCGGTCATTGTTAATTCTGGCCAGTCCTGATCTTCTTCTTCATCCCAAGAAAGAAAGGGACGAAACCATCGTGGACGAAAAAAAGGATCAAATCTGATGATTGCCATTTTTTCTCACCTCCCTTCACTAATTTTAAACTGCTAATTTATATTAGCAGTCTAACATATAGTCTGCTAATTTGTCAAGAGGTTTTTTTATTGTTGACAAATATTTTATAAACTGTGTTATAATTAAAAAGTTATTTGGATGGTGTTAAACCCGATATTATTGAGTCGGGATGTACTTGCTATAAGAACGGTAAGTATAAAACTGCGTTTTTAAAACAAAGTTAACGCCTCCGTTTAAATTATGATCTGGTGCAAAAGGGGGTGAGATGCTTCATGGATCCTAAAAAACTATACGTTGGTAATCTGCCTTGGTCAGTTAACAGCGATCAATTAAAACAACTTTTTGCTGAATATGGTGAGGTAGCCGATGCGGTGGTAATTACTGACAGAATGTCTGGTCGGTCAAAAGGCTTTGGTTTCGTTACTTATGTCAATGAAGATTCTGCCAAAGCCGCCGAAGAAGGAATGAATCAAAAAGAGATTGAAGGAAGAAAGATTGTTGTTAATGTTGCTCGACCAAGGGAAGAAAGGCCCAATCGACGTTTTAATCGGAATCAACGATATTCTGAAAGATAAGTCGATAAAATAAAAAATTAAAAGCAGCCCTAATGGGCTGCTTTTTTTTATTCTGGTAAATTGTTTTAAATTTAGGTAAAATTTTATATAACTTTGATAAGACGATATAAAAAAATGGAACAGATAAACAGGAATAAATTAATTTTAAAAATTTCCAATTTAGTGATTATTATCTCTTTTATTTTAATTATTGTTGGTCTTTTTATAAGAAAAGAAAAAGACAATTCAGATTGGCTATTAAAGTCAAAAAATATTTTATTGACAACTCCAACAATTATGCCAACAGCTATTAAAAAACAAAAAATTAATCTTACTGGTCCTTTACTTTGCTCTTATCAAACTGATGAAGCATCAATTAGCGCTTTTATTCAAGATCAAAATATTTTAGGTGAAGTTAAGACCGGCGATCAGTTAATTAACTTTTTAGTTGATCGTGATTGTTTTTATTTTTGGCAGGGAAACAAAGGAGAAAAAAATTGTGGCATCGGATTTTATAAAAATTTATTTAGCAAATTAGAAAACTTTGATTTAATTAGCCAACTACCAGTAAATATTTTTTCACCAGAATTAAATACCGTTTTAAAAAATTTTAAGAAAAAGAGTGATCATAAAGGGTTCTTAGATTTTTGTCAAAAAACTACGCGAAATGAAGAGATAAAGTTTAAACCGCCTGCAAATGTTTTATTCAAAAATAAAAATTAATGCCCCGGCTACGACCTACTTTCCCATTGCGTTGGACGCAATAGTATCATCGGCGCTGACTTGTTTCACTTCCTTGTTCGGGATGGAGAAGGGTGTTTCCAAGTCGCTCCAGTAACCAGGGCAATAATATTATAGAATATTAAATAACAAATATCAAATACTAAATATTTATTATAATATCTATAAAAAGATGAATTTTAATATCACTAAACACCAACTTTTTCATTCCTTTTGTATTGCGCCTAAAGATCGTTTTGATGGTCAAAATAATAATGAAGAAATTATTTTAAAATTACGCGCTCATCCGATAACCCAGGTTTTTTGGATTTTAAACTCTTTTTTTCTTCTTTTAATCTTAATTGTGATGGATATTTTTTTAGTATCAATTCTTAACTTTAGTCAAATAGTTTTTGTTAATGTTTTGTGTTTATCATGGATTTCTTTTTATCTTTTATCAAACTTTAGCCATTGGTATTATAATGTGGGAATAATTACGAATCAGCGGATTATTGATATTGATTTTTTTCAACTTCTTCATAAAGAAGTAACAGCGGTTATGCTTAATAAGGTTGAAGATGTAACTTCAAAAAGCAGCGGTTTTTTATCATCATTTTTTGATTTTGGCAATGTTTTTATTCAGACCGCTGGGACTGAAGCCAATGTTGAGTTTATGAACGTTCCTCGACCAGCCCAGGTAGCTAAGGCGATTAACGATTTAATTAATAAAAAGAAATGATTATCGACCAGTTTTTTAGTAACCAACAATTATTAAGTTGGGCGATTAAAGCCTTTGGGATAGTTTTTGCTTTAATTTATCTAATTTATAGTATTGCTATTTATCAGCAAGTTAAATTAATGAGAAGAACCGTGGGAACAACCTTAGGTAAATATCTTAATAGTATTTGTTTTTTTGAGATAATGTTGGCGATTTTTATTTTTATCTGGGCTATTTTTTTGCTTTAATTAATTAAAAAAGTATGTTTCAGTCTCAAATTGGCTTATATTTAGGTAAACAACCGGAAAACGGTTTTATTGGTTTTATTACCAATCCTTCATTCGAAAAGAAGGAGGAAATCTTTTATTTCATCTTTTCTTTTCCCGACGGGGTTAATCAAGAAAAAGGACACCGAATTCTTAATCAGATTAAAGAAGATCTTTTAAAGATATCAATTGGGAGTCTTAACCAACTTGAACAGATTGTTGATGAAATTATTAAAAAATATAACTTCCCAGCAATTTTTTCTTTAGCGGCGATTGTTTTAACAAAGGAAGAAATAGTTTATCTTAAAACCAGCGGTCAGGGATGTATCTATCTAAAACGAGGGAATCGTTTTGTAAAAATTATTGATGGAAATAATATCGCCTCTGGTTATTTAAAAGATAAAGACTATCTTTTTTTGACCAGCGTTGATCTGGTAAAAAAAGTTGAAGAAGAAAAAATTAAAAAATTTATTGATGATTATGTTCCAGTAAAATTTGTTGAGGAGTTAAATAACTATTTAGTCAATCAAGAAAATCAAGGATTAATTGGTGCCCTAATTAAGTTTTATTTCTTAAAAGAGGAAGCGCAGGAAAACATTGAAACAACCATTGTCCAAAATGTTTCTTCTAATAAATCAAAGATTAATTTATTTATTAATCAGATTTTAAATTCTTATAGAGATTATAAAGAAAAAGTTGGTCGCCAGAAAATAATAACTTTATTCTTAACCATAATAATTTCCTTGGCTTTAATTTGGAGTGTTGGTTTTGGGGTTAAAAGACGCCAAGAAGCCTTAAAACAAAAAAAAATAAAGACGGCCCAAGAACTAATTGTTCAAAAACTTGAAGAAGCGGAAGAGACAGCCTTTCTTAATTTGGAAAAAGCACGAAGTTTGGTTGAGGAAGGTAAAAAAGAGCTTTCCGTTTTAAAAAAAGAACTACGGTTAAATGACAACAAAGATAAGGCAATTATTGAGTTAGAGCAGTTGATTAAAGAAAAAGAAAATAAAATTTTTCGAAAAGAAGAAAAAAAATATACAGAATTTTATGATCTGACAATTGATCAAAAACAAGCGGCTGGTTTACGATTAAGTTTAATTAACAATCTACTTATTATTTTAGATAAAAATCAAGGTTTAATTTATACTCTTTCTTTAGATAAAAAATCATTAAAAAAATTAGTTGATGAAAAGATAAAAAAATCTAATTTAATTACCGCTTCAACTAATAAGGTTTTTTATTACTTACAAGATGAAGGAGTTTACTCAATTAGTGAGGAAACAAAACCAAAGAAAGTTATCGCTGTTGATAATGACTGGGGAAAAATCGTTGAGATATTTTCTTATAATAACAATCTTTATCTTTTAGACAGTGAAAAAAATCAGATTTATAAATACATTGCCGGTGAAGAAGGTTATGGTAACAAATTAAACTATCTTAAGTCCACCGCCTTTAAATTGACCGAGGCTAACTCGATGGCAATTGATAGTTCGATCTATGTCGGCTTTCCAACCTTTATTGTTAAATTTACTTTAGGCGAGGAAGATGAGTTTGCTAATGATCTTCCTAAAGAACCAACTAAATTTAAAAAAATTTATACCAATAAGGAAACAGAAAAAATTTATGCTTGGGATAAGGAGCAGGGAAAAATCTATATTTTAACGAAAAACGGTCGCTATGAAAGACAGATTTATTCTTCTATCCTAAAAAAAATAACCGACTTTGTTGTTTATCAAAACTCGGCTTATTTATTGCTGAGCGAAAAAATCCTAATAGTTGAGTTAGACTAATTTTTTTATGACAGATCAAGATAAAAAAATAGTTGCGGCGATTATTAAAAAAAAGACGACGGTTTTTAATCGCTTTTATCAGAGTTATTTTCCAAAGATCTTAAATTTTGTAAGACGGCAGATTAATGATCAACATCAGGCGGAAGAACTAACTCAAGAAGTTTTTCTTGATTTTTTGGAGAGTTTAAGAGACTTTCGTTTTCAGTGTTCATTAAAGACCTATCTTTTTTCTATCGCCCGTTATAAAACAATTGACTATTTAAGAAAAAAAAAGATTAAACAGATTATTTTTTCAGCCCTTCCTAATAATTTTATTGATAGTTTAAAGATAATTTTTATTGAGGATGAGATTGAAAAAAAAGAGTTAAGGGAAAAAATCAAAAAAGTTTTTACTCGGTTACCAAATGATTACCGTTTAGTTTTAAGACTAAAGTATTTAGAAGGAAAAAAAGTAAAGTTTATTGCTAAAAAATTATCCGCCGGATTTAAAGCAACCGAAAGCTTAATCTTTCGGGCAAGAAAAGCATTTATTAAAGTTTTTAATCGTTTAAGTTAGATTTATGAAAACTGTTAACTACTCTTTTAACAAAAAGATTAATGAAATTTTTTTGGTTGAACCAAATGAGTTGGGGGTTAATTTTTTAACGAATTGGTATAAAAAATTAGTTCGGTATTTTAAAAAAACACCCTTTCTTGTTTTAATTCCCCTTTCTTTTTTTATCGGTTATTTGCTTTATTTAATTTTTGGTTTTTTGGTTGTTCGTCTTGTTAACCTGCTTCAATATGGTTTTTAAATTAATGATTGATTTAAAAAATTTAATAACCGACTTTCTCACGGCGATAATCTTGGTTTTAAGAAATTTTGTTGGGCTGATTTTTTATCCCTACAAAACAATGAGAAAAATTAGTTTAGAAAAAGATGAATCTCAATTGTTACTCATCTTCTTTTTTATTTTTTGCTATTTTAAATTTGCCTATTTTCTTAGAGATAAACCTTATCCAGCAACATTAATTTTTTTGATATTTTTAATTAATTTTTTTTTAACTACCGGTTTTTTTTATCGGTTCGGACAGATATTTAATAAAAAAAACCAGTTTTTTTCCTTGGTTTACACTTTTCTATACTCAATTTTTCCTACTTTAGTTTGGTTTGGGTTGACATCGGTTTTGTATATTTTTCTTCCACCGCCGCGAACAACGTCTATTTTTGGCATTTCTTTTAGTATTTTTTATCTTGCCCTTTCTTTGAGTCTTTTTTTCTGGAAGTTAATTTTGGTTTTTTTGGCGTTAAGATTTTCTTTGCGTCTTTCGTTTTATCAGATTATTTACCTTTTGTTTTTATATTTTTTTTGGTTTGTTCCTTGCTCGGTTTTTCTTTATTACTTTAAAATCTTTCGGGTACCGTTTATTTAATTAATTTATTATTTTTTTATCTCTTACTTTTTACTTATATAGGAGTAATTTAAATAAGCACCAAATGATTTTTTTTTCTTTTTAAGACTCAATAGTTTATGAAACTTTCCGGATTTGGCAGTACCGGTCAACGAAGGAAATTTTTAGAGAAACAGATGGGGATAGATTTAAAAAATATTAAAAAAGCAAGTATTTCCTCTGAAAAAAAAATTACTACAGAAAACTTAATTGGTGAAACAACAATACCTTTGGGAGTTGCTGGACCAATAAAAATTAAAAATTTAAAATCAAAAATTAAAAATTATTATATTCCTTTAGCAACAACCGAAGGGGCTTTAGTAGCTTCAGTTAATCGTGGTTGTAAAGCGGTAAATTTATCCGGTGAAGTTAATGTTTTTATAGAAAAAGTTGGGATAACCCGCGGACCAGTTTACGAAACCGGAAACTTAGAACGCGGATTTTGGTTCATTAATTGGTTAAAGAAAAATGAAAAAGCAATAAAAAATGCCGCGGAAAAAACATCGAACCATCTTCAATATTTAAAATTTGCGGCTAAAGTTATTGGTCCTTATACCTTTGTTCGTTTTTATTTTAATACCGATCAAGCAATGGGAATGAATATGGTAACAATTGCTACCGAAGCCGTTAATAAATTAATCAAAAAAAAAACCAACATTGACTGTTTAGCGCTTTCTGGTAATTATTGTATTGATAAAAAACCGGCGGCATTAAATTTTATTACCGGTCGAGGAATATCAGCTTGGGGTGAGGTAATAATAAAAAAAACCGTTGTCGAATCGGTTTTGAAAACTTCAGCCAAAAAAATTTTTGATGTTTGGTTGGCGAAAAACATGATTGGTTCGGCAATATCAGGTTCTTTTGGTTTTAATAGTCATTTTGCTAATATCGTGGCGGCTTTTTTTGCCGCTACCGGTCAAGATTTAGCCCATATAGTTGAAGGAAGTTTAGGAATAACAACGACTAAATTATTACTCAATGACGATCTTTATTTCTCTGTTTATTTGCCATCAATAATGTTGGGTGTTGTTGGTGGGGGTACGCGATTAAAAATCAAACAAGAAGCGATAAGGATTACCCAGGTAAAAACAAAAGAAGAATTAACAGCGGTTTTGGTAGGAGCCGTGTTAGCCGGCGAAATCTCCCTTTTGGCTTCTTTAGCTGAAGGAAGTTTAGCCAATACTCATAAAAAATTGGGACGGATAAAAAATAAAATATAAAAATGAAAAATAACAATAGAAAAATACAAAAAGAAATAAATTAATAAATTAAAAAATTTTAGTTTTTATTTTATTTAACATGATTGGAATCGTTTCTTACGGATTTTATTTACCAATTTGGCGGATAAAGACCGAAACCATTGCTAAAATCTGGGGGAAAAACTATTTTGAGGTTGAAAACTCATTATTGATAAAAGAAAAAGCCGTGGCGGGGATTGATGAAGACTCATTAACAATGGCTTATCAAGCCTCAAGTTTAGCATTGGAAAAATTTAATAAAAAAAAAGAAGAGATCAAATTTGTTTTTTTTGGTTCAGAAACACCCCCATATGCGGTTAATCCTGCCTCGACTATTTTAGCGGAGTTTTTAGGGCTGGGCAATCACTATCTTGCCAATGACCATCAATTTGCCTGTAAGGCGACAACTGGTGCTTTAATTTCTGGTTTTGGTTTAATCAAAGGTGGTCTGGCTTCTTATGGTTTAGTGGTAGCCTCAGATAAAGCAACGGCAAAAACTCATGACGCTTTAGAGTATACTGCTTCTTCGGCCTCAGTGGCTTTGGTGATTGGCAATGAAGATGTGTCTTTGGCGGTTTTAGATTCTCATTCATTTTCTTCGGATACGCCCGATTTTTGGCGAAGAGAAGGAATTCGTTATCCCTCGCATGGCGGTCGATTCACCGGCAAACCTTCATATTTTTATCATACTCATCAAGCAGCAAAATTTTTATTAGAAAAGAATCATTGTCGACCAAAAGATTTTCGATATGCGATTTTTCATATGCCTAATGGTAAGTTTCCTCAAGAAGTGGCTTTAGGATTAGGTTTTGAAAAAAGACAGATTGAAAAAAGTTTAGTTGTTTCTTATTTGGGTAATTCTTATACAGCATCGGCTTTGATGGGACTGGTTTCGGTTTTAGAAGAAGCAAAAAAAGATGATTTAATTTTCTTTTGTTCTTATGGTTCAGGGGCAGGTTCTGATGCGTTTATTTTCAAAGTGACCGAAAATCTAAATAAAGTTCGGCTAAAGTTTAAAGAGATGGTTGAAAATAAAAAATATATTGACTATTCAACCTATTTAAAATTTATGGGAATTATTTAGAAATTAAAAATCAAAATTTAAAAATTAAAGTTATGCCTTTTATAATCTCTTTCTATCAAACAAAGTTTGGTGAACTTTGGGAGAAGTCATTATCTGATCTTATTAAAGAGACAATCTTTGGGGTTTTAAAAGAAGCGTTTTTAGACATTAATCAGATTGATACGATTTTTTTTAGTAATATGTTAGCGGGGATTTTGGAAAACAATCTTCATTCGACGGCAAAGATTTCAGAGATTATTGGAAAAAATATTCCAATTTTTCGGGTTGAGGCGGCTTGTGCTTCCGGCGGGGTGGCTTTTCATTTAGCCAATAGTTACTTAGAGGCGAATTCTGAAAAAACCGTCTTAGTGTTAGGAGCAGAGAAGATGACCGATTATTCCCCTGAAGAGGTGACATTAGCGCTGGCTGGGGCGGCCTCTGGTGAAGAGCAAGAGGTTGGTCTTACTTTTTCTGGTTTGTATGCGTTAATGGCCAATTTTTATCTTCAGAGATATCATTATACCGAAGAGAGTTTAGCCCTTGTTTCTTTTAAAAATCATTTTCATGGTAGTTTAAATCCAAAGGCTCATTTTCAAAATAAGATAACCGTAGAAAAAGTTTTAAAAAGCCCATATGTTGCTTATCCGTTAAAGATTTTAGATAGTTCGCCAATTTCTGATGGGGCGGCGGCTTTAATTTTAACCAATGATAAACGGTTAATTAAAAAAGCAAAGATGAAAATAAAAATTTTGGCATCAGCGGTGGCAAGCGATACTATCAATCTGTCTCAAAGAAGGCGATTAGATGAGATTTTAGCGACTAAAATTGCCGCCGAAAAGGCTTTTAGACAGGCAAAGATTAAGAAAAGACAGATTAATGTCATAGAACTTCATGATTGTTTTTCAATTGCCGAGATTTTGGCAATGGAGGACCTAGGATTTTGGAAAAAAGGTGATGGTGGAAAAATAATTAAAGAGTTACCAACAATGCTTGGTCGATCGAATTTAATTGTTAATCCCTCTGGTGGGTTAAAAAGCGCCGGCCATCCAGTTGGCGCCACTGGAGTTAAACAAATTGGTGAAATTTTTTTGCAACTTAATAATCAATCTGGAAAAAGACAGGTAAAAAAAGCACGATATGGATTAGCACATAATGTTGGTGGCTCCGGCGGGACAGCAGTAGTAACAATATTGGGAAGTTGAAAAGTTATTGATAATTGGTTATTAGTCATTAGCAACGAAATAATACAAATGATGCGAATTTTGATGCGAATGACACGAATTATGCGAATAAAAATGAAAAATGACAATTAAAAATTTAAAAAGAAAAAAAGTTGTTTGTTATTAGTTATTTCCGATTTGGAGAATAAATTCTTTATTAATATTAATAGATTGTTTAAATTGTTTAGGATTTCGAATTTCAAATTTAGGATTTTTTAATATGATATCCCCAGTAAAAATTTGGCGAAGACAAAAAAAAATAAGAGAGATTTTAGGAAAAGAAGGATGGGTTGTCAGCTGGACTAAGATATATATGACTGGAAAAGAGTTTAAAAATTATGCTCCCTATGTTGTGGTTTTAGTTCGTTTGGAAAACAAAAAAAAGATGGTTGGACAATTGGTTGATTTTGATGAAAGTCAATTAAAAATTAATCAAAAAGTTAAGGCGGTTTTGCGAAAAACAAGGATAACAGGCAGCGAAGACATTATTCCTTACGGGATAAAATTTAAGCCAATATTATTGTTATGAAAAAAATTATTCGATTTTCAGCACCGGCTAAGGTTATTTTATCTGGCGAGCATAGTGTTGTTTATGGAAAACCAGCCTTAGTTAGCGCAGTTAATAAAAAGTTAACCTTTTCATTAAGTGAAAGACCGTTTATTAAGAATAAAACTGATAGAGTATTAGAGAAAAACATTCAAGTTATTTCCAAGATAGTGCTTAATTATCTGAAAAAGATGAAGATTAAATTTCAGAAGAAGAACTACTTTTTCAAAGTTGATTCAAATATTCCGGTGGGGCGAGGTTTAGGTTCGTCAGCGGCGTTAGCTTCTGCCAGCTGCGCTTCTTTCTTAAAGTTTTTTACCGGGATGAATTTTTCCAAACCAGCGATTAATCAAGTAGCTTATGAGATTGAGAAATATTTTCATCAAAACCCATCCGGTGTTGATAACACCGCTTCTTGTTTTGGGGGGCTAATTTATTATCGGAAAGAGTTTGAGTTTTTAAAAAGCATTAATCCTTTAGACTTTAAAATTCCTAAAGATTTTTCTTTGTTTTTGATTGATTCTGGAAGACCTGAAGAAACAACAAAACAGATGGTTGAGTTAGTAAAAAAAAGACATAAGAAAAATTTTTCGTTAATTGAGTCAATTCTTTGCGATATAGAACGAGTGACGAAACAAATGGTTTTGGCAATTATCAATCAGGATAAAGATCTTTTTCAAAGCTGCCTTTTAAACAACGAGATCTTTTTAGAGATGTTAGGAGTGGTTTCAGAAAAGACAAAAAGACTTTTAAACCGGTTGTCACCTTTTGGTGTTGGAAAAATTACTGGGGCTGGTGGTAGAAGTGGGAACTCAGGTTTTATTTTATTTTTTAGCCAAAATGAGGATAAATTAATTAATTTTTTAAATCGAGAAAAAATAAATTTTTTTAAATTAAAAATTGATCAGCAAGGAATTTATGAGAACAGTTAAAATTAAAAGTCCGGCTAATATTGCTTTTATTAAATACTGGGGACAAAGAGACTCACAGTTTGTTTTGCCTTATAACGATAGTTTTTCGATGAATTTATCAGATTGTTATGTCTTATTAGAAATAGAAAGTTTAGAAAATATTGGTATAAAAAAACTTTATATAAAAAATTATCAAAAAGAAAACTTTGAAATAGCAGAAAAAGAGTCGATAAAAAAAGTGATTAATTTTTATCAACAAGCCAAAAATTTTTTAAAAATTAAAAAAGAAATTGGTTTTATTATTAAATCCCAAAACTCGTTTCCTAAAAAAGCAGGGATTGCTTCATCGGCGGCTTTTTTTTCCGGTTTGGCTTTAGGATTAACAAAGCTTTTTAATATTGATTTAGATAAAAAAAAGCTTTCAATTTTAGCCCGTCTTTCTGGTTCTGGCTCTGCCTGCCGTTCAATTCCCGATGGTTTTAGTTGGTGGCGTAAAGGAAAGGATTCGTTTTCAAGTTTTGCTACTTCAATTGCCAAACCTTCTTACTGGCAGTTAGTTGATTTGGTTTTGATTTTATCAAAAAAAGAAAAAAAAACCTCTTCCCAAGAAGGACATCTAAAGGCATTAACTAGCCCATTGTTTCTTCCCAGGATAAAACACATTAACGATCGGATTAGACGGATAAAAAAAGCATTTTTTAAGAAAGATTTTACCAGTTTTGGTGAGATCTTAGAAGAGGAAGCAATCTCAATGCACTCGGTGATGATGACCCAAAAACCACCGCTTTATTACTGGAGTAAAAAGACAGTTGAGGTAATTAAAGAGATAGTTAAGCTTCGTCAAAAAGGATTGGAGAGTTATTTTACCATTGATGCCGGTGAGAATGTTCATCTTATTTGTCAAAAGAAAGACTGTGATAAGTTTTTTAATTATTTTAAAAACTTTCCTGGTATTTTTGATATCATTATTAATTCCGTTTGCCAAGGGACTAGATTATTAAAATAATATGAAACGTTTAATTCTAATAAAACTCGGTGGCAGTTTGATTACTGATAAAGAAAAACCGTTCACTCCAAAAACTGAAGTAATCGATAACTTATCAAAACAGATAAAAGAGGTGTTAAAACAAGATAAAAACCTAAGTTTAATCATTGGTAATGGTGGTGGTTCTTTTCCCCATTATCCGGCCGTTAAATACAAGATGAATGAGGGAATTAAAGACGATCAACAACGATATGGATTTTGTTTAGTTCAAGATGCGGCCGCCAGACTTAATCGAATCATTGTTGCTTCTTTATTGAAAAACCGAGTTAATGCTTGTTCTGTTAGTCCATCGTCAATGATTTTATCAGAAGGAGGAAAGATTAAAAATTTTTTTATCCAACCAGTTGTTAAGATGTTGGATTTAAACATCATTCCAGTAATCTATGGTGATATTGTTGTTGATACCGTGATGGGAGCAAAGATATTTTCAACCGAACATCTCCTAAACCAGATAGTCATCCGCTTAAAAGATAGTTTTAAAATAATAAAAGTGATCCACAATGGATTAACTAAGGGAGTATTAGATTCTAATGGGGGATTAATTAAAAGAATCAATAGCAATAATTTTAACCGAATAAAAAAAATATTCTACCAAACTAAAGGTTTTGATGTTACCGGCGGAATGGCTCATAAAGTGAAGGAATGTATTGATTTAGCAAAATACGGTATACCAAGTTTAATTATTAATGGATTGTTATCAAAAGACATTCTTAAAAAAGCAATTCTTGGAGAGAAGATTGAAGGAACACTAATTGATTAATTATTATCAAGGGCTGATTTGAGGAAGAGTTATATTTAAACAACTATCAGTAATTTTTAAGATGTTGACAGTAACAACACAGAAAACACTGAGGACAACAATAAGAATAAAAATTCCAATAACGGCATTCATAATTTTTCCTTGAGCTTTGGTTAGTTTTTCCTTTTCTCCACCAGAAGTGATCCACTCAAAAGCGCCTAAAAGAAGATACAAACCCATTGCTAATAGAGCAATTAACATAAATATTTTTAATAGTAATGAAAGAATTGAGCCGATGGCCGTGTTTGGGTCGGTGGGGATCGAAGAAATCGGAGAGTTAATCGTGCCAAAAGGATCGGTGGTGTGCGCTTGTGATAAAAGATTCATATTTTTTTAAGGCAAAATATTAATTTTAAAGATAAAGCCGATTATTTTGACAAAGACAAAACCAAAAACAACAATACAAAAACCAAGAATAGCGTTAATAAACACCTTTCTTGATTTAGCTAAATTTTCTTGATTACCACCAGAGGTAATCCACATAAATCCACCGTACAATGCCATTGTTAAAAAAACAAGAGCGGCACCAAGACTAAGAAGGGGTAGAACAATATTGATTAATGAGGAAATGTTAGCGAACTTTGCTGGTTGAAACTGTTGATTAATATCAATCGCGTATATCATATTATTTAAATAAAGTTTAAAAAAAATGATTTTCTCTGTCAACTGTAATATAATTATCATTAATTATGAGAATACCAAGACATGTGGCTATTATTCCTGATGGTAATCGGCGCTGGGCAAAAGAAAAAGGACTGCCAACTTTTGAAGGACACAGAAGAGGTTTTGATCAGATAATAAAAATAAGCAAAAAAGCAAGAGAGTTGGGAATTAAAGTTCTAACATTTTGGGGTTTTTCAACGGAAAATTTTGGAAGAACAGAAGAAGAAAAAACTTATCTCTGGCGTTTATTTATTCAAGCGATTAAAAAATATAAAAATGACGCTTTAAAAGAAGAGATTCGTATTATTCATTTAGGAAGAAAAGATCGCCTGCCAGAAAAACTAATAAAAGAAATTAATGATCTGATTAATTTAACAAAAGATTTTAATCGTTACTATTTAGCGATTGCTTTGGACTATGGTGGAAGAGATGAAATATTAAGAACAATAAAAAAGATTAAAAAAAAAGATTTTAGTATCGATAATCTAAATGATAAAATTTTCAATCGATTTTTAGACACCGGTTTTTTACCATATCCTGACCCAGATCTAATTATTAGAACCGGTGGAGAACAAAGACTTTCCGGATTTATGCTTTGGCAAGGCGCCTATTCTGAGCTTTGTTTTGTAAATAAATTTATGCCGGATTTTGACGAGAAAGATTTTTTAAAATGTATAGATGAATATTCTTTAAGAGAAAGACGCTTTGGTAAATAAAAAATATGTTTACGCCAAAATATAACATCACCAACAAAATTTTAAGTAATATTGGAAGGATTGAGGCGGCCGCTGAGGTAATTCGTCATTCGCCACTATTACCTTTGTGGGAAAAACAGTTTAAAGACGATGCCGTTGTTAGGGCAGTTCATCACGGGACTCATATTGAAGGAAACCCATTAAAAAAAGATGAAGCAAAAGAGATTTTAATGGGAAAAGAAGTTATTGGTCGGCCAAGAGACATTCAGGAGATTATTAACTATCGACAGGTAATTGAATTTATCGATGAAGAAGCCAAGAAAAAGATAGAAAAGATTACCGAGCCATTAATAAAAAAACTTCATCGCATTATTGTTAATAAGATTCTTGCTCCAGAACAGATGGGTGAGTATCGGACCAAACCGGTTGTTGTTCGTAATTCGCAAACCGGCGAGGTTACCTTTAGGCCGCCACCGCCAATTGAGGTTCCTTATTTGATGCGAGATTTTTTATACTGGATTAATCAAACAAGCAATGATCAAATACATCCAGTTTTAAAGGCCGGAATTGCCCATCACGAACTAGTTAGAATTCATCCTTTTATTGACGGTAATGGCCGCGTGGCCAGAGTTTTAGCTACCTTAATTCTTTTTTTGGGCGGTTATGATATTCGGCGATTTTTTTCTTTAGAAGAGTATTATGATAGAGACGCAGCTTCTTATTATAAAAATTTACAAAAGGCTTCAGCCGGTGATCTAACTGCTTGGCTTGAATATTTTTCCTATGGCGCCGCCTATGAATTTGAAAAGATAAAGGAAAAGATTTTAAAGTTATCAAGAGATGTTAAGTTAAAACAAAAAATTGGCAATCAACCAATTTTTTTAAACGAGCGTCAGGTAAAGATAGTTGAGTACATTCAGGAAGTGGGTTATTTACAAAACAAAGCCTTTTCTATTTTATTTCCCGATTATTCCGAAGATACCGTTTTACGGGATATCCAAGAACTTATTAAAAATAATATTATTAAAAAAATTGGAAGTACTAAAGCAGCTCGTTATGTGATGGTATAAATAGTTTAGTAAAAAAAATAAAATGATCTTTTCTAATCTTTGCCAGTATTTTGAAAAAATTAGTCAGACAACTTCTCGTTTAAAGATCACCGAACTACTTGCCGATCTTTTTAAAAAACTTTCTTCAGAAGAAATCGGCAATACTGTTTATTTATTACAAGGAAGATTAGGACCTTTATACGAAAAATTAGATTTTGGAATAGCAGAAAAACTAATAATTAAAAGTTGTGTTCTGGCTTTGAATATCGATCAAAAACTGTTTGAGAAGAAATACAAACAAATTGGCGATTTAGGAGAAACGGTTTTTTTATTAAAAAAAGAGATTGTTAGCTTTGAAAAAAAAGACTTTGGGATTAATGAGATATTTAATCAGTTATTAAGATTAGCCAAAGCAAGCGGTCAGGGCTCACAAGATTTTAAAACTGGTCTTTTAGCCGATTTAATAAGAAGAAGCGATCCGCTTTCTGGAAAGTACTTAGTAAGAATTCCTTTAGGTATTTTAAGATTGGGTTTTTCTGATATGACTGTTTTGGATGGTTTGTCCTGGATGATTAGTGGAGATAAAAGTTTAAGATCTAAAATTGAAAAAGGCTATCATGTTAGACCAGACTTAGGATTTATTGCTAAAACGGTTAAGGATAAAGGAGTGGATGCGTTAGCAAAACTTGAGCCAAAGATCTTTACTCCAATTATTATGATGCGGGCTGAACGGCTATCCTCAGCCGAAGAGATTTTAAAGAAGATTGGAGAAAGCGCTGTTGAGCCAAAGTATGACGGCTTTCGTCTTCAGATTCATTATCGAAAGGGAGGGTTTGAGAATCAGTTAGATGAGATTAGGTTATTTTCAAGAGGTTTAGAGGATGTGACATATATGTACCCAGACATTGTTGAGGGAGTAAAAAAAGAAATCAAGTCCGACGCAATTATTTTTGAAGGAGAGGCAATTGGTTATAATCCCAAGGAAAAGAAATTTTTACCATTTCAGGAAACCGTTCAAAGAAAAAGAAAGTTTAATATTAATAAAATGAGCAAGGAAATTCCCTTAAAACTTTTTGTTTATGAACTGTTATATCTTGATGGTAAAAGTTATTTAAATATTCCATTTAGAAAGAGAAGGGAAGTGATGGAAAGATTAATTAATAAAGACAAAGATATTGAAAAAAATAGCATTTTTCTTACACCAACCGAGATTTGTAATAATGCCGAAAAGATTAATAATCTTTTTGACCAAGCAGTTAATAATAACTTGGAAGGAATTATCGCTAAGAAACTCGATGGAATTTACCAGGCTGGTGCCCGGGGTTGGAACTGGATCAAGTTTAAACAAAGTTATAGCTCAAGATTAAACGATACTATTGACGGTTTAGTTATGGGCTATGATTTAGGTAAAGGGAAGCGAACTAGTTTTGGGATCGGCGCGTTTTTAGTTGGTATTTATGATCAAAAAAACGACCGATTTTTAACCGTAGCAAAGATTGGTACCGGTTTAACCGATGAAGAATGGAAGAGTTTAAAAGTTAAAAGTCAAAGGTTAAAGGTCAAAAGTAAACCGGAAAATTATATTGTTGATAAACAAATGAAATGTGATGTTTGGGTGGCGCCTTCGATTGTTGTTGAGATACGGGCTGACGAGATAACTCACTCACCTGTTCACACCGCTGGTTATGCCTTAAGATTTCCAAGGTTGGAAAGATTTCGTGATGATAAAAACCTACAAGAAGTAACCACCTTAGAAGAGTTAAAAAAAAATTTTTAATTACCAACGTACCAACGTTAAAGATGATAGGCGACGGTTTTTATAGCGCGCCAGGGATACTCAATAAAGAAAGAAAACGGATTTTTTTTAATTCTTCTTGCTGAAATTCCTACTGTTAATCTATCATCAACAAAAATTTTTAATTTTTTTTTATTTAGGTGGATTGCTAAATCAATATCTTCATGAACTTTTTTATCATTAAGACAGACGTTGTCTTTAATTAGACACCAAGCTTTTTTAGTTAAGGCTAAATTTGGTCCAATTAAGATATTTTTTTTATTCTGGAGATGGTAAAAGATTTTGAGATAGATCTTTACGGCGACCAATAATTTTAGGGGTAGGTCATAAAAATATGCTGGACCGGTTAGGGCAGCGATTCTTTTATTTGAAAAGTTATCTTTAATTTTAGCAATCCAGTTAGGAGGAACAACTGTGTCTGCATCACAACGGGCTAAAATATCACCACGAGCTTCATTAAATCCTTTATTTCGCGCAAAAATAATTCCTTGTTTTCTTTCTTTAACAATTTTAAGAGGGAGTTTTTTTTTAAAAGTTTGAACGATTTTTATTGTCTTGTCGGTACAGTTATTGTCAATGATAATTATTTCTTCTGGTTTTTCTTTTTGATTAACAAAACCTTCTAGAAGACGAAAAATATATTTTTCTTCGTTATAAACAGGGACAATAACAGAAATTTTCATTTAAACTATCTAAATTAGAAGAGTATAATATTTAATTATAACAAAACCATATGAAAAAGATTTTTTTTAGTGTAATTATTCCTACCCTTAACGAAGAAAAATTTTTACCCCATCTACTTAATAATTTAGTTAATCAAAGAGATAAAGACTTTGAAGTGATAATTGTTGATGCCCTTTCAAAAGATAAAACAAAAAAAATTGCTTTGGATTTTAAAGCAAAGTTAAATTTAAGATTTTTTAATCATAAGGGTAAAAATGTTTCTAGCCAAAGAAACTATGGCGCTAAATTAGCTAAAGGTGATTATTTAATATTTTTGGATGCTGATAGTCAGATATTTTCTACTTTTACCAAAAAATTAAAAAAAAACATTTTAACCAAAAAAGGCTTAGTTTTTATTCCCCAGATACTTCCTGATGAAAAAACAACTCAAACAAAGTTAGTTTTTCAGTTTATTAATTTGTTAGTTGAGCTTTCTCAAAATTTAAAAAAACCATTTTCGGCCGGTGGCAATCTCATCTTCGAAAAAAAACTTTTTCATTTAATTGGTGGTTTTGATGAAAAATTATTTATCTCCGAGGATCATCAAATTATTCAAAGAGCAAAAAATTGGGGTGTAACCGCTAAGTGCCTGAAAGAGGTTAAGGTTAAATTTTCTTTAAGGAGATTTAGAAAAGAAGGAGAGCTAATTGTTCTTTATAAATATCTTATTTCGTTAGCCTACACTCTTATTAAAGGCGATATTAAAAATAAGATTTTTCAATATAAAATGGGTGGGGATCAATATGAGGAAAAAATTAATAAAGATCTTTTTCAAGAAAAACTAAAACAGACAAAACGGTTTTTTTTAAAACAGATAAAAAGTTTAAAAAATTTCAAATTCGGCTAAAAGAGGATAGTGATCTGAAAAAGAGTAGTCTAACCGCTGTGTTTTTATATGTTTTAAATTTCGATAGAAGATGTAGTCTAGTTTAGCCCTACTTTTTATTTTTGCTACGATCTTCAAAAAAAAGCGGATAATAAAGTTAAAAGGCGATTTTTTAAGAGTATTAAAGTAGTTAATTGTGTAGTAAATTTTATTAGTCGCTTCTTTGAGTTGATATTGTTTCATAATTGTTTCTAATTTTTTTCGTTGAATAGGAAAGTTAAAGTCACCGCAAAGAATAATTACTCCCTTTTTATCGATTTCATTAAACATAATTTTTTGTAACTGCTTGATTCTTAAATTATTAAAACTAATGGCCGATAGATGAATATTATAAATGGTTATTTTTTTAGACGAGTTGATTAACTGAAATGTTGTTTTTAAAACAGTTCTTTTAATCTCTTTTTGTTGAAAAAAGTTAGCGATCTGTCTTACGATTTCATAAAAACTGTTAACAAGAGGAATTGTTTTTGAGTCATTAAACTGCAAAGATTTTTTTTTGTATAAAGTAGCGATACCCCAGATTTTTCCATATTCAAAAAAACAGTTAGTGTAATCAGCCAACTGATAATCCAACTTTTCAATTTCAGTTAAATAATCTTTATTGTTGGTAATTACTTCTTGAAGACAAACAATCTCTGGTTGATATTTTTTTAGAATCATTTTTAGTTGAGAAAACGCTTGATTAAAGAAGAGATTATATGTCAATAGTCGTATTCGCATAATTTATTAATTATATCTAAAAGAAAAAAAAACACAATAAACAATTTATCCACATTTTTTTGGAAAAAATACAAAGAGCGAAATAACAAACTAAACAGCACTAAATTTTCTATAGGATATCTTATAGTTAACACCTTTTTTTCTATAGGACTTGACAATTAATCTTTTTTAGTTTATATTAGGTTTATGGCTATGATATTTGATAAAGACAATTCGGTGACAAATTTTTTAAACAAGGGAAAGAAGCAAGACAAAAAGGAAAAACTGTTTGTGAATCGTCAGTTTGCTGAGTTAATAAGAAAAAATTTACAGGTGCCAATAAAGCTTTATCATCTTTAATTAAAAAAGAAGAAAAAAAAAGAGCATCACTACCGCTCGTTTTTGAGATTTCGACGAGTAGTAATGCTCATTTATTAAGGTAGCAAAAAAAAATCTTTTTGTCAATACGATTTTTAATTTATTTGATATATAGACCCAAAACTATTAGTTGATTGAAATATTTTTTTCCCAATAACTTCAAATTTTTTTTCGTTTAAATGGGGATACTTTTTTCTTTCTAAAGAAGAAACAATGATATATTTGATATAGTATTTTTTTATTAAATTTTTAGTCAAAACATCATCATTGCTTTCATAAATATTAACAATATCAGGTATTCTTTTTCCAACTACATCGGCTGAGCCACGCCAAAGCCACTGATGAACCCACCAGCCAGCAACTGTTGGTAAACCAGTGTAAGCCGAGATTAAATTATAGTCACTATAAGAATCACCCTGGGCTTCAAGAATAACAGACTGTTCTTTAATGTTTTTATTTAACCAATCAATAATTTCTTTTATTTCTGGATAGGTTTGCTGAATCCATAATGAACCATCAAGTATTGGTTTTTGCCTAAGTTGTCCGTAATAAGAAGGGATAGAATAAAAAGGATAGATAAAAACTAAGATAAAAAATAAAAAATAAATAAGAAAGGAAATTTTTTTTTGAAGAATCTTAATTAAAAAATAAACAAAAGTCGAAGCTATTCCCATCATAATAAAGGCCTGATAACCAAGTTTAAACATTGTATTGGCGCGAAAGTGGGCCGGATAAATATCTTTAATATAAAAGAATTCAGGAATAATAACCAAAAATGTTCCAAAAGAAAAAAGAATAAAGATAAACTGAACTATTATTGAAATTGATTGATTAAATTTTTTTTGATACTGGGAAAAAATAAAAAAAAGAATGATAAAACTTAACCAAAAGAATCCCCAAAGCAGAAACAACATCCAAAAGGGAGAAATCTGACAGTTATTAGACTCAAAGATAAAAGGACCAATCCTGCCAAGTTTATTTAAAAATTCCGGCGCGCAGTTTAGACCAATTCCTGAGACAAACGGTTTAAAATAAAAAGAAAACGGGAAAGAAAAGATAATAAAAAACAGAATAACAGTGATTAATGAATAAAAAAATTTTACTGAAAGACCGTAAATAATAAAAAAAATAAAAAAAGTAAGTAATAAATAGATCGACCCATCGAAGGCATTAGTCATATAGTGAATAGCAGTCAAAAAGCCGATGAAAATAGTTGAAAATAGTTGAAAATAGTTGAAGTTAGTTGAAACTGGTTTTTGATTTTTGTTAATAAAAATTAAAAACAATATGGTTAATGTCAACAAAACAAAAGGAATATCAAAAACATGACCGTGAAGATCGGCTACCACATAAGAATAAGAGGGAAATTCGTGAATAGTAAAAGGAATAAAACGAGTAGCGTTGGGATACCAGTAAGAGTTTAAGGTTTCACCAAATCTTTGACAAAGATGAGGAAATAAACTATTACAAAAAGAAAGAATCTGCCAGAAGGGAACTGGTTGTTCGTGGGGATAGCCTCTGGTAAGAACATATATTGTATGAAGATTACCGCCAAGATTAACAATAAAACTTCCTAAAAGACCAACAAAAACCAACCGAAAAAAATACTTTTTTAGAATTTTTTTTTGATTTTTTAAAAACAGATAGCCCAGATTAAAGACAAAGGAGAAAGTAGTTGTTATTGCCAAGGCAAAGATTGTTGCCAGAATAAGATTATAACCAATTGCTGGTAATACGCCGGTTAGTTTGATTAAAACTGCACCGGTTAAATGACCAAAGTAATAATAGTTAATTGGTAAACCAACTAATGCTGAATTAGTAGAAGAGAGCCACATATCAATAGGAGGAAAGTATTTTGTTTTTAAGATAGAATTAATAAAACCAAAGTCCATAAACTTTTCTAATCCGTGGATTGATGGCTCTTGTCCGCGAACATAAACCCAAAAAATAAAGGAGATTAAAAAAAGAAGCTCCTCAAAAATAATAAAAAAAACAGAAGGACATTTTTTTTTAAGGGTTTTATTAATTTTTAGATTAAAAAGACAAAATAGTAATAAGATAACGATTAAATTAAGTTGAGTAAAAGAAAAAACTTTAATAATACCAAAGATAAAAATGACATAACTTAAAAAAAGAATCGCTAAAGTCTTAGCGAATGGATAACCAAAGTCATAAAAGTCATTAAAAATTTTTTTTGTTAATGGAGAAAAAACAAAGCCAAGAAAAAAAAGAAAAAAATACCAGTATAAAGAGATTAAAAACCAGTTCATAAGAAAATATTATATAATATTAATCAATTCGGTCAATTTTTAAATTTATACATCTCTAATTATTTTTATTGGTTTATGGATTCAAAATACAACCCAAGTCAGTTTGAAAAAAAAATTTATCAAGAGTGGGAGGAAAAAAAGATATTTGAAGTTGATCTTAATCAGTTAACCAACAATAATAAAAAACCTTTTTCTATTATTCTACCACCACCCAATGCCAACGCTAATCTTCATTTGGGTCATGCGATGTATGTTTTTGAAGATATTATGATTCGCTATCATAAACTTTTAGGCGACGAAGTTTTGTGGTTACCGGGCGCCGATCATGCTGGTTTTGAAACCCAGTTTGTTTTCGAAAAGGAACTAAAAAAACAAGGGAAAACCCGATTTGATTTTGATAAAAAAACTCTTTATCAAATGATTTGGGACTTTGTAATGAACAATCGTGAGAATATGGAGAATCAACTTCGCCGCTTGGGTTTTGCCTTAGACTGGTCAAAGAAAAAGTTTACCCTAGATCCTGATATTGTTAATATTGTTAACAATACCTTTAAAAAACTTTATGATGAAAATTTAGTTTATTATGATAAAGCAATTGTTAATTACTGTGTTTATTGCGGAACCTCGTTTTCTGATTTGGAAGTTATTTATAAAGAAAAGCCGGGGAAGCTTTGGTATATTCTTTATCCGTTTAATATCAATTGTCCAGAAAAAGGTGGAATTATCGTAGCCACTACTCGACCAGAAACAATGTTAGGTGATGTTGCGGTAGCGGTCAATCCTAAAGATAAAAGATATAAAAAAGTTATTGGTCAAACGGTAATATTGCCAGTAATTAATAAAGGAATAAAGATAATCTCCGATTCAGCGGTTGATCCTAAATTTGGCACAGGCGCCGTTAAGGTGACACCATATCACGATATGACCGATTTTGAAATTGCTAAAAGACAAAATCTCCCTTCGTCATTATTTCGTCAAGTAATTGGAATCGATGGGAAAATGACTATTTCAGCCGGAAAACAATTTGTGGGAATGTCAATTAAACAAGCTCGACAAAAAGTTATCGAACTTGTTAAAGAAAAAGGACTCCTTATTAAAGAAGAAGACTATACTCATCGGGTTGGTCATTGTTATAAATGTAGCGCGATAATTGAACCTTTACCAATGGAACAATGGTTTGTCAAAATAAAACCTTTAGCGCAAAAAGCCAAACAATTTGTTAAAAATGGGAAGATAGAGATTATTCCCAAACGCTTTAAAAAAACATTAATCTGGTGGTTTGATAACTTTCACGACTGGAATATTAGTCGTCAGATTGTTTGGGGAATTCAAATTCCTGCTTATTACTGTAATAACTGTCAAAGATGGTTTGTGACGAGCGATAAACCAAGAGAATGCCTTTACTGTCATCAAAAAAATTTTGTTCAAGAAGATGACACGTTTGATACTTGGTTTTCATCGGCTCAGTGGCCCTATGCTGTTTTGCTGACGCAAAGCGGAAATTTAAAATCCGAAGTTCTAAATTCTAAAAATAATAATTTTTTTAATTATTTTTATCCAACCTCGGTTATGGAAACCGGTTATGATATCTTACCTTGGTGGGTGGCACGAATGATTATGATAGGTATTTTTGCCACCGGCAAGGAGCCTTTTAAAACCGTTTTTCTTCACGGGTTGGTTCGAGACAAATATGGTCAAAAGATGAGTAAGTCAAAAGGAAATGTCATTAACCCGATGGAGATGATTGATAAGTATGGAGCCGACGCTCTCCGTTTAGCTTTGGTTTTTGAGGTTAAGGAAGGAGCAGATCAATCCTTATCCGAAGAAAAAATTATTGGGGCAAGAAATTTTGTTAATAAAATTTGGAATATTGGCCGATTTATTTATCTCAATCTTAAAGAACCGAAAACAGATATTAAAAATAAGGACCAAACGCAAACCGCTAAAATTTTAAAAAATTTAAAAAACGAATTTGAAAAAGAAAGAAAACAGTATCAGCAATTAATGAAAAATTACAAATTTTCTCTTGCTTTAGGTCAAACTCATAAATTTTTATGGCATCGGTTGGCTGATATTTATTTAGAACAGTTGAAAGAAGAGATAAAAAATGGTAAGATCAAAGTTCTTGAGGAGATAAAAAAAATTTATTTAGAAAATTTAAAGATGTTACATCCATTCGCTCCATTTGTTACAGAAGCGATTTGGAAAATCTTTAAAGGACAGAGTGAAAATATCATTTTAGAAAAATTTTTAAGTTAAAAAGTTTTAAAAATATTTTTATGAAAAGGACATATCAACCCAAAAAGAAAAAAAGACAACGAAAACATGGGTTTTTAACCCGAATGCGAACAAAAGATGGAAGAAAGATTTTAAAACGAAGAAGATTAAAAGGAAGAAAAAGATTAACAGTATAAGTTAATAAAATTAAGATCTATGATTAATTCAAATTTTTTTAATAATTTTTTCTTAATTCCGATTTTGAATATTTTGGTCTTTCTTTATAGGGGTTTTTCTTTTTTAAAGATTCCTGGCGCTTTTGGTTGGGCGATTATTAGTTTAACTATTTTAATTAGGTTAATTCTTCATCCTTTTTTTAAACAACAGATAGAAACCGCTAAAAAAGTTCAAGAGTTAAAACCACACTTAGACAAACTTTCAAAAAAGCATAAGAACGACCAAAAAAAACTTCAACAAGAACAGATGAAGCTTTATCAACAAGCAGGAATTAATCCGGGAGCAGGCTGTCTTTTTATGATTATTCAGATTCCAATATTTATTGGTTTATATAATACTTTATCTTTGTTTTTAATGAATGGCGGGGGAGCAAAGATCATTGAAAATATTAATCGGGTTTTATACTTTCCTTTTCTAAAAATTAATTCAATTGATTCATGGTTTTTTGGGTTTAATTTAGCCTTATCTCCAGCAAAGACAAAGATCTGGTATTATTTTTTAATTCCGATTATTACCGCAATTCTTCAGTTTTTTCAGGCAAGCATCTCTACTATGCCGGTTGAAGAAAAAAAAACAACCAACGAGATGATTGAGAAAAAGGAAAAAGACAACCGTGACGATTTTCAAAAGGCAATGAATACTCAAATGAAGTTTTTCTTTCCTTTAATGATTGGATGGTTTTCTTATAGTTTACCGGTTGGTCTTTCTTTGTATTGGAATATTTTTTCAATCTTTAGTATTTTTCAGTATCGACAGTTAAAGGTTAAAAGTTTAAAATAAAAATCTATGGACAAAATCAATTTAATTAAACAGAAAACAGACGAGTTACTAAAAAAAATGATTAATAACTTTGATTTAGAGGTGATTGAGGAAAATGGAGTTTTTAACATTGTTATCAAAACTAAAGATGAAGCGTCAACAGTGATTGGTCGACGAGGAGAAACAATTCGCGCCTTACAAAAGATTTTAGAGGTAATTTTCTATAAAAAGTTTAATGAGCCGGTCAGCATTTTAGTTAACGTTAATGACTATCGAGAAAAACAGAAAGAAAGATTAGAAAGCATTGTTGAACAGGCAACCAATCAAGTAAAAGAAACAAAAAAGCCAGTTTTCTTAAAAAATCTTTCCTCTTTTGAAAGGCGAATTGTTCACCAGATGATTAATGAAAAGTATCCGGAACTGGTTTCTCATTCCGAGGACTTTGGTAAAGAAAGACGGGTGATTGTTGAATTAAAAAAAGACAAAGATGAATAAGATAAATAGTTTTATTACTTTAGATGGTATAATCTTTTAAAAACATTCTTTCAAGGCGTTAAATATCTTCTTTTGTAGACAATAACCAATCGCAAAACTAACAAGATTTTTTTAATCTAATTATTAGACCTAAATGCGAGGTAATTTTTTCTATCAACGATTAGGGGAAAAAGTATCGTCTGAGAGAAAAAAGAAAAAGATATCGCAAAATAAGTTATCAACCCTTTGTGAGGTTCACCGAACTTATATTGCCAAAATTGAGGAAGGCAGGGCTAATCCTTCGGTAAGAATTCTTTTAAAGATAACCAATGGTTTACGGGTAAGTCTTTTTAATCTTTTTCAGGGATTGTGAGTGTTAAAGGATAAGATAATAAAACAAGAAAGATAATTTTTGTCTTAGTTATTCAATATCTTTAATCGAGCTTCTTTGATTGATTGTGGCTAATTTATTAACGGCAATATCAGTAAAACTATCAATCGTCAGTTTATCAATTATTTTTCCTTTTTCAATTCTTTTAAAAGGATAATAACCAAAATCTATCTTTAATGAAGTTTTACCAAAATTTAAAATATAAATATCAACCATGAAGCACTAAATTAAAATCAAATTTATTTTCAGAAAAAAAATCTAAGTTATCGGAATAACGATGTTGAAGGTAGAACTCAGAAAGAACTGTGCCGCCAGTAAAATAAAAATTATTTCTTAAAAATGCGCTTTTTTTTATTTGATTGAGAACTTGTTTTTGGATTGGGGTGAGAATTGCCATTTTTTACCTAATAAGATTGATAATAAATATCTTTGTGGCTCATAAAGATCTAATTTTGACCAATACTTTTTAACCAATGATAGTTTAATCTTTCTTTTCCTGGGCCATAGTTGATCATTCTTTCTAGGATTTTTATTCTTCCTTCTTCAGTCTTTTTTAATTCATCACAATCATAGTCCCAAAGATAGGGTTTTGCTTTATTTTTATTTTTTGATTAAAATAAACTTATATGGCAGATCCTAGTGAAACTGGAAAAGGGGGAGTGGATGAGGTAACCCAAGTAGTTGAGGCGGCAAAAGAAGAGGTAAGAAAAAAAGTTGAGGCAGCAAAAACCGATGATGAAAAAAGAGGTTTGGGAAGAGAAGTTAGAGAAGAGATAGAAAGGGTAAGGTTAGTCGCTGAAGAAGTGGTTGAAGAAGAAGGAGAGGTTGTTTTTGGAAGAAGGATTTCTGGTCAAAAAAACGAAGAAAAAAAACGAGTATTACGGGTAGTAACAAAGGCAGTTGAGTTGGTTAGAGAAGGGTTAAAAAGAGGGGTCGACTATTCTAAATATATCTCAAAAAGTCCGGAGGGAGCAGCGGTTTTACGCAAAATAGCTGAGGCGCCAATCGATCTTACACTAAACACTGCCACAGCAATTGAGTATTATTTTGGGGACTATCTTATTGGGAATAAATCCATTTCACTGTCAAATACATCAAAGTCTGATTTTGAGGCCGATTTTGAAAATTTGGCTAAAACAAATAAAATTGCGGCAAGAATAGTTTTTGAGGCTTTAGAAAAGGCCGTCAAAGAAGGAAAGATTGCCTCGATTGATCAAAATCAGATAGAAAGATTAAAGAACTATCTTTTACTGACTTCTTCAGAGTCAGGACAACAACAAAGATCATTATCAAAAAAAGAAATGGAAAGTTTTATTCATTTATGGCGTCGAGTTAATGAAGCAATTGCCGAAAGAGTGAAAAATAAAACATTGACCGAAGAAGAGCAAAAAAAACTCAATCAAGCTCTTTTTACAAAGGATCCATCGATTGCTTTACCAGCTTTTCAACAGCTTGGTTTGAGCCCAGCTGAAGCACAGGAGTTTTTAAGACTGAAACCATCTTATTATGGTGAATTGAATACTCACTATATGGAACAATATTTACCACGATTATCCCCAGTAATTCGTGAAGCGCAAGAAGAGTTTACTCAATTATTTCAAGAGATAATGAAAAGAAGCGAAAGCGGTCAATTAGTTATGGGAAAAGAAGAACGAAAGAGATTAAAAGATATGATAAGAAAGTATCTTTATTATGGTTTAAGAGAAGTTCATTCTAATCGTTCAACCGATTTTCATCACGCCTTACAAGAACGATCTGATGTTGGGCATTACTTTTCTTTAATTCATCAGATTATTGGTTATAACTGTGAGAGAATCGCTGAATTAATTCCGCCAGGCACAAGAGAAGGAAGAGAGTTGAGAGATTTTTTAAATGATATGGGTAGTAATTTTATTTCTCGTAATTTAACCTTTGCCCAAATCTTTCATAATTTACCACTGTATGTTAGGAACTTTAATGATTTAGAGAATCTTTCTAAAATGTTTGCTTATATTTACCCCTCGCAGTTAGCAGAGATTTTTGATGATGAGGGTGATTTTATGACTGTAGCACGAGATGAGTTAACAATGTTAATAAGAGAGTATTTAGTAAGAAATGATAATATCTATCAAGGAGACTTTCTTTCCGGTACTTATAGAGAAGAAGGATGTTATTGGTCTGATAAATTTCGATCTGATTTTATAAGAAGATTACGAGAAAAATTACAAAGAATTAATAAAGGATTAAGCGAGGAAGACGAATGGAAGATGTCTTTGTTTAGTACTTATGCCGAGGGAATTGGAATTGCTACCTTAGTTGATGGTGAGATTTTAGTCACCTCAAGGCCGCTTGGTCATTTTCGTGATGTTCATCCTTTGATGCAACTTTTATCGGCAAAACATAATTGGTACGGCGGTCGAGGAGAAGGAGCGCCTGGTTTGATCAACCGATTTCTTTTAGGAATGGATGTGGAGTTAATTCCTCAGGAACGGCCATTTTTAGCGCGACTAATAACCAAGAAGAAATTTAGTCCAGAAAGATTTAAGGAAGAAGTTGATAGAAAGGTAAAGTTTTATGGGGGAGAGGTGATTGATGGAATGGTAAAAGCTGCTTCAGGAAGCTTTCTTTTTGATATGGGTGGTCTTTATCAAGAGCTAATTTCAATGTTTAGTTTGCCGGGTGATATTGCCAGTTGGGCCGGTTGGCGGGTTGAGGGGATAACCAAGGAACTAAAGTCAATATTTCTTACTCTTTATGGTAAAGACTTAGGTGACGCCTGGAAGTCTTGGGGCAATGAGCAGTGGCAGGACTTTTTTGATCTTTCTTTAGAGCTTTACGGAACGACTTCTTTATGGTGGCAGATAGGGGTTAGTGGCGGAGGAGTAAGAGTCGAGCATGAAATAAAAAGATTTTTTTTGGATTTGAGTGGTGGGGATATTGATAAAGCAGAAGCATTATTTAATCGACTATCTACCGGTAAGGAAGCATTAGCAAAGGTGATTAACTATCCGGGCGTAAAGGAAAGGATAAGTTTTTTAGAATTGAAAAATATCAAAATGAATCAGCTACGGGCTGAGATTTTTTTCCGTTTTTTAAGAAGGAACCCGGGTGAGTTTTTATCGGTATTATCACAATTAGTTCCAGAGATATTGGATGATAAAACTTTAATTTTTAAATCTGAGGAAGAGATAAAACAAGAACTAAAGAATAAAAAAAAGACTAAAACAGAGATTGATCAAATATTAGCACAAAGAGCTGCTTTAGAAAAACGTTTCGGGAAAGAAATTTTTGCTTTGTTTGGACAGATTCACCGGTGGTTGGGCGACTCTATGGCAAGAACTAATGACCCTAACACAGGAAAAGCCTTTGTTAGTAGAAAGGACTTTTTTTCTTACTTTTTAGAGAGAACATCGGATGCCTTTGAAAGATTAAAAATTGCCAATGAACCATTTAGAAGAGAGATAATTCGGGTGGCTAATGATTCCAGTTTAAGCGCTGATCAAAAAAAAGAAAGAATAAGTGAGATAAGAAAAAAAATGATCTATTTAAGAAGAGAAGACTTTGGTGATGATGCTGATATTTGGGAATCTTTTGCTGGTGAAAATGGCTTTTTTAAGTTGATAACTGGTGTTAGTTATGATCAGGCAGACAGTTTTTTTGTTAATTTAGGTGGTTATGATAAAGCCCCTGCGAAAAATATTTTTTATAAAATGGCTGAGGTTTGGTTTATCAGAAACGATGATATTAATCCTTTTTCTTCAGATATGAGTTACTACGATATTTTTAAACACATTTCTTTATCAGGAGAAAACACCTTAAAGCGGATTACTGATGCTAATTTATCCGATTATAAAGAGGTTATTTCTCAGATTCCAAATTTAGAAAATCTTTTACTTGAAGTAGCCCAGACCGGCGATATGAAAAAAATCTATGAGCTTCACGAGAAAATTTATAAAACTTTAAGTGGTTTTGTTGGCCAGGAATATGCTCATAGAGCTAACTATATCTTATCACAGATAGTGATTCAGTTTTTTATGGAGCATAGTGTTTTACGGGATCCAATATATAACTATCTAGGACCGGTAAACTATATAATGAGAGCCCTGATTGGAAAAAATCGTTCTCTTTCTCGTTTGTTAACCAAAAATATTCATGCTTACTCAATGGATAGTAATGCGATAAGAGATTATTTAATGAAATTATCTCAATATGGTCCCGAAGGGTTACAGATCATTCCGCCTGAGGGTATTTACTCAAAAGAACAGTTAGAAAAGGTATTTGAGGTAACGAAAAGCGAGTTTATTTTGGGTGATGCCGGTCCGAAGTTAGCCTGGTTTATTATCATCTTTTTAATTTGGACCTATATGAAAAAAGCAATGGAAGAGGCAGAAGGAAAGAAGAAATAAAAAAGAAAAACTTTGAACTATTTTAATATTTTTATTATTATTAAAATATGCGCGTAAAAAAAATTCTTACTTTAGTATTCTTATTTCTTTTTATTATCGGTAAATCTTCTTTTATTTTTGCTCAAGCGCCGCCGACCCCAACCCCAACCTATACCCCTTTTGAAGACACCTCTTCTCAAAGATACAACATTCCAAACTCAATACAAAGATTATTTGATGAGTCTGGTTTTGTTTGTGGTTCAGTTGGGCAACGATGCTGTGGAAAAACTGTAAGTCTCCAATTGGAAAGAATAGGTGATTTTTTAAGTGGAACAATTTTTTCTCTTCTACCGGGTAGTTCTGGAATTTGGCGGGTTTTAAGTTTTTTGCCTACAGTGGTAATTAGAACCGTACTTCCTGTTATGGGATTTATGAGCGATCTTCCTTCACGAATTTTTCAAATAGAGGAGCGGGGTTACTGCGCTCAGGGATACCCAAGCAACGAATTAGACCCAGAACGTTGTACCTGTGTTTCTTCAACCAATATATCTGCGGCACGACTTTGCGGTGTTTTAACAAGTAATAGCGAGCAGAGTGAATGTTTTAATAACTGTATGAAGGATGGTCGGGGTGTTTGGACAGCATTAGGTTGTTTTTCTTCTGATCTGTCAACGTTAATTAAAGAAAAAGTTTTTGGATTAGGAGTGGGGTTAGCGGGAACAATCTCTCTTTTGTGTATTATCTATGCTGCTTTTCAAATTCAAACCTCAGCTGGTAATGCTGAAAAGATAAAAAAAGCCCAAGAGCTTTTAACCTCGTGTATTATGGGGTTGATGCTTATTATCTTTTCCGTATTTATTTTGAGATTGATTGGGGTTAATATCTTAAAGATTCCCGGGTTTAGGTAAAATGCGATATAAATCTGCGAGTAAATGCTAACTACTAACAGAGAAGTAAATAGAAATAAATTAGAAACATATTGAAAGAAATAAAAACAAAAAGATTAATAAAAACGGGTTGAATATATTTTAAATATATTGGGGTAATTATATCGTGAATAATAAAATGTAAAACTAACTTTTGTGATCTGGTTTTTGTCCAGTAAGAGCCGGTAAAACTGTTTTTTGAAAATAATCTTGACTAAGGGGTGTTGGTACATGCATGCCCAATTTATCAGCAATTGGTTTAATTACGTTGCCGATAAGAGGAGTTTGGGATAAAGAGGTTATTTGGCTTATACCACCGGTAGCGGCTGAAAATCCGGCGCCAACGCCACCAAAGAAGGTACCAAGACCAAAGCTAAACGGTAGACCCTTAGCGCCAAGAAACTCTTTAATTATTTTTAAAAAGTCAGGAATTAGAAGGAAAATACCTACTCCAATAAGAGCAGAAATAGAACTACCATCAATACCATAGATAAACGGCGGCATCCAAGGAAGTTGATTAGCGTTGCTAAGCGTACCACTAATTATAGTTGATACAAGAACTAATACAAGAACAACGACAAAACCTAAAAGATTAGCAATTAAGTTTTTAAACCAGAAGGAAAAAGTTCCCTTACCAGGAATGGCTTCAAAGATAAGGATTATCGGTGAAAAGATAATTAATAAAATTATCTGAAGATAGGCGCTAAAAAGAGCAAAAAAAACCCGAAAAAGGAGGAAAAGAACAGTAAAAAGAACCAAAAGACCTAAAAGAACAGGAGCGCCACCAATAGCAATAATAATAAAAAGAACTATATCCAAAATAATACCAATAATATTTGGAATCTTTCCGATAATGAAAGTAGCCGCACCTATGTCAGTAAAAATATCAGAAAATTTTGTAATAGGACCTCCTTCTTCAAACCCGCCAAGAAGTTTCTTTATAATAGTGATATTAACAATTCCAGAAGTTATTTGAAGGACTGCAGAAAGAACTGGTCTTATTTCTTTAGGGAGAATATTAAACATTGCTGTTCCCAAACTAAAAATTTTTTCTGTAAAAAATCTATGAGGAAATATATCCCCAAAACGAGGATTTAGATATTGTGACACCAGTTCTTGAGTATTTTTATTAACAATAGGAGAGAGTTGAGGTGAGAGAACGCCAATAATTAAAATAATTATTACATACATCAAATCAATCAAAAATCCAGCAATTGCAAAAGAAAAAGTGATAAGAAGAAGAGCAACAACGATTTTAGGCAAAGAATTTTCAACCGAAATGACAGTTTGGGGGTTAAGTTTGGCGCGAAACATAATCATAAAACCAATAGCAATTAGAACCAAAACCAAAAGCATATAAGAAATATCACGAAAAACTTTCCAAATATTCATAAACGGTTTTATGGCAGCAAAACCGACACCTTCGGCGGCATAGGTTTTTGGGACAAAGCCAGCGTTTTGCAGTCCTGAATAAGCCCAATAGACGCCCGAGGCTGGAGGGTTGGCGTATGGCAAAACAATTAAATTTGTTACAAAACCAAAAATTGAGTGATTGAAGTTTTTATCACCATCTTTTGGATTATTGGTACAAGCCTCACCAATTAAACCACAAAGCATCCCGCGGTATAAAGCAATGGTAATTTTTCCTTCTTTGGTATTTTTAAGTTTGGGATCATTTATCGTTTTATAGATTTCTTCCCGATTTTTTTGAATCGGGTCATGGGTGACCTTTGACTTATCTTTGTTGATAAAATAGAGAAAAAGTGAGATGACGATAAAATAAACCGCAATTACAATAAAAGCCTTTTTAATAAAACCAAAGATTTTTTTGGCGCCTAAAAGATAAAAAGAATGCATAAATTCATTATATGCATAATTAAAAAATAAAATCAATTGATAAATTAGTTAGACGGCGATAAAATGATTTTATGAATAATAGTGATAAGATCTATCGTTTAGTTTTTATTTTAATCGGGATTCTTATTTTTTTATTAATCGTTATTGGTTTAATAAGCAGAATAAAAAGACAAAAGAATGAATTTGGTTCGAAAAAGAAGGATGTTTTTTATCAGCCTTCCATTTCCTTTAATAACCGCCAATCTAAAAACAAAACAATTACTCCTGTTGTCTTTCAAAAAATTTCCTCATCAAAGCGGCTAATATCTGATTTTGCCGGTGAAGATGGATTTGGGGAGGAGGATTTAAGTAATCTTTATCAGAACGAATTGAAAAAAAAACTACCTTTGGAAACTGATGACTTTTATGCTTACTATAATCAGGTAAGAAATAAATTTATTGTTGTTCTTAAAAATAACACCGAGGAAAGTAAAAAAAGGTTCTTTCACTGGTTAGAGATTAATGGATTAAAAGGTCAAAGCGAAATTTTTTTGTTTGAAGAAAAATTTATTTTACCAACAGTGTCTGAGAATTTCTCTTTAGCCTCAACCTCGCCAATACCAACTTTTTCAAATAATAGTTTTGAGATCTTGATTGATCTATTAAAGATAATATTTACAAATACAACTTTTAATTCTGATCAATTAAATTCTTATTCAACTCCCAACTCATTTTTAACACCCACTTCAAGTACCAGCAATACTGAAATCGATTATTCTTCTCCGCCATTAGGTTATAATCCAAATGCAAAAGGGTGTTACACCCCGAAGCGATTTATTGAAGTTTATGCCGATGGTCTTTCACCCAGCGGCTCACCCAATTGTTATCAAAATGTGAAAGAAAGAGTTGAATCATATCTTAGAACAATTTCTTTTTTGGGTTTTAATATTCGTGTTCATCAAAAAGTTGTTCCTTATTTTCAAGCGGTTGATCAAGATCTTTCTTCTTATAAAATTAGTGGCAGTACTTACCATTTTTCAAAAGGTAATTACACATTTAAGAATTGTGGTACCTATGTTTTTCGTTGTAATGTTAATGCCAGTCGTTGTGATCGATATGATTTATGTAATTCTACCTGCGTTTTATCACCTCACTCCTTTGGTTTTGCCATTGATTTAAACTGCGATACTAACGCTAATAGATCTTCAGTTTATGATATACCACCAGAAGCAGTGGCGGCGTTTCGACGCCATGGTTTTCGTTGGGGTGGGGAGTGGAATGATGCGATGCATTTTGAATATTTAGGAGAACTTTGTTCAATCAATTGACAAACTTAAAAATTTTTTTCATAATCTTTTTATGGCATTTTTTGATTTTATAAAAAAACCAACGGATAGTTCAAGTCAGTCCCAAACTGCCTCAGCTAATCAGTCCTTATCATCGCCGTCTTTTTACTCAGGAATTGGGCAACCCCCGAAAGGTCAAATTTATTCTGGAACTGGCCAGCCATCTCAAGATCAAAGTCAAAGTTCTTTTGTGGTTGGGCAATCAGCAAAACCAAGCTCTCAAATTTTAAACAGCAATTTATCGTCTAATTTATCGTCTGATTCCGTTAATAATAATCAAATCAACACTTCGTCTAATACCCAATCTCAAAAAACAACCCAAGATGAAATTTCAAAACCAACTTCATCGCAAAAAACACCGCCGCAAACACCTGAAGAAAAAAAAAGAGCGGAAATTGATTTAATGACCCATCTAACCCAAAGATCAAACCGAATTTTTATCTCAGCCCAAACCAAAGCCAAAGAACTCAAAAATCAGTATGTTGATAGCGAACATCTACTCCACGGTCTTCTTTCGGATCCGGAAATATATAATCTTCTGGTTGAGTTAAAGATTCAACCACAGACAGTTGAGATAGAGTTAAATCAGATTTACAAAAGAGAAAACTTTACTGGACTACCTCAACTCTCACCAAGAACCAAAAGAATTTTAGACAGTTCACTGATAATGGCAAGGAAGTTAGGTTTTGAGTTTATCTCTCCAGAACATATATTACTGGCTTTATATGAGGAGGGAGAAGGAGCTGGGGCGCGGGTTTTAGCCAAACTTAATTTATCAAAACAGGACTTGAATAAAAAGATTATTGGGAAGAAAGAAGGATTAGATGAAGATCAAAAACAAGCGGCAAAGAAAAAAAGCGTTTTAGAAGAGTTTACCATTGATCTAACGGCCAAAGCTGCTCAAGGTCAATTAGATCCGGTTGTTGAGCGGTCAGATGTGATTGAGCGAGTGATTCATATTCTTTCCAGAAGGACAAAAAACAATCCGGCTTTGGTTGGCGAAGCCGGCGTTGGAAAAACCGCAATTGTTGAGGGATTAGCACAAAAAATAGTGGCGAAACAGGTGCCAGAGCCACTTTTGGACAAGAAGATTCTCCAACTTGATCTGATGAGTATTTTGGCTGGCGCCTCGCATCGAGGCGAGTTTGAAGAAAGGATGAAAAATCTAATTGAGGAGATTAAGGCCGGTCAGGGAAAAATTATTCTTTTCATCGATGAAATTCATACCATTGTTGGAGCCGGATCAGCCGGTGAAGGCTCACTTGATGTTTCTAATTTTTTAAAACCAGCGTTGGCGCGGGGAGAGATTCAATTAATTGGAGCAACCACCTTAACCGAGTATCGAAAGTATATTGAAAAGGACCCAGCATTAGAAAGACGGTTTCAACCCGTACTTGTTCCTGAACCGACAGTAGAACAGGCAATTAAGATGCTGAAGACGATTAAGGATAAATATGAAGCCTTTCACCGAGTAAAGATTCCTGATGAGGTAATTGAAGCGGCAGTAAAGTTTTCTAAAAGATATGTTGGCGATCGGTTTTTACCCGATAAAGCAGTTGATTTAATTGATGAAGCGGCTTCAGCGGTTCGGTTACCATTAATCTCTTTACCTGAAGAGATTCGTTCAATTGAGGAAAGACTTTCTCAGTTAAATCAAGAACTAAAAGAAACAGAAAAAACCGGCGATAAGGTTAAAGCAAGAATTCTTCGATCAAAGATAAATGAGATTGAGTCGACCTTAAAGGAGAAAAAAGACGAGTATCAGATGAAAAAAGCCCAGACAACGACAGCTGTTTCGATAGAGATAATCAAAGATATTGTTTCCCGTTGGACCGGAATTCCAGTTTCAAAGATTACAGCCACAGAAACAGAAAGACTGGCTAATTTGGAAAAGATTATGCACGAGCGATTAATTAATCAGGAAACAGCCGTCACTGCTGTTTCTCAGGCAGTAAGAAGAGGACGGGCTGGGTTAAAGTCGCAAACTCGACCAATTGGCAGCTTTGTTTTTTTAGGGCCGACCGGTGTGGGAAAAACCGAGTTGGCCAAAACTTTAGCCGAAGTTCTTTTTGGCCAAGAAGAGGCAATGATCCGTTTTGATATGACCGAGTATATGGAAAAACACGAAGTGGCTAAACTTTTGGGAGCGCCACCAGGTTATGTTGGTTATGAGGAAGGGGGGAAGTTAACCGAGGCAGTTCGGCGAAAACCTTACTCAGTGGTTCTTTTTGATGAGGTGGAAAAAGCTCATCCGGATATCTTTAATATCTTACTTCAGATTCTTGATGATGGTCGGTTAACCGATAATAAAGGCCACACAATTTCGTTCAAAAACACGGTGGTTATCTGCACTTCAAATATTGGGACAAAGGTTATTCAAGATGAGATATTAAAGAGCGGCAAGATGGAGATTGAAGAGCCGCCGGCCCTTTCTACTTATACTATTTCTCCAAGAGGAAGAGAGATTTTAACCATCGGTAATAAGTATTTTGAAAAAGATAAAAGAGAATGGGAAGAAGGAATGCTTTTAGACTACTTTTCTGGGCAGATATTAACAAAAACTACGGAAAAAAATGAGGAAAAAGATGAGTTTCCTATTTATGGCTTTGACACGCATACTATTTCGGCTCAAGGAGAAGAGTTTATTACCAAAGGACAAGATCTTTATTATCGCACTTCAACCACGGCAAAAGAGTGGAAGAAAATAAGTCTTATTGAATATTTTAAAGATCAGATGGTTATTAATGCCTTACCGGATGCGCCAGATGAACAGCTACCAACGGCTAAGATAAAAACTCATAGTTTTAGTCCGGATGAGTTAGAGATTATTACTTACAAAGATCGTTATTGGCTAAGAAAAGGAAAAAATAAAGACTGGCAGACAGGCTTTTTAAAAGACTACTTTGCCGACCAAGTCGTTGACAAGGGTGTTTTACCAACTGCTTATTGGAATATTCACACTTTTAGTCCAACCGGTGAGGAAGTTATTATTGTTGGTGATAAAGTTTATCAGAGAAAAATAAACGAGAAGCAGTGGTTAGTAAAAACTTTAAAAGAGTACTTTGGTCAGGATTTCCCCTTAGAAAAAGAGATTGAGGAAAGAAAAAAAGTTGATGAAGAGAACGATAAGAAAAAATACGAAGTTGTAAAAGAAAAAGTAATGATAGATTTAAGACAGTTTTTTAGACCCGAGTTGATTAACCGTTTTGATGAGGTGGTAATCTTTGAGCCATTAAAGTTTTCTCATATGATGGAGATTGTTAAGTTACAACTTAAAGGCGTTACCAAACTATTAGAAGATCAAGAGATTGGATTTGGTTATACGGAAGCGGCGGTTAAAGAAGTGGTTCGCGCCGGTTTTGATCCAATCTATGGGGCGCGTCCCTTACGGCGGGCGATTCAAAAACTAATTGAAAACCCAATCTCCTCAATGATAATTGAACAGAAAGTGAAACCAGGTGACCAGATCGAGGTTGATTTTGACGGTGAAAAATTTCTCTTTAATATAGAAAAGACAGAAAAGATTAATATTAATAATACTAATCAATCTCAGATAAAAAAATTCCATTGTCAGAGTTGTCAATCTGATTTTGAAACCGAAGTGGTTGAAAGGGCAACGGTAATCTGCGCCCACTGTGGTAGTCGGCAGGTTGTTTTAGAACAGGAGAAAAAAAGCGATAATGAAGGCAAACAAGAACTTAAAAAGGAAGAAAATCAAAAAAATGAAGACTCCTTAAATGATCAAAATAAAAAAATTAATCAACAAGAAAAAGCGGTTGAAAATTTATCTCAATCTGCTGTTTTTAATTAAAATTATTTTATTTTTATTTTTATGGAAACGGTTAACTTTACACCGCTTAATTTAAAAGAAGTTAATAGAGAAAGTAAGGGTATAAATACTTTTCTTTTAGTGATTGTTAATATTACTGCGTTTATCTTAGTGGTTCTTTTGTTTGTTTTAATTCAAAAAAAAATAAAAGAAAAAGAAGCCCTACCGGCAACTAATTTGACGCCAACAGAAATATCAACGCCAACAATGTTTTTGGGAACAGAAGAAAAAGTTTTTGAATCAACCAAAAGCTCATTACCGACAGCGACGCCGTTATTAGAAGAAGATTTAATTGAATCAACAATTACCCCATCGATTAATCCGTAATTTTTTATTTTATTGACTTTTATTTTAAAAGTTAATAAATAAAGATTAAATAAAATGAAAAAGTTGCTAACTCAACAAATTCAGGTTGGTGGTCAGCCAATTGAAGGGCCCTTGGAAGGGATTAATAACGTTGGTGACTTAGTTAATAAAGTCATTAATTTTTTAATTCCATTGGCAGGAATCATCCTTTTATTAATTTTTATCTGGGGTGGTTATGATTTTATGATGTCCCAAGGACAACCAGATAAGGTCAAAAGCGCTCAAGCAAAGATTACTACTGGGGTTATTGGTTTTGTTTTATTAATTCTAGCATTTATAATTACTAAAATTTTAGCCTTTATTTTTGGATTAAATACTGGTGGGCTTTTTCAATAAACTTTCAATTGAATTTTTTTATCCTTTTGATACAATTATTAGTTAGAATGTTTTTTAAAGACGAAGAACCACCGATTATTATTTCAGTTGGCGGTAGTTTAATTGTTCCCAACGGCGGTCCAGATAACAACTTTCTTTCTCAATTAAATATTTTTATCCGCGATCAGGTAAAAAAAGGTAGGCGTTTTTTTTTAGTGGCAGGTGGAGGAAAAGTAGCCCGATCCTATCGAGATAGTGGGAAGGCGGTTATCGGTAATGTTACTGATGAAGATTTAGATTGGTTGGCAATTCACTGTACTCGTCTTAACGCTCATCTTTTGCGAACCATCTTTGTTGATATTGCCCACCCAAGAATTATTGAAAACTACGATAAAAAATTATTTAACTGGAAGGAACCGGTAGTTATTGGTGCCGGTTGGAAGCCGGGTTGGTCAACTGATTATGACGCGGTGAAGTTAGCCCAAGACTATAAGGCAAAGTTAATTATTAATCTTTCCAATACTTACTGGGTTTATGATAAAGATCCAAAAAAATATAAAGAAGCAAAGATTATAAAGAAATTAACCTGGGGAGACATGGAAAAGATGATGGATAAACTTCTCAATAAAGGAAAATGGGTACCGGGAACATCGGCTCCTTTTGATCCAATTGCCACTAAGTTAGCAAAGAAGTTAAACATAACCGTAATTACTACTAATGGTAATGATTTTGAAAATTTGGAAAAAATTCTTGATGGTGAAGAGTTTAAAGGAACAGTAATTACTCCCTACCGGATTGACGCTTCCTTTTATGACCGTGATTATTATCGAGGAAAAAAAGGCGAGTATCGGATTAGTTTTATTGAGTCTTTATTTGGCCGATTCTTTCATAATCTAATAAACTTCTACCGGGCCCTAATAATAAAGATCTTTCTAAACCCGAAGAATGCCTTAGACGTTGGTTGCGGTACTGGTTATTTGATCCGATGGCTCCGTTTTTTTGGAATTGAGGCTTATGGATTAGAGATATCAGAAGCGGCTCTATCTTTGGTTGATAAAAAACTTAAACCCTTTATTTATAAAGGGGACATTATTAATATTCCTTATCCGGATAAAAAGTTTGATTTAGTTATTTCCTTTGATGTTTTAGAACACATAGAGCGGTCGAAAATCAAAAAAGCAGTAGCGGAAACAGTTCGGGTTTCCCGTCGCTTTATTTTACACAAAATCTATACTTTAGAAAATCGCTGGATTACCTTAACCCATGGATTTGATTTTTCCCATATCTCAGTCTTTACCCGTAAATACTGGCAGAATATTTTCAACGAGATTGATCAGATTTCTATTATTCGTAGTTCATTTTTAAGACTTCCCAGTTTTTTTGAGACAATCTTTCTTTTAAGAAGAAAAAATTAATACCAACCTTAGACTATTGCGCTATTTATAAAAACAGCGATAAAGACAAAATCAATTTCTCCAGTTTTGTCCTTTAAAATCTTATAATCTATCGGTAAAAATAGTTGAGGATAAGATAAAATATAAAATATATACCTATATTGAAATTTACAACTTTCTGTCATCCTGTCCTCCGAATCGGAGAGTCAGGATCTCATTTTAAATTATTGAGATGCTGAAACAAGTTCAGCATGACAAAGACAGAACTTGTGAATTAAAGTAATTTGAGTATATAAATTATGTGGCTTAAAAAAATTAATCTTATTAATTTCCGAAACTTTGAAAAGAAAGATTTTAATCTTAATCCTTTTTTAACAATATTTTTTGGTGATAATGCTAAAGGAAAGACCAATTTATTGGAGGCCATATTTTGCCTTTCTGAAGGTCAAGGTTTTAGAGAACAGAAAGAGGAAGAGTTGATTAAATTTGATAAAAACGAAGCGCGAATTGATGGTATATACGAAGAGGATAGACTGAAATATAAAAGAACGATTTATTTTAATCTAAGTACGGATAAACTAAGGAAAAGATATTTTATTGACGGGGTTGAAAAAAGACTATCTGAGTTTGTAAAAACCGCTGCCAAGACAGTTCTTTTTTCTCCAGAGCAGTTAGAGATTGTTCGGGGTGCCCCCGAGCAAAGAAGAAATTATTTTGATCGGTTAATTAGTTTCTATGATGGTGTTTATAAAAGAAAGATTAATAACTACTATCAGGCATTAAAAAAAAGAAACAAAATTTTAGAGTTAAATAACGACATTTTTAAATTAAAAGAAAATCTTGTTTTTTGGAATCAGTACTTGGAAGAGCAGGCGACTTATATCGTTAAGAAGCGGGATGAGTATATTGATTTTTTAAATAAAAACTCCCAACTTGACAGTCAGGAGTTTTTTGTTAATTATAAAAAAAGTCTTTTAAATCAAGAGAGATTAACCGCGGTTTTGGAAAGAGAGATGAAGTACAAAAAAACCCTTATTGGTCCTCAAAAAGACGACTTTGAAGTCTATCTTTTGGAAAAAAACGAAAAGAAAAATCTTCATATCTTTGGTTCAAGAAGCGAGCAACGACTGGCGATTTTTTGGTTAAAAATTAATGAGATTAAATTTTATCAGGAAGTTTTTAAAAAAAAACCATTAGTTTTATTAGATGACATCTTTTCTGAGTTGGATTTTAACAACGAAAAACTAATTATAAATTTGATAAAAAATTATCAAACCATTCTAACTACGACTCAACCTGAGATTTTAACCTTAATTGAGTTTCCAAAAACCGTGATTAAATTATAACTTATGAAAAAAAATAGTTGCTGGTTCTGGTTGTTGATTATCTTAATTTTAGGTTTTGTTTTAAGATTTGCTTTTCTTGATAGGACGCCAGCTGGTTTTCATCAAGATGAAGTGGTCAATGCTTATGTAGGAAAGTTTATTTTAAAAAACGGTTTTGATCCGTATGGTAACAAACTACCGATTTTTTACTTTGATAAATGGGGCGATTATCCACCGGTAATTCCAATGTATTTTGCGGGACTTGGGGCTTTAATCTTTGGTAATAATATCTTTGCGGCCCGGGTGGTGATCGCCTTTTTTGGTTTTTTTACCTTAATTATTAACTATTTTTTTATAAAAAAAGTTTTTTACAATAAAAATTTGGCTTTAATATCAACTCTTTTTTTAGCCACTAACTTTTGGCATATTAATCTCTCTCGGGTTGCCGCAGAAGGAGTTTTAGGACTGTTTTTTTTATTGATGGGACTGTTTTTTTTGTTTGACTTTGATAAAAAAATACATCTTCTTTTAGGCAGTTTCTTTCTTTATTTTACCTATTTAATCTATCCGGGCTATCGTGTTTTGGTTCCTTTAATTTTTTTAGGACTGACGATCTTTTTTCTTAAAAACCGATACAAAAATCTTTTTTTGATTTTTTTATTGACCGTTTTTTCATTTTTCATCAGTTTAATTATTGCGAAAACTTTTTGGGGACAGGCAAGATTTGGTCAAACCTCAGTTTTAAACACTGTTATTAATAAACAAGATTATTATAATCAGTATCTTTTTAATGAAAGATCAGTTTTTTTGGCAAGAGTTTTTAATAATAAGATAATCTATTTGTTTAAAGAATTTTTAGGTCAATACTTTTCTTATTTTTCTTTCAATTTTTTGTTTTTAACCGGTGGAAAGCCAAACTGGTTTAATTTGCCAAACAGTGGTGTTTTTTATTTGAGTTATTTGTTTCTTTTTTTCCTTTTTTTGGTTAATTATCAACGGTTTTTTTCGCCGCTCGCAAAGAAAAAAATAGATCTCTTTTTTTATTTTTTGGCAATTAGTGTTATTCCGGCGGCTTTGACCAGTGAGTTAACCCCCCATCTGCATCGTTCTTTTCCCTTAGTTGTTTTTTTTATTCTTTTTTCTGCTTTTGGTTTTTTAATTTTAATCAGATTTTATTCATCATTAAGTCGTTGGTTGGTTTTGTTAATAATTATAGAATTTATCTATTGCTCTCATAATTATTTTCAACATCTATCGATGGAAACCGCTGTTTCACGAAGTGATGGTAATTGGCAGATGGCAGTTTTTCTTAGGGACAGTCGTCAACGGTTTAATCAAGTTAATGTTTATATCTCCGGCTGGTTTCCAATCTACTATCTTTATTTTTCCGATGACTACTCACCGTCTTTGGTTGGTAAAATAGAACGGGGAATGCGTTTAAAAGTAATTGATAACATTAACTTTATTAATAAAGACTGCCCAACAGAAGGAGAGATTAAAAATTACCAGCAAAATAGTTTATTAATAATTCATTCTAGTTGTCAAAAAATAGAAAATATTAATTTCAAAAAGGTCTTTCAGATTAAAAATGTTAATGGAACACCAATATATATTGGTTATCTGGTAAAATAACAGTAGGAACGAGGATAATATATGTTTATTAAACTTTATTTTTTAACCCTGCCAATTTTTTTGGAATTGATTTAATCTGGGAAATGATTCTATCGGCCTCGGTTTCAATAATAAGTTATCTTTTGGCAAAAAAATTTAGCTTATGAATCTGTATCTAATTCTTGGCATCGAACTGTTAATTTATATGATCTTTTGGTTTTTTGTTTCTATTTTAAAAAAAAGAAATGATATAGCCGATATTGCTTGGGGGTTGGGATTTGTTTTGATTTCTTGGAGTAGTGGGTTTTTGTCAGGGTTAAATATTCGCTCTTTAATCGTAAACTCTTTGGTAACCATCTGGGGTTTTAGGATATGGAGAAAAAATATCAAGGACGAAAGGATTTTGAGGAGTACAAAAGAAAAACTAACGTTTTTTTTCCTTTACCGCCAAAAAGTTAAAACATAGGCAGTTTTTATTTTTTAATATCTCAATTTGCTCGTCAATAGTATTGACAAAAACATCCTGTTTTTCTTTTCCGGTTGCCAGATTAATATTAAGATCACTTTTGTGTAAATAACCGCGTTTTTTCATTTCCTTAACCAGTTTTTGATGGCGAAGATATAAGGCTTTTAGTTTGCCGACCCAGCGAAGAGTCTCCGGATGTTTTGAGTAGCCTTTTTTTATTTTTGGTAATAATTGACCAGACAGCATGAAGTTCTCGGTGTTCGCCCAAAAGATGTTTTTGGCAAAGAAGCGATGGTGGGATATCCCAGACTCTCATAAGATTGGATAATTTTAACAAAAATTGAAACTTTTTATTTTTAAAAAAACCAATAAGGAAATGATATAATAGAAGTATTTGAAGATCAGCAAAAGTATTTAAGGAAATAGGTGGAATAATTTGTTTCGGAATTAAAACAGATTTAGAATTTTTTTAATAACCAGGGGTGGCAGAGTGGACAATTGCACGAGTCTGTAAAACTCGCGCCGCAAGGCTGCGGAGGTTCGAATCCTCCCCCCTGGACTGTGAAGCAGACCGCCTTCGGCGGACGCTTCACAGTCATGTAGCGAACTTTGTTCTGCTACATGACTATTAATGACTCTAAATAGAAAAAGAGTCAAAACAATCTTAAATCTAAAGACTCTTTAAGAGTCAAAATATGAAAAAACTTCAATACTGCGTTTACGTTCTTTATTCACTAAAAGATAATAATTTCTACACAGGCTACACCACTAATTTACATGAAAGACTAACCTCTCATATCTCAGGAGACTCTCAAGCAATAAAATTTCGACGACCATTTATTTTACTTTTCTGTGAATATTTTCTTTCCAAACACGACGCAACTAGAAGAGAAAAGTATTTTAAAACATCAGTAGGTAAGAAAATGCTTAAAATTCTATTAAAAGACTCTTTAAAAGAGATTGATAAAGATTACAAAAACAAGGTAAAAAACTAAGAGAAATAGCCGAAATAATGGGTTTATCCAAAGAACGAGTAAGATTATGGCTAAATATTTTGAGTTTCGGGTAAGGTATAAAACAGTTAAGTATTTATTCTTCTTATAGATTTTTTTTAGGGACTACAAATTTAGTCGGTTTTGCTTCGGTTTTTTAGATTGTTATCGATTAGATCGATTACTTAATAATTTTTTGATTGCTGTTTTAATTCATCCTTATTTTCTAAGATAATATCTTATTAATTCTTAAGATGTTAAAATTTGGTTTTATCTTAATTAAAATAAAGTTTAAGTTTCAAAATGTGTGTTTAAAAACGAGAAAATTTGTTTTTTAATCTATCCCATAGTTCTTTAAGATCTTTCTTGTTTTTTATTCTTTTAAATGTTAAAAGTCAAAAGATGAAATTTAC
>Ga0209101_1000191_pt1 | contig 52888 bp, 43 predicted proteins | sample ConPoolayeCmetaG_FD_185481 | JGI IMG/M metagenome (GOLD analysis project Ga0209101, IMG submission 185481) | Hot spring microbial mat communities from California, USA to study Microbial Dark Matter (Phase II) - Cone Pool mat layer C metaG... ... | reverse complement strand
GCGGGTTCGACGTTTTGTTGGGGACCCCACTCGGCCCCTACAAAACGTCGAACCTCAAATTCCCCGCAAAGCTCGGAATTTGCAAGTACATCCATGTACATGCCAGCCGCAATATTGCATTTTCATGCAATATTGCGGCTAATCTACCCTGCTCCTGCGCTCCTGATTGCTGAACCAGAACCCAGCAGCATAGCATAGCGTTTGAGCAGCAAGTGCTCCATTTTACGCATCAAACGGCCACGTGCGGCCGGCACGCCCACGTGCTCATACCCCGCCAAATGCAAAAGACCGTGAATAACAAGCCGTAAGAGTTCCATTTCCGGAGGGACTTTAAATCTCTTAGCCTGCCGTAAAAGTGTATCCACGGAGATAACAACATCGCCCAGGTTAGAATTGGGACTCATTAACTCACAACCCTCCTGCTGAGAAAAAGATAGAACATCGGTGGCGCCCTCTTTCCCGCGATAACGTTTATTCAGGACACTAATTTCACCATCATCTACGAGCGCTAAACTGACTTCGTTCACTGAGTCCCAGGACAGGCAGCCGCGGGCGGCATTTTCACAAGCCAAGTCGTTTAAGATCTTCTTTATTACCTCCTTTAGCAAGTTTTTCTTCAGCGGCAGCTTTTTGTTTTTTAGTACAATCTCCACCCGCCATTTCTTGTAGTGCGGCGTCGCCGGGTTCGGCTGCCGGCGTTGCACCTTCCTCAACACTTCTGATTTTCTCGGCAGGCTCGGCATAAGCGATTCTTTGATGGTATATACCAGAAAGCACCCGCGTAAAGCATTTGGCAATTACATGCAGATCTTTCAAGGTTAGCTCACATTCGTCAAGCTCACCGCTGGCGAACACTTTATTAATCATCTTCTGCACCATGCCTTGGATGCGATCATAAGTTGGATCATTCAGCGTTCTGGCTGCAGCTTCAATCCCGTCGGCCAACATCAGTATTCCAGCTTCCCTGGTTTGCGGTTTCGGTCCCGGATAGCGGTACAAGCTCTCATCGACTGTATTCGGATCTCCGCCGCTTTCTTCCACCTCCTTACGGGCTTTTTCATAAAAATACTCGATGCGGGATGTCCCATGATGCTGCGGGATCATATCCTGCAAAGCAGGGGGTAAACCATGTTTACGCGCTAATTCCAGGCCGTCTTTGACGTGCGTCCGGATAATGAGGGCTGACATAGAGGTACTAAGCTTGTCATGGCGATTTTCCTGGCCGAGCTGGTTTTCCACGAAATAAGCGGGCTTTTTAATTTTTCCGATATCGTGGAAGTAGGCGCCCACTCGCGCTAAGACCGGGTTGGCGCCAATTCCTTGGGCCGCGGTTTCCACCATCATGCCCATTACCATACAGTGGTTCCAGGTACCAGGCGCCTGAACGCTCAGCTCTTTAAGCAACGGATGATCAAGTGTAGCCATCTCCAAGAGCCGCATGTCAGTAACATATCCCCCCAAGTGCTCAACAATCGGCGCCACCCCCGAAGCCACAAAGGCGCACAAAACACCGCCCAATAACGCCGCCATCAGCGAGATCAGCAAAGCGCTGGAGGCAGAACCAGTGCTGGTAATCGCCGCCGCCAAGGCTAAGGCAAAAGAAATCAGTGAGACATTGAAACCGGCTCTAACGTATGCCGAGCGGGAACGGAAACGAGAAAGGCTTAAGCAGGCCACCAAACTAGTGGTAATCACGTAGCCCGGCAGGATCGCCGACCCAGGGAAATAAAGGGCCATGACCATAGCAAGGCTTACCGCAAAGACCATGCCGAAATGCAGCCCCAATATAGACTGTAAAAGCAAGCCACCGGTAGCAAAAGGCACAGCGAAATAAAAAGTCTCGTCGGGAAGGGGACCAAAATACTTAAGTGCATTTAAATAGCGCGCCAGGCTAATGGCCATCAAACAGCCCAGCCACACTACTGCAATCGAGCCAATCAGTATGGCAGTCAAACAAATCAAGTCGCGCCAAGCTGGCTTATAGCGGCGGAAACTATGCAGCGAAAAATAGTGCAAAACATACAGCCCCAAGGACAAAATCAAGGCCCGACCTACAGCCCCGGCATAATAAGAAGTCCTACCCGGCCAAAAGCTGAAAGTTCCAAGTAGGCCTTCAGCCGCCACGGCGCTAAAAAGGGCGAAGAATAAGCCCGCCGCTACACTGAGAGACTGTTTTTCCACCGGCCCACACTGGCCGATATTAGACCCTTCCGCTGAAGGAGTTTTACCCTCCGTCATTTTGTTTCTCTCATTTTTTACGGCTCTTTTCTATTATCATACGCCTCCACAATCTTGGCCACCAATGGATGGCGGATGACATCAGCCTCGCTGAAATTAATAAAGGCAATACCACGGACGGATTTAAGCACCTGTAATGCTTCTATTAACCCCGATACAGTGCCAGCTGGCAGGTCAATTTGAGTAATGTCCCCAGTTACCACGCACTTGGCCCGATGGCCCAGGCGCGTTACAAACATCTTCATTTGCACCGAGGTAGTATTTTGAGCCTCATCCAGAATTACAAAAGCGTTGCTAAGCGTGCGCCCACGCATGAAAGCCAACGGCGCCACTTCAATCTGGCCTTTTTCCACCATTTCTCTGGCACGTTCATAGTCCACCATGTCGTGCAAGGCATCATAGAGGGGACGCAAATAGGGGTTTACTTTTTCGGCCATATCTCCAGGTAGAAAGCCCAGCTTCTCGCCGGCTTCCACCGCCGGGCGGCACAACACCACGCGTTTAACCTCCCTATTAACGAGAGCTGCTACCGCCATGGCCATCGCCAGGTAGGTCTTGCCGGTGCCGGCCGGACCGACGGCAAAAACCAAATCATGGGCCTTGATGGCCTCAATATAATTCTTCTGCTGAAAGGTGCGCGGCACAATGCTATGCTTGCGGCCGGCAATGCGCACTTGATCACGAAACAGCTCCTCAAGGCGCAGATGCCGGTTCCCGGAAAGCATGCGAAGAGCGCGCTCAATATCGCCGTTGAATAAAATCTCCCCTTGCTGCAAAAGGCCCTGTAACTGTGATAACAAATCAAAGGCTAAGTCCACTTCCGTATCTTGGCCGCTGATCTGCAATCCACCGCTTTGGTGGCTGATCTTGACCCCCAGTTCTCTCTCAATAATCTTAAGATTGCTATCCAGCTCGCCGACTAGAACCTGCCGCATCGCAGTATCACTCACCTCCAGCGTTAACACCTTATGAGAGGCAAGTAGTGAGCCGTTCGCTGTTTTAACTTTGGCTTTCGAAGCAGATGTCACTTTCAGGGAACCAACTCAAAAATTTTGTTGAGGGAAGCGTTCAATTTGGAGGAATCCAGACCTCCGGCCTGGGCGAAGTCGGCTCGTCCTCCGCCACGACCGCCTGCTAAGTTAGCAGCCTCCTTGATTAAAGCGCCGGCGTTCACTCTGCCTGCCAGATCGGGGGTGACTCCAGTTATGATCAACCCCTTATCGCCTTGTATGCTCCCCAGCGCTACCACGCCGGAACCTAAAGCCTGCCTCAGGCGATCCACCATGCTGCGCAATGTTTCCACGTCATGCGCTTCCACCAACTCAGCAATGACCTTAATACCCTGGGGGCTGAGACGGGCGTTTCCTGTCAGGCCGCCGCTGGCGGCTGAGGCCAGCCTGGCTTTGGCGATTTCAAGTTCCCTTTCCAGATTTCTAACGCGCAAAAGCAGTTTTCCAATTTTCTCCGGAAGACCATCCAGATCAGATTTCAAAAGCCCGGCAATTTGACTGCGCTCTTCCCGCTCCAACATGAGCTGCTGGTAGGCACGCTCGCCAGCCAAACAAGTGATTCTCCGCACCCCAGCCGCAATCCCTGTTTCGCTACTTACCAGCATAAGCCCGATATCGCCGGTGCGCGAAACATGGGTCCCACCGCAAAGCTCCAAGGAGCGCGGCCCCATTTGAACAACCCGCACCAACTCTCCATATTTCTCTCCAAAAAGAGCCATGGCGCCCAATTTCTGGGCTTCCTCCAAAGGTAACTCCCTGGTCACCACCTCATGATTAAGCCGAATTTCGTTATTAACAAAAGATTGTACCTCCGCCAACTGCGCTTCGCTCACCGGCTCAAAATGAGAATAGTCAAATCTCAGCATCCGGTCGTCAACCTGCGACCCGGCTTGTTTTACATGCCGCCCCAAAACATTTCTTAAAGCTGCGTGCAGAAGATGCGTCGAAGAGTGATGCGCCCGAATGCGGGTGCGGCGTTCGACATCCACGGACAACTCCGCGCGCTCCCCGACCAGCTTTGTTGAAAAGCAGCCCTCGGCTACCTGACATTCATGCACGTGGTAGCCGTCCTGAACTTTCTGAGTGTCCAACACTTTAAGAACCACGTCTTTGAAGCGTATGCTGCCGGTATCGCCGATTTGGCCGCCCGACTCACCGTAGAAAGGAGTAACGTCAAAAATAAGCCATATTCTCTGAGAGCCCTCGTTTAGAGCCTCTTCCCTGTTGACTATCTGTAGCAAACGGCCCTCACTCTTGAGCGTGTCATAACCTACAAAACGCGTCTTTTCACCCTTAATTGAAAGAGCATCGTAGGTCAGAGCCTGTGCCTTACGATCTTCACGCGACCGTTGCCGTTGACGTTCCATCTCCTGCTCAAACTCTTCGACATTTACCTTAAGTCCATAAGCCTTGAGCACATCCTCGGTCAAATCGAGCGGAAAGCCGTATGTATCGTGGAGCAAGAAAGCGGTTTTCCCGGGGAAAAGGCGGCTGGAGCCGGCTTTTTCCACCTCGCGTTGGAGAATGTTTAACCCAGTGTCCAAGGTCTCGTGAAATTTCCGTTCTTCGCCATCAACAATTCTAGCAATTGCCTCTGAGCGCTCTTCAAGTTCCGGATACTGTCCACTCATCATAGCGACCACCCGTGCCGTAGTCTTAGCCAGAAAAGGCTCCTTAAAATCAAGGACGCGCCCGTGCCGCACCGCACGGCGGATGATGCGCCGCAATACATAGCCCCGCCCTTCACTTCCAGGCAACACGCCGTCGGCAATAATAAACGCTATGGCCCGCGAGTGATCGGCTATCACGCGCATGGCCACATCACGGGCATACTGGCGGTCGGTACGCAGGTCGCGCGCTTGATAAGAGCTTCCATCATAACGCAAACCTGAAAGTTCCTCACATAGGGTAATCACGCCACGCAATAAATCTGTATCGTAATTGGAAAAGACGCCTTGCTTGATGGCCGCAACACGTTCGAGGCCCATGCCGGTGTCAACCGAAGGCTTCGGTAAGAGTGCCATACCGCCGTCGGCGGAACGGTTAAACTGCATAAAAACAAGATTCCAGATCTCCACAAAAGACCCATCATCGCTACGAAGCAATTGCTCACTTTGTTTGCTGTCGTCAACGCCGCGATAGACATGTATCTCAGAACAAGGCCCACAGGGGCCGGTTTCGCCCATAGCCCAAAAGTTGTCTTTCTCTCCCATGCCGATGACGCGTTCCGGCCTGATGCCGGTCAGTTCTCTCCAAAGTTTGGCCGCTTCATCGTCTTTTTCATAGATCGTCACCCATAACTTCGACTCTGGAAGCCCTAAGACTTGGGTAACAAACTCCCAGCCGAATTTAATGGCATCGGCTTTAAAATAATCCCCGAAGGAAAAGTTCCCTAGCATTTCAAAGAAGGTATGGTGGCGGGCCGTCACTCCTACATTTTCCAAGTCATTATGTTTGCCGGAGACGCGCACACATTTCTGACACGATACGGCACGCTTATAGGGGCGGGATTCAACACCCAGAAAACAATTCTTGAATTGGTTCATTCCGGCATTAGTAAAAAGAATAGTCGGGTCATTAGTAGGCACGAGAGACGAACTGGCGACCAAAGTATGCCCCCGCTCCTCAAAGAACTTAAAAAAGGCCTGACGAATTTCAGCGGTTTTCATCGGCAGTCAAACAATATGATGCGTCATTTTAAGAGCTTAGCCCATATTTCAGCGCAAGTCGATATAACTATATGCTCCGCCTAAGTAATTAATTCTACCTGTACCATTTATTACTCTATTGGACCCTGTCGAAAGGGAGCTCAATGAAATTAATAAAAGACGCAAGGAGAATGAAGCACCGCTACGGTTTCAACGTGATACGTCTGAGGAAACATATCGACAAGCAAGACTTCGTCCAGCTCAAAACCGCGTCCCGCTAAGTCTTTGAGCTCCCTCACCAGCGAAGGCAGATTACAGCTAATATAGATGATTCTCTTACAGTCCTTAGAGTTAAGCAGCTCTATTACTTCTCTCGCCCCTGAGCGCGGAGGGTCGAGGATAACGGTTTCCGCCGGGCGGTTGTGTTTCAGAAACCGCCGGCAACTCATCTGATAAAACCGCAGCAACTCATCCTGTCCCATGGATCGAGCCAGAAATCGCCCATAAGCCACCAATGCCGGGTCAACTTCTACAGCCTCAACCTGCTTCCCGGCGGCGGCCAAGGGCAATGAAAAATTGCCGGCGCCGGCATAAAGATCTGTAACGCGAGGCGAATCAACGCGCTCCAGCACCAGCTGCCGCAAAAGTTCATTGGCTTCCTTATTGACTTGAGTGAAATGCCCCACTGGAGGATTCGCCCCATTTGCAGAGTTTTGGCGGAAATCAACCTGCGCCAAAATAGGCTTAGCGCGCTTATAAAGCGTCAAGCTGGGTATCTGTTTGGCCAGCACAGACAACATTTGCCGCGGAAATATCACAGATTCCCCGCCAGGAGTTTCACGGATTCTAAGCCCAACAAAAACGCGGCCCGAGTGCTCTTCAAGCGAAACACTGCCGATATACAGGGCGTAAGGCGCCAAAACCGGTTTCAGTTCTCGAATGGCCCTGTTCAATACCGCCTCAGCCAAGTAGCAGTAATCAATTGCCACAACTTCGTTGGTTTCATGCTTAAAAAACCCAAGCTCCCCCGCCAGGTTTAAGTGCAGGGTCACACGCCTCCGATAATTAAAACCCGCCAGCCCGCTGCCGGCCAATCCGACCCCTCGGCGCGGCTTAAGAGAGGCGTGCTTTTCAAGCATGCTTTCGACCATGCTACGCTTGGCTTCACGCTGAGCATCAAGGGTCAAATGCTGCAGATCGCATCCTCCACAAACTCCAAATTTCGGACACCGTGGCGAAATGCGCTCAGAAGAAGGCTTAACAACTGATTCGCAGCGTGCACGAACAAGATTCTTCTCTTCGCTCAATAAGGAGACCTCAACTATTTCACCAGGAGCAACTCCGCGCACAAAGACTTTCTTGCCTCTAAGGCCCGGGCTTCCTTCCAGAATCTGGCCAACAAACTCCCCGCCATGGGCCAAGGCATCGACCCGCATAGTCAACAAACCTGCGCTCTGTTTGTCTGACATTAATGATTGCCGGGAAAAACTATCGGCCGCCTCAAAAGCTTGCGCCGTACTACGTCAAGAGCAGCGTAAGCCGAATACTTTCTGATGCGCTCGCGAGTTGAACTGAAAAAACATTTATAGGCCATTGATTCGTTCTTATCACAAAAGCCAATAAAGAATGTGCCGACCGGCTTTTCGGCTGAGCCCCCTTCCGGACCGGCGATGCCTGTGACCGCCAGTCCCAGATCGGACGAAAATGAGTTACGCACTCCCTGAGCCATTAACTCGGCCGTTTCAAAGCTCACCGCGCCGTGTTCCTGTAATACTGTCTCCGCCACTCCCAAAAGCTTGGTTTTGATGTGATTACTGTAAGAGACAACGCCGCCCACAAAATACGCCGAAGAGCCCGGCATATTGGTCAGCAACGCGCCCACTAGTCCCCCGGTGCATGACTCGGCAACCGCAATGGTCAAGCGTTTTTCTAACAGAAGATCATGCAATACTCCTTCAAAGGGCCGGTTCACATCATCTGCAAAGATATAGTCACGTCCCACAGCCTCTTCTACGCACTCAAGGCTGTGTTGAATCACTTCAGCTGCGCTAGGCCCACGCGGAACTTTTAAGACCACATCCACCGCCGGAAAAACAGCGCGATAAGAAACAATCACTTCCGGGGGCAAGCTACTTTCCTGGATGCGCTTTGCAACCGTCGACTCGGGCAGGCCGAACACACGCAGAGATCTTTTCTCAAAACCAAAGCCGCCTGCAGGCGGCAAAATCTCCTTTATAATAAAGGGAAGAACCGCCTCATCAAACATACTCTTAAGCTCAAAAGGCACGCCGGAGAGAGCTATTACATGGCGCGTTATGCCATCAGCCCCTTTTACCGCGCAACTAAAGCCCGGCGCCGTCCCCAGACGGTTAGGGATCACAACTGCACCCTTCGGCACATAAGCCTGTTTTTTGTTAACTTCATCAAAGACCCGGCCTTTAGCCTGGTAAAGCTTTTCCAGCTGCTGAGCCAAGCTTTCATTCAACTCAAGCTCCAGGCCGGCAAATTCAGCCACCGCCTCACGCGTCAAGTCATCAGCCGTCGGTCCCAGACCGCCGGAGACAATAATTATGAGGCTATGGGCGGCGAGAAAGTTAAGACTCTGCAAAATTGAACCCATTTCATCAGCGCAACTAAGAACGTGCTCGACCGGAAGCCCAAGCTCGGCCAGACGCTCCAAGAGAAAAACTGAATTAGTATCTGTAACCCGCCCCTCAAGGACTTCTGAGCCGGTACTCAAGATAGAGGCGCAAATTTTCATAATCACCCCAAGAAAAAGATTTCATCCCCGGCGGACTTGCGCTATTACCAATATAACTTGCCGGCTGGATATTCAACGATGTTACACCATTCATCGCCCAAACTTAAAGTAACAGGAGCGGCTGGACTGCTAATCGGAGCCAGCGCGCTGGGGTTAAGCAAATTAACTTGTGACAAGGCTGATTCCATGGCTCCACACCCAGAACCTGTATCGGCCTTAACCAGCCAAGATGCAAGAAATTCTTTATCATCAACTACCAAAACCAACACTTCGTCCCGGCCTACGTTAAATCAGCCCACAGCGTCCCACCTTTCTTTGAAGGAGAGTAAAAACGCCGAAAGCAGTCCGGTGGCTTCAGAGGTACTAATAAATGAAGAACAGTTCCAGGAACTTGAAAAACACGCTTTGGGGAGCTTCCCTGGAAAGATAGTCCCGGACGGATCTCTGAGCCCATTCCCTTTCCTGGAAGAGCTGGCTGACTTAATCTTTCCACCGCCGCCGCCATCTGAAGAGCCTATTACAACCAAGCCCGCGCCACAAAACACTGCAAAGCAACCGAAAGCGGCAAATCTAGATTATAGCCAAACGCCGCCATTCAATCCTCCGGGGGTCGAATCCCTGACCTTTGATTATCCGCCTACCGAATGGCGCAAAGAATTGAGCGGCCAAGTCATTGTTTGCGCCGAATTGCTGTTTCCGCGCAGCGATGACAGATTATGGAATGACCCTGAGCAATTGATAAATCAACGCGCCCAGGCTTACTCCCATTTGCGGGCGGTATTATCAGCCGAAGCCTTAGAAGCTCTGGCTCAAGAGGCGTGGCTGGACGAAACTGTACCCGAAGAGCTTAAGGCCAAGATTTTAATCGATGTTTTGAACGACCGGGGAGGCCAAATCGAGCAGCCGGACCAATCGCCTGGCGTGCTCTACCTTGAGGAATGCCGGAGGAATCCGGGGCTTTACCCGGACACCGCTGGACTATCAGAACTATTAAGCGCCGCGCCCCTTGAAGAATATATCGCTTTATACCGGGAAAACTCTGCCGATACCGATCAAGCCCGCGGCCGCCGTTTGTTCATCATCCAAAAGATGCAGGATTTGCTTGCCAACGGCCCTGCCCCATTGACCAAGGAGCAACAGCAGCAGGCATTAAATTTCTTATTAGAAGTGGGATTCCTAGATTCCGACAGCGGAGTGCAATACGAAGCGGCCTCGCTGATAACACAATTTAGCACCGGAAACAAGGAGGAACTCGGGCGGTTGATTTTTCAACACCTCGCCTCCGAAGAAATCAAGGCCCGCGGACTTAATCCAGTAGTGTACGCCCGGTTCCACCAGCAAGCCAAAGCATTGCTATTTGCCGGTGCCGATCGGTAAGAGGCCGGTCCTGACAGTAAGTCTTCCATTGTTGCGATACAATAAAAGCCGGCACTCATTTGTCCCCAGCATGAAAAGCCCTTATAATACAGACGGCGCTTTGCCATTGAGGAGGGATCTATGACAGATATTATATACGATAAAGCTTTAGAGCAGATTTTCAGGGCCGCCCGCACTCACAGCCATTGGCTGGATAAAAAAGTGAGCGACCGGCAGCTGCGCGACCTTTATGAGCTGATGAAAATGGGGCCGACCAGCGCCAATTGTTGCCCAGCCCGCATCATTTTTCTTCGCACGCCGGAGGCAAAAAAAAGGCTTCTCCCGGCCCTCATGGCAGGCAATGTCGAGAAAACCATGCAGGCCCCGGTCACTGCCATTATCGCGCACGATCTGGAATTTTACGAAAAGCTCCCGCGGCTTTTTCCCCAGACCGATGCCCGCTCCTGGTTCGCCGGCAATGAAGAATTGATTAAAACCACCGCTTTTAGGAACAGCTCGTTACAGGGGGCATACTTTATCATGGCGGCCCGGGCAATAGGACTGGATTGCGGTCCGATGTCGGGCTTCGACAACCATAAGGTTGACCAAGAATTTTTCCCTGGTGGAAAAATTAAAAGCAACTTTCTTTGCAACTTGGGATATGGAGATCGCGCCAAGCTTCCGCCGCGTAATCCCCGCCTTGATTTCGCGGAAGCTTGCCAACTGCTTTAATCTCGCGTGCCGCCGGCGGACAAAAACAGAACACGGGCCAATCAGCAAACCTGCTCTGCCGCCATGCCGGCGGAGCTCTCAAAAACGACCAGCAGCACCAAATAGCACAGGACTATAAAAAGAATTTAACAACGAATGCTCAACACACCCGCCGCTCAACCGGTAAACTAAGACCGGTGGTGACTACTGTTTCGTATGCCGGCCATCGCAATAATGGCATGCTGATGACGAATCTCCTCTAAAGCCGCCATCAAGTGTGACTGGGGGATGGGCTCAAAATCGGCTGGCATGGTTGGAAGCTTGGCCTTAAGCGGATTGACATAGGTCCCATTGTCAAAAAGGCTGAAATGCAAGTGCGGGCCGGTGGAAAGGCCGGATGAGCCGACAGAGCCTATAATCTGGCCCCGCCTGACACGCGCCCCCTTACGCACTGCCGGCGCAAAATGCGCCAAATGCAAATAAGCCGTCGAATAGCGTTTGGAATGGGCGATTTTTATGGTGTTGCCCCCTTCACGCCGGAACCCAGCTTCCACAACTACTCCATCTGCAACCGCCCGTACTGGAGTTCCGTAAGGTGCCGCAAAATCAATGCCCAAATGCGGCCTGGTGCGCTGCAAAATAGGATGAAACCTGGCCCAAGAAAAGGCCGAAGAAATACGGGAAAACTTAAGAGGATAGCGTAAGAAATAGTTACCCAGCGGTTTCCCCTCTTCGTCGTAATAACGTGCACGCCCATCGCGGCCAATATGTTCAATCGCCACCAAAAGCTGGCTATTGGTTTGTAGCGAAGCCCGGCTGATAGAACCAGGCGGTAGCGGTAGGCCGCCGTCGCGGCTTCGTCTTTCCTTGTAACTTACGGTGAAGGTGTCCCCTGGTTGCAAATCGCGGTTGAATTCCACGCGGCTGCTGAAGAGGTCCACAAATTCGTCTACTATTGAATAAGGAATTCCCATCTCGGCGGCCGTTACGGAAAACGACGAAAGTATGGTGCCAAAAACCACCTTGGTCGTTTCTTCAATATCCGGCGGAAGCACACTCCAGCGATAGCCGTCCAGCGAATCGCCTTGCAGCACTAATGTCCGGCCGTCCTGCAACCTTCTTCTAAGATCGGTAATCTCTCCAACCGGCGACACCTTGAGTTCCAGCTTTTCCCCATTCTTAAGGTAAGAGGAGGAAAAGCCGGCTTCTTTGAATGCTTTGGCGGCCTGCAAGGCGCCGGCCCGCGGCGCGCCGTTCAGCGACCAAATTAAAGCTAAAGTTTCTCCGCTCTTTACCGTGTGCAAGAGACTCCGCTCGGTGGGAGGGGCTATGCCTGCTTCCGTCAACGACCGCTCCGCCTCGGCTCCTTCGCTTGGCAAAACTGCGGATTGTGGAACCGGCAAGAACTGTTCAGGCGAAAGCAGCACCCCAACATTAGGCAAGGCGGAAAAAAGACTAAGCGCCCCAAAAAGAATGACCGCTTGAAAGCCGAATAACAAACCAAATAAAACAGTGACCCGATTTCTCGGGCCGGCCAAGAAAGCCATAACGCGGTTACGTTACATTAAATTGGTTAAACCAGACAATACAGCAATTTCCTGTACCTTTTTTAAAAACCAGCGTGTGGCAAACGTTCCCTTAATTTCGTTACGTAAACCTCCCGGCTGCCAATCGTTTAGATGAAACACAATGCAAAATACAGGCCGGACATTGCAGTTACGCTGCTTGGCCTACGGAACCAAAGCATGTCTTCAGCCGCATGTGCATTATTATCATTAGTTATTATAACCATTTTTGGCCCGGCCTGGGAGCGATCTATAGTAATATCAAACTGTTAGGGAGCTCCCCCTGCACACCCGACCGATGCCCAAATTCAAAGTCCGGAAGTTTATCACAACTGCAAATCATGTTTACAATGTTTAAACCCAGCGCGGCTTTACCGGTCGAGCGGCAAAATTTGCGAAGCGTACATGATTCTAGCGTTGGATGTAGGGGAAAAAAGGGTCGGCCTGGCGCTTAGCGACGAGGCGGAAAAAACGGCCCTCCCGCTTGGGGCCTATCCAGTTGCCAAGGGACAGGCCGAGAAGCGGATAATCGAGCTCATTCAAGAGCGCGGCATTGATCTGATAGTGGCGGGTTTGCCGCTCGACGAAAATAACGCTGCCACTCCGCAATGCGTTAAGATTCAAAACTTCTGCCGACGCCTCCAGCGCCGAAGCCCTCTGAAAATCCAGTTCGTGGACGAATATTGCTCTTCTCACGAAGCTCAAGAACGCCTACATTCAGTGAATAGAAAAGGCAGCGCCGCCCGGAGGCGGGAAGTGATAGATGCCGTTTCCGCATCTGTCATCTTACAGACTTTTCTAGACTCCCGGAATGCGCTTAAACGCTGACTTACTCAGAATTTTCGATGCCGCTCGTTAGATTCATTCTTCGTCTTGGCTTAATCTTAAGTGTTCCGCTTTTCGTGTCGGTGATCACTTTCATATTTCTGCGCCGGGCTTTTCTCCTGCCGCTTGACCCACAAAGTACAATGAAAATCACCGTGGAAATCGCCGCAGGTCGAAATTTCGCAGACATTTGCCGGGAACTTAAAAACAAGGGAGTAATTAAATATGCCTGGGCTCTGGATGCCCTGGGACGCTTTAGAAAAGCCGACACCAAGATCAGCGCCGGGGAATATGAGTTGTCCCCGGCCATGGACCCACGCTCTATTTTACATAAACTGATTTCAGGAGATGTCATTAAACGCCAAATTACAGTCAAAGAAGGATTCACAATTAAAGACATCGCCAGAGCCTTGGAAACTGCTGGGATAATAAAAGCCGAAGATTTTGAAAGAGAAGCCTCGGACCCAAGATTACTTAGCAAAGCCGGCATCTCGGCCGCCAGCTTTGAGGGGTATCTTTTCCCCGAAACGTATTTTTTCTCCCGCCCGGTCAGCGCTCAGACAATAATTTGGACCATGCTGGAAGAGGGCGAGAGGAACTGGCCCAGAGAATTTACGGAAAAAGCAGAGAAGATGCGTCTGTCGCGCCATGAAGTCTTGACCTTGGCCTCCATTATCGAAAAGGAATCGGGGAACGTAGATGAACAGCCTCTGATTTCCTCTGTTTTTCACAATCGGCTGAGCCAGGTCATGAAACTTCAGTCTGACCCGACAGTCATCTACGGCTTGCCGAATTTTAAGGGCAATCTCACCAAAGAGGACCTGCAAAACCCCCATCCTTACAATACCTATGTCAACTTCGGCTTGCCTCCCGGTCCCATCGCCAACCCTGGATTATCGGCCATAAAAGCAGCTCTGTTTCCTAAACAAACAACCTTCTTGTTTTTCGTTGCCGATGGTTCGGGAAAACATGTCTTCTCAACCACCTTGGCTGAACACAACGAGGCGGTAGCCCGCTTTCAGAAGGGGCCGTAATAGTTTTTGTGCCCCTCGGCAAGATCGCCATTTAAAAAGGCCGGGGATGACAATCTCGTCTGGCCGCAACATTTCATTTTCATGCAATGTTGCAAAATTCGGGCTAACCAAAGCGCTTCGTGCTAACATAGGGAAAACCGGTGAATATAGACGACCTCATAAGCACTCTCCAAACCCGCCTCAGCGCCAATAACCGCAGGCAAGCCAAGATCATAGTATCCGCCACCGTCGGCTGTCTCGTCTTGGCGGCCGCACTTTTTTCCATATTCTCCAAGTGGGGAAGCGCGGCGCTGCTGACAACCGGGCTGGCAGCCATATTGATATTGATTCGCCGTATGAATCTTTGGCGGCCTGTTTCAAGCCTGGAGTGCTCTGCAATCCTTGACCGCTTTTTCCAAACCAAAGAACGGGCCGTCAGTTACTTAAAGCTCCAAGGCGGACCTGACCTGGAAGCCGTATCGAATAAACGTGAGCTGATTGAGCAACAACTAAATCGCCTTATCGACCCCTCCAAGATCGATGAAATAACGCGTTTTCAGTGGTCGCGTGCTTTAAAAATCACGGCTTGCACAGGCGCCTTGGCTTGGGTGGCTGCCCTTGCAGTCCTTATTATTTATGGCGGCTTTGGAGGGAAGCTCCTCTATCGGACAAAAGAAGCTCAATTGATTGCAGAGCTCCTGGAAAAAGAGCCTGAACTTCCAAAGCCGCTTAGAGAAGACCTTAACCAACTGGCCCTAAAAATTGAAACGCTGGGGCTATCGGCGCTCGAAGTAAAGGAAGCTCTGGCGGCAGCACAAGACGAGCTCTCAAAAAGTCAAAGCCGGCTGGCTGAGGAAGCTATGACGCTCGACCAAAACTCCACTGAACAAGCGCCGACAAGCGCCGACAAACCAGAAGAAAAGAAAAATCCCGCCACACCGCCGTTCCCGGAGAAGCTTCCGCCAACGCCACCTTCACCGCCGGCAGAACAAGAGCTTAAACAAAACGCAAAGCAAGATACACAGTCTTCTTCCCAAGCCCCGCAGCAACAAAGCACCGAGAATGAAAAAGCTTCCTCACAAGATGCCAAATCGGGTGCCAAGCGAAGCGGGCAAGAGCAGCAAGAAAAGGGGGAGCAGGGTCTCGGACAGGGGAGTGGTCAAGCTGAAGGCAGCCAATCTAAAGAAGGGGCTAGGGAAGGGCAACAAGGAGGGTGGGGCGACTCAGGCAGCGCTCAAGATACAGGAAAGAATGGACGGGATACGGCTTCAGCCCCGGGTTTAGACCAAGAAGGCCGAAGCAAGGAGGGAAAAGAGCTAAAGAAAGAAAGCAAAGAAAAAGGGATCGCAAAGGAGGATAGCGCCAATAACAAAGCGCTTGATAAAAAGACGGCAGGCTTAAAAAAGGTTGAAGAAACCCTGGCGCAAATTGAGCAAGAGATGCAAGCGGCACATCAAAATCAAGGATCCACCGGCCGGTACGAGCAACCTGCTGAACGCTCCGGGGAAAGTTCCCAGGACAACGAGGCCAAAAATGACAGCCAAAGTCAACAAGCGGAAGACAACAGGCGTGAGGAACAAAAGCAGAAACAGGGCAGACAAGAGCAAGGCGCCGATTCTCAGTCCAAGCCAACCAGGGCAAAAAACAACAATGAACCCTCCGGTTCCGTCGAGAAGTCCTCAAAAGGCGCTCAGCAAGCTCAAGAGAAAGCGACCGCTGACAAAAAATCCGAGAAGGAAGCCACCGGAGCCAGTTTGCCGCCTGATCCCAATGCCCCCATGCGCCCGATCTCCGAGGGGGAGCTGGGTCAAAAAGGCCCGGGGGTCGGCCCTGATAAAGAGTTCAAAGACGCAGAAATTAAGGCCGAGGACGAAAAGTTCGATACCCGTTTCACCGGACAGGACGCTGGCTTGGCCGGAAACGAAAAAGAAGCAAAGGTCAAAACCGAATTAGCTGACATTAAGCTTGCCAAGCCCGAAGCGCCCAAAGACAAAGCCAAGCAGCCGATTCCACTGGAATACCGCGATTTGCTTAAATAAGCCCCACTTGTCGCAGCCTCTCTAAGCTTTATAATGCCCCCATGGAATCAACCCAAGCGCCCGGCCGCCAAGAACTGGAACGGGCGATTCAAGACTTCAACGATTGCTTTGCGGCGGTGGAACGTCAAGTCGGCCGCGTGATTGTCGGCATGCAGGAAGTGGTGCGGCGCACGCTTTCCGCTATTTTCGCCGGCGGCCATGTTCTCTTGGAAGGGGTTCCGGGACTGGGAAAGACCCTGCTGGTTAAATCCATTTCACGCACTTTGGGGCTGTCCTTCAAACGAATCCAATTTACCCCAGATCTGATGCCCTCTGATGTCACCGGCACGCAAGTATTGACCGAAGATGAGAACGGAACGCGGCGCTTTGTGTTTAAGCCCGGCCCGGTTTTCGCCAATGTTGTACTGGCCGATGAAATAAACCGCGCCACTCCCAAAACCCAAGCCGCGTTGCTAGAAGCGATGGAAGAAAGGCAAATCACGGTACTCGACCAGACTTACACTTTGCCGCTGCCGTTTTTTGTGCTCGCCACGCAAAACCCTGTTGAACTGGAGGGAACTTATCCGCTCCCGGAAGCGCAGCTTGATCGCTTCCTCCTGAAAGTGTTGGTGGATCCCCCGAGCCCCGCGGAATTAAAAGAAGTGCTTACCCGGACCACCGGAGCCGAAGTTCCGCAAGCCAATCCAATCTTTGCACCAGAAGAAGCACTCAGCCGCATTCAACAAATGCAGCATCTGGTGCGCCAGGTGGTGGTCTCAGATCCAATGTACGAAGTCCTCGTACGGATGATTGCGGCTTTGACCCCCGAAAGCGAGTTTGCCACTGAGCCGGTAAAACAATACCTCCGCTTTGGCCCCGGCCCGCGCGGGGCGCAGGCGATCATTTTAACGGCCAAGGTCTGCGCGTTGTTGGACGGTCGCATTAACGTTGCCTTTGAGGACATACGCACAGTAATTTTGCCGGCTTTAAGGCACCGCCTAATCTTAAACTTCCAGGCCGAGGCCGATGGAGTAACGGCGGACGATTTAATCGAGCCGGTGAGAAACGCACGCTAGACTTACCTAATGCTGCCTGCTTCTTTCACGCCTGATTTTTTATCCCAGCTTGAGCTTTTGAGGCTCCGCTCACGGCGTGCGTTCTTAGGCAGCCGCCAAGGCGGCCACCCTTCGCCCAAACGCGGACATGGGATCGAATTCTCCGATTACCGCAAGTACGAACAGGGGGACAATCCACGCCATATCGACTGGGGTGTGTATGCCAGAACCGACCGCCTTTATGTAAAACGCTTCCAGGAAGAGCAGGATCTGCACGTCCTGATTATCCTAGACACCAGCGCCTCAATGGCTACCCCGGCCCATGAACATAAGTGGGAGAAAGCACGTGATCTGGCGTTGGCCTTGGCCTATGTGGCGCTTATGGAACAAGACAGCGTCATGCTTTCAGCCCTGGGAAGTTTCCACAGCCCAGCCTTTTATGGCGGCCGGGCGATTCACACCCTTGGCAAACTTCTTTGTCAAATACAGCCCGGGAAATCAAAAGACCTTGGGCAAGAGATGCGCCGGGCCGCGAGCCGTATCCGCTTTCCGGGCATAGCGATTGTCATCTCCGATTTTTTAATGCCTTTCGCCGTTATTGAAGAAGCTTTCCTGACGCTACGCGCCAAGAACCTTGACATCAGCGCCGTTCAAATTCTCGGCCCAGATGATATTAATCCGCTCCCTGAGACCGCGAGCGCCTTGGCTGTGGACAGCGAAACAGGAGAAGTTATGGAGCTGGCTCTGGATGAAACTCAACGCAGCGAATACGGGGTCCTTTTGGTGGAACACAACCAACGGCTCAAAAACTTCCTTGCCGACGGGCGTATCGCTTACAGCTTGGCCTTAAGCTCCAAAAGCCTGCCGGAGATAATCCACGAAAGCATCGCCGAAACCGGGCTGATTGAATAGACTGAACAATTACCAACTCAGCCCTGATAAGCTCAAAGTGGCCATGCCTGCTGGCGGTTTGAACAGCATTGCCGCGCTGGCCAAGGGAGCCGGGATTCATAGAAATTCGCTCATCCCCTAATCTGACTGGTAAACGTTCGTCATTCAGCGGCATTTTGGCACGAGAGAATTTCTAAAGATTAAAGAAAGAGTCGCCAAAAGCAGCGATGATTTCCCGGTTATTGTAGATAATTTTAGATCAAGCCCCCGGGGATTTTTTAGTAACCATTTCTAAGGATTTAAAGTTTAAAGCCGGCAAGCGGCAAATCGAAATATACCTAAAAGGACTGAGTGCTGGAATCAAAAAGGTTAGGCAGCTTAAATGAAGCCGCCAGGATCCTGAATTGTGGATTGACGCCATCAACGTTAGGAACTTGAGCATGCGTGACTACTTCCGTTTGCCGCCCGAAGACATAGCCGTTCCGGCAAGCAAAGTTTTCGATGAAATCACGGCCTATCTGACTATAGAACGTTAAAAGTTGATGCGGCCGCTTACGGATCGACCTCCGTAAAAGGACTTTCAAGTATTTCGCACGCTCTTCCATCGTTAAGTCTCATAAGTTATATGGTACAGGTAGATTTATTTTGCGTGCGCTTTCAATGGCTTAAATGGCACAGGTGGATTTTTCCCTCCTTGGCTCAAATTTCGGTTTTGCCTGGCCGGCGGCGCTTATGGCCCTGCCGTTGGCTCTTGCCGTTTTGGTGTACGCTTACCTAAAGCGCGGCCAAGGCCCGCGGCGTCCGGTTGCTACTCTTTTGCTCTTGCGCTCTCTTAAGCGCGCTTCCGTTTCGCGGAAAAAGTTTATTCCACCAGCGCGGTTCTTTTTTGAACTCCTCTTACTGACGTTGCTCTTGCTAGGTGGGGCAGGGCTGTTCAGAGAAAACAAAAGGCACACCTTGGCCATTTTAATCGATAATTCGCTTAGCATGGCCGCCATTGACCCGGAGGACGCATTCGGCGCTTCGCTTCTCGAAGGAGCCAAACGAAACGCCGCAAGCTTTTTGGAAAACGCCGGACACACCGTGCAAACCAAGATTTACATCACATCGCCTGTCCTAAGGGCGCTGAGCGAAGACTTTGAGCCCAAGCAGCTCGCCCGTGAGAGACTTCAAGGCATAACTTTCGCTTTTGCTCCCGACAATCTGGAAACAGCGCTTGGCAGACTCTCGCTCGATCCGGCTATCGACCAGATTGCGTTGTTTACCGATCGGCCGCCGGCCGGAAGCACAGCCTTCTCAGAGACCGCCTCTCCCCTTAGAGACAAACTTGTTTTCAATTTGGCGGGAAATCCGGGCCGCAAGAGGCAAAACATCGCTTTGGGCAATCTGGAGCTCATCGTTGACCCGCTTAGCCAAACCTCAAGCACCCTAAAAGCAACTATTGAGGCCTTCACAAGCGAGGCTGTTCCAATCCGTGCCACCCTTTACGGCTACTCAGCGGATGGAGCCCGCGAAACAGCTCTTCAACACCAAAACCCGACAAGCCTAAGCCATGGAAGCCACACTTTTTCCTTTCAAAATCTGCCCGACGACAGCCAAGCCTTTAAAGTCAAAATCGAACCGGCGGAGCCCGGCACAGTGAATCTGATTGACGCTATCAAAGAAGACAATTCCGGTTGGATCAGCCGCACGCTACGCTCGCAAAAAGTTACTCTGATAAGCGATTTTGGTGTTAACGATCTTGGGTTGAACAAAATCCCCGCCCTTACTTTCAGCACCATGAAACCAAGCGACTATGAGGAAAAAGTTTCCAGCAAAGCGCAGCCGGACAACACCCCCGCGGCGCAGATTTTCCACCGTTATGCTCCGCCTGCCTGGCCCGCTGCTAACAGCCTGTTTGTAATGCCGCCTGCGGAGAATAAGATTTGCCAGGTGGGCACTCAGATTAATCAACCTCAAATCACCCGCTGGGAGAGCTCCCATCCCCTCCTAAAATACTTGAATCTCCCAACTCTAACCCTCAGCGCTTTGACTCCCATTAAAACCCTGCCATGGACAGCGGAGCTCCTTAGCACCAGCGCCGGCCCTGCAGCCCTGGCCGGTGAGCTTAATGGACGGCGTTACGTCCTCTTAGGATTTGAAATCTTCCCTTATGAAGGAAAGAATGCACCTTTCTTAAGCATCTTCACGTTAAATATTTTAACATGGCTGGCTGACTTTACAGCCGGCCCGGGCTATCAACCCCCTTATACGCCGTATAGAGTCAAAGGCGCCGGCAGCAAGGCTTTTTATCTGAATCCTGAGCCAGCTTCGATTCCTCCATCCGGCGAACCAGGCGGCGACGTATATTTATTTCCCAAACCCGGTTTAGTAAAAATATCTTCACCACATGAGGCGGAAAGTCTTCTGGCGGTAAACTTCTTTAACAAGCATGAATCAGACACCATTCATGTTGAGCCGCTTGAGCTTCCTGCTCTGACACCTGCCCAAAGTGCTGTCTCCACCCAAGAGATGCTTACCAGATTTTTGGGCCTAAGCGTGCTTAGCTTGATTCTCTTAGACCTGATTATTCAAGCCTTACAATTGAGAAAAGTTCGCGCCTGACAACTCACAGCCGCTCTCGTGTCCAGGCGCTGGCCAAAGCATCGGCGTACTCGTTCCATAGCCAACCGTTATGCGATTCAATCCATTGAAGCTTCACCTTGGGATGAGACTTATGGAGCGCATAAAGTTCCTTAACTAATTCCAAGTTTTTAATCGGACCGCCTTTTCGTTTCCAACCCTGCCGCTCCCAGCCTGGCGCCCATTGGTTGATGATCTTGACGCATAACTCACTGTCGCTGAAAACATCTATTGCTTCATCCTCTTTAAGCGCCCGATAGGCATGAATCAAGGCGATAAGTTCCATACGGTTGTTGGTGGTATGTTCTTCATGCCCGTACTCCTGCTTGATAATCGAGCCGTCACGCACAAACACCATACCCCAACCGCCAGGACCGGGGTTGGGGCGGGCGCTTCCATCGGTGAAAACACCCGTCTGCGGGCCGGCAGAGAAATGCTCCAAAACTTGAGCCGGCGTGAGACTATGCTCCTCGCTGTCCGCATTGGGCTCGGTTGCTCGGGGCGGCGGGGTAACGCTCTTCTTGCTCTTGGGAGAATGCTGCTTACAATAGCGCGGCTTCCAAGCGGGGTATTTGTCCAAAACTTGGCTGGAGAGGGAGAATGTTCTCCCGCACACGCTGCATTTGAATTGGGCTGCTTTCATAATAGTAAGCTTATAGCATCGCCTCCTGGTTTTCCGGTAAATCTTCCACGAAAAAAAATCAACATCGCCCAAGCTTAGGCGTTAACGAGATCCGGCGGAAGCTTTAAACGAGCCGCAAAGACAGCGTGCGAATTAAGTTGCCGCCACAACGCTCAGTTCATAAAATTATCACATGTACCTTAGCGATCCGCGCTGGCTTATAATACCGGCCCTGCTAATCGTTATCGGAGCCGCCGTTGTCCTCTACAAAAAACAGCGTCCCCCCGTCAGTTCTATTATAAGGGTACTGGTAGTTACCGCCATCTGCCTGGCGCTTTCCCGGCCATATCGAGAGCACACCGCAGAGTCATCTAAGACCCTTGTCTTGCTTGACATATCAGACAGCATGGATGAATCCGCAAGCCAGCTCTTGCTCGACAAAGCGGGCGAACTCTTAGGCAATAAGTCTTCGGCCGAGGTTTTGCCTTTTGCCAAGACAGCGCCGCCTCTAACCCTACCATTGGGGAACAACTCCTTCAGAAAAATGAAAGAAGCTTGGGCTAAGCTTGATATCGGCGCGACTAACATCGAGCAGGCCCTGCGGCAGGCCGTAGCTTATTCTCCGGCGGCCATTCTTCTAATCAGCGACGGTTTTGAAACCGCTGGCAATGCGGAAGCAATCCTGCCGCTTTTAACAGAAAGCAAAGTCTTTCCGCTGCTGCCGGAAAAAATGCCGGAGCAGAGAGAGCTCTTTCGCCTCTCTCAACTGCACGCTCCTCTGACAGCCCCGGCTCAAAAAAGCGTTGATATCAGAGTAAGCGCTATTAACACCACCGGCCGACCCCAGGCGGCTCTCTTAGAGGTTAAACACGATAACAAAACTGTCTTTTCCAAGCGGATCGAAGTTCCCTCCGGCAGTGAATCCTTGTTTATCGCTCAAAGCGATCCCTCCAAAGAGGGCATTAAAGAAATCACTGCTTTTCTTAAGCCTGAAGATCCTGTGTTTCCTTTAAGTTCCAGTACTGTTTTTCTATCCGGTGAAGCACGGGAAAAAGTGCTGCTTATAAGCGGTGCGCCGGAAGACAAGCGGCTTTTGGAGGAAAGTTTACAAAACCAGGCCTATCAATTGACTTCTCTGCTGACCGGTACCCGGCTTGAGACTTTACCGGAGTTAAGTGATTTTTCCTCGGTCATCTTCAATAACGTAGCTTTAACGCAGCTTCCCTCCGGCGGCGCCGGTAAGATTGAAAAATACGTCGCTAACGGCGGCGGCTTTATCATGCTGGGCGGCAACCGCAGTTTCGGCTTGGGGGGATACATCCGCACTCCTATCGAGGAGCTGCTGCCGGTTGAATTAGTGCCTCCGCAAAGCGAACAAAAACGCCTCAATATCGCGCTTCTGCTGGTCATCGACAAATCGCGCTCCATGGCGGAAAACGAAAAGCTTGAGTATGCCAAAGAAGCGGCACGGGAGGTAATCCGGAACCTAAAAGACGAAGACTTAATAGGTGTTATCGGCTTTGACGACAGCCCCTTTGAAGTAGTGCGGCTGGCCCCGGTTTCTGAGGTCCGCTCCCTGGCACTTGAGCGGGTGATGAGGCTCTTTCCCCGAGGCAGCACCAATCTCTATCCATCTATGGAAGAGGCGCGCCGCCGACTGGAAGGCTGTAACGCTGGACGCAAGCATATGATTATCTTGACAGACGGCAAGCTTCCAGATGCCAGTGTCCAGTACTTTGAAGCCATTAAGCAAATGCGTCTTTTAGGCTTGACGGTTTCAACCGTCATGATTGGAAGCGAAATGGACTTCGGCTTTTTGCGGGCCATGGCGGAGTATGGCGGTGGAGCGTATTATCAAACCACTAATCCAAGCAATCTGCCGAAAATCTTCCTGCAAGACGTCAAGGTCCGCTCCGGCGAAAAAACCTTAAAGGAACAAAAAGAATTTTCCGTAAGGCGGGGCAGCGGAGAATTAATATCGACTGACATCGACGCCTTCCCTCCTTTAAGGGGCTATGTGGAGACGAAACCCAAAGAACGAGCTAACCTGGAGTTAGTAGTCATGACAGAGGGTAAAGCCGAGCCGCTGCTTGCCTCCTGGAGATATCAAAAGGGCAAAGTGATTGCTTTTACCTCCGACGCCAACGGGCGTTGGTCAAGCTACTGGGCCAGTTGGCCGCAGTTTTCTAGGTTCTGGTCGGACATAATTGACGCCGTGCGCCCCGAAAGCACTAAGCGCTCGGGGGCCATTCAGTTCGATCTACGCCATTATCTGGAACGCGGAGTATTAGTCTTAGATCTCACCGTCTTTAGCGAGCTTGAGACATCCAATCCTACAGTGCAGCTACTACAGCCCGACGGCACGCAACGCAACGTGGAATTTAAGACTCTCTCGCCAGGCCATTTTCGCGCCGAGCTGGAGGGCGCCAAGGCGGGCAAATACGAAGCCCGGATTCAAACCGGCGCTCAAAAGTTCACGCCGGTGGCATTTTTCCTTTCCGGCGAATTATTCGGTGAAAAAAAAGGGCAGGGCTACAATCTCCCTCTTCTTGAAAAGCTGGCGCGCGGGAGCGGGGGACTCGTTAATCCGCAAAGCCGGGATTTGGCCTCGTTGGTCCACAAGAAAACTGTGCGTCAAGAGCTGGATCTATTTTTCCTGCTTCTAGCGGCTGCACTGCTCGGCCTTGAAATTCTTGAGCGGGAAGTATTTTGGCGCTACGCAGCAAGATTCACCTTGTCGCCTGGCAACCAAAAAGCCAAATAAAACAATAGAGCGTGTGGCAACACCGGTTTACGGCTCACTGTCAGCACCACCATTGCCAAGCCCCCGTTAAAGATTTTTCGCACCCCGGCCTAAGAGAAGCACTGAGCCAAGCAAAGCAATTCTCGTATAAGCCCTCGCCGACACTGACAAAAACGCAGTAAAAGCGAAAGAATCCCCTCAACCGGACGATACAAGAGAAGGGGGGCGAGGCCCGAAGATAAAGGATTTCAGAGCAAGGGCCTGGCGGAAAGACAACCCTTTGAAGAGATCACGGTTGATTACTTCGAAGAACCACGGCGAGGAGTCGTTTAAAATGAAGAGCCCAATTTACCTCAAGTCATTATTATTCATTGTTGTGCTATCCCTGATGTCGGTGACTAATAGCAGAGCCCAAGCTGACAACCTCTTCTTTAAACTCCGGCAGCCGGTCATCGATGCGGTTATCGTGGACTATGAAGCAAACATGCTCACAGTTCAGGGCCAAAACCTGTCTCCACGCCGGCTTAGAAGAAGCGAACGAGATTCAGTGCGCTTTCCGCAAGTGTTTTTAGCCGATAATACTTTGGAGGTAGTCGAGGCTGACACACACCAGATTATCGCCAAGCTTCCCAATGTCGCCCCCGGCGGCTACCGCGTCACAGTTATGGCAGGCAACGGCCCCTTGGAGGCGGGATCGGCATTTGTAACCATTATCCCGCCCGCACTCGCCGGTCCTCCTGGTCCAACTGGCAGTGACGGCATTCAAGGGCCGCCGGGAGAGACGGGTCCGGCAGGCGAAACAGGGGCCGCTGGGCCTACTGGACCGGAAGGGCCAACAGGCCCGATGGGACCGGCAGGACCGACCGGCCCGCTGGGACCGGAAGGACCGGCAGGGCCGCCGGGCCTTCCCGGACCACAAGGCCCACCGGGTATCACCGGTGAACCTGGACCGGCCGGGCCGACAGGCGCAACAGGACCCCAAGGACCGGCAGGGAATGACGCTTTCGTCCCCGTAGGTACCGTAGCCGCTTCCTTAATAGGGCCGGAACAATTTGCCGAAGCTGTGGAGGATCCAATTAACTTTGACCCGACAATCAGCAAATGGAGTCTGGCAGACGGCCGCATGGTACTCGGCTCTAAGTACAGTGTGCTTACCGGCCAGCTTGCTCTGCCGGATCTACGAGGGATGTTTCTACGCGGACTGAATCTCGCGCGCAACGACGGCCTTGAAGACCCAGATGGGGCGTCACGCACCGCAGGCGACACCCAAATGGACATGTTTCAGGGTCACGGTCATAAACATGAAATGGGCAACAGTAATGCCAATTATCCTCCCGGAACTTTTGACGGTGTTTACGGTACCGGCGTTTTTCTTCAGAACCGGATTCGCGAGCCGGCCACCATAGAGCGATTCGGTGAGGCCCGCTTTGGTTTAGAAACCAGACCCAAAAACGTAGCAGTTTACTACTACATTAAAATAAACTGAAGCTCTTGCTGGGATATCATTTACGAGACGGCTTCCAGATTCATCTGACGCTGGGAGGCAAAGCAATGCCATCTGCCATCTAAGTTTATTTGCCGATGCGGCAAACCAATACTATTAAAGTGATGCACCGCCTCCGTTGACACAACAAAAGTTTGCTCAAGGTTGACTCCCGAAGAACCCGGCTCGATTTGCCAAAAGCCACAACCAAACTTGCTATGCAATTTCAAAATCCGCGACGTGCCCCGTAAGATGGAATTCAGATAGGGCACCACGCACAGCTTAAGAATTTCAACGCTCAGGGGGTACTCAACCCCTGTGATCGGCACAGCAAACTGAGGCGACAACATCTTAAAATTATGGAAATGATAAAAGATAAGCGGCTTATTGTTTACCAAGGGTGATCCATTGGGCCCGGTGCTGAAAACCAATCCTCCTTGGTTCCATGGCGCCACCCCCACGCCCTCATTTTGCGATATTACCACGCCCTCAAAACGCGAGGGCCATTCATCCAGGTAGGCTTGATCGCCGAATTTGCCTTGCTCGTTTCTTGCATAGCACCATTCGTTGCAGCGATCACGCCACCATTGTAACACCTGTAACCCTCGGCTATCTCTCTTGAAGCAAAGTAACCCGACATTGAATCTACCATTCACAAGAAATTTTTTTTCGAACTCCGGGGTGAATCTATGCTCATGCACCAATACGGACCCTGTTCCTAGTTCCTCGAAAATCGGCTCCGGGCTTGAAAAAAAGTACAGATCGGCATCCAGATAGGTCAAAATATCCACCTCAGGATTCCGTTCTAACAACCGCAGAATAACAGTCGGCGTGAGCGTCCAATAATACTCCACCAATGAGCGATTACCTCTCGCCGTCAGCAGAGGCAAATCGCGCGCTTCAATTTCATGCAGCGGAATTAAACTAATGTTAGGCAACTGCATCCTCTTTAACAGAGTACGGGTTATTTCATCGAGACACACTATAAAAAGATGAAAGTCAGCTTCGGCGTGCGCCGTAAGGGACTCAATCAGAGCCATAGCCTTGTACAAGTAATTTCGGTCGAAATATGTGCAAAAATAGCGCTTCATGCTGAACCTCGATTTTAAACCTCTTTAGCTAGCCATTGAGACAGCCCCGCTCTAACCCGCTCAACCTCACCGTCGGTCAACTCCGGATACATGGGCAAACTGACAATCCGCTTATAAAGCCGCTCGGTATTTTTAAGATTATCAGCGCCCCTAATCCTTGCGAAATAAGCCGGTTGTTCATGAATCGGTCGCGGATAGTGGAGCGCTGTCATAATACCTAATCCTTGGAGGTGCGCCCGAAAAGCCTCCCGCTTCTCGCATTCAATAACAAACAAGTGCATGGCATGAGTGCTGCCCTCTATGTTTGCCGGAGCGATTATGCGTTCGCCGTCTATTGCGCTGCGATAAAAATCTGCTATTGCCCGGCGGCAGACATTGCCTTCTTCGAGGTGCCGTAATTTCACCGACAAAACGGCCGCCTGCAGCTCATCCAGCCTGGAATTTACTCCCGCCACGCTGCTTATATAGCGCTCCTTCCAACCATATTGGCGGAGCAGGCGCGCCTTTTCAGCCAACTCAAATGAATTCGTCACTACCGCCCCGCCGTCTCCCAACGCTCCCAGGTTCTTGGTGGGATAGAAGCTAAAGGCCGCTATGTCGCCAAAGGTCCCCACTTTTTGCCCATCAAGTGAGGCGCCATGGGCCTGGGCGCAATCCTCAACCAGCGCCAGGCCGTGCTTACGCGCAAAGGCTGCAATTTCCCGCATGGCTGCAGGCTGGCCATAAATGTGTACAGGCAAAACCGCTTTGGTCCGCTCACTTAAGAGCCCTCCCAACAGTCCAGGATCCATACAGCGCGAATTAACCTCGATGTCACAAAAAACAGGAACCGCACCGATTTGCTCGATAGCTGCAACAGTCGCCACGGCGGAGTGCGATACCGTTATTACTTCATCCCCCTGCACCACCCCTACAGCCCGCAGTGCAATGGCAATGGCATCCGTACCACTTGCCACGCCGACGCAGTGCTTTGCGCCCAAATAACGGGCAAACTCCTTTTCAAAATTCTCCACAAAGGGGCCTAAGATATAAACGCCGTTTCGGTAAACTTCTTCCATGGCGGCCATGATTTCATCGCGCTGTTTTTCAAACTGAGCCTTGGGATTTGCTACCGGGATCGCTTGAGTCATGCTTTCCTGCCCGCAGAAACACCATCAGCCGGTAAGCTATTCACTTCATCACCATTCCAGTAGTGGCGCCAATACTTCCGGTAATAATTAAGTGTTAAAGTCAACCCTTCGCGCAGCATAACGCGCGGCTTCCATCCAAGGCGGGAACGAATCTTGCGATAATCGCCATAGTAATCGCCAATATCGATTCTCTTGAGCTTATCAGGGAAGGGCACCATTTGATATGAGCCACAACCGCTGATTGCCAGCAAAAGCTCAGCTGTGTCTTTCAAGTTTATGGGGTCATCAGCGCCTAGATTAAAAACTTCGCCGTTGGCGTCATCGGAGGCCGCCGCCGTCAACAGAGCATCAACCACGTCATCAACATAATTGAAATCCCGAATCTGCTTGCCATCGCCATAAACCAAGATAGGTTGCCCCTCAATAAGACGTCGAATCCAAACCCCTAAAAAAGTCTGGCGTGCATCCACCACGCGCATGCGCGGACCATAGGTATTCGTCAATCTAAGGACCGTAGTACGTATGCCGTAAACATTGTTGTAAACAATATGATACCACTCACCAGCCAACTTGTTTATGCCGTTAACGTCCACCGGCAGCAATGGATGACGTTCATCGACAGGCAAGCTTTGAGGCTTACCATAAACCTGCCTGGTGCTGGCGAAAATGACCTTAATTCCTGGATTGTACAAGCGACATGCTTCGAGAATGGATAGTTGCGCCCGGGAGTTGATTTCTAAATCCGGAAAGGGATCCTCCATCGAATCAAGATGGCTGGTTTGACCGGCTAAGTTGAACAGGTAGTCACAGCCCTTAATCAGATATTTCATGGCATACCGATCACGCACATCGGAAATGTTTATAGTGACCTTTTCTTTAAAGGGCTCCACATTGAAAAGGTTTCCACCGTATTGCGGGATAAGGCTGTCAATCAAGGTCACCAACGCACTCTCGCTGACCAATCGCTGGGCTAAATTGGAACCAATAAAACCCAGTCCGCCGGTAACAAGTACCTTCTTCCCTTGAAACACGCTCATACCGTGCTCCTTCTCTTTTCAAATAAATATGTGACCCCATAGCGGTCTAAGGCGTCGTCGCCTTCATATTGCAGGGCTTGAATCAAGCGTAAGCCCGTCTGCTCAAAAAGCTTTAGCAGCTCCGATTCATTAAAGAGCAATTCCACCGTCTCTACGCCATAAGCCAACTTCTTTAAGTACTGGGTGCTCCGCTTACGGCAAACCGGCGTTCGGTGGGCCACCACGTACGTGCGCGCCACGCGGGAGGTTTCTTTAATCTGATCGGGATAATCGGGGGTATGCAACAAAACGCATGAGGAGACGGCTATTTCAAATTCCTCATTGGAAAAAGGCAAGTCGGCGCCGTCAGCTTGAACAAAACGGGCTTTCGGGTAATAGCTGCGCGCCATCTCAATCATAGCCGCCGAATAATCCACCCCAGTGTAGGCAATGCGCTTATTTAACAAGTACTCCAAAATCTCATAGTAGTATCCGCTTGAGCATCCGATCTCAAGCAGCGTCGAGCCGTTACTTACGACCGGCCTAAGAATATCGGCTAACACACCGTAAACAGCAGGACCTTCGCCACGGTACATCTGCTCCAGCTCCCACTGGACCAAAGCCCGCTGGCGGCGGGGCAGTTCTTCATGTTGCCAAGCGCCAATCAATTCAGCGTTTATCTCACGGGGCGTAATCTCTGAGTAAGCGCTTGATATCTGATCGGCCGCTGGTCGGGGGTAAAAGCTCTTTTCCTGCTTATAACGCAGATGACGCTCCAAAAACTCAGCGGTGTGCAACATGCGTTTTTGATAACTATGCTCGCGCAGGGTGCGCGCTTGACCGGCGCGCGCAATGGCTTCGGCCTCTGATGGATTATCCAAATAATATTGTATCAGCAGGGCACATTCCTCTGCGGACCGGTAGGCGACTACTTCCTCCCCAATGCTGAAAAGTTCGCCAAGGTTGTCCTTATAATCAGTTATCAGCAGCGCTCCGCAACCAGTGGCTTCAAATAAGCGCATGTTATTGGCAAAATTTGCAGCTACATCAATATGGCGGTTTACTACAATCTTTGAGTTGCTTAGTTTCTCAAACATCTGCCGGCCCCAAACTTCGCCTCCATGGCGCGGACGAACCAAAGAATCTTCAGGCAATGTTTCCAAGCCGTATCCCCAAAACTGAATCGGCGTTTTCTGCGCCAGATACTCGAACAACTGGCCGGCCTGACTATGAGCGGCTGACAATCCCCCAACAAATGAGCAGTCAATCCGGCGTTCTTGATAGGCCCGTGGCGGCACTTTCTCTAGTACACGCACATCAAAGGCCAAGGGCTGATAGTAAGCGGTGTGACCCTTTTCGCGAAAAAGCTTAACATAATGAGGGAAGGAGCTGACTAAAATGTCGTAGGAGTTTAGAGGCGCAGCCTCGCTTATCGGGCAGGCAATCTGGCCGACTATGAGCTGAACATGAGGGCGGATGGCATTCAGGAAATCTATATTAAAAGCATTGATATCCTGAATATACACAACCTGCGGCTTTTTGCGCCGTATCTGTTCCAGGGCGATAGCCGGGCCTTGTGAGGTGCTTTGATTCTCTCTGGCCCAAGCCTGCTGCAAAGGATCGCAATTAACGATTAAATCTTCGGCCTGCCAGCCGGCGGCGCGCAACCCTCTTGAGTAGAAATCACTGTCACCAAAAGCCTCTTCTTGAAGCGCTTGAAGCTGTACGGCGTATGTCGCACGGGCAAGCTCGGGGTTTCGGTTATAATGAGTCAACAAGAAAGCTGGATAATAGGTGTTAATAAACAAGCAAGCTGGTTTTCTGGGTTGAATTAGCGGCGGTTTGGAAGTTTCTTCTCTTGATTCGGGATGACGCTCATTACGCCACAGTGAAGCAGGATTTTCATTCCCGTCGTTTGTTTGCGCCTGATTCAAATACTTACTAGCTTCAGGGTGTTTTGAGATGCGCCTTGGCAATTTATATCTCGGCCCCGGCCGCGGCACAAAATGACCTTTTGCCAATGCAGCGTAAACGGAACGAATCTCCTGCGGGCTGCCGTTTTGAGTATTGCGGATTCCTTTATCGGCGGGGATATCAATACGCCAGGCAGCTTCCAGCACTGTAAAACCCGCGCGAGTGCCAAGGTGCTTCAGGCAATCGGGCGAGTAGCGCCAATAATCACGAGGGGAAGGGTGGTAAGGAAAAGAAAAGACGGTCTCCACAATCAATAAAGAATCTTGTTTCATGACTTGAAACAAGGCTGAGAAAACCTCAAAGGGATTTTCCACATGCTCTATAACATTCAGACATACTGCGGTCCCAAATGCATCGCTGTAACGCGACGGCAAGTCTTCAATAGGAGGATCGCCTTTTTCCGGATTGAGGATGATGTAGTCCGGATCGATATGGTCAAAAGGCCGTTGTTCAAGGGACACATAACGGGCTTGCTGATCCCCGGTTAGGATTGTGAGCTCATAGTCGGCGATACACGGGTTTTCCAGGCCGCCCAAGTCTGCAAAAGGCCTGCGCAAGCCGTACTTTTCAATTTGTTCCGTGACTAAAACAATATCATCCCAGAACATGGTATTTCCCTTGATCCGACTATTGGCTCATGAGTAAGATTCTCAGCCGACCCTTGCAGGTTCAATATCTTAGCCCTACATAAATGGCGGTAAGGCAGTTTAAGTCATCCACGGCATCACTAATCGGGACCAGCCGTTATATTGCATGAACCTTGCTTCGCTGGCCCTGAAATATGCGCGTGAAGTGGCTGGGGATGAATCTTGGCCCAACCTCCTCGCCGTAATCTCCGAATTGATTAAGAACACATTTCCAAGGGTCGAATCCCGACAGATTTTCGCTGCATCCTATCAGGGAGGCTATTTCCTTTATACCTTCTAAGGCCACCTGACATAGTTTATCACTCAAGCACATTGGTCTTGAGAAATGGGCCCCGGGCAGGCACTTGGTTTTACGGAGAAGGTTGCATGAGTCTAAGCAAAATGTTGAACAACGCCACAATCCTAGTTACTGGAGGCACAGGATCGTTCGGGCATACCTTCACGAGGATGACCTTGGCCAAATATAACCCCAAAAAATTAATTATTTATTCCCGCGACGAAATGAAGCAGTGGGACATGTCACAACGTTTTCGCGGAGAAAATAGACTGCGCTTTTTTCTTGGCGATGTACGTGATGTGACACGTTTGCGGCGTGCATGTCAGGGTGTTGACTACATTATTCATGCCGCCGCACTAAAGATAGTCCCTTTGGCAGAGTATAACCCGTTTGAATGCATTAAGACCAACGTGTTAGGGGCAATGAATATAATTGACTGCGCTATAGACGCAGGGGTCAAACGTGTCATAGCTCTTAGCACCGACAAGGCTTGCAACCCAGTTAATCTATATGGCGCCGCTAAATTTTGTGCCGACAAATTATTCATTGCCGGCAACGCTTATACCGGCCAGAGAGAAACACGTTTTTCGGTGGTACGATACGGAAACGTGATGGGCAGTCGCGGCTCTATTATACCGCTTTTTAAATCATTAGCTGCCAGCGGCGAGATTCCAATCACTGATTTCCGCATGACCCGCTTTATGATCACCCTGGAACAAGCGATCGAGCTGGTCTGGTTGGCCTTGGAGGATTCTTTTGGAGGGGAAATCTACGTCGGCAAGATCCCCTCGATGAAGGTCATTGACATTGCCAAAACGATAGCGCCCGAGGCCAAACTGGTGGAAGTCGGAATACGACCAGGCGAGAAGCTTCATGAGCAAATGATATCAGCTGAAGATGCCAGGAATACGTACGAGTATGAAAACTACTTTAAGATCTTTCCCCAGATTTCCCTGGGGGATCGGCTGGTCTCTATAATTGAACGGGAAGATAGCCCCATCAGATCGGGCAAACGATGCGAGGAGGGCTTTGAATACTCCAGTAATACCAACACACAGTGGATGTCAAAAGACGAGTTGATAGAGTGGCTGAAAACACATCAAGTTGAAGAGTTGAGCCGGCGCCAACTTGAAAACATGCATAATCCGGCCGCACCCTTGTTTCTATGATTAAGCCGCCTAACTTATGAATTCGACAGGGCAAAATGTCTCCGTATTACTTCCACAACATAATCAACTGCTTCGTCGCTCATGCTGGGAAAAAGAGGGAGGCTTAAAATGCGGCTATAAGCATCCTCCGCTGCCGGACAAAGCCCAGGTTTAAAACCAAAACGTTTTCGGTAAAAAGGATGAAGATAAACCGGCAAATAATGTACGTTCGGGCTGATGCCGGCCTTGCGTAATGCAGAATAGAGATTTTCCCGCAATAGAGCGGGTTGTTCCCCCAAAACACGCACAACGTAAAGGTGATACGCATGAACCATGCCTGGCACGAGATGCAGCGGCTCAAGTTGTGGTATCTCAGCTAAGGCGCGGTCGTAACGTGCAGCAATTTCACGTCGCCGTCCAATCCTAGCAGGCAGTTTTTTTAACTGACTTAGTCCAAGGGCGCACTGAATGTCGCTTAAACGATAATTGAACCCCAGCTCGGTCATCTCGTAGAGCCATGTTCCCAGCTGCTCGCGGCGCCGATGGTCGGTGGTAATACCATGGTTGCGGAAGATGCGCATCTTGTGCGCCAATTCGTCGTTGTCCGTGGATATCATACCCCCTTCACCGCTAGAAATGACTTTAGAAGGATGAAAACTAAAGGTGCTTAAATCTGCCAGACTACCTACCGGTTTAGCATGATAAAAGCCGCCGAGCGCATGACATGCATCCGCCACAAGCCTAAGATTGTGTTTAGCTGATAGAGCACGCAAGGCGTCGTAATCACAAGCTTGGCCGGCATAATCGACGCTAACGATGGCCTTTGTGCGGGCCGAAATCCTCTGCTCGATGGAAGGTGGCTCCACCAGCAAAGTCGCGGGGTCGACGTCGGCAAATACCGGCGTCGCCCCCTGAAAAACCACAGCGTTCGCGGTAGCAACGAAAGTTATAGCCGGGACAATCACCTCGTCCGACGGGCCGACGCCCAAGGCGTTCATCGCAGCGTGCAGAGCCGCTGTGCCGCTGCTTACAGCCACAGCATGCCGGCTACCGACGAACTGTGCAAAAGCCTGCTCAAATGCATCAACCATTGGTCCTGTCGTCAGCCACTCTGATCCCAGAACTTGTATAACGGCTTCGATATCACTGTGTTCAATAAAATGTCGCGAGTAGGGTAGCTTAGTCTGCATTTTCTTCCATCTCCGCCCAGGAAGTAGAAAATTGAAACATACGCTCTTGAATGATACAATTTTGCCTGTCAATCAGCCACAGTAAAGTCATACTTTACAAGCCTAAATCACGTGGTAGGTGCCTAAACCTGACAAACGGATGCTGAAATGAGACAAGAGATCCAAATCGGCAGAAAAATTATTGGACCCAGTCGCCCACTGTTTATAATTGCCGAGGTCGGCGTGACTTGTAACTACGATCTCGGCACCTCCAAGGAACTCATAGATGTTGTCAGCCAAGCAGGCGCTGACGCCATAAAATTCATATTTTGGTTCCCTGAAGAGATCCTGAGCGATAAAAGCATAACTTTCACTTACGACACACCGGACGGCGAAACCCGTACGGAAAATATGTTTGAGATGTTAAACAAGTTGCGCTTTTCACTTGACCAGTGGCATGAACTAAAGGCTTACGCTGATGCTAGGGGAGTGACTTTGTTTTCAACTGTGAATTCCCCGAGCGGCATTGAATACACACTGCAACTTGGCTTGGACGCTTTCAAACTGAGTTCCTGGGATTATAATTATTTTCCGCTCTGGCGCAGGATCGCCTCTTTAGGCAAGCCCATGTTAATCGATACCGGGCCAGTTACACTCTTAGAAGTAGCAAAGGTGCTACAAATCATGCAGGACGCCGGAAATGACCAAGCCGTGCTACTGCATTGCTTTCACACCTCTAACCCCGGCCAAATGAACATGCGTGCCATCAAGTATATGAGGAAGGCCTTGTCTGTGTTGGTCGGCTTTTCTTCGACAGGGCGGGACACTGACCGGGATATCATCGCAGTTAGTTTAGGGGCGGTCGTCCTGGAAAAACGTTTGACCATCAGCCGTAAGCTTCCTGGACACCATCATGTTTTGTCCATGGAGCCGAAGGAATTTGAAAGCTACGTGCAGTCCATGCGCGACGTGCAACTTGCGCTTGGAGAGTGTACCCTGAAGCCCAGTGAGGCAGATCTATGCGAACGGAAAAAGTACTTTCGGCACATTGTTGCTAATCGGGACATCGCGCAGGGAGAAAAGCTGACCTACGATATGCTGGAATGCAAGAGGCCCGAGATTAGGGGAATATCACCGGAGTACATCGACCTTTTTATCGGACGCGAGGTGAAGCGCCCGTTAAAATATAACGAAGCTGTATCTTGGGAAGATATTTGAGCCCGAGCGCTCATAGCGGCTGCATCAGGCTTAGGTAAATTAAAACCCGCCGAAACATGGCCATAGTAGTAAGAGCGGATTCTTCTCTATCTATTGGCTCCGGCCATATTCAGCGCTGCCTAGCATTGTTGGCCGAAGCAGCGAAGCTCGGCTATGAGGCTCATCTGATCTGTCGCGATCATGCAGGCAGCGTCCTACCGTCGCTAGGGCACGTGTCCTGGGTTAGAAAACACGTTCTGAAGCCGGGCCTTAGCGAGCCGGCAGGGACGGCCAAGACTTTGCCGGGCGAACCTGCGCACGCCGGCTGGCTCCATGTCGACTGGGAGACCGACGCAGCTCAGACAATAGAAGTACTCAATTCATTGAACTACCCTGAGCTTTTAATTGTTGATCATTATTCCTTGGATTACCGATGGGAAGAGGCTGTGCGGCCGCTCGTTAAACGCATTCTCGTGGTAGATGATTTGGCGGATCGTAAGCACCACTGTGATGCACTGCTCGATTACAATTTTTTCACCGACGTTAACCGTTACCAGAAGCTGATTCTTCCTGGATGCTCCTTACTACAAGGGCCTCAATATGCTTTGGTGCGTTCGGAATTCGAGGCGATGAGAAAAAAAGTTAAGGTTCGAGATGGTGTCATTGAACGGCTGCTAATTTTCTTTGGCGGCTCCGACCTAACCAATGAAACCGAGAAAGTTTTGCACGCTATCGCCAAGCTGCAGCCTAAAGCGTCCATTGATTTAGTGATTGGAGCTGCCAACAAAAACAAGGAAGCATTGCAGAAAGTAGCTGCGACTCTCCCTTTGTGTACCCTTCATATTCAAACCCCGCATCTGGCAGAGTTAATGATGCGGGCAGATTTAGCCTTGGGAGCCGGCGGCGTTGCTACTTATGAGCGTTGTTGTTTGGGTGTGCCGTCGGTTATATGTGCCATTGCCCTAAATCAGGAAAACGTCGGTCTTTGTGCCGCACGGACAGGGGTTGCCAGTTACCTCGGGCGGGCTGCCGACTTAAGCATGGAACATTGGCTTGAATTTCTTGCTAGGAACTGGGATAACCATGCGCTTTGGCAGAGTCAATCGAGCAGGGGCCTAGCGAGCGTAGATGGCCAGGGTTCATTAAGAGTACTAGCCGCTCTTGGAATGGCGACCCCATCTGGTTTAGAAGGCGCACCAGGCACAACCAAGTAAGGCTAATGATTGTGTACTAGCTTGAATGGTCGAAGGGAGGTTGGCTGGTGGATTACAAATTAACAGAACACCTGGCATATAAGAGGGTGAGAAGGCGCCTTTGCTTTTTATTGCGTATGATCAAAGAGTTTCAAGGGATAGGCCGATTTGCTTATAATGCTATATAAAAGCTGTTTCGCAACAAAAGTGACGGTTAAAGCCAATTGCAAAACTACCCTGCAAGAATACTAAATGTCACAACCGCTTAAACCAGTTTGTATTATCCCGGCCCGCGGCGGGTCAAAGCGTATTCCACGTAAAAATCTTATGCTGTTTGCTGGCAAGCCTTTAGTGCAGCACGCCGTGGAATGTGCTTACGAAAGTAAAATCTTTGACCGCGTTTGTGTGTCGTCCGAAGACGAGGAGATCTTGAACTGCGCCTGTTTCTGCGGCGCTCAAGCTGTTAGACGTCCTCAGGAATTGGCCGGCGATTCAGCACAAGTCAAGCAAGTATGCTCTCATCTATTGCGCGATTTTAGCGCTCAGGGGTTAGACTACACAGCCTTTTGTGTTCTTCTTCCCACTAATCCACTGCGTAAGCCGGCAGATATTATTAACTCGTGGGAGCTTTTTCAGCGCTCAGGCGCCGATTATGTCATGAGCCTTGCCCCATTTAGCCACCCTCCCCAAAGAGCGCTGTGCATTAAAAATGACAGAGTATCGCCTTATTTCAGTGTAGACCATATGAGGCCTGCTCAACAGTTGACACCCCTTTACTTTCACGACGGCGGGGTTCTTTGGGGCAAGACCCAAGTCCTGTTGCAGCTAGGCGAGTTTTTTTCTGAGAATGTGGTGCCCTATTTTACGCCTTTCGAACGCGCCGTTGACATCGACAGTCCGCTGGATCTTTTTTGGGCGGAGTTCTTGCACCAACGCACGGCCGACGCACCGTTCGCTGATGAAGAATAATCCGCCCCCTTCAGCCATCAAGAAAAAGCAGGTCAATCTCTTTCAAGCCGCAGAAGTGCTTGGGAAGATCGCTGTCCCAAGCCTGATTTCCCTTTAAATAATGCAGCTCCAAGATTTTGATGATCCGCCGCGTTAGTTCTACTTTGCAAAAAAAATGAAGCCGTTTCAGGTCAAAACGTTTAACGTACAGCTTCCTCAGCTGCGCTAGGGAAAGAACGTTTGTATAAAGAGCCTTACGTCCTAGCTTGAACAATGTAAAGCCGACCGCCAACTCGTGCGGTATACAAACGAAACTCTCCAAATCCAGAAGTGCCGACAATTTTCCCTTGTCAAAGAGAAGGTTGTGAGGATGCAAGTCAATATGTTGCAGCGTTGATTCGCTGAACGCTTCAATGCGACTGACATACTCAGCGATAACTGCCTGCAGCATAGGGATGCTGCCGTATACAGAGAGATCGAAATTTTCAGGCCGGGGTTTGGCCCGCAGTTTCTGCAGCACTTCCTCCAACACCATTTGTGGCTGCCAAGCGCCATAGACCCGCCTTTGCCCGGGGGTGGGAGTAAGAGGCTGCAGTGTTTGCGGGATTCTATCCAGAACAGCCATGACTTGTTCCAGTTCTGTAAGAAGGCCCGTGAAGAAATGGCCTGCAATAAAGTGCTGCAGACATAGGTGGAAATTAACCGCATCGCCGGCGCTGCAGACAGGGGATATAAATCGGCCTTCTTTGTCAGGCACAAACTCCGCAACGGGCAGGGACGCTTGCCTCAAAGCAGCTGCTATCTTGGGAAACGAAGAGACATAATCAAGATCAGCCTTGGCGCTGATTTTTTTTAAACAGTAGCCTTCTATCTTGTAGTTAATGGAATTAATATTAGCGCCTCCAATAACCTCGACTTTGCTGTCGCTTCTGATTAAATCCCCATAAGTCTGCCGGGCTAGATCTAAGATGGCCGAGGATTCTCCCGCTGCTGCCGGCCGCATTAGCGGCAAGTTCGCCGCGTGATTGTCGGGAACAAAAAGCTGCATTAACTCAAAAGTTGCCAAGGTTAAAGTAAGCGCTCAAGTGGGGGCCTTAAGTACATCAGCCAAAGGCCGGTCAGAGCGGGGCATCTTTATAAATGCCGCCTCAATGAAAGCAGTCTGAAGATCGATTAACTCCACATCCGGCCGAAAACGATGGATATCTTCAAGCACAGCAGAAAGTCGCGTGTCTGGAAAAGCGTCCAAGATGCGCGGCATGAAAGGGGTTCTAGGATGCTTGGTTGCGACCGGCATTATGCGCCGCTCTCCCAAAAGGGACAGTCCTGCGCTATAAGCCATAGAAATGTAATCATTGAGGGTAGGGCGGTACTTGCCGACATTGAAGTAGTTGTAGCGCTTTATTATATCCGGCGCCTCCTCAGGATAATTCTCCTGAAAGTATCGCAGCAGGTCGTTGGCGGTCAGCCGTTGACAGGCGTATGGGAAATCCCCCACTATAGCCGTCGAATTTACGGGCCACCACCAATAATTAGCTATGAAATAAAAGACACCCTGGTTATTCAACAACGTGTAAACTTTATGGAAAAGCCGGTCCAGATCGAACCAATCTAAGCATAGGAAAGCGGTTATTAAGTCATAGCTACCCTGATGTTCATAAATATCCCCACATATAAACTCATCTAAAAGAGGCGCGTGCTCAAATCTGCTCTTCCACAGGCTGACACCCTGAAAAGGGTCATAGTTGAATTCCTCACTGAGCTCGTAAAATATCTTTGTTACTTCGCTGGCAGAAGGGTCGCTTGGCACCTTGTCACGGCTGAAGCCGGATAAACGTGAGCGAAAGTGTCCAAGATAACCCGCAAAAAGGGCCGGGTTCAGCGTATGCCGAAGATCGCGCATCTCAATGTTTGCCGTATAAAAGGATTTGCCATCAGCCCTTAACATATATGAAATCGCCCCTTCTTCCCCGCCTATGTCGAGGGCGCGTTTCCAAGGACCTTTGAGACGATAGCCCTCAAAAAAGTCAAGCATCATAAAATACTCAAAAAGGTCTTTAAGAAATCCATAAAGGTCAAGCTGCGGGGGGGCGGGTTTTTCATATAGGACATCCCCAGACGTTTGTAGGCGATGAAGGTTGCGATAGTTTTCTATTAACGGGATGACGTGTCCAAATTCTGTGGTAAAAGTTCTCATCGCTCTCCTAATGGTTTGTAACAGCCGGCTTTTCCAAAACCATTTCCAGACAGACCCGCGCTTGGTAATCGACTTGTCCTTTAAGCGCAAAACCCGCCTTCCCAAAAGCTGCCAGCGATGCATTATTGTCAGGCTTGATATGGGCTACAAGTTTAGTCACGCCCAGCTCCGCGAAGGCTTGAGGGCAAGCTGACTTTAACATTGCCGTTCCATAGCCTTGACCACGTCTGGCCTCCGACACTGCCATTGAAACCTCCGCGCTTGATTCACCGGCCTTGACGTCAAAGCGCACTTGTCCGACCCTCGCCCCATCGTGCTCAGCAATCAAGAGCAAGCAATTTTTGTCGACAATTTTCTCCTTGAACCACTTGCTATGAGCTTCCCAGGCTACCACATCATCATTAAAGAAGTTTGCGCGTACAGAAGGCTGGTTACGCAAGTCCCAAAGAAAGGCAAGGTCATCGCTACGAGCTTTTCTAAGGTGCATACTACACCTTAAAATAATCCCCGTGTCAGCCCACCGTCAATTGGCAAACAGGCTCCTGTTATATATGCTGCCTTCGGACTGCATAAGAAAACGGCCAAGGCAGCTATTTCGTCCGGGCCGGCAAAGCGTCCAATGGGAACCGCAGCCAATGTATCGGCTTCCACCTTCTTAATATCTTGCCCCAAGCGCCTTGCTTTAGCCTCCAATAGGGAGGCGCTTCGCTTGGTTAAAACGCTGCCAGGCAAGAGGGAGTTTACGGTGATTCCGAATCGTGCAACCTCGTAGGCCAGCGTCTTAGCAAAACCAGCTACCGCCGGCCGCAGCATATTCGACAAAAACATGCCTGGCGCAGGCTCGCGGGCAGTAAAAGAAAGAATATTAAGAATCCTTCCCCAACCCCTATGCTTCATCGCAGGAAGGCACAGCCTTGACAGCAACAAGACTGACTCAAGGTTGACCTTCAGAGCGGTTCTGATTTCAGCCTCTGTGATCTCATCAAAGCCGCCCGGGGCCGGGCCCCCCTGGTTGTTCACCAGTATCTCAATTGGCCCCAGAGCGTCCTCAGTGAACCGCACAGTCTCTTCCAATTGCTCCACTTTGCCCAAATCACAGCTGCGGTATAAAACTTTACCCTGAGAAACGGCGGATATTTCGCTGGCTGCCTGCTCAACCGCAGCTAAATTCCTAGAAAAAATCGAAACATGGACCCCCTCCAATGCCAGGCCCATGGCGATTGCCTTACCAATACCGGAGCTTGATGCGGCCACAAGAGCAACTTTGCCCTGTAGGGAAAGATCCACCTTTAGACTCCGTTAAAGCAACCGACGCAGGGTGCGAAAAGCTTCGCAGTAAAGGAGGCCCGTTTTTAAGCCCCACAATCTTGCCGTGGTAGTAATGCCCTCCACTGAACGGGGGTGCCACGAGTTTTTAAGTTCCGAGCTGTATTGGCACATAGCCTTGAGCTTAAGTTTCAAGGTGCTGCTAATATCAACAAAAGTATCCGGCGCAAATTGTTCCGGGTAGTTCCACTCCGTTGAGGATCTAACCTCAAAAGCATAAACTTCCCGCACTGTTTCACCCTTAATAGGTCTGGTAGCAGTAAGAACAGCTTGACAAGTAATTTGGTGGTCTATGTTCAGATCCCCCGCAAAATGGGTAAAAATAATTTGCGGTTTAAGATCTTTTTTTACTTTCTCAATCGCCTTTATAATGTCAAGGCGTGCAATGCTATCGAAACGATTGTCCGGCAACTTAAGAGCCATAACCCGCTTGACTCCCAAAAGTCGGTTGGCTCTCTGCAAATCAGCTTCCAGCTTAAGCAGTTGTTGTTGCCGGCGGCTTTGTACCACTGTTTCACGAGAAGTAAGTCCCTCGCCCAAGATCAGCGTATAAACCTCGTGTCCTTCCTTGCTCATACGGGCAATCGTCCCGCCACAACCAAGAACCTCATCATCGGGATGTGCGGCTACTACAAGAATTCTATTCATTGCTATAAGTTGCCTCAAAAGTTCCACTTACTCTCCCGCCGTCCATAGAAACCTTTGAGAACTCCAACAGGATTCGGCCTAACCTTAAGAAAGCTTTGGGATATCCTTCGCCATCCAGCATCCGCACAAAGTCATAAAAATCCTGTAGGGACAGCAACACGGCACTATTTAAGTCACTTTGTTCAGGCGTACGACGAGTGAAGAAGGTAACTTCCCCCTGCTGTTCTGTCGGAACCGGCTTGTTCTGAATGATAGTTGGAATCATTTTAAAAAATACTTTCTCAGCGGCACAACGTAGAATCTCTTCAGCGCTCCCTGTTGACAAGTCCAGCGGTTCCTTTAAATAAATTTTTCCCGCATCCAAAGCGCTCTCCACTCGCAAGGCTGAAATGTTAGTCTGGTATATCTTCCGCTGGATCAGGTTCTGGAGAGGGCTCCCCCCTCGACCGAAGGGCAGGTCAGATATATGAAATACGATGCATTCAAAGTTGCGGTGAATTTCTTCGGGGATAACCCATGACCAATGAGGGAAAAAGACCAACCGGGGCTTGCTCTCTGCCAAACGCGCATAGGTTAGCTCCCGTTTGTCGGTGATAATCGAAACTTCCAGCGTTTCCTGGAAACGCAAAGCGAACTCACGAGCTTTGGCGATATTCCACGATTTTATAGTGGCAATAACGATTCGATCGCGGCGCGTTTCTTCCCCCAACCATCCCATGCGGCTAAACTAAAGCGCGTTCGGTTAACTCATAAAACGATAAAGCTATGCTTGCTTGCTGCCGACCTTGCGGCAAAAGTATCGCCAACATCCTTATAAAAAGATGGCTCAAGATCACAGTAGTAAAGATGCCGGTTTTTGGCACTAAAAGTGCGTTCCTCCGGCGGTTGCAGAGGGACGCGCGCCTCTTCCAGGCCGGGCGGATTGCGATGATTTACTACGGAGTCTTTCACCAGCCAATCGCCCTTGCTTGTCTTCTCCCAGATGCTCGGGTCCCGCATCGGCTCAACCATTTGGTAGAACTCCTGCTCGCTGATCCCCAGAAACCTTAAGTAGGTTGTTAGGGTCTGCGGCACAGCCGAATCGTACTTCTCGACAAGCTCAATTGCCTCTTCGCGGGTCATGCGCCCATGTCTAATCTCAATGCTGGCGTCGTCGGTGGCACGTCCATAGCCAAATTTCAAGTATTTAAGATAGTCATGGACATCGTTGGCGTGATCATCTGTCTTTGCATAAAGATTGAAAGTTCTGTCCCGCCTACCCGATAAAGGCCTGAAGTCATATTTGTCGATCACTAATTCCGCCTGCTTCTTACCATCCCAAAAAATATAGTTACTAAGATAAATACCGCGCACTCCTACGGCTTCAATTTCTTCATCGCTGGGGTAGATATAAGGACCAATATCGTTAAGAGTAATGCCTTCATGGCCGATTAGCGCGTGAGGTTCGTAGCCTCGCATGTCGTGTTCTTGCCTACTCCACTTAGTATGTTCCACTATGTCTTCTAATGTGAACATTCCAGTAAGCTCTGCAAACCCGTGTTCGCCTAATACCACCAAGGGGATTTTAAATCTGGCGGCAATTTGAAAGGGCACTGTGCGAATCCCTGCATGATAATGCCAAGTCAGGTCACCAACTTGGCGCAGCATAAAACGCGAGATCTTACGGACCGATTGAGGATTAGCCGTTACACGTACCAAATCGCAGCCAGATTTTTCCACCAAATTGCTTAAATTTCTTATCCCCAGTGCGGTGTTATATGAATGGTTGAAGGTAACCAGCAGCGGATTCACGCCGTACACTTCTTTAAGTAAATAAGTTTGAAAAGTGCTGTCTTTACCACCACCCACGGGGATGATGCAATCGTAAGGGCTACCGCTCTCCTTTGCTTTGGCTTTATAATAAACAAGGATCTCGCGCAGCATTTTTTCGCGTTCAGCCCAATTAATACGAAAGCGTGATTCATGATAGCGGCAACCGCTACAGATGCCGTGTTCATCGAATATAATGGCTGGCCTCGCGTTTGCCGGATAAACGCAGCGTCGGCAGTACTCCATGAAAGTATTACCCTCAGATGTTTCTGCGCTTAAAGAATCAACTTAGTTTAACGAACATTGAAAGCCGATTCAATTAGGAAATACACACTTTTTGTAGGCCCGTTTTCCCCAATAACTAAAAGCAGAATAAACCCACCAAGACTAGCCCTTATATTTCATGAAGCTCGCTTCGCTCGCCATGAAATATGCACATAGGCTCGACGTTTTGTTGGCGACCCCACTCGGCCCCTACAAAACGTCGGGCCTCAAATTCCTCGCAAAGCTTGGAATTTGCAGGTACATCCAAGTACTTGCTAGCCGCAATATTGCATTTTCATGCAATATTGCGGCTAGGCCGCATTTTTAATACACAGCGGTCTATGCAAGGAGGTAATCTCAAAACCTAACGCACGGCAAGGCCAGCCTCCCTCATGAACTGCTTGGCTTTCTTGGTGCTAAGCTCCGTGTAATGGAAAATATTAGCCGCCGCTACAGCATCCGCGCCCCCCATAGTCACTCCCTCCACCAAATGCTGCCACGTAAAGACGCCGCCCATGGCAATGACTGGAATCTGCACCGCTTGCGTCAGCGCCTGAATAAGGGTTATATCATAACCGCGGCGAAAACCGTCTCGATCAACACTATTAATAAAGATTTCACCCGCACCTAATGCTTCAACTTGCCTTGCCCAGTCTATCGGCTCGACGTCAGTCATCTCGCGCCCGCGATCGATGCAAACCTTATTATGCCCTTGCGCATCTAGCTTGGCATCAATTGAGATCACAATACATTGACTACCAAACACCTTAGCACAATCACTAATTAGAGAAGGAGTGCGAAAAGCCTGCGTATTGATGGTTACTTTGTCGGCGCCCAGCCGGAGCAGCTTTCTCACTTCTTCCACCGCATCCACCCAGCCGCCCACTGAAAGCGGCACGAAGCATTTCTTGGACAATTGGCTAACCACCTCATAAAATGTCTCACGTCCGGTTTTGGTCCGGCTCACATCCAAAACCACAATTTCATCAGCCGCCCAGTGATCAAAGAAGTCAACGGCCGTCACCGGCTTCCAATGAATAATATTAGTGTGCTTGAATTGCACGCTTTGAATGACCTTGCCGTCCGCTATGAGTAAGACCGGGATAAGTCGATGCTTAAGCATGGCTCATTGCTATCTTAATAAAATTTTTCAGCACCGTAAGCCCATTACGCTGACTCTTCTCTGGGTGAAACTGCACCCCAAAAATGTTGTCCTTTTGAACGACGCTTGTCAGCGCTACACCGTGCCAGCAGCTGGCCACCTCAGCCTCTTGGGCGGAAGGTGCAAGCTGTAAGTGGTAACTATGGACAAAGTAAAAGCAAGGTTCGTCGGGGAGATTGTCGAAGAGCGGGCAGGGCCGCTTAAAATCAAGCGTGTTCCATCCCATATGGGGCACACGGCATTTTCTGTCGCCGGGCTCGATCTTGCGAACTACACCAGGTAACCAGGCAAACCCCCGGTGTTCGCCGTGTTCCAAGCTTCTTTCCGCCAGGAACTGCATGCCAAGACAGATCCCCAAGTACGGCTTCTTTTTGGCTAGTACTTCCTCATGCAAAGCATCTAAGAGCCGCAATTGCTGCAATTGCTGCATTCCATCACCGAACGCCCCGACTCCTGGTAGCACAATGCCTGAGGCTTGATCTAGATCGGCGGCGGACATAGTTACCAATGCCTTATGGCCTAACGCTTCTATAGCATTCGCCACCGAACGTAAGTTGCTAGCACCATAATCAACGATAGCAATCATCAGGAAAATTCTTTGATCATCTCCTCGCTAAGGGGCGTTCCCTGTTTAATATCAGTAGCAGCATGTTTGCCAAGTACGTCTTTAAGACGTTTAGGGGGAAGCCCGTAACCCGGCCTTATGGAACGGACATTCTTCTCTGTAAAAAGTTCACCCATCTGCATGTCCTGAACTACAAACAAAGAACGGCGCAATGCTCGCATAGCGTTCTCATCCCCACTTGGTTGGAGATAAGCGCTGCCTAGCGCTTTCTCAGTGAAACGTACGGCCTGTGACATTTCTTCGAATTCCTGTGGCTCAAGGGAGAAAGCACTGTCAGGTCCCGGCACGGAGCGTGAAAGGGTGAAATGCTTTTCAATTATGCAAGCTCCTAGCGCCACGGCGGCAACCGCAGCTGTTATGCTCACGGTATGATCGGAAAGTCCTACAACGACATCCCATCTTCTCTGGAATTCCTGCATAGCTCGCAGATTAAGCGATTCCGGCGGCGCTGGATAGGCGCTGGTGCATTTAAGAAGCGCTATCTGTGAAGCTCCGGCCGAACGGGCCGCGGCGACAGCTTCTTCAATCTCATCCGCTGTCGCCATGCCTGTTGACATGATCATGGGCTTGCCTGTTCGAGCGATATACTCAATCAATGGCAGATCAACCAGCTCGAAGGAGGCAACTTTGTAAGCCGGAACGCCGATCCTTTCTAGGAAATCAACGGCCGAGATATCAAAAGGAGTTGAAAAGCAAGCCAGTCCCAGTTCCTCGGCTATTTCTTTGAGCTTCGGTTGCCATTGCCACGGGGTATAGGCTTCCTGGTAAAGGTCATACAAATATTGATTGTCCCATAACGTACCTCCCTTAACCTGAAAACACTGGGAGCTGCTTTTTATAGTCATTGTGTCCGGTGTATAGGTTTGAAGCTTTACGGCGTCGGCGCCGGATTTCTTTGCCGCCGCAATCAATTTCACCGCTTCATCAAAGTTTTGGTGGTGATTGGCCGAGAGTTCCGCTACCAAGTATACAGGCTTACCTGGGCCAACACTTCTACCGTTAATTAAAAGGTTATTCATGGACTATTCCTCAAAATCTTAGATGCAAAAAACCACGCTCATAATCCAAGGAGATTATACTTTTCGCCAGCTTATCTTAGCCACCTTTTTCCCGAAACCCACCGCCTCCAGCAGCCATCTAAAGCATGCTCCAGCAATAAGCCGCCGATTAACTACAAACCGTGTGACAAACCCCTTTACGAAAAGGTTTATAACTGCGTTTAAAAAGGCCCTTTCTGCGCTATATTGAATGACGCCACAACGTTTCGATAAACAACGCGACTATGTACTGATATTCACCCCGGAGGCCGGCGTTCAGCCGCATTATGTTGCCCAGTGCATAATTGCCGCGACTTTGAAGGAAAGGGGGTTCAAGGTTCTTATGGCTTATTGCCGCTCCTTGTTAGCGCGCTGTCCTTTTATGGACATGACACAAGCCCCTTTCGGCAATGAGCCTGCCTCCGTCGATGTCAAGCTGGCTCGCTGCGGCGAGTGTATCAACAAGGCAACTGCTTTGCTGAATTACTATGGGCTGGAAGCGGTGGACCTCGGTAGTTTGTTTACGCCACAAATAAACAACACCATCGCCGAAGCGATAAGAAGGGCCCCTTTGGATCTGAGAGAATTTGAATTCGACTCACTGAAATTTGGTAAGCTGTCGGCTCGGGATGTCGTGTTTGCCACCAAGCAATATGAATTTGAAAACATCAGTCCAAGTACGCGCCTGGCTTGGCTGGATTACTTGAAATCGGCCCTGACAACCTATTTGACGGTAAAACGGCTATGCGAATCTATCTCGATCGGTAAGCTGCTTTACTTCAACGAGTACAGTTCTAATCTCGGTGCCCTGCTGGCCGCGCGGCAGGCCGGTATTCCCATTCTCTCTGTTACGATGGCCCCACATAAAGGGGTGGATCGTACGCGTTTTGTAATGATGGATGAACCATTTCCGCTGGCCCATCGCCGATTAATCAAAGAATGGCACAACTGGCGCGAAGTGCCACTCAGAGCAAGCGACATGCAGATAATTGCTGATGATATTATTTACCGCCTAGGTGGCGCTTCGCTACACATATACTCACCGCCCAAGACCTCTAAAGCTGTCGAATTATATGACCGCCTTGCTCTATCACCGCAAAAGAAACTGCTGGCTGCTTTCACTAGTAGCAAAGATGAGATGAGTGCTTACCAAATGACAATGGAGGGGCTAGGGGTGCCGTTCACGCCCCCATCTTGGCCCTTTAACGATCAAATAGAATGGCTGCAAGCCTTGACCGCCTATGTCGAGGGGCGGTCTGACCTACAACTGGTGGTCCGTGTACACCCGCGCGAAGGCAAGAATAAGAGGGAGTCTTTCGGCTCGCAACATTTACAGAGCTTGCTGCTAGTCTTTAAGCGGCCCTTTTCGAACTGCCGTTTTGTATGGCCCGAGGATGACGTCTCCAGTTATGACTTGATGGAATTGGCAGACCTAGGTTTAACGAGCTGGAGTACAATCGGCCTTGAGATGGCACGCCTCGGGATACCGGTTTTGACGGCTTTTGGCGCTTATAGTTTTCCTGATGATGATTTTCTCAAATTTGGCGGACCCGGACGACAAGATTTTTTTCAACAGCTTGAAACTATGTTGGCTGGCACCTCTTCCATAGACACGATCTTAAGAGCGTTTCGCTGTTATTATGCCTTTCATCTGTCCTTCAGCGTGGACATGAGCGATATCGTCCCGGCTTGTGATTTTAACGGTGTGCCTCAATACAAGACACCGCAAGCGGCCGACATCATTGAAAGCGTGGCCATCGCCGGTAACTCCTTAAGTCGGCTCAACAGAGAGTTTCTATGCCGCTCTGGCAGCGCAGAAAGCACCGCGCAAAAGGCCTTACTAACCCAACAGATAATAAGATTATTGCACTTCTTTTACCTTGGGGAAGATAACTGGAAAGGACGTATGTTACGGACAATAGAAGGCCCTTTGTCACCTCTTCAAATCAAACAGTTACAGGAGCAGTCCGTACATTCTGAAACCGTTAGCCTGGTTCTAGACGGTAATATGACCTACTATTTGGCCGCTGGTCGAAAGGTGGAGCGCTTTTCGCCCATGTTGGCGCGATTAGCGCGATTAGTGCGTTCAGAACTGCCCGGAAAGTACCAAGGTTTTTGAGCCGACAGTCGCTAGCAGAAGATAACTGCAAATACGGCATATCGCGCCGACATTTATCACCCGAATCCGCTACTTAGCAACCTGAATCTAAACAAGCGTTATAGCAGGCGTGGCATACTCAAAATTCGGCACTGACCTATCGAACTGCTAATCATGTTTAATCAAGACCATCAGTCGCAGGAAAATGACATTGAGCAAACAGTGCTACTCTGCCGCACTGGAAAAACGCTCAAAGAGGTAAACCAGGAACTAAGTACGGCTCCAGCTGAAAAGCGCATCCAATTTGCCCTGCAGTGTTTCAAGCCCAGGATTATCTTGAGTTCGAGCTTCGGCGCCCAGGCCGCAGTGTGCCTTCACCTGGTGACTAGACAATGGAGCGACATTCCGGTGGTTTTCATCGACACCGGCTACCACTTTCCAGAGACATACCAGTTTGTCGATCGTCTCAGCAAGCAGCTGCAGCTCAATTTAAAAATCTATAAAAGTCCGATACCAAGGAATGAGCAAGAACAAAAATTCGGTCGGCTCTGGGAACAAGGCTTGTCGGGAATAAAGAGGTATAACTTCATCAATAAGGTGGAACCAATGCAACGGGCTCTAAAAGAGCTGAACGCACTAGCGTGGATTACCGGACTACGGCGGGAACAGTCCGAGTCACGAAGCAATTTAAAACCATTGGCCATACAAGATACTGTGATTAAGGTCCACCCCATCATTGACTGGACTGCTAAGGACGTCCATGACTATTTGACGGAGTATGGCCTTCCCTACCATCCGCTCTGGTATGAAGGATATGTTTCTATCGGCGACGTGCATACCACCAAAAGAATTTCTGAGGTCAAGGATGAAAGGGAAATTCGCTTTTTTGGTTTAACCAGAGAGTGTGGTTTACACCATGCGATATGTTGCTGAAGTCTGGCCATCAGAAAAAGATGCCGAGTGAAAGGCTGGCCATCGAGGAGGTACTTAATGCGCAATAAAACAGCTTATACTCCTAGTAATTTACCCTTTGATCTTCAGGTCGCCCGTGGTCTCTATCAGCGTGGCAGTTATTTCGAAGCTTTCGATGTCTATGAAGAAATAGTTAGGGCTTTCCCTGATTTTTCAGTTGAAGTGCTTGCCGAGGTTTACGACTGCTACCAGAAAATGCCGGATCAGAGTCGCTACATGCTCTATCAAGGACGGCACATCGACTTCAAAATTGGACCCACTGATCAGGTGCTGGACATCGGTAGTGGGCATCTACCCTTTCCTCTGGCCACACATCTTGCCGATGTAACCCTAACAGAACATAGTGTCGGGCGAGCAGGAGCGCCCTTTAAATACATTGCGGGAAAACCAGTCTACGAGTGCAGTGTTGAAGCAACCCCTTTTGCCGACAAACAATTCGATTTTGTTTTCTGTTCGCATGTGCTTGAGCATGTTTACAACCCGGAAAAAGCTTGCCGCGAATTGATGAGAATCGGCAAGCGCGGGTACATTGAGACCCCCACTCGTGGCAAAGATACGTGGCTTAACACCGCCAAAAAATCCAATCATCGCTGGGCGGTCGAGCTGTTAAATAATCGCTTGGTGTTCACTGAATACACAGCGCTGGATCTGGAGGGACTAGGCTGCGATATTCTCATGAACATGCATATGGAGCCCCAAACTAAGCGAGAAAAAGCTCTCTCAGCACTAATTTACCTGAAAGCGCCGCTCATCAATACGATGATGCTATGGGAAGAGTCATTCGAGTTCGAAGTGCGCCGGTTGAAACCACCCCAGCCTGCCGGCTGCTACTGTGCCTGCGTTGCAACTTGAGGAACCAATACAAGACAATCCGCTTCATCAAAAAGCGTCAGGTTCTTCGCTTGCACCAACTGCGCCACTTCGGGCGCAAAACTCCCCGGCACCACCCGACCTACCGGTTTTTCAAGGCAAATCACCCCAAACTGAGAAAGCATGGCTAACCAAACAATAAGTTCGCGCCTGGCTCCCGGCTGGACCCAGTAACTGCCGATGCAAATCAAGTCAAAGTACAAGTTCTGCCGCCGGCAGTAGTCGGCCGCTGACCTGTCCGGCAACCGCAGGGGATAAATCTTGCCTGCCAGCCCGGCGTGAAAAACATTGGCTAAAAACTGCTCAAATAAATGCCCAAGCACCCGGTCTGAAAGCCGACCTTGGAAAAAGCAAGCCGCCCTTTCTCGATCCCACAAATCCACACAAAACACCTTCTCGCTGAATGAACAACCCGCCAAAAGCCGGGAAACCCGCCCCAAATTACTGCCAACTTCGCATATCAGACGCGGTTTAAGTTGTTCAAGCAAGCGCTTCAACGTCAAAGGCGGCTCGCCCAGATCGCCATAATCCACCCCGAATGCGGCCGGCACCCGGCGGTACAACGGGTTTAAGGCAATTAACGCCTCGGCGCTCACGGGAGCTTTTGTTGGATCGAACGACAGCCAGGCCTTAGACTCCGAGTTACGAGTCATGGGATCGATTGCCATACCAAAGCCGTCTACAAACTCAAGCCTATGGTCACGCAACCCCCAGTTTTCCGGATTGGGTGCAAATTTGGTGGGCTCAATATACGGATTTGTCCGCCGCCCAATTTCTTTCAGAGCCGATTCGGGCGCAAAACGATCACGGTAATGTTCAAAATGGAAAATGCGGATGCCTTGGTTTTCGAATAAATCCCAGCCATATTTTTGAGAGAGCCTTTTTTGCCAATCAATATCGTACCAACCCCAATAAATAAACTGCTCATCCCAGCCTCGCGATTCAAACCACATCTCGCGCCGCATTAAGAGGCACACCCCGCCCCCCTTAAAATCCTGTTTGCTGACCTCTTCGTAAAGATAGGAGGTCCAGTGCTCAGCGATATGGCGATCAACCTCCGCTAAAGAGGGGTTCTGCATGACAAACTGGTTGGGGATGTGAAACTTGGAAGCCCAGAAAAAGTAATCGTCCAAAGAAAGACCATGGACGTGCCCTACCCGCAGGTGATGCATAAGCTTGGCCATCGCCTCAAGCGGAATGAAGACATCGGAGTCCGAGAAAAGAAAATACCTGCCGGCTCCCCGCCGCGCTACGGCGTTAATAGGATGCGTTCCCGAATAACCCGCGTCTTTGTCGTAGATCTTGGCGGTTTCAGGGCTCACCATCAAAAAACGTACCAACCGCCGGGCGTCTTCGGTAAGCTGAAGAGCCTTATAAAGAGGCTCTAAGCTGCCCCAGTCCGTCACCAATAATTCAACTTCGTCTTCCAGCCCCAGCGTTACAAAGTTACGGGCATGGTTATTTATCACCGTAGCCAGCCGCCAAGTGAAATTGCCCATATAATTGTCATTACGTCCTTGGCACAAAATAGAAAGCAACTTGGAAGGCGGGACATTATCGGTAAGGAACGGATCGCTTGGCCCAGGGCCGGACGAGCTTTGAACAGGATTACCAAGCGGGAAAGCTTCCATAATCAGCTATTCTCCTAAAATCAATAGAAAAACCGCTGAAGCATTGCCCCATCATTATGCATCTAACCGTGGAGTGAAACTATAATCTTTTTTCAGACTTGCCTTAACGCATGGCCGGACCCAAGGAACCAAGACCAGGCGAAAAGACTAAAGGAGCCCAGACCTGCGCCGGGCCTGAGTTAAACCCGGCCGACGGACTCTCTTTGCTGGGAGCTAATCCTCTCTTGATAAATTCCATAAGCAATATCACCACCTCTATGCTGGAGCCGTTTCTATCTGGGTCCAAGTGCAGTGCCGAGAGTGAGACACATCCGCCCTGCGCCGATACGACTCCATCGCTACCCATTCACTTTTTTACCATCGTCCTAAACGGCGAACCGTTTATCCGCCATCATATCGAAGTTCTACGGCAACTTCCCTTTAAATGGCATTGGCACATTATCGAGGGTTTGGCCAAGCTTACGCACTGCACCGCCTGGAGCCTTAAAAACGGCGCCCAGATATCACCCCGCTTGCATAAGCGGGGCCGAAGCAACGACGGCACCACTGAATACCTTGACCAAATAGAGGCTCGCTTTCCCGCCAATATCACCATTTACCGTAAACCACTGGACGCTTTTTGGGATGGCAAGATCGAAATGGTGCAGGCTCCCCTGCAAAACATTAAAGAAGAGTGCCTCCTTTGGCAGATTGACGCCGATGAACTCTGGTTGACGCAGCAAATTGTCACCATGCGTAAGGCCTTCCTTAATGATCCCACCAGAACAGCGGCCTACTTCTTTTGCCACTACTTCATGGCGCCGAATTTGGTCATTACGACCCGTAACACCTACGGCAACCAGACGTCATATGAATGGTTGCGGGTCTGGCGCTTCAAACCAGGCGCAAATTGGGTCTC
>Ga0209101_1000190_pt1 | contig 53243 bp, 45 predicted proteins | sample ConPoolayeCmetaG_FD_185481 | JGI IMG/M metagenome (GOLD analysis project Ga0209101, IMG submission 185481) | Hot spring microbial mat communities from California, USA to study Microbial Dark Matter (Phase II) - Cone Pool mat layer C metaG... ... | reverse complement strand
TTACTAGCTCATAAAACTTATTATTTACGTTATTTTTTTATAGGTTTATCAATTTTTTCTATTCTATTTACTAATCTAATTAATAAAAAAAATATTTTATTGATTATTATTGTTTTTTTAATTACAGATATTAGAATTCTTTACTCTCAAAAAGCCCACAATGACTTAATAAAAGAAAAAGGTACCGCTTACCCAACTATTCTTCATATGGAAAAAGTAGCTAAAATAATAGAAAAAGAGAGATTTAATCCTCCATACAACATTACTGAAAATTTCATTGGTGATGCAAGAGCTTTGTATCTTCGCTTTTTTATTGAAAGAAATAATAAAATTCCAAAACCAAATAATGAAATAAGTTACACTAACCTTAAAACACTTTTTGTTTTTGCCCCAAGTTTTGAAATCGTTAAACAAGAAGGTCGCTGGGAATTTTTAGCCACGCCAAATCTTAAATTAACAAAAAGATATAAAATCGATAAAAATAAATATTTATTTAAATTTGAAACAAAATAAAAATCTAATCTCCTATTGCCTCAAAAATAAAAACTATTGCCAAAAAATAAATTAATGGAATAAACTGGAGAAAAATTCTTTCTAAAGATGATTCAAGTTGAACAATATAAGGAAAAGGAGTAATCAAAAACACATAAAAATAAGAAAAGATCTGAAATAATAAAATTAACAACAAAGGTATCATCTTTATAATCTTTCTTCTATAAAATAAAATCGTTCCAAAAAAGATAATTAGAAAAAGGGCGATAACTAAATTTAATCCATATTTTTCTGTATTAAAATATTCCAATAAAAAATAATTAAAAACAACCTTCAATCTTAAAAAATTTTCTTTTTTTGGAATCAAATTACTATCTAAAAAGGAAGGGATCAGATTAACTCGGCGATAAACCTCCCAGTATAAAAAAGGCAAAAAACTAAAACAATAAAAAAAATATTTCCTAAAAAAATTTAAAAAGCCAAAATTTAATCCAAAAATAACTAATAAAATAAAAACACCAATTAAACTAAAAGGTAAGGCTTCATTTTTTATCATTAAGGAATAACCCAAACCTAAAAAAATTAGCTTTGGATAAAAAGAAGTATTTTCTTTTTTAACAAGAAAAAAATAAATTAACGAAAAAATTACTAAAAAAATGTAACCCACTTGAAGATCGACATAGCCATTATGAGAGTAGATAATAAAGGCACTACTAATTATTAAGGTAATTGAAATTAAAAACAGGAGAAATTTTGGAAAATTTTTTTCAAAAAAATTAAGTAATAGACCAAAAAAAAGAAAAAACATATTAATAAAAAACCAAACAAAATAAAACTGAATCGCTTGATCATTAATCTGATTTATTAGGCGATAATAGAAGCTAATAACCAATGATATACCCAAAGGATAAGCCTGCGACGAATAATAAAAATTTTCGCTTTTTAAAAAAGATAATATGTCTTGACCAAGGTACAAAACTTTTGCTTTTAAAAACCAAATCGCCAAAGCATCCCAAGAAACCAAAAACGAAGTTAGGCTTTCAATTATTAACGGTGTAAAAAAGATTAGAGTAAAAACAAGATAAACTAAATTTGATCTTTTTATCTTTATTTTTTTCTTATGCTTAAGAAATAAAAAAATAAATAAAATACTTGTTAAAAATAATAGCCCTAAAAAACTGTTTAAATTTAAAAGATTCAGCTTTTTAAAGATAAAAATTAAAAAAACAAAAAAAGAAAAAACCGCATTTCCAAAAAACCAAGAATAACTTAAATTTAAAAATAAATTGTTTTTCTTCAAAAATTCTTTAAAGAAAAGCAATAAAAAATTTATTCCTAAAATTTGAATAAAAAGAACAAAGGAAAAAATAATTAAATTGTTTTTATCTATTAAAATATTTAACATATTAATTAATTACCTGATAAATATAATAAGGTTTTTCTGGATGACGATTAATTGGAATAAATTCTTTCTTAGATATTAATAATCTTTTTAATCTTTTGTAAAAAGTTTTAAATCGCTCATCGTATTCTTTTTCTAAAACAGTTTTTTTAAAACAAGAATAAATCTGACTATTTATTCTTTCCCAATACTCATCAAGTTCATAATCGGAAATAACAATGTCATATTTTCCTATATTATCTTGATGAAAATAAAGTATTTCCCACAAAGAGACTGGTTTTATTACTTTTGGATAAAAAAAATAGTCAATATTTAATTTAAGTTCGCTTAAATAATAATTAATTTTCTTGCCGGTTTGCTTTTGTTTAAAATAAGTAGTGTTATAATCTAAGTTTTTATCATTTTTATCTTCGAAAATAAAATAAACATTTTTTCCATTTTTTGCTAACAGCCAAACTTCATAATAAGGATTTTCACTTTGAATTTTTTCGTATAAAGTTTGATGCTTTTTATTTTTAATTAAATTCATCATCTGAAAAAAACTTTCTTGATAAAAAGAATAAAAATGGAAAGAAATGAGAAATATAGCAATAATTAATGGGTAAAAATAATATTTTTTAATCATTTTTATGTTCCTTAAAAAAATCTGATAAAAATTCTTTATTTTTCAGACCATCAAATTCATAAAGCCAAAAAGAGTAGTTTCCGTATCCGGTTTTAAATTTGGCAATTAAGTTTAAATTTATCTTTGAGTTTTTAAAGTAATCATCAACGCATTGCTCTTTCAAAAGAAAAAGAACTTTATCATTGTTATTTATTCTTTTAAAAGCCCTGTCAAAAAAACAATCTTGATCAAAAAAATATATGTTGTCGATTTGAGAAATATAATAACTTTGTTTAAACTTACCGACTAAATCTTTCGAAAATTTTTTTTGATAATAGAGATAATATAAAGTTAAATAGTGAGTTCCGGGAGAAAAAATTTTCGAGTAATTATTTTTCTTTTCAGTAATTAAATTAAAAGCCTCACGCGCGCCTTCATTATTTCCAATAAACTGAATATAATCAACATGATTAATAAAGTTGTGCATAAAATAAATCAGTTCAAAAAAAATAAAAGGATAAATAAGAAAACTTAAATCCATTTTTTTTATTTTAATCTGAGTTAACGCATTAAAACCATATGAGGCTAAAATAATATAAAAAATACTCATTGGAAAGGTTCGATGAAAATTAGGCACCGCTAAAACAGTCAATCCCCCAGGAATAGCACATATTAAAAGTAAATAAACTGAATAATAAAAAAGGGGCTGATTTATGGTTCGATTTTTTTTCCTTGCAAAATCAAATAGGCCAAGAATAATAAGAGGTAATAATGATAAATAAAGTTCGCCGCTGTTTGGCACCTTGTGAGTAATCTCGCCTCCACCAGTAATAAAAAGGTGTGAAGCAGAAAAATATTTAAAATACTCTTCAAGAAATTTTCTACCATAACCAATAATTTTATTATTAAATATTCGAGCAATTAAAGGATTTTTTTCTCGGTATATAAGCTGAAGATTGTTATTCTCTACTCCAGAAACAAAATTAAAAATAGAAACCTGCCCAGCCCTTCCTTTTCCCCAGTAACTATTAATAATCAAAAAGGATATTAGTAAAAAAAACAAAAAAACAATTAAAGCAGATAATAATAATTTTTTTCTCTCTGATTGATTTTTATAATTTTTTTTATTAATAAAAAAAATAAAGAGCGGGAAAAAGGTTAATGGTGTAATGATACGAAAACTCGGATAAATAAAAAAAGTAATTAAGAAAAAGGGTAAGGAAATGGTCAAATTTTTTAACTTCTTTTCATTAATAAATTTAAAAAGAAGCCAGAGTCCAAAAAAATAAAAAAATGATGCGATCGCTCCTTCTGCGCTTTGCCTTGAAAAAACAATCTGCCAAGGAATAACTGCTACCATTAATCCAGCAAAAAATGCCGTCTTTAAATTTTTAAAAATCATCAAAACAATAAAAAAAACAGGAATAATCAATAACGATCCAAGAATCGCCGTTACCCCTCTTGATCCTAATTCATTTAACCCAAAAATATATGTTCCAACTGCCTGAATATACATTGGAATCACCGGTGGATAATCACCGAATTTATCAAAGTAAAAAAGAGGAAACTTATTACCATAAAGATCAACCTTATTTTCTAAAATAAATCTTCCAGTATAGGCATTAGCAATTTCGTCTAGGTGAAGCGCGTTGGGAACTTTGTCTAATTTATAAAACCGTAAAAATAAAGCCAATAAGATAGAAATAGATAATAATAAAAGCTTAATTTTTTTCATATTTTTTAATTTTAATAAAATAGAAAAATAATATTAAACTAAAAATTGAAATCCAATTTCCAAATTTTCTAATCAATGTATCCTCAAACTTAAATTCTAAATTATACCTGCCTTTTGGAATAAAAACAGTAATTAATTTATAATCATTGTTGTCGTTAATTTGTATCTTTTTGCTTTCTCTATTCATATTATTTTTGTATTCAAAATCTATTTTTTTGTCATTCCCGCGAAGGCGGGAATCTTTTAGATCCCGAAACAAGTTCGAGATAACAGAAGTTGGGTATAAATATGCTTGCCATCCAGGAAAGTTAAAGGTGTTTAGTTGAAAAATAATTGGTGTTTTGGCATCGATAAAAAATTTTTTATTTTGAAATCGATTTTCTAAAATCTTAACTTTCGCCTCACCTTTTTTTATTTCAAAAATACTTTTGGGTAAATCTTTTTTTTCAATATCTAAAACATACACGCCATACTCATTTTTTTTGGCTTTTACTCCCTTGGGAACAAAATGCAAAACCGTTTTGCTTTGTTCCCAAACAATTTCCTCATCTGTTACCAAATCATGATCGGAAACATAAAGATAACTTTGTGGTTTAAAATATTGATAATATTTAAAGATTGTCAAAACAATTAAAAATAAACAAATTGTCCAAATTATTTTCTTTAATTTAATTAATTTTTCTAAAAAATAAATCCCTGATGAGGCCACTAAAGCAATAAAAACTGAGGTTGGCGCTAAAAACCGCCAAGGAAACTGCAAACTCCAAAGCATTTTAAAGTTTTTCCAAACAATATCAGAATAAGAAGTTGTCATCCACAAACCAAAAATCATCAAAAATAAAAAAAATAAAAAATTAAAAATAAGAAAAAAGTCCTTTTTTCCTTTTTTAAACAAGTAAATTAAAAAAATAAAAAGAGAAAAACCCATTAAAAAAATTGGTATTTTTCCTATCTGAAAACTCATTCCATCCTCTATTCCTTTAATCGACGCACCAAATCCCCAAGGCGAATACCAAAATTGATAGGGATAGATAAAATGATCACGGTAACCACCTAACTCTTTATCTAAAAAGGTAAATTGCTTTTCATAAAACATCGGCAACCAATAAAAAGAAGATAAGAATAACCCAAAAATTCCACCAATCAAGATATATCTAAAAAATAAAAACCTTTCTTTTGACAAAAACCAATAAAATAAAAACAAAAAAAACAAAAAGAAAAACGTCGGAAAAGCAATTAATTGATGAGTTAAGATTAATAAAGAAAAAAATAGCCCAAAAAACAAACTATTTTTTAAATTAGGTTTTTGATAAAGATTAATAACAGTCAAAAATAAAAAAGGAATTATTGCCATTGAAAAAAAATCCGCCAACGCTCCCCGAACATAGGAGTTAATCGCATGATAAAAAAGATAGTTATAGACAGTAGCGGCTAAAAAAGAAACTGGTTTTGAAAAAAATTTTTTTGCTAAAAAAAACATCCCGATTGTTGATAAAACAAAACCTAAAATAAAAACCAACTTCACTGACCAAATCAAAGAAAAACCTAAACGATAAAAAATCAACGCCAAATAATAAACCAAGGGAGGATAAAAATTAAACAACGGATCACCAAAACCAAAGGTTAACTTATCAACCCAACGGGGGTATAAATAACCCTGCTTTATTCCCTCATTCAAAAGATAAAGTCTTACAGGATGCTGATTGTCATGAATAGTAAAATAATATGGATTTAAAAGCGATAAAAAACTAGGAATTGATATAATTAAAAGAAGAAAGACATCAATTAAAAATTTGTTTTTTTTCATTTTTTTATTATATACTCAAATTGCTTTAATTCGCAACTTATCTCGTTGTCATGCTGAACTCGTTTCAGTATCTCATTTTCGAGATCCTGAAATAAATTCAGGATGACATTAAAATTCCAAATCAACTCCTCTATCCAAAATAGAGAGTAAACGGTAACAAAAAGTTACCAACATAAGTCATAGCAACAAAATGAAAATTGAAGAAAACTTAAAGAAAAAAACAGTTAAAAGTGTCGTTAGTCTTTTTTTTCAAAGCGGCTACTCGGCTTTTTTGGGCCTTTTAGCCAATCTAATCTTAACTATCGTTGTTTCGCCTAAAATCTTTGGTATTTATATTACTCTTCTTTCAACAATTGCCTTTTTAAACTACTTTTCTGATATTGGTTTAGCTGCCTCTCTTATTCAAAAAAAAGAAATTGATGAAGAAGATATTAAAACTGTTTTTACTGTACAACAAATTTTAATTATTACGCTTGTGATTTTGGGAATAATTTCTTCATCTTTCATCACTTCTTTTTACCATCTACCAAAAGATGGCGCTTATCTTTACCTTGCCCTTCTTGGTTCTTTTTTTATCTCTTCTTTAAAAACCATTCCTTCAGTTTTCTTAGAAAGAAAAGTTGAATATGAAAAAATTGTTCTTGTTCAAATTGTTGAAAATACTTTTTTTTATATTTTAGTGATTATTTTTGCCATTCTTGGGTTTGAGTTAAAAAGTTTTATCATTGCCGTTATCTTTCGATCATTAATTGGCCTTATCTTGATCTATAAAATTTCACCCTGGAAAATAAAAATCGGTATTAATAAAAATCGTTTCTCTCAACTTCTTTCTTTTGGTCTTCCGTTTCAAAGTAGCTCATTTTTAGCTTTATTTAAAGATGATTTAATTATTTTATATCTTGGCAAAGTAGTCGGATTTGAGGGTGTTGGCTATATTGGTTGGGCAAAAAAATGGGCCGAAGCACCAATAAGAATCATTATGGACAATGTAACCAAAGTTCTATTCCCTGCCATTTCTCGAATTCAAGATGATAAAGAAAAAATAGGAAAATTAATCGAAAAAGTCTTATATTATCTTACCGGATTAATTGCGCCGATAATGGTTCTTTCTTACTTTTTAATGCCGTTTTTAATCAAAATTATTCCCCGTTATCAAAAATGGCAGCCAGCTTTATCGTTGTTTAATATTTTTCTTTTGTCTTCTTTTCTTGTTATTTATTATGCTCCATTTATTAATATCTTTAATGCTTCAGGTAAAGTTAAAAAATCATTTTCCTTTATGCTTTTTTGGACGTTGATTATGTGGTTTTTAACCCCAATTTTAACTAAAACTTTTGGTTATTTTGGTTTTCCCATCACTCATCTTTTAATTTCTTTAACCTTTCCTTTAGTTACTTGGTCAGTGAAAAAAGAAATTTCTTTTAACTTTTTTCAACCAATTAAACCGTTTATTACTTCTTCTCTCTTAATATTTGTTAGTCTTTCACTTTTCAATTATTTTTCTTCACCAGATAATCTTTACTTAAATTTTATTCTTAACATTGTTATTGGAGTCACAATTTACTTTTTAACTACTACCGTTATCTTTAAAATAAAAGTAAAAGAAGAAATAAAAGAGTCGTTTTCTTAATTTGAAAATCCTAAAGATAGCCTGCCTTTTTTAACCTTAAAATTAAGTGATTAATATTCTCCTTTTTTAGATATAAATCTGTCTGAATATTAAATTCTGAGGGACTTTTTTTGGCTTTAATCTTTAGTTGATCTAAGTTAACATAGTTTTTCTCTACCCAATCCAAAAAGAATCTACCAAACTCTTCTGCTGGTGTCATAAAAATTGATGCTTGATGATTAAAAATTAAAATTAACGGTTTGTTTTTTTCAAACTGCGACAAAAAGTCATTTTTTAAATACTCATCTTCTCTAAATTGAGGAAGTAAGGTTGGGTATTTTCCTGGAAGTTTGCCATTTTTAACAAAAAATTCATGATGGGGTTCATAAGGACCAACCCAGTAATATTCATCTTTTTTAATAATTTGATCAATAAAATTAGCGACATAAGAAAAGTTATAAACTGAAGGCATCTTTTGAGTATAAACAGAAAAAAATTTATGATAAAAATTTTGATAAAGAAAAATAAACAAAAAAAATCCAAAAATAAAAAGAATAATTTTTACTAATCGGGACAAATCTTCCAAAAAAATTTCTTTGAATTTACTTTGATAAAGAAAATAAAAATTAACCAGCGCCGAAATTAAACCTAAAACTAAAAATAGACTTCCTTGATAGTCGGTTTCCGAAAATTTTTGAATATTACTTCGTGGCGCCGAAAACGATAAAACGAAAAAATAGATTATCCCGATCGGTAATTTTTTTATTAATAAAATTATTAATAATATTAAACTTCCTAATCCAGCCAAAACTCCTATTGGTAAATAAAGATCTAAATGTTTAATAAGAGTTAAAAGTACTATGTAGTTTTGCCAAAAATTATCAATTAAAGTCAGAGCAAGCTTGGCTGGATTAAAATGGGCGCTCTTAACATAGTTCGGAATAGAAATATAAAGTTTGGTATTGTAAACGAAGTTGGCAAAATAAAAATCAAAAAAACTCTTAGTTAAAAAAAGATAAAGCGCATATATAAAATATGGTAAAAAACTATAAAAAATGTAAGTAACTATTTTTTTTTGATTCAACCCAATAAGATAAAGTTGCCAAAGATATAAAAATAAAGCTAAATAAACAAAGGTGGCTGATGAAAAAACCAAACAAAAGTTTAAAAAAGAAACTAAAATAAAAAGATAATTATTCTCTTTTTGATCTTTATTGAAAAACGTTTGTAGCAATAACAGCCAAAAAGAAAGACTAAAAAATAAAACCGCTAAACTATCAGCCAAATATAAATGAAACCAAAAATACAAAGCGGTTAAAGGATAAAAAGCCAAAAAAATAAGATAAAAAGGATAAATTTTTTTATATCTTCTTTTTACATAAAAACCCAAAGAAGCCAATAAAAGAAAGTTAAACAAAGACCAAATAATCCGAAAAACCGTATAAGAACCAAAACCTAACTTTAAAAAAATCGCTGCCAAATACCAAGCTAAAGGCAGATGATGGTCGAAAAAGTCACGATAAACCAAATCTCCATTTAAAATTGACTTTGCCGCTAAAAGATTAACAAATTCATCCGGATAAGATACATAACTAGCATTAAACAAAAAAACAAAAAAAGAAAAAAGATATACCACAACTTCCAAAAAATTATTTTCTAAAAAGCTTTTTATTTTTTTTAACATAAAAAAATAATAAATAGATTAAATTTATCCCGAAAAATATTGATATTATTATATGTTTTTGACTAATTTTTTCAACTGTATCCCAACCTCCCAAAAAAATATAGGGATAATAAGAAAACAAAAGCCCAGCCAAAAAAAGATTAAGTTTCTCAATTAACTTTGAAAAAAAAGGATAAAAAACAAAAAAAATTAAAAAATACCAAGGTTGAATTTCATAAAAAAAAGTTAGATAAACGATAAAAAAAGAGGTTAAAATTAGCGACAATATTTTTCCTATCTTTTTATTTACTACCAAAAAAACCAATGGTAAAGAAAAATACTTTATCCCTCCACCAAGAACAAAAAAAATCGCGCTTAATAACTTATCTCTTTTTTTAATTAAAAAATATACTGCCAAAACCGAAAAACTTAAAGCAATTAAATCGTTGTGATTATTGATTAATCCTTCAACAATAATTAAGGGATGAAAAGCCAAAATAAAACTCCATTTTTTATCGACTTTATAAGAAAAATAAACCATCAAAAAATAAAACAAAAACCAGGTTAACTTAAATAAAACAAACGCCAAAAAAAATTTACCAAAGGAAAGAAATGAAGGAATAAGAGTAATCGGTAAAAACGTTGGGCCATAGGGATAAGTTCGATGAGTCCAGTGCATAAAGCGAGTCCAAGGATCGTTGGGAAAATCTAAAGCGCTGAACTGATAAGGATTTTTACCGTAAAAAGTTAGGATTTTGGCGTCAAATAAGTAATTAAAAAAGTCATGAGATAAAAAAGGATATGAAAACAAAGTGGTAAATCCAATAAGTAAAGCCGCTTTTAAAACATTTATTTCTTTTTTCTGCAAATAGAAATAAAAATAAAAAAGCGCTAAAATAAAAAAAACATAAATCAAAACCGAACAAAATCGCTGATAATAACCAAAATACACCATTAAATTTCTAAAATTAGTCCAAAAAGAATGATTAAATAAAGTAAAATTAGGATCAACTAAAGAATATGAATAAATAATGAATAAAAAGATAATGATCAAATAAACAATCATTCTTTTTTTAAGATACTATAACTATTATTTTTCTCTAAAAACCTATATTTAATTCCTTCTTTATCTAAATTAGCAACCGCCCAATTTCGAGTAACAATAATAAAATTTCTCTCTTCGGAAAGAAATAATTTAACCATTGTTCCCATTTCTATAGGTAGAGTGTATAAAGGAATTATTTCTTTTTCTGAATAAAAAACGGCAATTGGTAAAAAATCATCATCTAAAAAAATTTTTTCTTTATATTTAGTTAATCGTTTTGAAATTTCTACATCGTCAGGAATATATTTATTTTGAGGAATGATTTCTTTATAAAAATTTTTTATTTGAAAAATGCTCAAAATTAAAACACAAAAAAGATAAATAAAATCATACCAATTGGTTTTAAAAAAATATTTTTTAAATAAGTTAATTTTTATTAACCTTTTTTTAAACAAATCATAAATCAACTTTCCCAAATAATAAAAACCACTTGCAATAATTATACTCAAGGGTAAGTAAACTGGAATAAGATGCCAAATATGAGTTAGATTTGTAGTTAAAAATGGATATAAAATAACCAAATTCCAAAAGAGAATGAAAAAAATTTCTTTTTTTAAAAATTTTAAAGAAATAAAAAAATATATAAAACTTACACACCAAAGATAATACCATTTTCTCACCCCCATGTGTAAATAAAATAAAGGTAGTTGATAATTTAATTTCAAAAAATCTTGGAAAGTCTTTCTTCTTGTTCCAATATCAAGAAAATGATGATAAAAAAAATCAGGATATTTTTCTAAATGATATTTATACCACGGAAAAACTATTAAAAAAAATAAAACAAAACTAACTAAAATAATCAAAAAATTCTTTTTCGATGAAAACAAATTTAAAAAATTTTTAAAATCAATTAAAAGGATTAAAAAAACAGCCGAAACTCCAACCAATGTTTTTGACATAACTAAAAAACCAAAAGCTAAACCCACTAAAATAAACCAAAAGAAGTTTTCTCGTGTCTTTAGTGAAAGGTAAACAGTTAAAGCATAAAAAAATAACAAAATCGAATCTAGGTTGCCCGATCTTACTCGAAAAACATACCAAACTGATGTTCCCAAAATTAAACTTGAGACAAAAGCAATATAATCATTTTTAAATAATTTTTTGGAAATAAAAAAAACTAATACTATGGTCAATAATCCCAAAAAAGCTGAGGGAAAACGAACAGCAAACTCATTGATACCAAAAATTTTATAACTTAAAACCATAAGCCAAAAACCTAAAGGCGGATGATCATAAAAAGGTTTTCCATTAAAAGAAGTATCTAACCAATTATTGCTTTTTACAATATTTCTAGCAATTGAAGCGTACCAAGCCTCATCCCAACTAACTAACGTGGTATAATCTAATCTATAAAAAAACAAGAAAGAAAATAAAGCCGTAAGAAAAACAATAAAAACCAAGGTTAACTCGTTGTTGTTTTTTTTCATACCCAATTTTTTAAAAAATGTTTTTAAATTATTTTAACAAAAAAAATATCTTAATAATTATCATATTTTTTATTTTTTGTCTTCTTCGTTTTTATAACATCGAAAAACGCTTTGTTTTTGATTGGGATCAGGAAAATATTAGTTATTCGGTAAAAAACATTCTTAATGGAAAGCCTACCTTGATTGGCCCTCGAGTTGTTAGTGAAGCGGGATTTTTTTTAGGTCCTTATTTTTCTTATCTTCTTGTTCCTTTTTTTATCGCCACTAATCTTCACCCCAAAGCCTTAATCTTTTTTGTTATTTTTGTCAATATTTTATTTTTTTTAACTTCATTCTTAGTCTTGAAAAAAATCTTTAGTAAAACAACGGCGATTTTATTTCTGTCTTTTTGGACAATTAACTTTTCATTAATCCACTTTGACATAATCGGCTGGTGGCCAGTTGTTTTACCAATAGGAATTACCCTTACTTTTTATTTTTTAGAAAAAGTTTATAAAGAAAATAAACTTTTTGGCTGGATAATTTTAGCATTCATTTTAGAACTTTTTGCCAATATGCATTTTCAGTTTGTTTTCATTATTTTTTTCTCTTTTATATTTTTATTGATTACCCTAATGAAAAAGCAAATTAAATTTAATCCAAAAAATACAATTCTTTTTGCTGTCAGTTTTATCCTAATGTTTTTACCTCTTTTTCTTTTTGATCTTCGTCATCAGTTTTTAAACACTAAGACATTTTTTAATTTTTTCTTTGGTAGTGAAAAAGTTATTCATAAAGATTTTTCTATCTGGTGGTCGGTTTTTGGTAATTTATTAAAACCAATTATTTTATTTGGCGATCCATTTAAAAATCAATGGCCGATCAAAATTTTTTATTTTCTCAATTTTTTTATTCTTTTGTTTCTACAAAAAAAAGAAAAAGGTTTCAAAAAAAATTTTTTTCAGTCATCTTTGGTCCTATGGATCTTTTTTCCTTTAGCCTTTATGTTTTGGGGTAAAAGACCGGCGGAGTATTACTTTATTTATCTATATCCTTTTATTTATCTTGCTCTAATCAACTTTTTTTTAAGAATAAAAAAGTTATCGGTCTTAATCTTGCTTTTAATTTTTTTATTTTTTTCCACAAAAAATCATATTTTCTCTAACTTAGAAGATAATTATTTTAGTTTTTATTACAAAGAAAAAGTAGCTCAAATTATGAAAGAAAAAACTGATAAAAAGAAGTTTAATATCTCATTTGATGTCCCTTTGGGAATGAATCATGGCTTTCGATACTTTTTTGATTGGTACCAAATAAAACAAAGCGGTGATTTTTCTGATCCCTTAATTGAAATAAGAATTCCGCCAAAAAATAATGATATAATAATCAACAAAATAGGCATAAAAATTCCTAAAGAATTAAAATAATCATATGTTTAAACAGAGATTATTTCTGTTTTTTATTTTATTTTTTTACTTACTTATCCGTCTTACTCCTCTTTTATTTCATGATGTTGTTTATACCTACGATCAAGGAAGAGATTTTTTAAAAACAGCTGAGGTTTTCCTTTACAAAAATCCTACCTTTATCGGTCCAACAACCGGTATTATGGGTCTTTATCATGGCGCGTGGTGGTATTATCTGTTAGGAATTCCTTTTTTATTATCAAAAGGCAACCCAATCGCTTTTTATTATTTTGTTTTTTTAATAAATCTTTTTATTAATCTTTTGTTTTTCTATTTTCTAAAAAAAATCTTTAATGAAAAAATTGCTTTATTCTTATTCTTTCTTATTACCTTTTCTCCATATTTTATTGGGAAGAGTACTTTTGTTGGTAATACTACTTTTGTTTTTCCTTTTTTAATTTTGTTTATCTTACTTAATTTCTTTATTCTTGAAAAAAAACAAGAAAACAATAAATTACTTTTTCTTTTAGGTTTATCTTTGGGTTTTATTTTTGAATTTGAATTTGGGTTTGGTTTTCTTTTAATTCCACTTTATTTTTTATTAATTTTTTTATTTAAAGACTTAAGAAAAATTTTTTTAAAATTTAAAAATTTTATTATTTTAATTCTTGGTATTTTTATTCCAATAATTCCGAGATTCTTATTTGAATTAAAAAACGGTTTTATTCAAACTCAAACATTAATTAATTATTTAATTAAACCTCATTACTTTAATCCAAAACCATTTGATCAGATCTTTAATGATCGGCTTTTAACTTTTATTGACTATGTTAAAGGAATTTTTAATCATCCTTTAATTGCCTTTATTTTTTATTTTTTTGTTTTTAAAAACCTTTGTTCATCTTTTAAAAAAGAAAATGTGGTTTATAAAAAAGCTTATTCTTTTTTTATTCTTTTATTTTTTGGTCTTTTTGTTTTTGCTAATTTTTATGGTGATAATTTTTGGCGCTATTATTATGAAGGAATAGAATATTTAGTTATTTTTATTTTGGCTTTATTTTTTTACCAAAAAAAAGAAAGTCCTTTGATTAATAAACTAATTAACTTCATCGTTATTGTCAGTTTTTTTATTTTTATAGTTAACTTCTCGCTTAAACCAAATGTAGAAAAATCAACGGGTTTAATAACTCGTGAGAGAATTGTTAATTTTATCTTAGAACAAGAAAAGGATTTAAATAATTATTGCGTCATCGTTTATACGCCGCCGGCAATTCCATACACTTACGACTATCTTTTTTTATACCAAGAAATGAAAGGGAGAGCAAAAAAACCAATAAATAATTGGGTTAATAATCAATGTTGGTATATAATTGAAAAAGACGATATTAAAATCAGACGGGAAAACTGGATAAAAAATAATGTTCCTAAAAACTCTAAAACAATTATCCGCAAAAATTTCTTTGATGCTGAGATTGTAAAGTTAGAAATAGAAAAAATATGAGAATATTAAAAAAAATAGTAGAAAAAAAAGAGTTATTTTTAATTTTAATAATTATATCTTTTGGTTTATTGTTAAGAATATATAATTTAAAAGATCATTTCATTTTTGCATATGATCAAGCTAGAGATGCTCAAAGAATTTTTGAAATTATTTCAAATAAAGATTTAAAAATTGTTGGTCCAGAAACTGATATCCCTGGTGTTTTTAATGGACCTTTATTGTATTACTTAACTTTACCTTTATATTTTTTAAGTAATTTTAATCCAAACGTTGTAGTAATTCTTTTTATTTTAATTAATCTCTCAGCTGTTATTTTGTTTTATTTTTTTTGTATAAAAATATTAAATAATCTTTACATATTTTTAATATCAAGTATATTGTGGATATTTTCTTATGCGCAGTTAAATTTTGCGCGATTCATTTCAAATGCTTCTCCTATGTCAATTTGCACTTTAGGTTTCTTTGTTGGTTTAGCTTTTTATTTTTTAAAAAAAGAAAAATCAGGATTAATTTTAAGTTCGGTTTTTTTAGCTTTTGCTATCCATTTTAATTTTTATTTAATATATCTTCTTTTAGTGTATCCGATTTTCTATTTAATTTATAAGCCAAAATTATTAATTAAAGAATTATTAATGAGTGTTTTTATTTTCTTAATATTGATTTCAAATTTTTTAATGGCTGAAATAAAATGGAATTTTTTAGGAATAAAATCTCTTTTTAATTTTTTTAATCATCAGTCTGGAAATTTTTATCCTGTCATTGAAAGTTTATCAATTTATTTGCAAAGATTTGGAGAGGCTATTTATTATTCTATTTTTTCTTTCAATCTTTTTCTCGGATTAATTTTATTTTTGACCCTTACTTATCTTTCTTTAAAAGTAATAAAAAATTATAAAGAAAAAATTTTTATTTTTATTTGGCTTTTTTCTACGCTTCCATTATTTGGTTTTAGATCCGGCGTCATAAATGGAACGGTAATCAACTCATCTTTGTTTCCGATTTTAACTTTGATCGCTGCTTCTGGCTTATATTACTTTATCAAAAGAAAAGAAAATTACCTAACTTACTCTTTTATTACATTAATAATTTTTAGCAATATATTCTTGTTATTCAAAGATAAAATATCGTTAAAGTTATTCTCTCTTCAGCCATTAGTTTATAAATATGAAAAAGAACTTATTGATTATACTTACTCAGAATTAAATAGATCAAAAAACAAAAATTTTTCTATCTGTGTCGTTTCAAATCCTTTATTTATTAATACCCTATGGTCCTATTTATATTTTTTTTATGGAAAAAACAACTATAACTATTTACCTTATTATGCAGGTCCAAAACAGTATTTAAATAAAAATTTTCTCCCTTATGATAGAAATCATACTAAATTGCGTTTTTTAATAATTGAACCTTTAGGAGGAATTCCAGAGCACGCTAAAAAAGCAACTATTTATAAAGAAGATCAAGTCTCAAAATTAATTGAAGAAAAACGATTTGGAGATATTGTTGTTCAAAAAAGAATTTTAACCGAAAACAAGAGTGAATTAGTCGATACCCAAAAACTTTCTTCACAAGAAAAAAACGAATTAGAAAAAATAACAAAAAGCGATCCAAGATATTCATGTTATCATACTTATGATTAATAAAAAAATTGGAATTGCCACCGTTAACTATAATCAATACCAACAAACTCAAGAATTTTTAGAGTCTTTAACTTTTGTTAAAAAGACAAATGAGGCGTTGGTTTACATTGCTGATCTCTCTTCAAAAAAAGAATCAATTGATACGCAAAACTATCAATTTTCGGTAACAATCGAAAAAAAAGAAAATAAAGGTTATGCTTTTGGAGTAAATTGCGGAATAAGATTTTTTTTAGAAAAAAAAATTGAAAAATTTTGTGTTGTTAATAACGATATTGTTTTTGACCAAAATTTTTTAATCGAAGTCAAAAAAACTTTTGAAAAAGTTGATGTTTTTGGTGGGAAAATTTATTATGCTCAAGGTTTTGAGTATCATAAAAACCGCTATCAAAAAAAGGATTTGGGTAAAGTTTTGTGGTATGCCGGTGGTGGTTTTGATTGGAAAAATGCCTTAACTTTTCACCGAGGTGTTGATAAAGTTGATATTGGTCAGTACGATAAATTTAAAGAAACTGACTTTATCACCGGCTGTCTTTTTTGTTTTAATAAAAAAGTACTTAAAAAAGTTGGTTTTTGGGATGAAAAATATTTTTTATACTTTGAAGATGCCGATTATTCAATTAGAATCAAAAAAAAAGGGTTTAAACTTTATTACAATCCAAAAATTATTATCTGGCATAAAAACGCCCAATCAACTGGTGGATCAGGATCAGAAATCCATCAAAAACACCAAAGAAAAAATCGGTTAGTTTTTGGACTAAAGTACGCCCCTTTTAAAACAAAAATTCATCTATTAATAAATTATTTATTCGGCAAATAAATGGAAGAAAAAATAACTGTTTTAATCTTTACTCACAACGAGGAAAAAAATATTAAAGACTGTATTGCTTCAGCAAAAGTTTTAACTAAAAATATCATTGTTATCGACAGTGAAAGTAGAGACAAAACAACCAATATTTTAAAAGAAGAAAAAATAAAGTTTTATTCTTTTCCTTATCAATTATATGTAGAACCGGCAAGGAAATTTGGAATTGAGAAAGTAAAAACCGAATGGTTTTTAATTTTAGACGCCGACGAAAGGATAACTTATGAATTAATAAAAGAAATAAAAGATAAATTAGAAGAAAAATCGAACTATACTCATTATCAAATTCCAAGAAAAAATGTTTTTATTAATCGCTGGTTAAAACATGGCGGCTGGTGGCCTGACTATCAAATACGACTGATTAATAAAAAATATTTTATTGATTGGCCAAAGGAAATTCACTCAACTCCTAAAATTAACGGAGCAAACGGTATATTAAAAACTCCTCTGATTCATCTTTTCCATGGAGATTTAGAAACAATGGTTAAAAAAACAACTATCTTTGAAGAAATCGAGTCACAAATGCTTCATCAAGCAAAAAAAACAGTTACCACTTCTACCTTTTTTCGAAAATTTTTAGGTGAAATCTGGCGAAGATTAATTATTAAAAAAGGTTTTCTTGATGGAAAAATTGGTATAATTGAAGGTGTGTATCAGGCTTTTTCTAAAACAATCACCTATCTTTTCTTATATGAAAAATATTTATCAGACAAAAAAAGATCATATCAAAAGAGTTGGTCTTTATGATCCTTATCTTGATATTTTGGGTGGTGGAGAAAAACATATTCTTTCTATCATTAAAGTCTTTGAAGATTATGGATTTACCCCTTATATCTTTTGGGATAAAAACTTAAAAAAAGAAATAAAAAATCGCTTAGGCTTAACCTTTAAAAATTTATTTTTTTTACCCAATATTTTTAAGAAAAAAACCAAACTCTCTTTATTTAAAAATTTATTTATTCTAAAAAAATTTGATTACTTTTTTTATGTCACCGATGGTAGCTATTTTTTTTCTCCTGCTAAAAAAAATTTTGTTTTTGCCATGGTGCCTGATAAAAATCTTTATCAATTAAACTTTATCAATCGATTAAAACTTTTAAATTGGCAGTTTGTTAACAACTCGTCTTTTACTCATCGGTGGCTTAAGAAATGGGGAATTAATTCTGTTATTATTCCACCATATATTGATGATAAACTCTTTAAAAAAAGCAGTCAACCAAAAGAAAAAATTATTCTCTCGGTGGGTAGATTTTTTAGTCACTTACACTCAAAAAAACAAGATTTTATTATAAAAACGTTTAAAAAACTTAAACAAAAAAATTTTCTGTTTAAAAATTTTAAACTAATTTTGGCTGGTGGCTTAAAAGAAAAAGATAAAGGCTATTTTAATTATCTTCAAAAAATTGCCGCTGATAATCAATCAATTATTTTTAAATCAAATATTTCTCAAAACGAACTTTATAATCTTTATAAAAAGGCCGCTTTTTTTTGGCATTTTGCTGGATATGGGATTGATGAGAAACAAAACCCAGAGAAGGTTGAACATCTGGGGATTACTCCTTTGGAGGCGATGGCTTCTGGTTGTTTAACTTTTTGCTATAATGCTGGCGGACCAAAAGAATTAATTAATAATGGTGTTAATGGATTCTTATTTAATGATGAAAACGATTTAATAAAAAAAATGAACTTTGTTATCGAAGATATAAATAAACAGGAAAAGATTAAAAAAGATGCTTATAACTTTGTTCTTAACAAATTTTCATATAATATCTTTAAAAAAAGGGTTAAACAGTTAATCATCAAAAGTTAAAGATTAAGGATTAATATGATTACCGTTATTATTCCGGTTTATAAAAATATCGATCTTTTCTTGAATAACTTAAAGCATAACTTAAAATTTTTGCGTTCTTGCCAAATAATTATTGTTAATGACGATCCTTCAAAAAGTATTAAAAAAGAGGTTAAACAACTAAAAAATAAAAATATAATCTTAATCGAAAACAAAAAAAACTTAGGCTTTGGAATGTCTATCGATGTTGGCTCTAATTACGCTTGTAATGATTACCTTTTTCTTTTAAATAGTGATGTCGTTTTAAACGACAACCAATATCTTTTCGCCCTAGATCATTTCAAAAAAAATCCCAATCTTTTTGCTGTTTCTTTTGCTCAAAAAGAAAAAAACAATCAAATTATGGGTAAAAACATTATTTATTGGAAAAACGGTCTGTTTCATCATCAAAAGGCAACTAATTTAAAATTTGGCAGAACCGCTTGGGCTGAAGGAGGATCGTGTTTAATCGATAAAAAAAAATTTAATTTTCTGGGAGGATTTGATGAAATTTATTCTCCTTTTTATTGGGAAGATGTTGATCTATCATATCGCGCCTGGAAAAGTGGTTTTGAAATTATCTTTGAACCAAAAATATTAGTTGAACATCATCATCAATCAACTATTAATAAATACTTTAATAAAGAGATAATTAAAAAAATCGCCTTTAGAAATCAGGTAATCTTTTGTTGGAAAAATATTGCCGATAAAAATTTATTTATTAATCATCTAACGAACTTACCGAAGATTATCTTTGAAAAAGGATTTTTTGATGCCTTAATTAAATTACCAGAAATCATTAAAAAAAGAAGTTTGTTTATAAAAAAAGATGAAGAAATTTTAGCTATATTTAAATCTTTAAATTAAGTTATATGAAAAAAATTTATCTCTTTTTAGTTATCCTTGCTATTTTTTTTTCCTTAACTCTCTTTTTTTTTAAACTTAATTCGTCTCCGCCTTGTTTAAATGCGGACGAAGCGGCTTTTTCTTATAATAGTTATTCTATCCTTAAGACCGGCAAGGATGAGTTTGGTCGTTTTTTACCTATTAGACTAATCTCTTTTGGTGATTATAAACTACCATTATTGACTTATTTAAATATTCCCTTTATCTTTTTTTTTGGTCTTGATCCGATAAAAATAAAGTACATCAATGGCTTACTGTTAACTTTCTTAATTATCGTCACCTATCTTTTAACAAAAAATCTTTTTTTAAACGAAAACGTTGCCATTACCGCCGCTTTTTTAATCGGATTAAACTGGGGAATTGTCTCTCTTGCCCGCCAACTTCATGAAGCGTTACTTTCGGTCCTTTTGGTTAATCTCATTTGGCTTCTTTTTTTAAAGTTAATAAAAAATAAAGGGTCTAACTGCTTTTTATTTATTTATCTCTTTGTTTTTTTTATCTCTTTATTTGCTTATCATACTAATCGTCTTTTTGCTCTATTTTTTATTTTTATTAGTTTTATTTTTTTTATAAAGAAAAATCTTTCTGTTAAAGTTTTTATTTTATCAATGTTTATTTTTTGTCTTTTTTTAATCTCTGATTTTATTTACAAACCCCAAAGAGTAAGCAATCTATTTTTTGTTAAAAATATTGGTTTTAGTTTAAAAATTAATGAATTAAGAAATGAGGGCGGTTTAAGAATTTTTTATAATAAATTAACCGTTGGTCTTAAAGAATTTATTTTTAATTATCTCAATTACTTTTCTCCACAATTTTTAGTCACCGAAGGAGACACTAATAAAAGATTTGGAACCGTTGGTCTTTCACCAATAACAGTAACCGAATATTGTTTGTTTCTTTTCGGACTTTATTATCTGTTTAAAAATAAAGAACGCTGGCGTTTCTTAATTATCGGTCTCTTGTTAATTTCACCTATACCGGCGGCTTTATCTTGGGCTGGAAATTCACTAACCAGATCTTTTTTTATCCTCATTCCTATCATAATTATTTCATCGTATGGATGGGTTAATTTTTTAAAAAATTTTAAAAAAGTATTATTAAAAAGAGTTTTTTTTCTTTTGGTTTTTTTTAGCTATCTTTATTTTTCTTTTTATACGTGGGACTTTTATCTCAATCATTACCCTAACCGACTTGAGTTCAAAGAAGTCTGGCAGTGTGGATATCAAGAAATAACTTCTTATATTAAAAAAAACTACCAAAGTTTTGATAAATTTTTTATTACCAAAAGCAGTGGTCCGCCTTATATTTTTCTTTTGTTCTTTTTAAAATATCCACCGAAAAAATTCCAACCGCAGGCTAAATTAGGAACTGTTGATATATATGGTTTTCAGCAAGTGGAAAAATTTGATAAATTTTATTTTAACTTAAATTTTAAAAATGAAAAAAAAGTTACTGTTATCGCTCGCCCTTATGAAATCAGCGAAGAAAATACAAAAAAAATCAAAATTAATAATGTCGATGTTTTTTGGATAAAGGAAATCAGATAAAAATCAAGATAAAAAAGTTATAAAACGCATGAATTAAAATTGGAATCACCAAACTTTGTCGAGTTAAAAAAATAAAGGAAATCGCTAAACTCAACCCTAAATCAGTAAACATAATTAATAAAAGCAATCTACCAATAATTTTGGCATTAGTAAAAAGAATCGGCACATGAAGAAAGAAAAAAAGAAGACTGGCAAAAAAAGAAATAGAAATTATATTTTTTGATTCATCGTAAAGTTTTTTTAAAACAAAACCCCGAGACAAAACTTCTTCAGTAATTCCTGTGGCTAACGAAATAAAAAACAAAAAAAGAATATTTTCCCAACTTCTATTGGTAGATAAAAAATTAAAACGTTGATATTTAAAATAACTACCAAGGCTGGCACTAACTAAAAATAAAATCCCGATTCCAAACCCAAGCAAAATTTCTTTAAATAGATTTTTTCTTGTTAACCATATCTCTTTAAAAAAATTTTTTTTCTCAACCTTAGTAATATAAAAAAAAATTGGTAAAACAAAAACAATTGGTTTAGCAATAAACTCATCAAACCACTCCGGCAATCGAAAATTATAACGATAAACACTCCAGATAATTAAAATAACCGCCCAGAGATTAAGCGCTTTTTGCGTTGGAGAAACTGTTTTTTTCATTTTGCGCAATAAATAATAATTTTTTTACGAAAATTAGTCAAGAAAATCTTTTAACTTTCTTGCCCGAGTTGGATGTTTTAACTTTCTTATTGCTTTTGCTTCAATCTGTCTAATTCTTTCCCGCGTCACCCTAAACTCACGACCAACTTCTTCTAAAGTTTTTGGTTTACCATCATCTAATCCAAATCTCATTAGTAAAACCTTTCTTTCTCTTGGTGATAAAGTCTCTAAAACTTTATTTAAAGCATCTTTTAACAATTCACGTGAAACCTTATCATAAAGCGATGGTTGAGTGGTATCGTAAATAAATTGCTCAAGAGTTGTCTCTTTATCATCACCAATTGGTGTTGAAAGAGACTTTGGTTGTTGAGAGATTCTCATTAAATTTTCCACCTCATCAACCGAAAGATGCATCTCTTTGGCTATTTCTTTAATGTTGGGTTCTCTTCCTAATTTTTGACTTAATCGCCGATTTGCCTTATAAAAACGATTAATCTGGTCAACCATATGAACAGGAATTCTAATTGTTCTCGATTGATCAGCAATAGCCCGAGTAATCGCCTGTCTTATCCACCAAGTAGCATAAGTAGAGAATTTAAATCCACGACGCCAGTCATATTTTTCCACTCCTCGAATCAAACCGCGATTTCCTTCTTGGATTAAATCTAAGAAAGAAAGGCGGCGGCCTAAATACTTTTTAGCAATAGAAACAACTAATCTAAGATTGGATTTAATTAATTTGTCTTTGGCTTTGTTATCTCCTTTTTCATAGCGCTTGGCTAAATCAATTTCTTCCTCAAAGGTTAAAAGCGGCGTTTTTCCAATCTCTTTTAAATACATTTTTATCGGATCCAATGACTCACCATGTCTTAATACCACTAGTTGTTCTAATTCTTTTTCAATTTCTTCGACTGATTTTTTTGCTTCATTCTCTTCCCGAGTTGAAAGCGTCTCAAAAATATCAATATTTTTTTTCAGCGCCTCATCAAAAAAATTATCAATTTCTTCAATATGATTTTCTGGTTTTGGATAAATTAGCAAAATATCATCCTGGGCCAAAAAACCATCCTCTTCTCCTTGTTTAATTAACTCTTTAAGATTTTTCGGTAATCGGTGTTTAACCATATGCTTATTTTATAACAAATTAATTGTTTTCTCTACCTCAGTTAACTCCTTATTTAGTTGACGAATAGTTTCATCATCTATTTCATTTTTTAATCTTTGACTAATTTCGTTTTTTAAATAATCTTTTTTTATTTCATAAGCGACCTTTTCTATTTTTTCTTTTTCTTCAACTAAATAGTGACTAGAGAAAAGATAAAGTTCGTCAAAAACCGGTTTAATTTCTGATGGTAAAATCTTAACAAAATCATCTAAAATAAAATCTTCCTTTAGTTGACGAAAGTCAAAAAAAATCTGCCAAATCTTTTGAAATGCAGGTACGGAAAAATATTTTTTCTCAATAATTTTTTTTAAACGATCAAAAATTTTAAAAGAAATTTTGCTTTGAAATAGATAACTAAGAAGATATTTTTCTAAAATTACTCTTCGTTCTTCTTTTTTTTTCTTTGAAACTATTGGTGTTAATATTCTTTTTTGATTTAAAAAACGCATCTTTCTTTTTAAACTTTCTATTGTTTTTATTTCTAAATCAAGAACTTCGGCTAATTTCTTTGAATAATAAGACTCAATTACGGGATTTTTCATCTCAATTAGATAATTAACCATTTCTTCGGCAATTCTTTTTTTACCAAATGGATCCTTAATGGAATATTTTTTTAGCAAACCGTTAAGAATAAAATCATAAATTGGTATTGGTTTTTTAACTATTTGTTTAAATCTATTAATATCTTTCTTAATCGCTTCATCAGGATCTTTAGCAAAATCAATGGTAATAACCTTAGTTTCAAAATCAAACATTTCAATCTCTGACGCCACTTTTTTTATTGCCTCTTCTCCTGCTTGATCAGCATCAAGGAAAAGATTTATTCGTTCCGCCATTCTCTTAATTAAAAAAAGTTGCTCTTTAGTAACCGCCGTTCCTTTTACCGCAACAACGTTTTTTAATCCAATCTGATAACAGGAAATCATATCGAATTCACCCTCAACTAAAAAAACTTTGTTTGTTTTTCTAATTGTTTCTTTCGCTTTATCTATGCCAAATAAACTTTCTCTTTTGTGATAAATAAAGGTTTCAGGTGAGTTAATATATTTTGCTTCTTTTATATTTTCATCAAGAAGCCGACCTGAAAAACCGATTACTTGATCGCGTATATTCTTAATAGGAAAAATTAATCGTCCGCGAAAACGATCATATAATCCATGAACTCCTTTAATCGCTAAACCTGATTCTAAAATTAGGTCGGAAGAAAAACCTCTTTTTTTTAAAAATGAAGTTAAAGTCCTCCATGAGTTTGGCGCATAACCTAATTGAAACTCATCAATAATGTTTGATTTTACTCCTCGTTTTTTTAAATATTCTAAGGCATTAATCCCGCAACGATTTCTTCTCAAAAGATAATGAAAAAACTGAGTGGCGAAGTGATTTATTTCGATTATTTTCTGTTTTTTATCCCACTCTTTATCTTCAAACCCTATTTTTTCTAATTTTATCCCGGCTTTTTTAGCTAAAGAAGTTAGCGCTTCAAAAAAAGTAACATTCTCCCATTTCATTAAAAACTTAAAAATATCACCGCCTTCAGAACAAGCACCAAAACAATGCCAAATTTGTCTATCAGGAGAAACGATAAATGACGGAGTTTTTTCTTGATGGAAAGGACAAAGAGCTTTAAAATTTCTGCCAGTCTTTTTTAAGTTAATATAACTACCAATAAATTCAACAATATCAATCTTTCTTTTTATTTCTTCAATTTGAGTATTCATTGTGAAGTTATTTTATATCATTAAACTAATTTTTTAAATGGTTTTTTAAAAAAAATAAATTCTGCTTGAAAATAATAAAAAAAACAATATAAAATAAGATTATGATCTATTTATTTTTAGAAAAAAATCAACTTCACCTATTAGGTTTAAAAAAAACAATAATGGGCCAGTTAGAAACCTGTTCTTTTAAAAAGAATTATCAAATTGAAATTATCAATGATAAAAAAATAAATACTGATATTACCGCCTCTGCTATCAAAGAAGGATTAACTGAAATTAATATAAAAGAAAAAGATATCTATCTTATCTTGCCCCAAGAGTTCTTCCTTTTTTTAAAAATTAATGTTCCTGTTGATATTGCTTCTTCGGCTTTAAAGTCCTTTATTATTGATAAAGCAACCGCTCAATGGCAGATAAATTTAGAAGACTTTTTTTTCGATTACGTTCTCTTCTCAAATGAACAAAGTTTCTATGTTAATCTTTATGCTATTAATCAAGAATCGGTTAAACAGCTTCAGGAAGTATTTAAGCTTATTGATTACCACTTAGTTAATATTATTCCAGAAACAATTTGTTATTTTAACCTTTTTGATAAAACACTAAGAAAAGAAAAAAAAGAAGTTATCTTCTATTCAGTTTTAGATGAAATTAAAATCTATGGTTTTCTTTATGACAATACTGGTTTAATTAACCAAAAAAGATATCTTATGAATTTTAAAACGACTAAAGAATCTTCATTAGAAGAAATCGTAAAGAAATGGTTAGAAAAAGAGATTAATCAAGAAAAAAAATTAAATCGTTTAATAATCGCCGGTCAACAATCAGAAAAAATTCGCCAAGATACTTTTACTAAAGCAGTTGGAGTTTGGACCAATCCTTTAAAAAGAATTATTAATGGCTTTTATCAAGAACAGATTAGGCTTTTTATAAAAAATGAACAAACATCAATTTTAGATTATGATGTTTGTTTTGGTGCTTTTTTATTTAATCAAACTAACAAAAATTTTTCTCTTTTAAAAAATGAAAAAATTACGGAAAAAAAAGAGATGATATCTAAAATCGGTCCTTCAAAAATAATAAACAAAAAAGATGTTTTACTCTTTCTTTTTTCGTTCATTTTATCCTTTATTCTTTTTAGTTTTTTTTCAAATTTAAAACTAACGCTACCAAAGATATCAAAAACATCCTTAGTTAAACCAACTAATACTCCAACACCTCAACCTAAACCAACTCTCACTCCCACACCTTCATTTACAAAATCTGATCTTAAAATTAAGATTCTTAATGGTTCGGGAATAAAAGGAATGGCCGCCGACTTAAAGAACTTCTTGAAAGAAAAAGATTATGGTGAAATTTTAACCGGTAATGCTGAAAGTTTTGATTATAAAAAAACAGTAATTAAAATTAAAAAAAATTACTCTTCGATAAAAAATCTACTTATCGATGATTTAAAAGAAAAAGTAACTAACCCTTCTTTTAAAATTTTAGAAGCCACCGCAGCGGCCGATATTGAAATTATTATCGGCCAGGATATTGAATAAAGGCTTTAATTAAAACCTTTTCTTAAATAAGCTTCGATAAATCCCTCTATTTCACCGTTTAAAACTTTATCAGGATCGGTTTCTTCATAATCAGTTCTTAGATCTTTAATTAGTTTATAAGGATGAAGAACATAGGAACGAATCTGTCTTCCCCACGAAGCAATGACTTCCTTTTTAAAACCAGCCATTGTTTTTTGCTTTTTTTCTTCCTCTATCTGCCATAGTTTGGCTCTAAGAATTTTTAATGCTGTTTCACGGTTAGCGCCCTGATATCTTTCGCTTTGGGAAACAACCACTATTCCTGTTGGTTTATGAATTAATCTTACCGCGGTTGCCACTTTATTAACATTCTGACCACCATGACCACCGGAACGAAAAAACTGCCATTCTAAATCATCGTTGTTAATTTTTATCTCTTTATCCTCAATTATTGGTAAAACCTCAACTAAGGCAAACGATGTCTGTCTTAATTTATCAGCATTAAAAGGTGACTGTCTTACTAAACGATGAACGCCAGCCTCTCCTTTTAAATAACCGTAAGCATAATCACCAAAAACATTAATCGTTGAACTTTTAATACCGGCTTCTTCTCCTGGAACTCGATCGACTTCATCAAATCGCCAACCTTTTTTTTCAAAGTATCGGGTATACATTCTAAAAAGCATTAATGACCAATCCATTGCCTCAGTTCCACCTTGTCCGGCATGAATGGCGACAATTGCTCCACCTTGATCGTATCGATTTAAAAAAATAAGACAGTTTTGATATTGATCGATTATCTTTTTTGCTTCCTCAAGTTGATTTTCTTCAAGCAGTAATTGGGCTAACTCAATATCTTCAACTTCTTTTTTAATCTCGCTTATCTTTTTCATTATTTCGACTGCTTTTTTATAATCGCTCCAAAAACTATTATCCAAAGACTGTTTTTCCAGTTCTTTTAATTCTTTTTTTTTCTTTTCTAAATTAACCCTTTCCAAAATTAAAGATAGCTTTTTTTCCAATTCGGATTTTGCCAACATATTAATCTATATTATATATCCATCTTGCTCTGATTTGCAAAAGCAAAGCAGATTAGATGAGTATATCCCGACTCCGACATTATATGTTGGGAAGTCGGGTATACTAAATCTTGAAACCGATAAAAAGTATTAAAAAAAAATAGGTTGATTTTTATCTTTTTAATTGTTATCTTTTAAATATATGGAAAAAGGTAGTTCGTTGATAAAAAATATTGATAGCGAAAAAACAAATAACTATTTTTCCACCTCTCAATTTTTAATTCTTTTTATTTTAGTAATTATTGCCGGTGGGATAATAGGATTTGTATCATCTAAAATAATAAAAAAACAGGTATTAAATCAAAGTCAAACCATTAACGTTAAAAAAACCGGTATTGTCGATAAAAAAACCTTTAAAGATAAAGCTGAAGGGGTTTTAAAAGAAGGCGGAATCGATGGTGAGGGTAACTTTCATTTAGAGCGGCCTGGCGGTGTGTCACAAAATGTATATCTTACTTCATCAACAGTCGATCTGTCTCAATTTATAGGAAAAAAAGTTCGTGTTTGGGGTGAAACCTTTGCCGCTGAAAAAGCCGGTTGGTTAATGGACGTTGGTTTTGTTGAAATAATAAAGGAATAATAAAATAAAATTTCGTTAAATAATTCTTTAATCTATCAATGATTTCTTTTGATCAGGTGACAAAAAAATTTCCTTTAGGTAACGTTGCTTTAGAAAAGATATCTTTCGATATTGAAGAAAATGAGTTTGTTTTTTTAGTTGGTCCTTCCGGCGCCGGTAAAACTACAATTATAAAATTAATTACCAAAGAAATTAATCCAACCTCAGGAACAATTATTGTTGATAACTTCGATATTAGTGATAAAAAATTTAATCAACAAATTCAACTAAGAAGAAAGATTGGTATTGTTTTCCAAGACTTTAAAATTATTCAGGATAAAAATGTCTTTGAAAATATTGCTATTAGTCTAAAAGTTATTAATAGTTCGGTCAAAAAAATAAAAGAAGAAGTGCGAATGATGTTAAAGTTTGTTAATCTTACCGAAAAAGAAAAGGTTTTTCCGGTACAGCTATCCGCTGGCGAATTACAACGAGTGGCCATCGCCCGAGCATTAATTGGCGATCGAAAAATTATTTTAGCCGATGAGCCTACCGGCAATCTTGATCCAAAAACCGCTTGGGAAATTATGAAGATCTTCAAAAAAATAGAAGGAAAAAAAACAATTATCTTTGCCACTCATAATACTGATATTGTTAACAGTCTAAAAAAAAGAGTAATTGTTTTAAAAAACGGAAAGATATTTAAAGATTTAAGAAAGGGGGGTTATGAACTATGAAAGAAACTTGGATGTCAATTAAAAGAGCCCCGTTTCAGTCATTAGCGATATTTTTAATTCTTTTTTTTACTGTTTTTTTATCAACGCTTATCTTTATCGGATTAACTTTTTTGTATAGTTTTCTTAACTATATAGAAACTAGACCACAGGTCACGGTCTATTTTCAAAATACTGCTTCAACTGAACAAATTTTTCGATTGCGAGATGAACTAACTCAATCAGGAAAGATCCTATCAATAAAATACATTTCCAAAGAAGAGGCTTTTAATATTTATAAAAATATGAATAAGGACAATCCTCTTCTTTTAGAAATGGTTAGTTCTGATATTTTGCCCGCTTCCTTAGAAATTTATGCCAAAAAACCAATCTTTTTACCGCAAATTGCCGAATATCTAAAAAAACAGCCAGGTGTTGATGAGGTAATTTTTCAAAAAGATATTATTAGTAAATTGGTTACGGCTACTAACACAATAAGAATGATTACCATTTTTTTCTTTAGCTTCTTAATAATAATGACAACCATTATTCTTTTTGTAATCTTTTCCTTCAAAATTGCTCTAAAAAAAGAGGAAATCCATCTTCTTCAGTTAATTGGGGCGACTAAAAACTATGTTCGCTCTCCTTTTTTGAAAGAAGCATCTTTCTTTGGTTTTTTTTCTTCCTTAATCTCGTTTTTTATAATTATAATCGCGGTATTATATTTTGAACCCTTCCTTCAATCATATCTTCGGGGAATTGATTCTCTTTCTTTAAATCTTGTTTTTTATAATCTTAACATTTGGCCGATGAACTATTACTTTTTAATCGTTACCTTTATTATTTCTTCTCTATTCTCAATTCTAATCGCTACCATCGCCAGTTATCTTGCCATCAATAAGTATCTTGATTAGTATGAAAAAAAAATTAGTTGTCTTTTTTTTAATCTTTTCTTTATTTATTTTTCAAAAAAACATCTTTTTTGCTCAAGAAACCGAATCCGATCTTCAAAAAAAAATTGAAGAATACCAGAATAAACTTAATGAAATCCGTCAGCAAAAAAATACTTTAGCCTCACAAATTCAATATATGGACACCCAAATCTATCTGACTCAACTTAAGATGACCGAAACTGAAGAAAAAATAGAAAAAACCCAAAAAGAAATTGAGACATTGGGAGAAAGAATTGGTAATCTTGATCAGTCCTTAACTCATTTAACCAAAACAATGCTGGAAAAAGTAGTCCAAAGTTATAAAAACAAGTCACTATCAATCTTTGACTATCTTTTTAATGAAAAAAGCGCTAATCTTTTTTTAGCCCGAATCAAGTACTTAAAAACTTCACGGGATAACAACCAAAAATTAATTATCCAAGTACAAAAAGCCAAACTTAACTTCGAGGAACAAAAAAAACTAAGAGAGGAAAAAATTGTTGAACTTGACAATTTGAAAACTATTTTAACCCAACAAAGAACAGATCTTTTAAATCAACAAAATGCGAAAAAAAACCTTTTAGAATTAACTAAAAAAGATGAGGTGAACTATCAAAAACTTTTAGCTGACGCTCAAAGAGAGCTTTCACAGATTATTGGCGCTGCTAGAACTTTACAGCGAATTGGTCAATCTATTTCCATTAAACGAGGTGAAATAATTGGCACACAAGGAAACACCGGTTATTCCTTTGGTGATCATTTACATTTTGGTGTTTATCGTTATTCATCAATTAATCAATTAATTAATAGTAATTGGTATTATAATAATTGGCTTGATCCCGCTCAAGTTTTATCGTCAAAAACCGTTCTTTGGGATACTGGCTGCGAGCCTAAAGAGACAAAAACTATCGGTTCAGGAAATTTTAATTGGCCAATGGAACCTATGGCAATTTCTCAAGGTTCAGGTTATACATGTTATTCTAATTCATTTTATCGAGGAAATCCTCATCCTGCTTGGGATATGTGGGGATCAATTAATACACCCATTTATGCTGTTGATGATGGGCTTGCATATTTCTGTCGTAATTGCTTAGGTGATGGGGGTAACGGAGTTTTTATCTTCCATTCTAATGGTTTAATGACGCTTTACTGGCATCTTCAATGATTTTTTTATCTATGATTCGTTATCTATCATATTTATTATTTATTAGATAATCTTAATCATCTAAAATACATCTTTTGTAGCGTATAGGCTATAGACAAATTAATTTATAGTATCTATACTAAAACTCATTTAAATTTTTAATTTCTGTCATCTTGATTCGTTTCATGATTTCTTTGACATGTTATTTTTAAAATCGAAAGATGGCATAATAAAAAATCGTTATAAAATCAAATAAATTAATATAAAAATATCGATCATGAAAAAAACATCAGTAATCATAACTATATTTTTTATCTTTTTTAATATTCTTATTCCTAAAATAATCTTTGCCCAATCGAAAATTTTGATTAATGAGTTTCTTATTGAACCACAACCTCAGCAAGTAGAAATAATAAATATTGGATCAGAAAGCGCTGATATTTCCGGCTGGATTATTGATGACGACGGTGGTTCCTCTTCTGTTTTTATTATTCCTCCTATGTCTATTATTTATCCAAATAGCTGTCTCATTTTTTCTGATAATTTTTATTTCAATGTTAAGTCCTCCGATAAAATCCGTTTATTTGATAATCAAAATAATCTAATTGATTCATTTTCATATAAATCAAGTCCCGGATCAGGTATTTCTTATCAGAAAATTCCGGATGGAGAAAATAATTGGAGTACTCGATCTGCTACTTTAGGATTATTTAATTATTCTTTACTGTCTTGTTTAACTAATTTTTCTCCCATCCCATTCCAATCCCCAACACCAACTCCCCTAACCACTCCCTCTAATACACCTATCCCATCACCAACTGGAAATGAAGTTTTAATTAGCCCAACCGTAAATCAGATATCAATAACATATGACAATATTTTTCTTTCGGAAGCAATGGTTAACCCCCAAACTGGTGAAAAAGAATGGGTTGAGATATATAATAATAACGACTTTGATGTTTTTCTTAATCAATGGTATCTCGATGATGTAGAAAACGCCGGCTCATCATTAAGAAGCTTTAATCTCAATATAAAAGCAAAAAGTTTTGCCATTATCGAACTTTCTTCGGCAATCTTCAATAATGATGGTGATAGTGTTCGTCTTTTAGATCTTAATAAACAGTTAAAAGACAGTTTTGAGTATCAATACTCGGAAAAAGGAAAAAGTTGGGCAAGAAATAGTTTTGATGATGGTCTTTGGTGCTTACAGGAGCCAACAAAAGAAGAAAACAACAAACCTTGTCAAAATCAGGAAGATTCATTAACAACAACCATCACCAATCCAATCTTAACCATAACCACTGAACCCAAACCATCATTATCAAAACAACCATTTATAACAAAAAAAATCTTCTTGCCGGCTAAAAATTTGATCAAGATAAAAACAAATTATCATCTTTTAAACAACGATGCCGGTGAAATTTTAGGAATTACTACCCAAAAAGACCAAGAAAATGAACTTTTAACAATAAAAACCTTATCTCATATTAGTTTAAATTATTTATTTTTTTCATTAACAACCTTAACCTACAGACTAAAAAAAAGATTAATAAAAAAATAGAATTGGTATACCCATCTTACTCTGATTTGCAAAAGCAAAGTGGATTAGATGGGTATATCCAGACTCCGACCGCCGAGATTTTATCGGCGCGTCGGGATCCGTTCCTCCGACGATTCTGTCGGATCGTCGAACTCATTTTTTTACATTTTAAATGACGTCGGGTATAAAATAGATTCTTTCATCATAAATCTTGCATATTAATTATCTATTAGTGTATACTTTTTATATTAATTATGAAATCGGTAATTGGTTTTTTTCACCATCTTTTTATTCCGCATGAAAAAAACAACTATAAAAGCGGTGTGCTTCAAACAGACTTTCTTACTTATTATCTTATTTTGGCTCTTTTTTTCACCTTCTTTATTAAAAAAACCAATCTAACCAACGTTCTTGGTTTTGCTACTGACATCACCGTTGAAAAATTATATCAGCTTACCAATCAACAAAGACAAAATAATAATCTTCCCCAACTTAACTATAATCAAACCCTTTCAGAAGCGGCTCGTCTTAAAGCTGAAGATATGTTTAAAAAAAATTATTGGGCTCATTATGGGCCTGACGGCTCCTCACCTTGGAACTTTATTCTTCAATCTGGGTATCGTTATGAGTACGCCGGTGAAAATTTAGCCAAAAATTTTATGTTTAGCGATGGTGTCGTTAGCGCCTGGATGAACTCACCAACCCATCGAGAAAATATCTTAAAAAATGAGTATACCGATGTTGGTTTTGCGGTTGTTAATGGTATTTTAAATGGAGAAGAAACCACCCTGGTAGTACAAATGTTTGGTAAACCACTATTAGCACAAAAACCCTCGGAAACGAAGGAGGCAAATCAATCTCAATCTCCGTTGGAAGATAAAAAAATAGCGGTAAAAAAAAGTTTACCAATAACTAATAAACAACAATTAAATCAACAGTTTATGACTAAAACAGTTAACTCTCAACCGCAGGTTTTATCTAACAATCAATATTTTTTTGTTAATCTAAACTATGTCTTTCTTATTTTTTTATTAACCGCTTTAATTCTTGATCTTTATTTTTCTGTTAAATTAAAGATCATCCGAATTAGTGGAAAAAACTTAGCCCATTTAATCTTTGTCGGTTTTTTAATTATCAGTTTAACCATTATTGTTCGCGGTTCAATTCTTTAAACTTATGAAGCACTTTTTTACTTACATCAAGAAAGAAATAAAAAAACATTTTTTTGACTATTTGATATTAATTACTGGCGGCGTCTTCTTCCTCATTGCTTTAAATCTTTTTAAGGGCGAAAGATTAATGGAGTTTTTGCTTCTTTTAATCTTTGTCTCTTTATATATTATCTGGGGTTTTTATCATCATCTTTTTAAAGATAAAATTCATCTAAAAATTGTGTTAGAATATATTTTGATTGGTTTTACGATGATTTTTCTTTTTAAATTAATCATTTTTCCTTAAAAATAATGAAAGGGGTTATTCTTGCTGGTGGCTTAGCTACCCGACTTCGACCGTTAACTTTAGTAACCAATAAACATCTTCTCCCGGTTTACAATAAACCGATGATTTACTACCCAATTGAAACAATGGTTAAAGCCGGAATTAAAGAAGTCTTAATCACTAGCTCGCCTGATCACGCCGGTCACTTTACCTCTCTTTTAAAAGGTGGTGAAAACTTTGGTCTGCGTTTTTATTATGCGGTTCAGGAAAACCCAAAAGGCGGCATCTCTCAAGCAATTTATTTAGCCAAAGAATTTGCTAAAGGCGAAAAATTACTAGTAATCTTAGGCGACAATATCTTTGGTGAAGATCTAAAAAAGGTCGTCAACCAGTTTGAAAAAAAAGAAAAAGGCGCTGTTATCTTTGGCTTGAGATTAGATAAAAATGTCAGTCAGTATGGTGTAATTGAGTTAGATGAAAAAACCGGTCAGGTACTATCAATTGAGGAAAAACCAGAAAAACCAAAGTCTAATATTATTCAAACTGGAATTTATATGTATGACAACCGTGTTTTTCAGTTTATTGAAAAATTAAAACCTTCTTCTCGGGGTGAATTAGAGGTAACCGATCTCAACAATATTTATTTGAAAGAAGGAAATTTGGAATGTCATTTAATTGATTGGTGGATTGATGCTGGCACCTCGCACGATGAACTACTTCGTGCCAACTTAATGGTCGCGGAAAAAATAAAAAAAGGATTTTTATAAAAATCATTTGCATTTAATAAAATAAAAAGATTAAAATATTAAAATATGGAAACAACTCAACTTTTGTTAACCATTGTCTTAACTATAACAACAATTCTTTTGATTGTTATTGGGATTCAATTAATTTTTATTCTTAAAGATATCCGAAAACTCTTAAAAAAAGTGAATAACATTGTTGATGAGATGGAAAAGATTGGTTTTTCATTTGAACATGGTCTTTCCGAAGTTGCTGGTTTTATTTCCAGTATTAAGTTAATTTTTCGATTAATTAACTCCTTTCAATCTAAAAAAAATGGTCGAAATAACAAATAAAAATTTACGTGCCAACAATTTTTGGTTTGGGTTTTCTTTAGGAGTAATTGGTGTTTCTGTGTTAGTCTATTTTTTTGGTACTAAAAAAGGAAGAAAAACACTTAAAAATCTTCTTGAAATTACTGAAAATTTAGAAGAAAATCTTAGTCAGTTAATTAAAGAAATTGAAAAAGAAGGCTCAAATACTCAACCGCCTAAGCCGATCGTTTCTCCAATCAATACCTTAATTGAAAGAGTTAAAAACTTTAGTTCTTAAAAAAATCCCGCCAAAAAGGCGGGATTTTTTAATTAATATCTTTCTTGCTTTTAATACTCAGGCATTGGTGGGGTGTTACTTGGTTGAGTATTTTTTTCAGGAATATCGGTTATTAATGCCTCAGTGGTTAAGATCATTGTCGCCACCGATGAGGCGTTTTCCAACGCTGAACGAACCACTTTGGCTGGGTCAACAATTCCGTTTTTAAACATCGAACCAAATTCAAGGGTTAAAGCATTAAATCCGTAGTCTGATTCTTTGCTTTCCTCAACTTTTTTCAACACCCAGCCAGCATCAACACCAGCATTACTAACAATCATCTTTAATGGTTCGGCTAAAGCCTGATAAACAATCTCAACCCCAATCTTTTCTTCATCAAACTCCATCTTTTTTTTCAAATCAACTAAAGACTTTCTTGCTTGAAGTAAAGTCACTCCACCACCAGCAACAATTCCTTCTTCTAGGGCGGCTTTTGTTGCGGCTACAGCATCGTTAACCCTTTCTTTTTTCTCTTTCATCTCCACCTCAGTTGCCGCTCCTACATTAATAACCGCCACCCCGCCGGTTAACTTAGCTAATCGTTCTTGAAGTTTTTCTTTATCAAACTCTGAGGTTGTTTCTTCAAGTTCGCGTCGAATCTGACTAATTCTGGCTTTAATTTGGGCAATTTCTCCTTTACCACCAATGATTCGACAGTTTTCTTTATCAGCCCAAACTTTTTCGGCGCGACCACAGTCTTCAACCTCAACATTCTCAATCTTTTTTCCTAAATCTTCAGAGATAACCGTTCCGCCAGTTAAAATAGCAATATCTTGAAGCATTTCTTTTCGCCGATCACCAAAACCCGGCGCCTTTACTACTAAAGCATTAAACGTTCCTCTTAGTTTATTAACAACTAAGGTCGCTAGTGCTTCCCCTTCTACTTCATCAGCAATAATAACTAAGTTCTTTGAGACTTTAACAAACTTTTCAAGAAAAGGTAAAAGATCACTGATGGCAGAAATCTTTTTATCGGTAATTAAAATGTAAGGATCTTCGATCTCAGCCACCATTTTATCAGCGTCAGTAGCGAAGTACGGAGAAGCATAACCTCGATCAAACTCCATTCCCTCTTTGTACTCAATTTCCATCTGTAAGCCTTTTCCTTCTTCAACTGTAACCACTCCGTCCTTACCAACTTTTTTGATGGCTTCAGAAATCTTTTTCCCTAACTCGGCATCAGCAGCCGAGATTGTTGCTACCTGGGCAATCTCTTCTTCTTTATCAAGATTAATTTTTTTTGACATTTTCTTTACCTGCCCCACCACAACCTTAACCGCCTCCTCAATTCCTCTTTTTAAAACCATTGGATTAGCGCCGGCAGTAATGTTTTTCATTCCTAAATTAACCATTGCTTGGGTTAATAAGGTTGAGGTAGTTGTTCCATCACCAGCCACATCATTAGTTTTTGAGGCGGCTTCTTTAACTAATTGAGCGCCCATATTTTCAAAAGGATCGCTTAACTCAATCTCTTTTGCCACCGAAACACCATCGTGGACAACATTTGGCGCTCCCCATTTGCGATCTAAAGCAACATTGCGGCCGCGGGGACCAAGAGTGGTTACCACCGCTTTAGCCAAAATATTAACCCCAGAAACAAGTTTTTGTCGTGCCTCTTCGGCGAATTTTAACTGTTTTGCCATAGGTTTTTAATTAAAAAAACTTATAATAAAATATTAACAATGTTTTATTCAACAATGGCCATAACATCATTTTGCTCAATCAAAAGCCATTCTTCTGTACCAACTTTAACCTCGTTTCCGCCCCATTTTTTATATAAAACCTTCTGACCGTTTTTGATTACCATTGGTAACAACTTGCCGTTTTGGTCATGTTTTCCCGGACCAACCGCCATCACCTGACCCACCTGCGGTTTTTCTTTGGCGGTGTCAGGAAGAACAATTCCTGAAGGAGTAGTTGACTCCTGAGATAATGGTTTTATTAAAACATAGTCAAAAAGAGGTTTAATTCCATGATTGGTTAATTTTCCCATAGATTTTTTTTAAAAAAACTATTAACATTAATTTAAGATATAAGTAATATATACAAAAAAATTAACAATTTGTCAAGAGGATATTTTATCTGCTAAAAATATGGATAGCCAAAAAGGATTGTCAGAAATTGAAAAGTTAAAATCTATTTTGCAATCAAGTGATTTGCCTGCTAATTTACATGATAAAGCATTAGAACAGATTGAAAGAGCTGAGTTAACGTTTCGATATGGTGGAAACTTTAGCCAAATTGATGTTATCGCTAAATATATTGATTGGATTTGCCACCTACCTTGGAATAAAAAAACCAACGATGTTTTAGATATTAATCAAGCAAAACAAATTCTTGATAAAAATCATTATGGTTTAGAAAAGATAAAAAATCGGGTTTTAGAGTATCTTTCGGTTTTAATTCTTGAAAAACAAAATCTTAAATCTGACTCTTTTCATGCTCCTTCGCTTTTCTTTGTTGGTTTAGCCGGCACTGGAAAGACCACCTTTGCTGTCTCAATTGCTGAGGCTTTGGGAAGAAAGTTTGTCCGTATCCCTTTTGGCGGCTTAGCATCAGCCTTAGATCTTCGTGGTCAGTCAAAAACCAGTCCGGAGGCCGAACCGGGAATGATTATTAGGGCTATTAGAAGAGCCGGGGTTAAAAACCCAGTTATTCTTTTGGACGAACTTGACCGAATTACCCCTGAGTCAAGGTCAGCAATTATGGGAGTTTTAATTGAGTTGCTAGATCCAGGTCAAAACAATAACTTTACTGATTATTTTATCGACTACCCATTCGATCTTTCCCAGGTACTATTTGTCGCCACTGCTAATAATACTAATAATGTTGCCACTGCTGTTCTTGATCGATTAGAGGTAATCAATATGCCTTCTTATACTGATCAAGAAAAGATAATGATTGCCAAAAACTATGTTTTACCCCAATATCTAAAAACCATTGGTCTAACTGCGGAAAACATAAGGATTGATGACGCTGTTTGGGAAAAAATTACTCGGCCCCTTGGTTTTGATGCTGGTATTAGAACCTTAGAAAGAACAATTGAGGGAATTGTTAGAAAGATTTCCTTAAAAATTGTTCGGGGTGAAGGTCAGTCTTTTGTTATCAACGAAGCCAATATTAAAGAGTTTCTTCAATGAATTTCTATACTCAAATTACTTTAATTTGTAATTTATCTCGTACCCTCCAATTCAGAGAATAGGATGAAAGTAACAGTTTATTAGATCCTTATGCTCCAATTCAAAGAGCAGGCTTGATTAGGAATCTATGGATTCCCGCCTTCGCGGGAATGACAAAAGAGAGATCCCCAGCCCTCTGTATCGAAGGGTAAGATTTGAGTTCTTTTAAGTATACTTATCAGCAACTTTTGACGCTCCATAAGATTCCGGTTTTATTTTGACTTGATAACCATTACTGCGTATCATACCAACAACCTCAGTAATTAAATCTCTTGTTTCTCCATTTTTACCAATATCAACATGAATCTGAATATTATATTTGGAAATCCCATTGGTCTTAAAAAAATCAATAAAGTTTTCTGAAGCGGTTAAAGACATAATTGCTTCCTGATAGATTCTTTCTTTTAGACTCATCTTTCTTTTCTCAATCTGTCGTTTCCAAAAATAGATTCCTCCACCCCCAACTCGATGAATAATTAGGGCAGTAACAAAGTCATAAATATCTTTTCCGGTTTTTTGTGAGTCTGAACCAACAATAATCTCATAGCGACTATTTTTATCTTTGGTCATAAAAGAAGAAACTGTCTTTTTCAGACAGTCAAGATTAATCTTTCCATAAGTAGGACTATGATAAAACATAATAAAAGAAAAATATCACTAACTTATTGTATCAGATTTTTTCAGTGTTGTATCTGGTAATTAAGATTAAATAAAACATCGTAAGACAGATTTTTAAAGATTTTCTTGAAAAATAAAAGGGTCTGTGAAAATATACCTATTTTAGTCTGGTTTGCCAATTTTCTTATTTTTTGTCATTCCCGCGAAAGCGGGAATCTATATGATAGACAATACAATTTTATAGATTCCTGGTCAAGCCAGGAATGACAATAATTTGCAAATTCAAATATAAGACAAATATAAGAGGTATATATACCCATCATACTTTTGTTTGCCAAAGCAAAGTGGATTAGATGGGTATATCCAGACTCCGACGCCCCGACTGTTAACGTCGGAGGTTGGAGTCCGATCAGCCAACCTTTTTAGGCGTCGGATCGTCGAACTCATTTTTTTACATTTTAAATGACGTCGGGTATAAGGTAGAAAAATTTGCTATACTTTAAGATAAATTATGAACAAGTTTTTTGAAATACTTAAAAATCTTCTTAAAAAAGATGAGCGATTGGTTGATAAAGATGGTGAGATTTTGAAGAATAAAATAATTGAATTGGCTTTGGCTTTAGATAAAGATTTAATTAAACTTCTTTTAAGTGATGAGAAAACTAAAAGTCGTTTTTTTATTGAAGTAAATGGGGTTTTGGTTTTTGATAAAGACACGTTTATTAAGTTTATCTCCAATAAACAGTTTTTACCGGACTCTTATACTGCTTTTAAAAATAAAATTGGCCTTATTGATGAGAAAGGTGAGTTTATTAGTGAGAAAAAAGAAGTGGTTTTATCTTGGCCATATAAAGATTGTGTTTTAGAAGGTGGGATGACAAAAGAAGACCAAAAACGCGATGAAATTTTCTGGAACGAAATTTTAGCACCGGATGAAATAAGCCGTCTTTTAGACCCAAAAGTTTTTACTAATGCTAAAAGAATTGATAAAAACGGCGAGCACCCTCTTTGTCATCCTAAATCTGCTTCTTGTCATCCTGAACTTGTTTCAGGATCTTGTTTTAGAACTGATGAAAAAGGCAATATAAAAGACAATCTTATCATCAAAGGCAACAATCTTTTAGTTCTCCATTCCCTTAAAAAACGTTTTGCTGGGAAAGTAAAACTAATTTATATTGATCCACCATACAATACTGGAAATGATAGTTTTGGCTATAATGATAGATTTAATCATTCAACTTGGTTAGTGTTTATGAAGAATAGATTAGAAATAGCGAAAAAATTATTAAAAGAAGATGGGGTTATTTTTGTTCAATGCGATGATAATGAACAGGCTTATTTAAAAGTATTAATGGATGAAATTTTTTCTAGAGAGAATTTTTTGACTAGCGTAACAGTTAGATCATCAACGCCAAGCGGAATAAAAACTGCCCATAAACAAAAAACGATAATTAAACAAAAAGATTTTTTATTAGTATATGCTAAAAATAAAAATAATGTATTATTTAAACCTCAATATACAAAAGCTGAGCAATGGGATAAACATTATTCTGTTTGGATTGATAAAAGTGAAAAAGGAGAAGTAAAAATAAGAAATTTAATAGAAGTTTTAAAAGAAAAAGAAATAATAAAAGGTGGTCAGAATTTGAATGATTTGAACATAAATGATAAAGATTTTAAAAATTTTTACTTAGAAAATGCTGATAAAATAGCAAGATGGACGTCTCATAAAAATAAAAAAATAATTGAATTATGTTTAACTAAATACAAGGATAGAATTTTTATTCATAAAGACGATAATCAAAAAGAAATAATTTATTTAAATAAACAGGTATTACAGCCACTAAGTTATTCTATTAATGATGTTTATGAAAATAGAAAATTTGTAAAAGATATTAGTTTTTTATTGTGTGATTTCTGGAGCGATATAGATTTTCAAAATACTCAAAATGAAGGTGGTATAAGTCTTCCGACTGGAAAAAAACCTGAGTTTTTACTGTTAAGGATAATAGATATGGTTACAGAGCCGGGCGATTTAGTTTTAGATTTCTTTATGGGTACCGGAACTACTTGTGCGGTTGCTCATAAAATGGGGCGGCAATACATTGGAGTTGAACAATTAGATTATGGAGAAAATAGCGCAGTTGTAAGATTGAAAAATGTTATAAATGGTGATCAAACTGGTATTTCAAAAGCAGTTGGATGGCAAGGTGGTGGTGATTTTGTTTATTTAGAGCTAATGAAATGGAATGAAAATTTTGTTGAGAAAATACAGGAGGCAAAAACAAAAGAAGAACTTAAAAAAATATGGGAGACGATGAGAGAAAAAGCGTTTTTGAGTTATAAAGTTAATATTAAAAACATCGATGAAAACGCAAAAGATTTTGCTGATTTATCAATTGAAGATCAGAAAAGATTTTTACTTGAATGTTTAGACAAAAACCATCTTTATGTTAACTATAGTGAAATTGAAGATGAAGAGTATGGAGTGAGTGGGGAGGATAAAAAGTTAAATAAGGAACTTTATGATAACAGATAACCAAAAACAAAATGTTTTATACCCAAAAGGCTCTGAATGGAGAAAATGGGATTTGCATGTTCACTCTCCTAAAACTTATGGTGGGTCCTATGATGATTTTATAAATAACATTAATAACTCAGAGGCAGAAGTTATAGGAATAAACGATTATTCTACTATAGAAGGATATGAAAAAATTATTTCCAAATACAGAGATAAAATTAAAAAGATTTTATTTCCAGTTATAGAATTTAGAATGAACAATATTTTACTAGATAAAAATGATCCACGATTGAAAAAGGGTATAAAATTTAATTTTCATATTATTTTTGATAATGATCCAAATTTAATTTCTAGAATAAGAACTTGGCTTAATTCTCTCGAATGTCTAAATGAAAAGGGTAAAACAGATAAAATCGGAAATATAGAAATATTAGATGAGAAGTTATCCTTTGATTATTTTAGTGTAGTTGAAAGTATTGAAAAAGATGATTATTTAAAAAATAGATATTTAGTTTGGCTACCTTATGATGAGTATGGAGGTATAGATAATGTAGATCCTGAACAAGATAAATATTTTAAATTAGGTTTAATAAATAAAGCACATATTATTGGATCTTCTAATGCTAAGCAGATAAACTTTTTTGTATGGAAAAGTGGTAAATATAGGGAAGAAGAAATTAAAAAATGGTTAAATAATCGCAAAATTCCTTGTATTAAGGGCAGTGATGCGCACGAGATTAATTATCCTTTTGGTAAGTTAAAAAATGAAAGCTCGCAACCAATTGATAAGTATTGTTGGATCAAGGCAGACCCAACTTTTGAAGGATTAAAACAGATAATTTATGAACCAGAGCCTGGAGATCGTGTTTGGATTGGTTCAGATGTTCCGGATAGAAAGGGAAATTATCAAATAATTAAAAAAATTAGGTTTAATAATACAAATGACTTTCCGGAAGAAATTGAGTTTAATCAAAATCTATGTTCAATTATTGGTAGCAGGTCTTCAGGTAAATCAGCGCTTTTAAATTATATTACTCACGTAATAGATCCAGAACTTGTTGAGAAAGAATTAGAAATTAAAAGTGCGGGTGAAGGAGAAGAATACCGATGGGAAAAAATTAAAATCAATTATGAAGTGGAATGGCAAGACGGGTTTGTTAGTAGAAGAGAAACTAAAAATTCTAGGAAAATATTATATCTCCCACAAAATTATTTATTTGAGAAAAGTAAAGACCCAAACGAAATAAAGAGAAAGATAGAGCCGATATTATTTAAAAAATTTCCTGAATTTGAAAGGCAATATAAAAAATCAATAAAAGGAATAGAAAATTTAAATAAAGAAATAACTGATTTAGTAGAAAAATGGTTTCAATTAATGAATTTAATTATTAAATCGAAAGAAAGAAATAAAGATTTAGGAGATAAAAAAGCTATTGAAGAAGAAAAACAAAAAATTGAACAGAAAATTAATGAATATAAAAAGAAATATAGTTTAAGTGAAAATGAGATTAAAACATATCAAGATATAAGAAATAAAGAGACAGAGTTAAAAAGTAAAATCGACCAAAGCGATGAAGAGTTAAAGTTAATTAAATCTGTTTTAGGCGAAGAAGGAGCTTTTAAGGATTTAAAATTAGAGCTTAAGCCAACTTTAGATCTTTTACCTAGAGAATTTTCAGAAAAGATAAACAATGAGTTGATTAGAAATAAAAAAGATGTTTTAGAAAGTATTAATAAAATAGCTTGCTATTATAAAAAAAATCTTGCGAAAAATATTAGTAAATCAAAAGATGAGCTAAATAAAATTTTGGATAATAATAGAAGTTTATTAGATAAATATAAGAAAAATGAAGAGCTTGAAAAATTAGTAGTCAAGGTTAATGAATATGGAGATACTTTAAGAATTATAAATAATAACGAAGATGAAATTAAATTAAAAGTAAAAGAATTAAAAGACATAGAAATGAATATTAAACAACTTATTCAAGATAGAGAAAAAATTATAAATAGTTTAAAGGATTCAATAGATAATCTCAATCAAGAAAATTCAGATATTAAATTTGATATTGAATATAAAATAGGAGAAGAAGATGAATCTAAAGTATCACAAAAGATAAATACAAGAGAAAGAACAAGTTTTGTTCAGGATTATGAACTTCAGATAAAATCTATTAGAGAGAATCCAGATCAATTACTACAAGATATTTATTCCGGAAACCAAAAAATTAATTCAGGATATAAAAAAGAAGAAGTTGTTATTGAATTATTAACACTAACGGAGACAATTTTATTTGTCGGAAAAATGGAGGGAGATCGTATAGGTGGATTTTTGGAAACAACGATGACTCCTGGCCGTAGAGCGCTTTTTCTTTTAAGGCTTATTTTAGCAGAATCAGATGAAAAATGGCCTATACTTATCGACCAACCAGAAGATAATTTAGATAGCAAATCTATTACAAAGGAAATAGTTCCATTTTTAAAAGAAAAGAAAAAAGAAAGACAAATTATTATGGTAAGTCATAATGCTAATTTTGTAATTGGCGCTGATTCAGAGCAAATTATTGTTGCTAATAGAAACGGAAGCGAGAGTCCGAATGAAGACGGAAAACAATTTAATTATTTAACAGGAAGTATCGAATATACAAAAGAAAAAGATAAGTCAATTAAAGATACATTAAGTAGTCAAGGTATAAGAGAACATGCTTGTTTAATATTAGATGGAGGCAAAGATGCTTTCGAACATAGAAGGAATAAATATAATATTTTAAATTAACTATGCTCTACGAAACTTTTAATTCATTAAAAGAGGTCGACGGTAAAAGCTATAAAAAATGCTTGATATTCAGTTTGTATTATGATACAATCTGAATATTATTTCAGTTTGTATTGTAATACAATATGACTAATGAGAAAAAATTAGAGAATTTTTATCAAAATTGGCTTAAAATCCTTCCTCGAATAAACGAGGGTTATATTTACGATAATAATAAAAATCTTCGGCCAACACGATATATTTTCGCTTATTTTAAAAAAATCATAAATGATTTTTTAACCAATAAGATAAGCGAATTCGATAAAATTATTCTTCTTCCAGGTATTAGAGGTGTTGGGAAAACTACTCTCTTAATGCAAATCTACAAAATTGAAAAATTTTTAAACCCAAATAATTCTTGGGATTCTAAAATACTTAAAAATTTAAATAAGCTTGACTATAGATTTTATTTTGACATTAGCAAATTTCATTTTGAACAAATTAGTCTTAACGATTTTTTTAAATTCTTTGAAAAAATTAATAACTTTAATTTTGTAACTTTAGATAAAAAAACAATTCTTTTGCTTGATGAAGTACATTTTGATGAAAACTGGAGTTTATTTTTAAAAATATTATTTGATAACACAAAAGGGCATAAAAATCTTTTAGTGATCGCCACTGGTTCTTCGGCTATTAATTTAAAAATTAGCGCCGATTTAATGAGAAGATCAACAATAAAAGAGCTTTTCCCGATAAAATTTAATGAATATTTAATTTTAAAGTATAAAATTTTTCCGATCAAAAATTTATCTGAAAAAATAAGAGAATCTCTTTTTAATTCAAAAAACGCAAAAGAAGTATTTATAAAACTGAAAAATAAACAATTAGAAATAGATAGATTTTTTGTAAATTTACCATTTATAGGTGAAGATGAATTCTTTAAAAATGGTGGTTTTCCTTTTATTTCTGGATTACAAAATGAAATTGAAATCAGCGAACGGGTAAAAAATGTTATTAATGGAATTATCACTAAAGATATTATTACTTTAAAAAAATTTAAAACAGAGACGATAAGTAAAATAAATGATTTACTTTATTTACTAGCTAATTCTGATCTTATTAGTTATGAAAAACTACTTAACGCTTTGCATATTGATAATATTAGAACATTAATTGCTTTATTGGATGCTTTGGTTTTGAGTGGAATTTTGATTAAGGTTAAAAGTTATGGTCGAAGCTATGGAACAACGAGAAAAACACCAAAATATCTTTTTATTTCTCCATCAATTCGCAGTGTTATTTTAGATAACGTTTTTCCATCAGGAGTTGAAGGTAAAAAATTAGAAGATTATTTTGCTTTGATTTTTGAAAAAGATTTAAAAAAAATCTCCTATGGTTTATTTTATGATTTTGCCAAAGGCGGGGCTGATTTTGTTTTAACCCTAAATGATAGAAGTAATATAATTATTGAAGTTGGTTTTAATAAAGAAGAAACAAAACAAGTAGAGTTGACAATGAAAAAAGTTAAAAGTCGGTACGGATTAGTTTTTGGTAGCAGTAAATTAGAATTAATTAATAACTCGATTGTAAAAGTTCCTTTAAGATTTTTACTCTTTATCTAATTATGCTTTACGAAGATTTTGATGCCAAAAAACGCCTTGATGGGGAAAATGTTTTTACTTCCCGACTTAATGAAGAAATTATCCAAAACTTAAACCCGAAATTTGAACTGCGTGAGTATCAAAAAGAAGCCTTAGGCCGATTTGATTTTTACTTTAACGGTTATCAAAAGAGGCAATTTCCAACACAACTTCTTTTTCATATGGCAACCGGTAGTGGCAAAACTTTAATAATGGCTGCCAACATTTTATATCTTTATAAATTAGGTTATCGTTATTTTATCTTTTTTGTAAACAGTAAAAACATCATCGAAAAAACCAGAGAAAACTTTTTAAATCCTTTATCAGAAAAATATCTTTTTAACCAAAAAATCAATATCAACGGAAAAGAAATTTTGATTAAGGATGTAGAAAACTTTGAAGCGGCTAATCCGGAAAATATTAATATTGTTTTTAGCACAATTCAAGGTCTTCATGAAGATCTAAACTCGCCAAAAGAAAATACAATCACTTATGAAGATTTTCAAGACAAAGAAATTGTTTTGATTTCCGATGAAGCCCATCATCTTCAAACAGCCACCACTGGAAAAAGAGAGGAAGAGTTGGAAAAAACTTGGGAAAATACCGTAAGAAGAATTTTTGAAAGCAACTATAAAAACATCTTATTAGAGTTTACAGCAACAATTGATTTAAACAATGAAAATATAAGAAAAAAATATGAGGATAAAACAATTTTTCAATATGACTTAAAACAGTTTCGCTTAGATAAGTATTCAAAGGAAATCGAAGTTCTTCAGGTTGAGTCTGATTTAAAAGAAAGAATGCTTTATCCGGTAATTTTAAGTCAGTACCGACGAAAAATTGCTGAAAAAAATAGACTTCATCTTAAACCAGTAATCCTTTTTAAATCAAAAACAATAAAAGAATCAGAAGAACATTTTAATCTTTTTATCGAAACAATAAAAAACTTAAAAGAAGATGATTTAATGAAAATCTTTAATAGGGCAAAAAATACGATTTTTGAAAAAATATTAATTTATTTACAAAAAAATAATCTTAGTATCGATAACTTTATTAAAGAAATAAAAAATGATTTTTCTCAAGAAAAATTAAAACTTCTAAACTCAGAAAATATCAAAGAAGAAGATCAAATCATTCTTAACACACTTGAGGAAAAAAATAATGAATTAAGAGCAATTTTTGCCGTTGATATGTTAAATGAAGGTTGGGATGTGTTAAACCTTTTTGATATTGTTCGACTTTATGATACTCGTGATGGTCGCTGGGATAAAAGACAAAACAGATATATCCCGGGAAAAACAACTATCAGTGAAGCTCAACTTATTGGTCGTGGAGCAAGATACTGGCCTTTTACCATAGAAGAGAATCAAGATGAGTATAAAAGAAAGTTTGATGATGATGTTGAAAATGAAACTCGCATTTTAGAGACTTTGTTTTACCATAGTCGCTATAATCCACGATATATTGATGAAATAAAAGCCACCTTGACAGAAATTGGTCTGCTTCCTGAAAAATATACTCTTTTTAATTTTGAGATAAAAAAGCAGGTAAAGAAAGAGTGGCAGAATGGAGTTATTTTTATCAATCAAAAGGAGGAGAAAAAATCCGAAACATCAAGTTTAGAAGATCTAAAGATTAAATTATTTTTTGAATATAATTTAAAAACAAAGTTAGTCAAAGAAAATGTTTTATTAGAAGAAAATAATCAAAACAATTCTCTCGCCTTAGAAAAACAAGATACAAAAACAATAAAATTGAAAGATTTAGGAGAAAATATTATTCGTTTTGTGATTGATAAAGAAGATTTTTATCGTTTTTATAATCTTAAAAAGTACTTTCCTAATCTTAAATCAGTTAAAGAATTTATTAATTCATCTGATTATTTAGGCGCAGTTGAGATTTTGATTTCTGGTAATGAGACAATAATTAATAATTTAGACATTGATAGTAAATTAGAGATAACTTTTTTTGTTTTAAAAAATATCGCCTCAGAAAGTATGACTAAAGCGATAAAATATGTGGGTTCCTATTACTTTCAAGCAAAAAATTTATGGGGAGTTTTTCATGATAAAAAAATAAAAATAGACAAAGATGAAGAGGAGAGAAAAGAATTTAAAGATTTTGCTTTAACCGATGCTGATTGGTTTGGTCATAATGGATTTTATGGAACCAGTGAGGAACAAAGTTTTTTAAGATTTATCAACAGTTTTATTAAAGATCTTAAAAAAAAGTATTTTAAAGTTTTAATTTTAAGAAATGAGAGATATTTTCAGATTTATAACTTTGATGATGGTCAAGCTTATGAACCAGATTTCATTTTGCTACTTAAGAAAAAAAATCATAAGATTATCACTTATCAAGTTTTTATTGAGCCAAAGGCTGATATTTATATTAAAAACGAACCCTGGAAAGGTGATTTATTAGCTAATCTTGAAAAGAAAGCAAAAATAGAAAAAAATCTTTTAATTAAAATGGAAAGCGATGAATATAAAATCTTAGGATTGCCTTTTTATAATGAAAATTTAAGAAGAGAGTTTGAAGAGAAGTTTAAAGAAAAATTATTTTAAAATTGCTACTCGTAATAAATTGCGGAAATTAGCAAGTTCAGGTGTTCAATTCATTCCTTCCAATATTGGCGGAGGCAAGAGGATTCGAACCTCTGATCCACCATTTAAGGCGGATACTGGTTTTCAAGACCAGCCCGTTCAACCACTCCGGCATGCCTCCTTAAGATATTAAATATTAAAAATCAAAGATCAAATCCACAACAAAATTTCTAATTTTAAGGCTTCGGGGGAATCGAACCCCGTCAATAGGTGTTTTGTCCCGCATATCTCTTAGCGAATTCTTGAGGTGCAAGGGGGAATCGAACCCCCGCAGTAGCTGTTTTGCAGACAGCTGCGTTTCCACTTCGCCATTGCACCACAAACTTAGAGATTGCAGAATTCCACATATCTAATCCCGATTTAATTGGGAAAAATGATGCTGAAACACACACCTGCGTTTCCACTTCGCCACCAAACCATTAAACTATATTTTACTTTATCCTGAGTTATTAAACAACATAAAATAACTAAAAAAATCTTTTTTTATCCTCTAAAAAGCATTAATTGCAGCCGATAAACGATTGATTTTTTTCAAAAAATCAGGTTTAACCAAAATATACCCATCTTGCTCTGGTTTGCCAAAGCAAATTGGGTAACTGACTTTACCTATATTAAATACAAAAATAAATTTATTTATCTTTCAACTATTATGGATCTTTTTACACGAGAGATTGTTGGATTAAACATCTCCCGTTATCATAACAATCAGTTGGTATTAGTTTCTTTTATTGATGCTTTAAACAAGACAGGAAAAGCTCCAAAATATATCTACTTTGACCAAGGAAGTGAATACTCCTCAAAAGAATTTATTAACTTTGTTTTATCAAAAAACATTACCATATCAGTAAGCAGAAAGTCTTCTCCTTGGGAAAATGATCATCATCAGGAAAGTTTCTTCTCAACATTAAAGCTTGAATTAGGAATAATTGATAGATTTAAAGACAGAAGGAGAATTAATTGAAAATATTTATTCAATAATTTATTATTACAATAACAGACGAATTCATACAAAATTAAAAACAACACCGGTTAACTTTAGAAAAAGATTTGAAAACTATTACACAAGTTGATCAAAAAATTGGGTACAGTGCAGTTTACACAAAGCGATCAATTTTTGAGGTACCTGCCAGTTGTTAATATAGTTAGTTTAATATATTTCGCCTGGTTTGTGGTTTTTTAGGTATAATTATCCTATATGTTTTCTTTCTTTAAAAAAACATTTTTATTTTTTTTATTTATCCTCCTTTCGTCTTCTTTGGTCCGTAATATTTTTGACTATCAGAAAAAAATTAGTTTTTATCAGGAGTATCTCTCACATCTTTGGTTGGAAAAAGACCGGAAGATTAAACTTCAGACCCAGATATTAAAAAAAACCGATCCTTATTATTTGGAAAAAGTAATTAGAAACAAACTTAATCTTTCAAAACCGGGCGATTTGGTGGTAATTGTTCCGGCGCCAACCGATAGTCCTAAATTATTAACCCCAACACCGCTTCCCAACTGGCAGCAGTGGTTTAATCTTTTTTTTAAAAAAAACAGTCTATGAAGATTATCAATCGCAAGTTTCACCGCGACTATCAGGAAATTGAGACATTCGAGGCCGGGGTTGTTTTAACTGGGGCTGAGGTTAAGTCGATCAGACAAGGAGGAATAAGACTGGAAGATAGTTATGTCAAGATCTTATCCGATGGACCTTATTTAGTTAACGCTCAAATCTTTCCCTATCGGTTTTCCCAAAATCAAAACTTTGATGAAAAACGATCAAGAAAACTCTTATTAAACAAAAAAGAGATTATAAAAATTCTAACTAAAGTTAAAACGGGTAGATTGACAATTGTGCCTAAAGCATGTTATAATAAAAGAGATTTGATTAAGGTTGAGATTGCGTTGGTAAGAGGAAGGAGGGATATTGAAAAAAGAAAACTTGAGAAAAGACGGGAGATTGAGAGAGAGAAAGAGAAAGAGGCAAAGGAGTGGATGAAGAGGTAAGATTTATTTTTTTGTCCTCCAGCTCTTACCTCAAGTCTTTTCAGTTCTATTCGAACACGACTTGAGGAGCGAGTTTTGGAGGACGTAAGAAACTCTAAATTCGCAAAATTGCTCATTAAGAGTTTCTAACGGGGATGAACGGTTTCGACGGGAAAATCGCACTTTTAAAAATGGTTAGGGCGCACCTGTTGCGTTAAACGGAAAAAATAACTGATAAGGAATTATCAGAACGTCTTGAGTACGAACAAGCAATTGCCGGAAGACAATTTGCTGTTTTGTACGCCTAAGACTCTCTCTTTAGATTTTGTCCGATTTAATCTTTTGAGGGATAAACCAATCGGAATAAGACTCTAAAAAGTTTTCGGTTTTATTTAGAGTTGATAAAACTAAACCGACTGTTCTAAAGCGCTTTGATTATTAAGCGGTTAGAACAAAAGGAAAAATAATCTATCCTTAACTAAACATTTTTATAAGTGTTTTCTCGGACTCCGGTTCAACTCCGGACATCTCCACAAAGTCGGAAATTGATATTGAAAATTTTGGTTTTGGGTTATTATACCAACCTCTTTATTAAGTTCAATACTTTTTACTTCATTTTCCAAAGCCCCATGATTTTCTTTTAAAATTAAAAATGGTTTAGATAGTTCTATCAATACTTTTCCATCTTTTATATAAAAGTTCAAGCCTAAACTTCTAATGATAGCAGTTTTGGTATTAACATCTCCGTTGTCAAAATGAAGCGGTTCTATATCTTTAAGTATGGTAGTAATACAGTTAAAATCAAGACCGATAGCATAACTTTGTAAATAAAGACTTTTTTTGTTTTTAAAACCAAATGATATTCTCCCCCTTGACAAAGTGAACAAAAGTTTACTATTATATAAATAAATGTTTATTAGTTATGATCAGACAAAGTATTTTTTATGTTAAAAGACCGCTTAGAAAAAATAAAAAAATTTTACTTTAAAAACAAACGCCTACCTTCTTACTTTGAGATGTTAAAACTTTTTGATCTTTCTTCAAAAAAGTCAATCTATGATTTAGTTAATAAATTAATTAAAGCCGGATTTTTAAAAAAAGATGATCGAAAGTTGTCGCCAACGTCATTATTCTTTAGTTTGCCGGTCTTAGGGATAGTTAAGGCCGGTTTTCCAATCTTAACCGATGAAAACAAGGAGTATCTAAGTTTAGAAGAGTATTTAATTGAAGATCCACAGTCGTCATTTTTACTTCGGGTAAGCGGTGATTCTTTAATCGATATTGGTGTTTTTGAGGGTGACTACGTGATTATTAAAAAAACAAAGATAGCTAATACCGGTGAAATTGTTTTAGCCGAGATTGACGGTGAGTGGACCTTAAAGATTTTCCAACATGATCGGCAAGGAAACCCATATTTGCAACCAGCCAATCCGCGTTATCCGCCGCTTTATCCACAGTTTAAACTGACTATTTTTGGTGTTGTTCAGGCGGTAATTAGAAAGTTTAGGAATTAAGTTAATAATTTATTCTTTAATTAATCGATTTTCTCGAAAACTAAAGTAGTTGTTATTGGTAACAACAATATGATCAATAATTTTAATATCAAGAATATTCCCAGCCTCAATCAGTTTTTTAGTAAGAAGAATATCGTCTTCTGAGGGTTGGCAGTCGCCTGATGGATGATTATGGGCAATGATGATTTGAGCGCTTAAATTTTTAATCGCTGGCTCAAAGATTTCTCGCGGATGAACAAGACTGGCATTAAGAGTTCCGATTGAGATAATCTCTTTTTTAATAATAAGATTTCGACTATCAAGATAAAAAGCAACAAAATACTCTTTTTTATTATCTTTAATATCATAAAGTTGCTTAAAGATATCTTTTGGGTGAATTACGATCAATGAAGAGCGATTTTTCATAAATCGTTTAAAAAATTCTAAAGCGGCAAGAATTTGACAGGCTTTGGTTTTGCCAATACCTGAGATTTTTATTAGATCCTTGAAGTTAATTTCTTGATAAAAATTAATCTTTCTCAAAATTTTTCTTGCTAAGTCGATGGCATTTTCGTTTTTTTTGCCACTACCAAGAATAATGGCTAAAAGTTCGCTGTTGGTTAGTTTTTTAGGACCATAATGGATTAATTTTTCTCTTGGTCGATCAATCTTTGGTAGATCTTTAATTTTCATTTTCTATTTTAGTTAAACCTGGTTTTTTGAAAAAAATCAATCGTTTATCGGCTACAATTAATGCTTTTTAGAGGATAAAAAAAGACTTTTTTAGTTATTTTATGTGCTTAAGTTGATATACATCGAAAACACTTCTATATCAAACTGTATTAAGCGGTTGGGTAGGGTAATGTCAAATTTTAGCCACCAAATTTAGTAATTTTTCGATTTGTTGATCAATGATTAAGTCTCTATTATTATAACGCCAAACATATTCAGCTAAATATAAAGGTAATTTTTCTCTTTTTATTCCTCCTCTTGATGCTAATTGTCTTTTTAGGAAACCAAAGAAACCTTCTAAGCCGTTGATGTGATTGGCTTTATTATTTTTATCAACGTATTCCTTTTTCTTAAGCTTTACTACTTGATGGACATAGCCTCGTATGGCTAA
>Ga0209101_1000189_pt1 | contig 53273 bp, 42 predicted proteins | sample ConPoolayeCmetaG_FD_185481 | JGI IMG/M metagenome (GOLD analysis project Ga0209101, IMG submission 185481) | Hot spring microbial mat communities from California, USA to study Microbial Dark Matter (Phase II) - Cone Pool mat layer C metaG... ... | reverse complement strand
GCACCCCGTGATCTTCCGTCGCCGGCTGGGTCACGCGGCGCCGGCTGGGGTCCCAAAGCAGCTCAAAGTCCAGCGCATCGGTGACGGCGACGGTCACCTGATGGCCATCGGCAGCGAAGCGGTTGGAAATAGCAAGGAGGTATTTCTCCGGACCCCCATAGACAGGCCAGTAGCGGAAAGAGATGTGAAGTATACGCAAGCCACTACCCTCCTCTCCTGCTCTCTGGCTTTACCAGTCGTTCGTAAACGGTCATCAGGCGAGCATAAACATGCTCCCAGGTATACCATGCTTCAACTTTGGTGCGTCCGCGCTCTCCCATGGCCTGTGCACGGAGAGGATCAGCCAGCAGCTCACTGAGAACGGCCGCCAGATTATCCACATCCCCGAAGCGGACGAGTCGCCCATCCATACCATCCTCGATGACATCGGGCACTCCCCCGGCACGTGCGCCGACGACCGGTTTACCATACGCCCAGGCTTCCAGGTAAACGATGCCGAAGGAATCTATGCGTGAAGGGAGCGCCAGAACAGTGGTAGCTGTCAGCAAGTCCCACTTATCCTGCCCTTGCACCGGTCCGGTCAGGACAATGCGTGCACGTGTGGACGGAGATAAGGTGGCGTAGAAACGTCTGAATTCGTCCACCACCGGCCCGGCGATGACGAGATACGCTTTCACACCCCTTGCCCAGAGCCGCTCCATTGCGCGCACCAGATCGAAACTCCCCTTATCGCGAGTGACGACGCCGAGAAAGGTGACGATCGCCTCGCCGCTCAGGTGGTAACGCGATCGAAAACGTAGGGCATCACCTGAGCCAAGCCTGTGCAGATCAACCCCCATGCCAAGGCGGTGCATCCGTGCTTCGCTCAGGCCCAATTGGGCCAGCGTGGCTTTCTCGATGTCTGTTTGTACAAAAACGGCATCAGCATCGCGCAACACATCCAGTTGATGCGGCATAACATAGTGGATCAGGACGTCTTGTTTGCCATGCTCGCCGACGTGGACGAAGGGTGTAATCACAAATGGAACGCCATTCCGGCGGGCGTAGCGCCAGGCAGCCAACACCGGCCACTCCAGTGCGATGTTGATGCCATGGACGAGGTCATACGGGCCGGGCAGGCCAGCTAACGTTGAGCAGATATCAGGCATACCAGGCATATACGGGGCCATCAAGTGTAACAACGGGGCTGTACGGACGGGGCACCGTGCCAGTAGCGTTGCCAGACGGCGGAAACCGTAAAATGACCATGGTGAGAACGGGAGATGGCTGATTCGGCAGCGGATCACTCGCACACCGTTGAGCGTCTCTTGCCCTGGTGAAACGTAGCGCTTGCGCGGATTCCAGTAATACTCTACTTCTGCCGCGTTGGAGGCGACAAACGTGACAAGGTGTCCGGTAGCAACCAGCCGTTCGGAGATCACCTGAGCATAAGTCTCGGCGCCACCCAAGAACGGCGGATATCCGGCGCTCACATGTAACAGGTTCACGAGCTATTCCTCAGTACAAGCGGGAGAAACACGTTGTAGACGCCCCGTACCGTCGAGCCTAATGTCACTTCATCTATCAACACGGTCGGGCCAACGTCGGACATGTTCACTTGCAGGCTGACGCGCGCCGATTGGCCTGCCAGGGCGCTGATATCTTTCCAGGCGTGGCGCCAGATAGTGGCCGATGGGGACAAATCAATATCATACACCGGACAGTCAGGCAGCTCGCATGCTACAGGCTCAATACGGACCCTCGCATAGTTTAGTGCTGAACCCTCGTTGATGCGGTATACCAGCGACAGGATACCACCAGCCGGGACAGTAACCGTTTGAGATAACGCGCCTGTGTCCACAAACGCGACGCTGGCATTGCCGGTATGACCGGGCTGTGTGAATGGATTGCCCTGAGATGTCCAACTATCCAGCCCACTCTCGAAATGACCGTTGATTATCACGTCATCTCTGGGAGGAAGGACGAACAGGTGCTCCGTGCTGCCTGTTGACAAATTCCAGGCTGCGGGCAGTTCCCCGTAATCAGAGCCGCGGGATATGAAGACATTGTGACTCCCTGGAGAATTATAGTAGGTTTTGAAGTGCCCTTCTCTGTCGCTTGACAAGACAGCACATGCGGCGGATGAAGCGGGCTGCGCGTTAAAGACAGGTTCACCCATGTTATTTGTAGCTCTACCTGCGATATAATGGTCTGAAACACCAAGAGTGTGGCTATCCCCGTCGTCTGGCACAGCTATTTCCACGTTACCGGCCCGGTCCCGCGCAATCGAGCGGAAATCATACCTGCTCCCGCAGGTGGAAGGGTAATTTGCGGTGGTGAAGGTGACATTGGTCTGCCAGTTGGTCCATGCAGCACCATTTACACGTACCTGCACGGTGTAGGCCGCGATACCCGATCCGCTGCCATCCGTGCCGCTCCATGTCACAGGGATGCTGGAAACCGCCGTGGGCGGGCTTGCGGCGTACGAAGTGGGCGGCCGTGTGTCAATCCAGAACGGACCAAGGTGAGCCGCGCCGCTTGCCCAGTTACCGGCCTTATCACGAGCGCGGATATGAAAGTACCAGTTTTGGCCGTCGCTCAAAGGCGGGCTGGTAAGCTGGGTGGTCGTGCCAGGGAGAAAATTGCTCCCTGCGCCTGGCTCAGTGGATGGCACGGTATCCCAGACATAGTAGTACTTATCAATTCCGCTGCCTTCGTCGCTGGCGCCGCTCCAGGTCACGTCAATCGTGTTATCGTTAGTCCAGGTGGAAGGGGCGGGTGTGGCGTTTAATGTGGTGGGATTGTTCGGCGGCGTCTTGTCAAGTATAAAGTCGTAGCGCCCGGAAAGCCAGGCGTCGTGGCGGGCCATTGGCCATGGCAGCGCACCAACATTCCGCCCTGGCTCCCATACATATAGCGCACCCACGGTGGGATTGCCTTGTGCTGAAGCCCCAATCACCACCTCTACCTTGCCATCACTATCTATGTCCCCCACGGCCGGGGAGCCGAAAGTGGGTCCCCAGTTCCAGTAAGTGATGTTGGTTGTCTCGCTGCTGGAGCAACCAGCATCAGTGTAATATGTGCCATCGGCGTTCAAGACGGCCACTTCTGAGGAGTGCGCGAAGAGGATCTTCAGACCGGTGTCAACACTGCGCCCCACTTCAGCCACGACAGGCGAGGAATGGGTGACATAATAGTTTCTATACGGGTTGCCAGTGTTGAAATCACACGGCATCGTCTCGAACAATTTGGCCCCGGATTGACCACTCCAGGCGAAGACTTTGCTCCCATTGTCTGCACCGCCATTTTCCGGGCCGTCGCCAATGTTGGCAATGGCGATGATGTCCAGGTAAGTGTCGCCGTTCAGGTCGGCCAGGGCCGGAGAAGTGAAAACCCGCCCGCTGGTAGTCAAAGACCATTTCTGTACCAGCCGGTCAGTTACTTTGGCAGCAGCGGGATTGTAGTTAAAGACTTTAACGTAGTAGCCAGTGGCGGCGAGATAGGTACCGCTGCCTATAACGATTTCATATTGACCGTCTTTGTCTATTTCACCGATGGCTGGCGAGGAGTAGATGGCCTGATCAAGCCACTCACGCGCCAGAACGACGCCATCGTAGCGCAGGACGTAGACATAACCGCCGGTTGGATCGCCATTCTGGTTGCCTGCTGTGATGTCAGCACCAATGACAATCTCCAACATCCCGTCATTGTCAAGGTCAGCCAGAGCGGCCGATGACCAGATAGTGTCCTCATTGTAAAACCCGTGCTGTCCACAATGGTGCTGACCTTGGACAGCATTCAGCTCGGGCCAAATGGGAGTGCCGTCGCTGCCGCGAAGCAAATAGATGCATTGATCCCAGGCCCCAAACACGATCTCGATTTGACCGTCATTGTTCACGTCTCCCACAGCCGGGGAGGAGTAGACGCCATCCAGCCAGCCATCAGGGTTGTGATTCATCCAATCTTGGGTGTCGAACGTCCACCGGATACTGCCGTCGCGTCCGTCGAGCGCCGTGACGCCGCCGTGCCAGCATTGGCCGGATGCGTACCCTCCCATGCTGACCACAACCTCTGGCGCGCCGTCCCCGTCCAGATCGGCGACAGCCGGCGCAGAGTTGACCGGAGCACGTACGACCGTTTCCCAGTATTTCGTCCCGTTCGGGCGGTAGGCATAGACACGGCCCTGGCAATTGGGTGTGGTACCGGTGCGGTCGCGCCCGGCGATAACGATTTCCAGGGTGCTGACGTCACCATCCAGATCGGCGAGAATGGGAGAGGATTCGGTGAAGTTAGCGCCGTTTAGCGTTTGGGGGAAGCCAGGCTGAGCTGGGGGAGGATTGTTCCATGAAGCCCGGCTCGAATGAGATTGGACTGCTCCCCTGGCAATAACAAGGATTATGCTTAAAGAGAGAACGCGCAACAAGTGATTTGCCCTCATGATCTTACCACTTTCCCTATGCACAAGTTATGTCCACATGCGGTGACGCAAACGCCTGCCCGGTGCTCACTGTCATCAAGATCGTACCGCAGTTGTGTTACGCAAATATCGTGTGCGCCAACTTCACTATTTCGCAGCTCTCGGGGCAGAATCACGCACTGGAGAAGATACAATACGGTCTACGTGCTGCTTGAATTGCGCGCTCAATGCCCCGGGTTCGAAGTCAGCCAGACGGCGGCGCTGTCGCGCGATGATCTTTTGACGCAAGGATTCATCGCACACCAGTAAATCTATCAATTCACCGAGCACCTCGTACCGCTTGTGGTTCACCAGTACCCCGGCATGCTCCAATGTGTATGGCACACCGGTTGCATTGAAAGCAAGGACAGGGAGATCAAAAGCCATTGCCTCGAGTAATGGGATACAAAATCCCTCGTGCTCGCTCAGGCAGAGAAAGAGTGAGGCGGCACGGTAATAGCCGCCCAACCCTTCATACAGTCCAACGCTCCCTGGCATGATAACATGCTCCAGGCCCAGAACAGCGGTAATGGTGTTCAACTCTAAGCGGTAGCCTGGTGCGTTGAAATCGGAGCCGATCAGGATCAAACGCGAATGCGGATTAATCAGACGATGGTAGTAGTTAAAAGCACGGATCAGGTCGTCCTGGCATTTGTTAGGGATAAGTCGCCCAACAAATAGCAGATTGACCCATCCATCTGCGTAGCGTTTTACGACTTCCTGGCCTGCTGGGCTGTTGGCCGAGGCGAGCAGCTCGTCAAAATAGACGAAATATGGCAACACCTCCACTTGCTGAAAGCCCAGCGCCAGCATCTCCTGACGGTTATATTCCGATGCGGCCCAGGCAAATCTCAAGTCCTTAAAATATGGCAGTTCCCGGCGTCCTTGCTCCAGCAGCTCTGCCAGCTCCGGGTTATAAGGACGTACGAACTCCGGCGGTGTGATGTTGTGGTAGTAGAGTACCAGCTGGTCAGGCAACTGTCTGACGAATTCCGTCAGCGGAGAACCGATTGAGTAATGGTAAATCATGACATGGTCCGGGCTACCACGATAGGTGGTGTAATCCAGGCCCCGATATGCAAGCCGGCGATCGCGAGATTGGGCGTAGATATGGGATCGGAACCCCCATTCTTGTAGCAGGGTGCGGATACGCAATGCCTGATTGCCGATCGCATCGCCATACAGGAAGCTGGGCAAGATTTGATGGATCGCTTTCACTGCCATAATTTCAACGCTGCGCGGAAACGTTCCAGCACTGTTTCCCAGGAGTATTCGCGTTGCACATAATTGCGCCCGAGTTGTCCCATACAGGCTCGCTCTGTCGGATGCTCCAGCAACCAGTCTAACGCTCCAACAAACTCCTCGTAATCGGCGTAGAACAATCCACCGTTGCTGTGGAGAACATGGTAGCGGGTCACATCGCAATCACCATGCACCAAAACCGGTGTACCAGCCAGCCAGGCCTCCATAATCACTAGCGAGAAACTCTCTAACCGAGACGGCTGGCATAGCGCCACTGCCGCTGCATAGGCGTCACGCTTTGCCTGTTCATCCACGAAACCGAGTGCGATGATGTCCGGATGCGCAGGAATAGTCAGTGGTCCTTTGCCGATGAGTACCAGCTTTAATGGACCCGGGCGTGTCCGTTTGTATTCGGAGAAGAAGGCAAACAGCTCGATAAGGTTTTTCATACCCTCCAGCCGCCCCACGTACAAAATGAATGGAGCCATTAGGCCAAATCTGCGCCGGAAGCGATCAGGAGCGGATGGGTGCTCATCTACGCCCTCACCCACAACATACGTGCGGGGATTCCGCACTCCGAGCCTATCCACTGCCAGGTGTCTCTCCGGTTCGGAGTTGAACATGACCCCCCGGCAGGATTCCATCATCAGGCGTGTCTCTAGAAAGCGGGCAAATGGCTCGTCGTGTAAATGTGGCCAGATAACAGTGCGCTCAGGTCGCAGAGCTGCACTATAGATTGTGATACCGAACAGGTAAGGGCCACAGATCAACAAGTCATATGTATCAGCGTACCGTGCGATGTAGGTGTACAGTGCGGGGCTATGTGGGCTGTGCTCAATCCACTCGTATTCCTCATCCACCGTCAATGGCCAGCGGTTGATGAATTTGAGAGTCAATTCCTGGTAGCGGTGTGCATCACGGAGGTGATGATCGATGGGAAACCGCCATACCGTCACTCCGTTAACCTGCGTGCGTCCCGGCGGGTAGACGTTGCGCCAGTCGGTCATGTCACTGGCGCAAGTGGTAAGCACTTCCACCTCAAACTCCGGATAAGGCAGGCGCTCGACCAGGTGGCGAGTGATGGTTTCTGCACCACCCAGGACCTCCTGGCCATAGCGGGGCACGACGAACGCCAGTCTCGTCATCGGTTGGCCCGGGCTGCCTCGAGTTGCTCTAACTGCGCTCGCAAAGCTTGGACATCCCGACGCAGCGCTTCGACTTCATCTGGTGATGGGCCTTGTTCCAACGCCTTTACCAGTCCTGTGAGGACGCGCATGACATGTTCGTTAAAGCGGGCCTGTTGCCCTGCCAGCATGTTAGTGTAATATATCACAAGATGATGCAACACTGCGCGTGCCCGTTGCATCAGCGGCGAGATGATCGGCACATGTGACGCTGTGAGCGATAATCCCACGCCGAGTTTATCATAACTCACGCTTATCCGACGCAGGTTGTAATACAGATGGCGGTCAAAGCGTGCGGCCTCTGGAGATATACCCAGCCCCTCGACCAGGGCTTCATAGTCCAGCCCTTGCGCCTCTGCCTGAGCACGGCGTTGGCGGATCTTCTCGCGAATCTGACGCATAATGGTATCCGCGTCTATTTCGGGATCACGGATCTCAACCACCTGTTCCACATCGCCTGACATTATCAGCCCCTTTCGCGGTGTGCAACAACACAGATGAGTTAACATATACACGGTAGCCAGGTATGCGTTTTGGATTTCAGCAGCAGGCTACGCAATAGCCTCCACACATCATGTTAAAACAGGCCAGGATTTGAATCAACCCACCGCCACAGTCGCCGGATGCCCGCATCTACGGAGACCAGCGGCCGCCAGCCCAACTCCCGTTCCGCCTTGCGGATGTCGCTGATGTACACGAGCTGGTCGCCGGGACGCCAGCCGGCATAACTCACCGGGATCGGGTGTCCGGCCAGCGTTTCCAGCAGCGGCCCGAACTCGGCCCAGATGGACATCGTGTTCTCCGGACCGCCGCCGATATTATAAATCTGCCCTGCGGCGACGTCAATGTGCGCAGCAGCCGCCTCATACGCAGCGATCAGGTCGTCTATCCACAGCACATCGCGTACCTGCTTACCATCGCCGTAGATGATGATCGGCCGCCCCAGCCGCGCCGCGATACAGAAATGCGCCACCCACCCCTGATCCTCTACACCGAACTGGCGCGTGCCGAAAATGCAGTTTGAGACCTGAACGCCGCCCGCAACAAAGAGGTGATTGTCCGCCTCTACCTCAAGGTCATAGACCGGCTGCTCATCTAATTCCTCTGCGCGCATCATACCGTCCCAGAAGAGCATACCATCGGCACGATACAGCTTATATGCCTGCTCAAACCAATCAGTTGTCGTATGTGTCCACTGCCACCTTAAAAGCCCGTTGAGTCTCTCCGAGCGTTCTTTACTGAAAGCATAACCAATTGCAGCCAGCTTCGGCCACAACTCGTTTCCTCCGAGCAGCCGTACGGTGATCTGGACTGTTGTGCCTCGTTTGTACTCAACCGGCTCAGCCTCAAAACAGGACGTCTGTATGCCGAACTCGGCCAACAGGGCACGTAATTGCTCGATCCAGCGTCTTCCGCTCTCCAGATGGCTGACATCTTTGGACTGAGCGAAAGAAGGGGCAAGAGAAGAATTGGCGTTAACCCTGGTCAGTTCCGCGCCTAAAAAGCCGCGCAAGAACGCACGTTTGACCAGTCTATGGCCTCTGGCGATCCAATCGGGCAAACCGTAGTCCACCCTCACCTTGTCCCCAACCGGAACCCCTAACATCTCGAAAAGTGTGAATATCGGGATGCTCTGTTGCTGGATACGGCATGCGCGGCCTTCGATGAGATGACCACTGGGAAGCCTCGATGTGGCATCCCACCGGATTACGCTGCCTGTTGGCAAACCGAGCCAGTACAGCCAGCGGCTTAGCTCACTGAGTTCCGATTCCGAACCGAAGTACTGGACGGTGTAGGACGGAGATTCACGCGTCTGGCGCTTGTGGATACCCAGATGCCCATCACCGAACAGCCACCCAACAACCTCTGCTATTGCCAGCAGGCGATCGCCCTGCAAAGGTAACAATCTCGCCGCGATTCGTCTGGCCTCGTTCAAACAGCGCTGGTCGTTTGTGCGTTCCTGTACAGCAGCCAGGTAAACTTCGGGCGTGAGCACCTGGTCGGGGACAGCCTCCCACACAGGAGCATATCGTGCCTCGGGCAGGACGGCCAGGAAGTCACCGTAGGCCAGATTACGGCACGAAAATAATCCATGCGGACGAAAAACAAGGTGGTCAGCAGTGAGTGTGACCTGTAAGCCGCCCATGGTTGCCAGCCGACGTACCGGTTTCACCCCCGTTTGTTCTACATGGCGTACCCGCGTCCATCCTTCGCCGTTGTGGACGATATCGCCGGGTTGCAGCGCTGCAATGGGCTTCAAACCAAAGGGGGTCAGAACCGGCTGGTCAGCGGCCAGACATGACTGCCGGAACACCACCGTCCGCATCCCGTAGATCCGCGCGTAATCGCGCACGTACTGGTCGCCTGCACCTTTAGAATTTCCCGAAAAATAAGCGTGCCCGTTCTGCCGTACCATTACAATGGAATTGGGAACCTCGACGCAGTAGACCTGCCCCTCGTAATCAACCCAGGTGCTCCTGTTTTTCCCCAAGTTGCAACGGGCCGTACGGGTTGTACTGATATAAACACGGTAAAATCCCCACTTATCCCGGGTAACCGATGAGGCCATCCCACACTTGAGCGCGATTTCTTGAATGTCATCCGCCAACTGTCGAGAGACCGTGGTATACCGCCAACTATTTTTGTTCTGCTGATTACCGTCGCCATCCAGCAAAGACTTTAACAAAATTAGAAGATGCCCGCGATTCAATTTCTTAATATCCGCGGGGATATATCTATCTCGGCTTTTACCAAGCGATTTCACATACTCATACAATTGTCTTGAGGTAGCGGTAACGTGATGTTTATTCACAACCGGCGAAAGCCCAATAGCACGCATAACAGCCAGTGCTTCATCCACACGATAGTATGTTGTGAGCGTCACCGTACAATTTCCGGTTCTCTGGTCTTCGCGGCAATGTCCCTCCGAAATATACCATCCCAGAAAGCGTAGCCAATCCTCCATAGGAATAGGGCGTGCAGGGAAATAATGCCCATACCTTTTATCTGGTTTTACCTCTGGTAAAACAAACATCGTTGGAGCGTTATCTTCTTCTTCCACATCGGCAGCAAGCAGGTATGACATCGGCTTGCCTTCAATGGACTGCGCTTCCAACAAACGCGGGTTCTTCAGCCCATTGTGGTCACAATCCCAGGCTACTAACATTTTGTGGTTTGGCGTAACACATGTTCTCAGACGACGATTAGTCTGCACATACATCTTGCCTTTATACGGATAAGCAAAATAAGATGTGGGTTTTTGATACTGTGCTATTCTACGTTCCAGATTGTAGGTCAGAACCTCATCCTCGGGTGTCAGTTCATAGAATTTCTTCCAACCGGCGCGTGTTAAAATGTCCGTATCTTCAGAATAACAACACCCATAAGGCGAGTGGAAATCCAGTGGCTGGCTCTCCGGAATCCCCAGCGGGAAGTCTCGATAGCGGTAGCGCGTCGCCTCCTCGACGATGGCGATCTCCTCCATCCCACCGTAGACCTTATTTGTCGAAGCGTAAAAGAGAATGGCCTGCGGCGCTACGGCCCGCACCGCCTCCAGTACATTGAATGTGCCCAGCGCGTTGCACTCGAAATCCTCGCGGGGATTGGCGACCGAGGTGGTGACCGCCACCTGGCCGGCCATGTGATAGACGCGGGCTGCGTCGGGGGGAATGGCCGCGCGCAATGCTTCGAAATCACGGATGTCGCCGCGCACGAAGGTGAGTAGATCGCCGTGGCGTTCGCGCAGCCAGGCCAGGTTCATCTCAGTACCTTTGCGGGACAGATTGTCAAAAATGATGACCCGATCCCCACGCTTGAGGTGATAGTCGGCCAGATTGCAGCCGATGAAACCCGCTCCGCCGGTGATGAATATCTTCATAGTCACTCTCCTGCTCCAGAGATCACCGCATTGGCTGTATGACGTCGCGCATAACAAGAGGCAGGTACATCTTAGCCAGATTGACAACAAGTGTTGCAGGTACCACGAGCACTGCATTGTCGGGATCGTTGCTTCGGATAATGAGAGCGCTCCTGTGTGAACCGACTGGCACTCCGCGCGAGTCAAATGTCACACTAACCTGCACTGTGCCATTGGGTGCGACCTCGCCGTACCCAGGGCCTGCACTCAACCAGCCAGCCACACCACAATTGACCTCGCCCCGCACAGTCATGCTCACAGTGTCGAAATGGATGGTCACCGCCGGGTCCCCTGTCCAGAAAGCAACCTGCGCGTGCAGACCGTCTATAATGGTCACAGGCGATGAACGGCTGCGTTTAACCATGTAATAGTACGGATACACCGAGAGAGCACCGGTCCTGAAGTTGCGTTGGGCACGAAATGCGTAAGACTTTGGGTCCTCTCTACTGCCTACGACCAGGGCTAAGTGTACAGGCGCGCCAGAATCGGCTGAAGGATCCCTCTGAGAATCCCATAATTGTCCTTCAGGCAGAGGTATATCGGAGTTACTGAGGTGTGCCTCCCAGTCCCAGGCGACCCGGTTTGCCAGGTTCACACCGCTGCTCTGGAGTTCAATCTCATCCACTCGTGCAGTACACCCGGCAGGAAGTGTTTTGAGCTGCTCAGGAGCGTAGTAGTAATCCAGGAGCGTCTGGCCCGAGCGGGTTTCTGCATCTATCAGGAAGCTGTCTTTCCATAAGTAGTTCGACTCGATAGCATAGGTCGGCACCAGTGTGTACTGTAATGTCAATCCACCGCTGTTGGTCACCGTTAATATCCTGGTAACCCGGTGACCAGCCACCTGGACACTGGAGAGGGACGCGGGCGAGACGGCAATACGCGGAGGCTGAGCCACAACGGTGATCAGGCCGGTCATGGTCCTGTGCCCCTGTCCATCATCGGCCACGATCTGTCCCTGTCCTGCCATGGTCGGGGCAAAAACGAAACGCTCACCAGTGCCTGACCGCTGTTCCAGTGTGCCGGAGGTGCTCCAGTTCACCGATACAGGACCGAGATAGTTGGGGGAGGGACAATCGTCAAACGCGAGAGCGTACAGCGTCAGGGATTCGCCCACCAGCAGCACACGGTCAGTGACCGCGCTGCCTGCTGCATCCCTGATAGCGACTGAGGATATTTCGCCTGAGGTGGTATGTGCGACATGGCTGTGTTCCCATGTGACGATTTTGGCGCGCGGGGCGAGTTCGCTCTGAACCAGCGCAGTGTTCACGATTTCGGCACAGTAGAGCACGGTCTGTGGTGGCACGGTGACGGCGAAGCTGAGGCGCGCTGTCTGGCGTGCGGGCACTGTTCCTTTCCAGGTAAGGTAGGGCAGGACCAGTGTGCCGGAGACAGGGGGAGTTACTGTGCCGACAGAAGCTCTTGCCGAGCCGGGAACGTATGCAGCGTAAAGGGGCAGGGTGTCAGTGACCCAGAAGCTGAGGTTCTGGGAGCCGGTATTGGTCAATGTCACCGTGTAGTTTATGAGATCACCCGGGCGTGCCAGGTTCCTGTCGGCTTTTAGTGCTGTCTCAATCGGCCAGGCTTCATCCATGCCGATGTCCACATGTGAGCGCATGGGTCTGGGATCACCATCAATATCTGTGGAAGGAGCAGGTCCCAGCGGCCATACGCCGCGGGGGTGGGCAGTGTCAATAGCCGGCGACCTGGGGCGGAGGTGGTAGTCAAGTTGCCATGGGTCGGTGAACATGGGGTCAACGCTCATGTTGCCTGTACCCGGCTGGTTGCCCCTGGCGATTGAATAACTCACCACGCAGTCGCCCAGACACCGCAGGTCATCATCACCATTTCCCCAGAGGATGGTGTTGACTATTAGAGAGCTTTGAGGCTGAGCAGGCCAGGTGTACAGGCCGTTTCCGCTGCCGGGAGCATAGTTATCGGCCAGCGTGCTGTTGATAACGGAGAGCGCAGCCTCCGGCCGGGCATATAGCCCGCCGCCGAGTACTCTGGCCGTATTGCGCGCGATCAGTGTGTTGGTGAGCCACGCCTGCGCACCGTTACCCACGGACATTCCCCCACCCACATCCGCAGTGTTGCTGAGTACCCGGCTGTTGATGAGCATTGCCCGTCCACCATCGGTGACGAATATACCGCCTCCGTGGTCCCTGGCGTGATTGTCAGAGGCCACAGAATTGGAGAAAACGAGGGTGGCTCCCTGCACATAAATACCCCCGCCGGATGGGGAAGCGGCGTCCGCGTTGCCGCCGGTAACGATGATGCCGTCCAGCACAACGCGCGGAGGGGGATAGCAGGGATTGGGCAGCACGCGCACGACCGGGCCGCTGCCGTTACCGCGCAGGATGGTGGGGTGGGCGTCCGCGTCGCGCATCCAGGTGGCCGGGTCGTAGCCGCCGACCAGGGTGACACTGCGCGTCAGGGTGAAGGTGCCGGCGTAGACGCCGCCGGCTAAGTGGAGCGTGGCGCCGTCAGCGGCAGCGATGAGCGCCTCTGTCAGCGTGCGGAAGGGCCGTGTGGAGGAGCCATCTGCCGGGCCGGAGTGGGCCGGGTTCACGTAGAGCGTGGGGAAGGCGCGCCAGGCGTGGAATTGAGCGGCCAGGCGGGCGGTCCGCTGCAGATACTCGTAGCCATACATCACGCCGGGTTCGATGTGGGAGTTTTCGTACCACTCGTTGAAGCTGGTCACCAGGACCCAATCCGGTTCGGACTGGAGTGCAGCAGCAAACGTAGCGGAGTAAGTCTGTCCGTTGTTGCGTGGTATATACAGAGCGTCGAGAGCTGCTCTTTGGGGCCCCACGCTCTCTTGGGTAGTGTGCGGGAAGCTGGGGGAGATTTTTCGGTTATCAAAACCGGGGAAGATGGTAGCGGCCCACATCTTGCCGGAGCGATGGGATTGGCAAGAAATGTTCTGATATACTGTAGGGCTTTGCAATGGGAGGTAGGTATGCAAGCCCGCAAAGACGTTCAGGTAAAGTGGATCGAGCGCGTCGCCGATCAGCAAAGCAACATATCCATCGGCCTGTAGCGCACCGATTATGTTCTGCCAGGCAGCGTATGGAGTGGCAGCACTACCTCTCGGCACATACTCAGCCGCATATACAAAGATGACCGGAACACCATCTTGGCGCAGAAAATGGGGGTGGTTGCCATACCTGTCTAACACATATTCAATGTCCTGGATCACGGCTTGGGGTGAGGTCAAAACCGGGTTGTTATAAATTTCCAGGTAGATCGTCGCGTACAGCTCGGTATCGCCCATCATATCCAGGATCTGCCCCATGATATCGGGGTTGTAGTGGGGATTATTTCCTCCCCACCAGGAGACCACGAATCCATCCAGACCTGCTTTCTGTGCCCACTTCACATGTTGGGCGATGATGTTCGGATCATCCGAATTGTACTGAGCGAGAGGATGATCACCCAGTTTCGACTCATCCCACGGTATATAATACCAGGGATAATAGAAAGCCAACATCAGACGTTCTCGAGGTGGTGGAGGAGGATGGTATTCATCTGCTCCGATATCGGGGGCATCTCCGGCTGGTCGAGGCTCCCCATCTATATCAGTGGAAACGCCTGCCGGTATGCCTTTACCAATGGCAGCACTGCCAGGCCTGATGTGAAAAGGCGCAGGGCACACATCGTATAAGCACATCAACGCAGGATTACCCCAATAGTTGCGCGTCCCTGTGATAAGGCCGTTACCGGCCCAATCCTTGTTGTTTGCCCAGTTCCCACTACCCCACAGTGTGGCATTCAGGGTTACTGTGTTGCCGGCGGTGACGAAAATACCGCAGGTCTGATTGGCCACGAGAGTGTTGGTCATCATCACGGTGCTGAATAGTGTCTCAAACCACTCTTCGATGCCGGTCACATATATTCCAACACCATCACCACCGCGATTGCTGGCAAGGGTGGTATGTAATAGGCGCGGTGATGAGCTAAAGATGTATATTCCACTCCCTAAACTACCGGTCTGGTTGTTGGCCACGATGTTATTGGTGAGTGTAGCATTGCTGAAGCTCAAACACAATCCGCCACCACGTTGATTTGCCCGGTTGGAGAGTATGAGGTTGGCATTGAGTTCAGCGGGGCCACTCAGGTAGAGTCCCCCGCCGCTATCATGAGCATAGTTGCGGATAATACGGTTCCGATTGACCGTGTAATACCCGCCGGCAATGTATAGTCCACCTCCATTTCCGTAAACGGTATTGCGAGAGATGACGTTCCCCTCAAGCATAGCATTAGTAGCGCTCAGATAAATACCTCCGCCCTCCCCGGCCGCGTTATCTGTAATTTCGTTTTGGGCGAGTGATGCCCTCTCTCCACCCAGATACAACCCTCCTCCTGAATAAGTGGCGCTATTCGCTACAATGTTGCTGCCTTCGAGTGTGAGGTTGCCGGCCTCCAGATACACTCCACCTCCATATTGGGCTGTACTGCTGAGTATCCTGACGTCCCGCAACGTAACTGTAGCGGTAATGATGTATACTCCTCCACCTGCATCTATCTCCACCGGCCACTCTTCCCATACCACCCAACGGCCTCCCAGGCCTGTAGCATCACCGCCGATGATGCGCAAGCCTGTCACCGTCGCACTGATATCGCCGGCAAAGTAGAGTCCGCGCCCGTCGCCATGCGCATCCAGAATCGTGGGGTGAGCAATCGGATCCGCCCTCGTCCAGTTCGTGACAGTGTAGCCTCCCTGGAGGGCTATAGTTTTACTGATATAAACGGTTTGAGAGACGCCAGCGCGGGCGTGGATATCCTTATAGACGCCAGCGGCGATTTTGACTACATCGTCGGATGCGTCGGCTGCATCTACCGCCGCCTGAATTGTGTCGTAGCAAGGGCGCACTTCCAGGCCGCAGTTTCCGCCAGGCGCCACATAATACGTAGAGTACCCATCTGTAGATTGGGCACAACTTATGGAAGGAGTGCCAGCCAGGCTCCAAAGCAATATGATGGGAAGTATGCCTGCTATGCCCGATATGAGGAGCAAATACCAGTATTTGAGTTGCATCTGCTTTTTAGGATAAACTGAACTGGTGCTTGTCTAAATGAATCTAAGGGCAGCTTTGTGTCCTTGGATGGCATGACTCACCTCATCAAAAAAGTTGCGGTGAAGTACTGGGGACTGAGGTCCTTGCTTCTCGGGGGGTAGCAATTATGTCCAAATGCATGGTGTCCCCAGTGTTACGTTGCCGGTTAATTTCGCGCCAGTAATCTACAACATCGGCAGGCTCAGCACAATCTATGACATTGCCTGTAAGCTCAATGACTGAGAGCCTATATACCAGGCTTACCAGTGCATTCAAATATTCCTGGGGATCCTGTCGGCCACACTCCCTGATCACTTTTGGATGAAATTCGGAAATAATCATGGGTCTATGTTTATCCAGCGTTTTCCTCATTCCTCGAAGAGCTATTGGCTCGTAGCCTTCTATGTCGATCTTGACGAGATCGAGCCTCCTCTCGTTTTCAAGCACCTCATCAACTGTCCGTCCTTGCACGTACTCTACGTTCAGACCTTCTTCCACAGCATGGACAAACCCGTATCCGGCATAGCCGCTTAGCTGAAGAATGGTCGGCCTATCGGTTGCTGCGTATGGGAAGATAGTGACATTGTCAAACCGATTCTCGTAAATGTCGCGGAGCCGGGTATGCTGCTCCCCGGATCGGACCCACCAGGAGAACTCTACAAGAAATCGGGTTTATGTCCCATCTGACCATCCCAGCGAACGCAACGCCCGCTCAAGGCTCTCTGAATATCCAGCACGGATTTCCACCAGGCGTTGCCTTTGCATACGGATGATATGCCGGCGCAATATCTCATCCTCTGCAAGGAGGGCGATCAGTTCTCCGATCACATCATACCGTTTGTGCTTTACCAGCACTCCCGCACACCCCAAAGTCTCCGGCACGGCTGCCGCGGCGAACGCAATCACTGGCGTGTCAAATGCCATTGCTTCTAAAAGCGGAATGCCAAAACCCTCATGTTCGCTCATGGACACGAATACCGTCGCCGCGCGATAATAACCACTCAGTGCCTGTAGACTCACAGTGCCCGGCATATGGACACACCCGGGCGCCAACCGCTCAGCTAACATTTCCAGTTCGAATCGGTAGGCCGGTAGATTAGCATCTGACCCGACCAGGATCAGGCGAGAACGACGATTAATCAGCCGGTGATAGTAAGTAAATGCCCGAATGAGATCATCTTGCCTCTTGTTCGGTGCCAGGCGACCGACAAACAATACATTTACCCATCCATCGGTGTAATGGGCTGTAGTCTCATGCCCCTCTGGAGTTTCAGCAGCAGCCAGCAGAGCGTCAAAATCTAAGAAGTAAGGGACAACGATGACATTGTGGAATCCTATGTTTAGCAGGTCCTGCCGGTTGTACTCCGATCCAGCCCAGGCCAACGGCTGGTTTCGGAACAGAGCCACTTCTTGACGTCCATGATCCAACATCGCTGCATAAGCCGGATCGTACTTTTCGAAGAACTCCGACGGCGTCACGTTATGGTAGTAGAGCACTATCTGATCAGGGAGTCGCAACACGAAATCGGTCAGTGACGAGCCGGTCGAATAATGGTAGATCAGCACGTTATCAGGGTGACTCTGGTATTCCGTGTACAGTCTGCCAGGATCAGCCAGACGGGGGTCAAGCGACTGGACATAGATCTGGGATTCGATGCCACGCCGGCGCAGAAATTCTCGAATGTAGGACATCTGATTCCCAATGGCATCGCCGTACGCAAATGTAGGAGCGATTTGGTGGATGGCTCGAATGTGCCCCATTAATCCCCCCTCCACACCGTCAGTGCGGCACGGAAGCGATCAATGACCGTTTCCCAATTGTACTCGCGCAGGACATAGGCACGGCCCAGTTGCCCCATCTGACGACGCTCGGCCGGGTGCTCCAACATCCAATCCAACACGGCGATGAATTCCGCCAAATTCGTGTAATAAAGCCCCCCATTGCTGCGATGGACATGGTAGCGGGTCACGTCACAATGGCCATGCACCAGCACCGGTACCCCTGCTATCCATGATTCCATAATCACAATGGAAAAGCTTTCCATTAATGAGGGTTGCACCAGTAAGGTGGCTGCAGCGTATGCGTCCAGCTTATCTTGTTGGCTTTGGAATCCAATGGGTAGAATGTCCGGATGCGCCGGAACCGGCACAGGTCCCTCGCCCATCAGCACCAACTTGAGCGGTCCAGGACGCAGCCGTTTATACTCTATGAAGAAGCGAAGCAATTCCTCTACATTTTTCGCAAATTCAAGCCGTCCCGCATATAGAATGAACGGCTCGGATAGCCCCAGCCTTTGCCGAAAGCGCGCCGGGTCGGCCTGGTAATCATCTATTCCTTCGCCGACCACATAGGTTCTGGGGTTTTGGATTTTCAACTTGCGTCGCGCCAGGGCCATTTCCGGTTCGCAGTTGAACATGATGCCCCGGCAGGATTCCATCATCAAGCGAGTCTGTAGAAAATGCGCGAAAGGCTCATCGTGTAGATGTGGCCACAGAACAGTACGCTCTGGCCACAGGGTCGTTCCGTATTGTGTGATTCCAAACAGATAAGGGCCGAAAATCAGGAAATCGTAATTATGCCCCTGTTGCATAATATAGGCATATAAGGCCGGGCTATGTACATTGGCATCAATCCATTCATACTGTTCATCCACCGAAAGCATCGCGCCCTGGCCCACACGAGCGTTAAGTTCATGGAAGCGATGCTCATTGCGCACGCGGGGATCTGTTGGGAAACGCCGCACGCATACCTGATTGATTTGCGCCACGCCCGCCGGGTATACATTGTGGCCGCTTCCCAACTCTTGCATGCAAGTCGTCAACACTTCTACCTCAAACTCGGGGCGAGGTAGATGTTCGGCAAATTTGCGGGTGATCGCCTCAGCCCCACCCAGGATCTCCTCCCCGTAACGGGGGATAATGAAGGCCAACCGTGTGGTCATGCCGCGGGATGCTCCGTTGATCCCGCCAATTCTTCTTCCAGCCGCTCGATCCGCGCGTGCAGCCCGGCGACCTCCCGGCATAATGTCTCAATTTCATCGGGGAGCGGGCCGCGTTCTAATTCCTTGACCAGCGTTGTGAGCGATTGAACGAGGTAGCTGTTGAAATTGCGCTGTTGGGCTGCCAGGATGTTCACATAGTAGATGACCAGGCGATGAAACGCTTCCCGCACACGCTGTATCAGTGACGCGATGATGGGGATGGGAGACGAAGTCAGTGAAAGCCTAACTCCCATTTCCTGGTAGTGGGTATGTAACCACCGCAGGTCGTGGTACAGGCTGCTGTCGAAGCGCCCTGCAGCCTGGGCATCGTGCAGTTGGTTCAGAAATGCGTCGTAATCAAGCCCCTCTGCCACGGCCTGCGCGCGCCGCTGGCGGATGTTTTCACGGATCTGGCGCATGATGGCCTCAGTGTCAATTCCAGATGCGCGAATTTCGATAATGTTTTCGGTATCATTGCCCATCGCAATCCTCGTAAGTAAAACGTTATTTATCCCACGTTACCCGGCGAGCATCTTAACTCGTTCTATCATTTTGCGGGCAATCGCCAGGCTACTATAATGTAGTTCAATGTCGGTAGCCGCGCGGGCACCAGTACGTCGCGCCTCATCGGGGTGCTCGAACACATACCGTAACTGTGCGGCTGCATGGTCAAGGTCCGGCTCGGCCCACACACTGCCCTTCTGATATGGGCCATAATCCTGTTCCAGTTCTACGATGCGGTATGCTACCGGGTAGCTGTTGCTGACGTTCATGAAATCGGTGTTGCCGGAATAGGCTGTAGCGATCACGGGTTTGCCATACGCCATTGCCTCGGCCATCGTCAGGCCGAAACCCTCAGATCGGTGCAGTGACACATAAGCATCGCACTGCAGGAAAAGACTGCTAAGCTCCGGACGATCCATGTAGCCATCGAGCAAAATTCCGGAGACGGAGGCGACCGCCTGTCTCAGTCTCTCGTGGTGTTCGGGGAACTGATCCAGCTTTGTGACTTTGATGACCAGTACAGTATCGCGGTAATGTGGTCCAAAGGCGCGCCGGTATGCCTCGATCAAACCATAAGGATTCTTGCGCTCAATGTAGCTCAGCATATCGAAGACAAGCAAAAAGACAAACTTACCCTCCGGCAGCCCCAGGTGTGCTCTTGTCAATCCAGAATCCGGATATCGGCTGATAGGAATGCCCATCGCAACAACAGGTATGGGTGAGACCTGGGCTAACGCACCCTGCACGAACCGGCTGGCCACCCAGATTTCGTTGAGGTACTGGAAACGATCGTGCCATTGTTCAGGGAAGTGTTCTAACTCCCAATGCCAATAACCGATATTGTATTTACCTGCAAAAAAGTCCGCCCCCAGGTCATTGTAGATGGTGGGCAACTGGTCGGCATTGACACATAGCAGGTTCACGGTGTAAGGATGGCCTTGGGGCAGGTGCAGCACAGAGCAATCGTTCTGACGCGGCTCCTCGCTGCGAGCCAATGTCCAGGCAACGGGGAAATTTTGAGCATGCAGGGCGCGCAGGATGGCACGGACATTCTCACCCACGCCGGTTTCGTCGCGTAAATAGCCGACAACATTCACACCCAGCCCGGTCTGATCTGATCGCACAGCGGGCACTTGCAACGGCGGAGTGCCAAAGGCAGGTAATGGTACAGGGGTCATGGGGCGATCCGGGCTGGTCGGTATAAAGAAATTGCGGATGCGACCGACAATCTGCTGCCCCAGCAGCCGCTCAATCCGCTGCCCTACTCCAATGCTGAACAGCCAGTGTGTGAATTTTTGGTACAGTTGAGTTTTGCGTCCCAAATCAGCTCGCTGAAGCGATTCGGCCATCGGACGCACAAAAAAGGGGTCTATCATGAACGTCCGCTCGACCGATGTGACATACCAACGAGCATAGGCGACACGATCGCGCCCCAACACATCAGGGAAAGCCTTTCTGAGGTCTGACTGTTGTTGATGTATTCCTAATGCGAGACGTGTGATCAGTGGTCCGGCGTTGTCATCCACCGGTTCGTTCAGCCAGGCTATCAGCCGGTTTACAAATTCACCATCCGCTGCATCGCTGAAGGGATTCCAGGTGGGATCCTGGATCTCAATTTCACGCCACAGGTATCGTGCCGCGTCTGGGATGCGCACTCCAGCGTGGGTCAGTATGCTATATGCATACGGCCAGTTCTTGACAGTGTCATAGCCGTTGGCGAGCAATCGCTCCCGGTATCCATCGAATAGGGGTTTGAGTTGTGGCAGGTTCTCGAAAGTGTACCGATCCTGAAATTTCGATAGTTCATTTGGGCGGTCAGGGGAGTAGCCACTGAAGTGAAAGAATTTAAGTGGCGAGCCGTTGACCGTGTATTCCCCACCACGGCACTCCAGACGACGGTGATAAAGGTTCCAATATGCTACATTGCATCCAGGATCGCGATGTACGTAGACGCCAGCAAAACGCGCAGCAGCCAGATCGATCCAACGTTGGTCCACGAATAAGCCCTTGTCGAAAGCGATGATGCAGTATTTGACCAGTTTGCTCTGCCACCACGTCAGAAACTCTTCCAATTCGGGATGCCTTGAGAGACCAATGAATCCCAGGTTGTAGGCTCCTGCGCGCAGAATGACCTGTTCATCAGGATTGAATCCATCGTTTAGCGGCCCGGTCAGGTGCGGGGTCAGGACTATGCTGTGTGTCCTAAGTGCATCCCAGATGTCATCTATGGGATGGTAAAAATAGATGTCAGGGTCAAAGTAGCAGATAGCATCATAGTCATAGTTGCGAAACAGGTAACTCAAGAGAAAGGGCTTAACGGCGGTGCTGAGTTCCAGCATAGTGTAGCGGAACGTCATCACGCCAAATTCAGGGATGCCGATATCTTCCGCCAGGAGCGTCGTGAAGGGTTCCCGGCTGAAATCATGAAACCCATCCGGTCGGTCCACCAGCAAAACGAAGATACGTCCATCAGGATGGTGCTTCAGAAATGATTCTGTCAGGCATCTTGCATGAGCCAGATAGTTTTTCGCAATGATGGTGCAAATCACTGGTGCGTTCATGTATTTCCTACGAATCTTCCCCTTTCAGACACCGCTCCATATCATCCACTCGTTTGTGCAGATCCAGCACCGCCTGCGCTACAGAGTTGATCTCTTGTTGCACGTCTTGCGCCAAAGCTCGTGTGTGGTTCTCCTGAGTGTACAGCACTTCTCGCAGGGTGTTCAGAATAGCAATCTGCGTTACTGCGATCTCGTTTTTAATACAAGTCAGTTGGGTGATCTGCCCCATGATCTCGTTTTTAATACAAGTCAGTTGGGTGATCTGCCCCATGATCTCGTTTTGAGAACCGGCCATTTGGGTAATTTGTCTCACAACTGCGGCATTAAATTCCACCTGCTGTTGCAGCATTGGCAATACATACCAGCGCGTAGATATGTTGTTCCATGCCTGCCGAAATGCGGCAATAAAACGGCCAATGACGGGAAAGTTTGAGTGAAACGGCTGCTCTTTGATTTGCCACCGCGCATGCAGTGCGGCCAACAAATCCTCCGATACTTCTGAAAGGACTTCAGCATCGGTGCTTTCTGCCTGGACCGGCAACTCCTGTGCCTCCGATACCTCTGAAGGGACTTCAGCACCTATGCTTTCTACCCGGGCTGGCAACTCCTGTGCCTCTGGTACTGGCTGTGAGGCTGGCGGGGGTTCAGCCTCCAGGGGGGACAATTGGGCCGCTTTCAATATCCGTGTCCCCACCGCGTGCTCCTGGATATGATCCAGTTGGGTATACAGGGCACACTGAGATTTCTCCTCGACATGTGCACAGGCCTCACGCAGGCGCACAAGTAACGTCAAAATCTTTTCCCGTTCTCCAGAGCCATCTTGAGCCGACATACCATTGAATACCTGCGCACGGCAGGGGAGAATTTCGGGCAGAGCAAACATTGCGCGCAAGTAAGCCGCTCTCGCGGATAGCACTTCGCCCATCCGATCTATTCGTCGCACCCATGAAATTTCGGCTGGTGTAAACTCCCGCTCTAACCAATCCAGCGGCTTGTGCTTGAGCAACAGTCTTAACCGTCCGTAATGGTATGCCAACCTGTGACCATAATCTCCCATCTGGGGAGTTGATGAACCTTCGCAATGGATTGCCACAGCATCGGGCCAGTAAACAACACGTAACCCTGCCTCGCGCGCTCGATAGCACCAGTCCACATCTTCATAATATACTGGCGCAAACCCCTCATCCAGATAACCTATCCGCTCCAGAGTGATACGGGTCAATCCGAGTGCTGCCCCGGTGACAAATTCCACATCAAGGCTTTGGTTGTATTGCCCCCTATCTGGTTCGCGCCACCCGATATGCTCAGGTGATCCACGTACATCCGTTAAATATGCCCCCGCGTGTTGGATTGTCCCATCAGGATATAGTAACTTGCATCCCACAATCCCTATCGTAGGATCGGCCAGCGCTGTCACCATCGCCCTCAACCACCCCGGCTGCACCTGGGTATCCTGATTCAGCAGCACCAGCACGTCCCCGGTCGCGGCGCGCAGGCCCACGTTGTTCCCCGCCGCAAAGCCCAGGTTACGCTCGTTGCGGATCAGCCGCGCCTGCGGGAAGCGCTCCGCCACAAAGTCCGCCGAGCCATCAGTGGAGCCGTTGTCCACCACGATCACCTCGAAATCGGGGTAGTCCTGAGCAAACACGGCGTTCAGACAGGTTTCCAGATATTCCCTCCCGTTCCAGGCCAGCACGATCACAGATGCTTTCATCTGCCCCCCGGTTCTCATTCCGCAACCCTGGCTTTCAGCCAACGACGGACATATTCCACAAATTGATATAAGTCATCCAACCGCAAAATCCATCGGCAACACGTTTAGCTGTCCCAGACAGAGGATGCTTTCGAAATAATCGCGCGGCTTGGGGGCATCCTCCAGCGAGTTGATGCGACTCCCAATGTCAATGCAACATTGGGCCGCGATCTCCAGGTTGCGCTCTACAATGTCGCGCAGATAAGCATCCTGATAAAAATCAGACAGCGGTTTCTCCCGGAGCACCTCTAATCTCCGCAAGCGTTCGCTCAGTTCGTCTAAGCGCCTCTCGATTCCGACGAACTCCGGCCGCATGCTGTCCTCCTTCTAAAATCTCTTGCCGTTGACGCCTCAAAACGGGTAAATAGTCCCCATACAGGCCGAGGACACGCGCTTCGAATTCCACCCGCACCGCCACACTTTGCTGATAGATTCGCCGTCCCTGGGCAATGACACAGTAGGTCAGCTCCACCGGCGCCTCATTTAACAACAGCACATCCACCCGTTCCACGTTCAGCAGACGGGCAAGTTCATAGCTGAGGCGGTAACGCAGCGCAGCAGAGGGAAATTGTGCCAGGATGCCGATGTCGTAGTCGCTCTGTGGGCCGGCTTTGCCCTCCGCGCGCGAGCCGAAGAGATACGCCAGCAGGATGCCGTCTTGCGCCTCGAAATAACTCCTCAGTGTTTCAATCTCCCCCATCCAGCCTCCTGGCCTGAAGGCCCCGCAGCCATTTCATCAGGCGTATGAACCGCCCCCGCTCATATCCTGCCACCAGCTCGCGCAGACGGGCGATTTCCGCCTCACTACGCTCCAGCTTTCCCTGAAGTTCAGCTAATCTGTCATCAGTGGCCGCGTTCACAGCTCTAACCCGGCTGGCCCCCCGGTCAGGGGCGATGCGTGGCGCGCGGCAGAAGTCCACCACCGGCCGCGCCGCCCGCTCCCATGTCAGCTCTGCCCGCGCCGTCTCGAACCGTTCCCCTCGCGTGCCGCGCGGCTCGTTCAGCAGGGTCAAAATGGCCCGCGCCACGCCGTCCACGTCCTGATAATCCACCTCCAGGCCCAGTCCACGCTCCGCCACCAGGTCGCCTGTCGCGTCGCCGCGCGTGACCACCATCGGCAGCCCGGTCCACACGTAGTCCAGGATGCGGCTGCGAAACGCCAGGCGCGTCTCCAGCGTGTCGAAGTGCAGCGACAGCCCGATGTCCGCTTCCAGCAGATAGTTCGGCCACTCTTCGATGGGCACCCAATCGCCAAAGAAGACACAGCGGTCCAACAGGCCTAGTTCTTCGGCCAGCCGGATGGCTGTCTGACGCATCGGCATGTCAATCACAATCGGGTTGGGGTGGCGCGTGCCGGGGAAGACGAGTTTCACGTCACCCCGCTGCTCCTGCACCTGTGCGATGGCCCGGATCGCCGTGAGCGGGTCGAGCCACTGCCACAGGCCTCCGCCCCACAGCACCACCCTGTCCTCCGGCGCGACGCCCGGCCACACCCCCTTGAGCACCTGCCTGGTGTGGCGCGGCGGCTGCGCGGGCAGACCAAACGGCACCACGTCAATCAACCGCCGGAGCGACGGGTCGTCGTTGTACGTGCGTGCGTTTATCCGTCCGTTCGCCTCCAGCAGGCCCAGCCACCAATCGCGCTGCCGCTCGCTGGCGCAGATGAAGAAATCGCCGGCGCGGCATTGCATCTGCAAAATCCGCTCCCGATCGGCATGCCGCTGCTCCTGATCGGGATGGCCGGCCAGCATCGCCAGCGTCTCCAGCGTGTGCGGGTCGTAGCCGTCCACGATGAGCGGGATGCCGCACTCCTTCAGCGCGGGAAACCAGGCCAACACGTCGCCGCACAGCAGGATCGCGCGCGCGCCTTCTACTGCCGGCGCGAGTGTCTCCCATTGTCCAGGCTGGTATGACCAGGTCGCGAAGCCCTCGGCGGGACAATCTATTGTGCCGGGCGCGGCCAGTGTCGTCGGGAAGTGTTGTGCCAGCACCCGCGCCAGGTTGAAGTACCGGATGCCCGGCCCGGCCATCCGTTCTCCGACCACATCGTGGCTGATCACCAACACGTGCCCCAGGCAGGAGGATGGTCGCTCTATCATCCGCCCACCTTTTTCCCGCTCTCCGGGTGCCTGGCCCAGATGCGCCCGGGTCGTTTCCTGTTATTCATATCTGAAGGACCTCGCCGGGGCTGCAATCCGGCCTGGACGCCAAATAGCTATCCATTTGTTGCCAACGCCAGCTCCCTGCCAGTTCAACCACTCCACCCGACTCACTTTCGGTAGAGAACCGATGTACCTTGAACGGGTAGAGCCGGTCGTGGAAGTCGTACATTACTGTGTCGGCCTCGTTGTGGGAGGACACAGAAACCAGGTAAGTACCTTCCATAAGCGGAAGCGCCGGCACTCGATAGGAAACAGCTCCCTCGCCCTCAATAAAGGGGATCTCCAGGCCATAGAAACAGGTATTGGGGCCGCAGATATGGACCCCATCGTCACGGTGGATGGCCATACCGAAAACCGGCCTCTCGATACGCCTGGCGGCACGGTAGTATAGTCGCACACCCCATGGCTCACCCGATTCAAACACACGCCGTTCCATTCCGGCGGCATCGAAAAAAGAGACGGCGGTGATCTCCACATCCCCGCTGCCCCAACGCCGCTCAAGCTTCTTACTCCCGGCTTTCGCGTATGGAGCTATTGGGGGGGTGAATTCGGGGCCATCCCATATCCATTCTCCACCCAGGCTGACCAGCCCGTATCGTTCTCCATGGCCCGTCTGTCGCACTTTATACAGTGCGGTACGCTGATCGTACACCTCCGTACCGGTATGGTCGCATACCGCCGCTGAGAGCAAATACTTCCCCTCCAGCAGTGGCAAACGCTCCAGCCGGTAGCATACCTTCCCCTCGCCCTTGACGCAGGGTAGAGATGTGCGCATCGTGCACACGCACAGACCGTCATCCCGCTGTATGCTTAGCCGGATGATCGGATTTTCTACTCTCTGGGAGGCCCGGTAGCGTAACATGGCCTGCCAGCCCTCTCCTGCCCGGAACACACTGTGTTCCACTCCGTCAGCATTGAGCAGCGAAAGTGCTGTAATCTCCACGATGCGCGCCGCAGGCCGGACCTTCTCCGTCTGAGCTGGCATGTAGGCGACAGTCGTTTCCATGCGGGTTTCTTCTTCCTCTGCAGCGTGGCGCAGGTAAGCCGAGATGGTATCATCAACGTTTCCGGCAGCCCGCACCCTCCCGTCGCCGAGCCAGATGGCGGAGTTGCACAGTCTGCGGATCGAACCCAAATCATGGGAGACGAAGCAAATGGTGACCCCCCGCTTCTGCACCTCCAGGATGTGTTCCAGGCATTTGTGTTGGAAATTCTGGTCGCCAACGGCCAGGACTTCATCTATGAGCAGGATTTCCGGGTCAGTGTGCGCGGCAACGGAGAACCCCAGCCGCACATACATTCCTGAGGAATAGTGTTTGACCGGAACATCTATAAAGCGTTCCAGCTCTGCAAAGGCCACGATCTCATCGAGTCGCTGCCGGATCTGGGCACGGTTCAGGCCAAGGATCGAGCCGTTAAGGTAGATATTCTCCCGCCCCGTCAGGTCGGGGTGGAAACCCGCTCCCAGTTCAAGCAAGGCTCCCACCCTTCCGTTGATCTCGATTCGTCCGCAGGTTGGCTCGATGATACCGGATATAAGTTTAAGTAGCGTGCTCTTCCCGGCCCCATTGGGGCCGATGACGCCCAGTGCTTCACCGCGCTTGACGGTAAAGCTGACGTCACGCAAAGCCCAGAATTCCTCGGGAGTGCGGCGTTGATCCCGCCGCAGCATATTGAGAGCAAGCTCCTGGAATGAGCGTGCCCTCTCCGGGTGGAGGGTAAACTTTTTTGAGACCTTGTCGAACCGGATCGCGATTGCGTCAGGATCAGAGTTCATCTCAGACGGAAAGCTGAACGGTCAGATGCTCGCATGTAAACGGCTGAGCGTTATTATACTGTGACGGGTGGGATCAGTCAATGGGAGCAGCACTGCCCCCAGAATTGTGTGGCGTGTGTTTCATGTTATAATTCCCCACCTCCATCTCAGGAGGGATTATCTGACCACCAGGCATCGGAGAGAAGTACGGTTGGGTTACGATTGCAGGCTGTGCCGGTACACCAGGTGAATTATGCCAGCTCGCTATCATCTATGGACCATTGGGTGTCAAATGAACACCGCTGATTCTCAGCGTCTGGCGGCCGCTCTGGAGGAGCTGGGTTATACACCAACCGGGCAACCCGCTCAGGCTGATGTGATCGTGCTTAATACCTGTGTCGTGCGGCAAAGCGCCGAGGACAAGGTCTATGGACGCCTCAGCTCACTCAGGCCGCTAAAGGAACGCTGCCCAGGACTGGTCATCGGGGTAATGGGCTGTCTGGTGGGGCCGCGCCAGGTTGATCACCTGCGGGAGCGTTTCCCCTGGGTGGATGTATGGATGCCACCCTCGCAGCCGGAGCCGCTGCTGCGAATGCTGCGAGAACGGGGGTATGCAGCGGAAGGAACGAAGTCCGACCGTCGGCTTCTGCCGTTGAGCGCGCGTGGCAGGGTGGTTACGGCCTGCATTCCCGTGGTCCTGGGCTGCTCAACGGGCTGCACTTACTGCGTCATCCCCTATCGCAGGGGAGCAGAGCGAAGTCGGCCGGTGGAGGAGATCATAGCGGAAGCCGAGGCTCTGGTTGCTCAAGGGGTGCGGGAGATCACGTTATTGGGCCAGATCGTGGATCGCTACGGGCTTGACCTGCCGGAAAAGACCACATTGGCCGCGCTGCTCCGCAGCCTCCACCGGATCGCGGACCTCTGGCGTATCCGTTTCCTCACTTCGCATCCCAGGTGGTTTACCGAGGAGTTGCTGAACGCAGTAGCTGAGCTGCCGAAGGTGTGCGAGCATATCGAGTTACCAGTGCAGGCCGGCGATGACGAGGTGCTGGCTCGTATGCGGCGCGGTTATACGGTCGCAGAGTACTGCCATCTGGTCGCCCTCATCCGTGAGCGGATCGCTGGCGTTTCCATCGCTACTGACATAATTGTTGGTTTCCCGGGGGAGACGGAAGAGCAATTCCGCCGCACTTACGAGCTGCTGGCCGGGCTACGCCTGGATAAGGTGCATATCGCGCGTTATTCGCCCCGCCCCCAGACGCTGGCAGCGCGCCGTTATCCCGACGATGTGCCGGAGGAGGAGAAGGAACGGCGTCGCAAGGCACTTGAGGAACTGCAAACCAGCATTGCGGAGGAGCTTAACGCCCGCCTTCTCGGGCAGACGGTCGAAGTATTGGTCGAAGGCAGGGATGAGCGCAAAGGACGCTGGTGGGGACGCACCCGCACCGACAGGCTGGTCTTTTTTGAAAGCACAGAGGACTGGCTGGGACGGCTGGCGCAGGTGCGTATTACCTGGAGCGGTCCATGGTCGCTGATTGGGGAAGCAGTGACCTCAACACCGCCAGGTTCTCCTTATCCTCCCTTAGATCGGCCCCTTTAGGAGTCTCCAACAGGCCTGGCAGGCCCTCCAGGTTGGGATCGTTGAGCACGTTGCGGAATCCAGCCAGACCAACACGCCCCCTGCCGATGTGCTCGTGGCGATCCTTGCGGCTTCCCAGATCGCCCTTGCTATCATTGAGGTGGATGACGTATAGCCTTTCCAGTCCCACGATGCGGTCGAATAGCTCCATGGTAGCAGCGTATCCCTCAGGTGTACGCAGTTCGTAGCCGGCAGCGAAGACGTGGCATGTATCCAGGCAAACGCCGAGCCGCTCACCCTGTGGGGTATGCTCCAACAACCAGGCGAGATGCTCGAAGCGATACCCCAGGTCGGAGCCCTGACCGGCTGTCGTTTCCAGCAGAATGCGGGCTTGCAATCCCGGCGTGGCAGCGTGCACTTCTCCGAGCGCCCTGGCTATCCGCGCCAGCCCTGCCTCCTCACCAGCTTCTCTGGGCGAGCCGGGATGTAATACCAGGTATGGTATTCCCAGTGCTTCACACCGTTCCAGCTCGATGATGAGCATATCACGGGATCGCGCCCATAGCTCATCGTCCGGCGTGGCAGGGTTAAGCAGATAGGAGGCATGGGCAACTACCGGATTGATGCCGGTCTCGCTGGCCTTCATCCTGAACAGGGCGATTTCCTCGTCGCTCAGCGGGTTTACCGCCCAGGCCCGGCTGGACTTAACGAAAATCTGTAGCGCGTCACATCCCACCGTTCTGGCACGATCGAAAGCTTTATGCAGCCCACCGGCGATGGATTCGTGTGCTCCCAGCCGTAGCATTGTTACCCTTTGGGGTGGGGAATGACACAGATGAAGCGTAAGACGCCTTCACCGGTGTTTCGGTAACCATGTGGTTCATCGGGGGGGATATACACGGCCACGCCCGGGTGTAATGCGATCTCTCCCTCAGGCCCCTGAGCAACCCCCTCTCCCTCTAACACGAAAATCTCGTGCTCGTAGGGGTGCTGGTGGGGGTTGAAAACGGCCCCCGGCTGGAACTCGACTACGCGCATGGCGAAGGTGGGTGCTCCTTCCGGTTTACCAATAACCCAACGGATAGACTTGTCATCACCTATGGGCTGCTCGATTACTTCCCTGTAGTCTCGGCTCAACATGTTTCCTCCACTTAACACAAGGTCCATCCGGTGCCTTGGGGGTATCCTGGCTGTAACTATTCAGCCCGATTCAAATCGGCCTCTTGGGGCGCTCTGCGCCGTGCGTCGGCCTGCGCCGACGCACGCCGGTCGGCGAAGGCCGACCATTGACCGGAGGCCCAAAAGGGTGACTTTAGTCACCGTCTGAATAGTTCCTCCCGGCTTATTGGGATTAAAAATCCGCTCCCCGAAGGGAGCGGGTGATCTCATCAGCAGGGAAAAAATCCAATCGAACTGGCCGGAGCTGTCAGGCCTTCACTATGGCATCGTTAGGGCAGGTTGCCGCACACTGCGGCTCGTCATAGTAGCCCTTGCACTCGACGCACACGTCAGGGTTTATCTCATAATGTTCCTCCCCCTCGGAGATGGCCCCAACGGGACACACCGGCTCGCAAGAGCCACAAGCGATGCAGTCATCGGTGATTTTCATTGCCATACGGTTCACCCCCTTTCGTTTGCGAGTTTCCCCTGTTGTTAAATTTACACCTGGTCGGCGCCCGGTCCGCTCTCAAAATATTCAGCGTTGCGCCTTATGTCGTCTTTGTATTCCGCGGGCACGTCGTCCTCGTGGAAGATTGCCTCGTTGGGGCACTCGGCCTCGCAGGCTCCACACTCGATACAGGTATCCGGGTTAATGTAGTAGGTGGGCCATTCCGGATCATCGTCTACCCAGTGAATAGAATCAGTGGGACAGACATCCGCGCACAGCCCGGCGCGCTCACATTTTCTGGTGATCACATAGGCCATTTTATTTACCTCCGTTTTGTTTTCTGGTGTGGTGTTCCCATTGTAACTGTATTTGTGGCTTTGTCAAGAAAGCGCTCTGGCGGGTGTGTCCAAAAATTGTGGGACAACTGCTCGCAGTTGTCCTGAGATTACGGCCATGCCCGCGAAATTGGGACACTCTGGCAACGGTATGTAACCTGTATGATCTCCGGTACGACATCGCACGTTATGGAGCACCGCAGGAGCAGGCGTCCCCCTCATCCAGGGAAGCATGGATTCAGGATTCTCCATGCTCACTCCCTCACCCTCGCTATTTAGAACCTATCCGAAAAACCGTACAAGCGGCATCCCTATGCCGCTTATACCGACGCATAGGGATGCGTCGGTTACATTTTTCGGATAGGCTCTTATTTGACAAGGCCTATGTATTCCTTGGGCCAATAAGAGAACCAGGCCCGTCCCACAATGTACTCGATCGGGACCGGTCCAAAGCTGCGAGAGTCATTAGAGGCGCCCCGGTTGTCGCCCAGGACGAAGACGTGTAGAGGAGGTATGAGACGTGGGGGGTAATCGCTTCCGCCGGGGTGCACACGCCAGGGTTCCTCCAGGGGGTGCCCGTCTATGTAAACCTGTCCGCCGCGTATCTCGATTGTCTCTCCGGGCAGCCCTATCACGCGTTTGATCAACATTTCTGACTGATCGGGCATATCAATGACGACTATGTCACCTCGTCGGGGCCCGTGAAAGAAGCGGTAGGTCACCTTTTCTACCACCACCCGCTGTGAGGTATGGAGGTTCGGCTCCATGCTCTGGCCCAGCACCTGGGTAGCCTGAGCCAGAAACAGGTTGATGACCAGAGCGATGAGCAGCGCGGGAACAACGGTCTCCAGAATTTCGCGCAGAATGATCAGTGGCAGCCTGAGAACCCGTGCCATCAGGCCTGGGCGGCTCTCTTTGATTTCTTCTTCCATAGAAATCCTCTGGCTAGGAGCGCTGAGATTGACGGCGGCGAGGCGGTTGTTGGCGCTGCCCTTTGGAGTCACCTGAGCTGCTTCTGGCGCAGCCCCGCCCCCCTGCCAGCCTGTCAGCAGCCCGTGCTTCCTCCAGAGTCCATCCTTCCAGCACAGCCCGCCTGGAAAGGCGGATCTTGCCATCCGGGTCTATATCCGTTACCATCACCATGATCTCGTCGCCGACGTTCACGGCGTCTTTGACGCTGGAGACGCGATAATCAGCCAGTTGGGAGATGTGGACCATACCATCTGTGCCGGGCAGGATTTCGACGAAAGCGCCGAAGTCGGTGATGCGCACCACGCGCCCGGTATAAATACGTCCGACCTCGGCCTCCTCGGTAAGCCCTTCGATCATCCGCCGGGCCTTCTCCGCACCGGCAGCGTTCGTCGAAGCGATGTATATGGTACCATCGTCCTCGATGTCTATGCGCACGCCGCATTCTTCCTGGATCGTTCTGACGGTTTTGCCACCCGTACCGATCACGGCCCCCAGCTTGTCGGGGTGTACGTGCATCACAGTCAGGCGAGGAGCGTAGGCAGACATCTCCTCTCGTGGAGCCGGGATCGCGGCCTCGAGCACGTCCAGTATTTGCATGCGCCCCTGACGGGCCTGCTCCAGGGCTTCGGCGATGATCTCGTAGGAGACGCCAGAAACTTTAATATCCATCTGCAAGGCAGTGATTCCCTTGCGGGTGCCTGCAACTTTGAAATCCATATCTCCCACGTGGTCTTCCAGCCCCTGGATGTCGCTCAGAATACGGTAGCGGCCGTTTTCCATGATCAGCCCCATAGCGATCCCTGCGACATGGGTCCTGATGGGCACGCCGGCATCCATCAGTGCCAGGGTGCTGCCACACACGCTGGCCATTGAGGTCGAGCCGTTGGAGCTGAGTACCTCGCTGACAACACGGATGGTGTAGGGAAATTTGTCGCTATCCGGTAGCACCGGCAGGAGAGCGCGTTCAGCCAGGGCACCGTGGCCGATTTCGCGACGCCTTGGGCTCCCGACTCGCCCGACCTCGCCCGTCGAATAGGGTGGGAAGTTGTAGTGATGTATGTAGCGTTTGGTTTCCTCAGGCGACAGGTCATCCAGCGTCTGCTCCTCATGCGGTGTGCCCATGGTAGCCACCGAGAGCACCTGTGTCTCCCCGCGCGTGAAGAGGCCTGAGCCATGCGTGCGAGGCAACAACCCTACCTCTGCTGACATCGGGCGGATGGTGTACTGGTCGCGCCCGTCGGCCCGGATACCCTCTTCGAGTATACGCCTGCGGACGATCTCGCGCTCCACCTTTGCCAGTGCCGCACGTATGCAAGATGCATCCCATTGTTCGCCCAGGTCACCGACCAGCTCCTCTTCCAGAAGCCGGAGCTTTTCATTGCGCTCCATTTTGTCTTTTGCCCCGTAAATGGCCTCTGTCAGGCGGTCTGACACTTCCTGGCGTATGAGCTGGACCAGCTCCTGGGGCAGCACGTAGGGGGTGTACTCAGCCTTGGGCTTGCCGACCGCCTGGCGCATCTCATTCTGAACGCGAATGACGTCCTGCATGGCCTGATGGCCCAGGCGGAGCGCCTCGACCATAACACTTTCCTCGATCTCTTCAGCACCGGCCTCGACCATCAGCAGCGCGTCGGCGGTACCCGCGACGCGCAGGTCGAGCGCGCTCTTTTCCATCTGCGAGACGCCGGGATTGATGACCAGTTGCCCATTGATATATCCCACCCGCACGGCGCCGACCGGGCCATTGAACGGGATGTCGGAGATGGTGAGGGCAGCCGAAGCACCGATAACGGAGAGGATGTCCGGCTGGCACTCCTCATCGTGAGAGAGGGCGGTGATGATGATCTGCACTTCATTACGCAGGTCATCGGGAAACAGAGGGCGGATGGGACGGTCGGCCAGGCGGGCAACCAGGATGGCCGACTCGGTGGGGCGACCTTCCCGACGCAGAAAAGAGCCGGGGATGCGGCCGGCGGCGTAGAGGCGTTCCTCGAAGTCCACAGTGAGAGGGAAAAAGTCTGCCTCTCTGGCAGGGGTACGCGCCATCGTCGCGGTGACGAGCAGCACAGTGTCGCCCTGACGTATGGTGAGGGCTCCGCCAGCCTGCATGGCCAGCTTGCCCGTCTCAAATGTGACGGTCTTGCCTCCCAGCATGGCAGTGAAACGGTGACTATTCATTTTTACCTCCTGAGATTGCGGGAGGTCAGACGCCAGGTCAGGGACTGGGGAGTATCTCGTAGCGGTCGCATGCTACGCCACACTCCCCAATACCTGGACCCGCGCCCGCCTCCCTTAGATTTTTCAAGTTTCGCTTGAACGCTGGTACACGCAGGTTCAATCAAGCCCACGTGTTGTCCCTATCATGGTGTGTGCCAATACTGATACATCAGACGAGTAGATGGGCAGGCCTCATCTACTCGTCTGGTTACGGTCCTTCTCTTCAAACCTGCACCTGCCGACTCCTACGACAGATGCACAACGTCTCCCTGCGGGCTTATTTGCGTAGCCCGAGACGCCTGATGAGCTCGCGGTAGCGCTCAGGGGACTTGCGGCTGAGATAGGTCAGGTGCCTCCGTCGCTGACCTACCATCCTGATCAGCCCCCGGCGGGAGTGCTCATCGTGTTTATGGATTTTGAGGTGCTCTGTCAATTGATTGATACGCATGGTTAACAGCGCGATCTGGACTTCCGGGGAACCGGTGTCGTTGGGTGCACGGCCGTATTCCTGGATGATCGCTTCTTTTTCGCTCTTGCTTAGCGGCACGAGTCCTCCTTAACAAAAATCAAGATGCTCTGGCTTTCTAACCGCCTTTATCAGGTGCATATTTTACCACGGTTCAGAAAGCGATGCAAATGTAGTCCCCCCGTCGGGTGTCCGTCATATTTTTGCATCCGCTGGCTCGGGCCGGTCTTCAGACCACGCCCGACGCCGCACGACCGGCCACAATGTAGGGCAACTGCGAGCAGTTGCCCTACAACTGACGTCGCCACGGCCAGCCATAGCCTGCTCTCGCTCTCTTCTCGCGCAAAAAAGTGACGGACACCCGAGCCTATCCGAAAAACCGTACAAGCGGCATCCCTATGCCGCTTATACCGACGCATAGGGATGCGTCGGTTACGTTTTTCGGATAGGCACTTATTGGTTCGGGGGCGGAGGCACGCCAGTTCTGCCAGAGCAACCGCTCCAGCCCGCTGCGCTCCATTGCGCTATTGCGAATCCTGGAGGGGGTGGCGGTGTCGGGCATGTCCTGGAGACCGAAGCGAACGGGGAGCCAGCAACCAGACTATAAGGGGCCGCCTGTGACTCCTGCACAAACCACCGCGGGAGCTTTCTTGCCTCCAACGCCTGAGCAGGGTATAATCGCCATCCAGGGGGCTGTCTTCGCTTCAGTCTTGCCTCAGACTACGTGGCCCGATACCATACCATCCGTGAGGTAGCAATGAATAGGCTTTCGATTGATGACCAGGTAGCGCTGTTGATGCGCGGTACAGAATTTGGGGACGAACAGATCAGGGAACATATGGAGACAGAACTGCGCCAGCGGCTGCTCGAATCAGAGCAGACCGGCCGGCCACTACGTGTCTATTGCGGCTATGACCCCACCGCTCCAGACATACATCTGGGGCACACCGTAACTATGCGCAAACTCCGTCAATTCCAGGAACTGGGCCATCATGTCATCTTCCTTATCGGCAACTTCACCGGCCTGATCGGTGACCCGTCTGATAAGGACAGAGCCAGGCCGCAGAGTACACCCGAGCAACTGGCAGAAAATGCCCGCACTTATACACAGCAGGCCTTCCGCATCCTTGACTCGCAGAAAACCGAGGTGCGTTACAACGCCGACTGGCTGGCACACCTTACTTTCAAGGACGTCATCAGCCTGGCTGCTCACTTCACTGTCCAACAATTCCTGGCCCGCGATAACTTCGCCAACCGTTATAGGAACGGTGACCCGATCTGGCTGCACGAGTTTATGTACGCGCTGATGCAGGGTTATGACGCCGTCGCGCTCGAGGCCGATGTCCAGTTGGGGGCTACCGAGCAACTCTTTAACCTGCTGGCCGGCCGTAAGCTCCAGGAGGCATTTGGTCAGAAGCCTCAGGTGTGCCTTACCTTTCCCATCCTGGTCGGCACAGATGGACATATGCGCATGTCCAAGAGTATGGGCAATTACATCGGCATTGACGAGCCACCCGAGGATAAGTACGGCAAGACCATGTCCATCCCAGATACTGCGATGCGCAACTGGTTCGAACTGCTCACCCGCTGGACGCCGGAGCAGATTGATGAACTCCTGGGAGCAGTGGAGCGCGGCGAGATCCATCCGATGGAGGCCAAGAAAAGGCTGGCCTGGGAAATTGTCTCGATCTTCGATGGAGACCAGGCCGCGGACCAGGCTGCCGCTCACTTCGAGCGAGTGCATCAGCAGCGCCAGTTGCCTGAGGAAATACCATCGCGTCTCTTACGCGCCCCGGTCAACATTGTGGACCTGGTTTACAGCGCTGGATTCGCCCGCAGCAAGAGTGATGCCCGTCGCCTTATCCAGCAGGGCGCGGTCAAGCTGAACGGCGAGACAGTCACGGATATTGAAACAGAGATCTCAGTTACGGATGAGCGCGTGCTCCAGGTGGGAAGGCGTCATTTCCTGCGTCTGGTAGCGGAAAATCGGACATAATGGCAGGCAGAGCCTCATTCCTCTATCAGAGAACACTTGAGCTGGAGCAACACGCTGTGCTCCGCTCTGTCCTGGAGCAACTCCAGGCGCAGCCACATCCGACTGAGGGGTATCTGATGAAACTGCTGCGTCGGTACCCTTTGCCGGATGGTCGTTTCCTTTCCAAGAGCCAGCTCCTGGACGGCTATCTCCGGCTGTGTGAGGAGGAACAGAGCAGTCCGGACCCCGCGCTGATCAGGTTTCTGCAGCTCAAGCCCACGCGCACCATCTCAGGCGTTGCCCCGGTATCGGTGTTGACCGAACCGTTCCCGTGCCCGGGCACGTGCATTTTCTGTCCCCATGTCGAGGGTATGCCTGCCAGCTATCTGCCGGACGAACCGGGCGCCATGCGTGCTGCCAGCCATCGCTTCGACCCCTACGACCAGACAGCTGGCCGCGTTGCCGTGATGGAGGCACTGGGACATGCAGTGGATAAAGTAGAACTGCTCATCCTGGGCGGTACCTGGTCGTACTATCCACCGGAGTATCAGGAGTGGTTTATCCGCCGCTGCCTGGACGCGCTGAACAAGGTGGACGCCTCCACACTGGACGAGGCCCAACGGCTGAACGAAACTGCCCCCCATCGCAACGTCGGCCTGGTGATCGAGACCAGGCCGGACTTTATCACGCCCCAGGAAGTGCTCCGACTGCGTCGGCTTGGCGTGACGAAAGTGCAGCTTGGCGTCCAGAGCCTCGATGACGCCATTCTCGCCCGCAATCTACGTGGTCACACCGTCGCCGAGACGCGCCGGGCGATGCGCTTGCTGCGCCTGGCCGGTTTCAAGATCGTGGTCCACTGGATGCCCAACCTGCTGGGCGCCACTCCCGAGAGCGATGAAGAGGACTTCCGCCGTCTGTGGGATGATCCGGCGCTGCGGCCGGATGAGCTTAAAATCTACCCGACTATGTTGCTGGAAAACACCGAGTTGTACGGGTACTGGCAACGCGGTATGTATCAACCTTATAGCCAGGAGATATTGGTGAGTCTGCTGGCCCGCTGCAAGGCACTTATCCCGCCTTATTGCCGTGTCAACCGTTTAATGCGCGACATTCCAGCCCCCAATATCGTGGCCGGCGTGCGGAAATCAAATCTGCGCCAGCTCGTCCAGCAGCGGATGGCCCGCGACGGGCTGCTCTGTCGCTGCATCCGCTGCCGCGAGGTAGGCGGTAGAGAAGTGGACTTCTCTACACTCACGCTGGAACGGCTCGGCTACGAGACCGACGCCACGCACGAATACTTCCTCAGTTATGTAACATCTCAGGACAGGGTGGCGGGCTTCCTGCGCCTCTCCCTCCCCCAGATGGAGCCACCTGTTGCCGAACTGGCAGGCTGCGCGGTGATCCGCGAACTCCATGTCTACGGTCCCGCTCTTGAGCTGGGCAGCCGCAAAGAATGGTCGGCCCAGCATGCCGGCATCGGCACGAAGCTGCTCAATGAGGCCCGACACATTGCCCGGCAGGAGGGTTTCCGACGCCTGGCAGTTATTGCTGCGGTCGGCACGCGGCCTTACTACCGCGAACGTGGCTTCACTCCAGGCGAGCTTTACATGTTCGAGGAACTCTGAACCTTGCCTGTGTCCCCTGTTCTTGCCTTATTACTGCTTTGTGCTAGAATCCTCCGCCGATGGGAACGCTCCTCTGGACCCCTATTCCATCTGAGCTGTGGGATCGCTTCGTCAGTTCACACCCTGCTGCCCATATTCTCCAGACCAGCCCGTGGGGAGAGTTAAAATCACGTTTCGGATGGCAGGATGAGCGGATAGGGATTACCCGAGATGGCGCGCTGGTCGCCGGGGCACAGGTGCTCTATAAACGCCTGCCAGGCGGGATCGGCTGTCTGGCCTATGTACCCAAAGGGCCGCTGGTCGCGTGGAACGATGAAGAACAAACCCGCTCCATTATAAGTGCGCTGGAGCAAAACGCTCGCAGAAGGGGAGCGATAGCCGTCACCATCGAGCCAGAGCTGAAAGACGAACCGCGCCACAGCGAGCTGCTCCGCGCATTGGGATTCCGCCCCGCACCGGGAGGTGCCATCCAGCCCCGCCGTACCATCGTGATAGACATCACGCCCCCGGAGGAAGTCATCCTGGCAGCGATGAAACAGAAGACACGCTACAATGTGCGCCTGGCGGCCCGCAAGGGGGTGACGGTGCGCACAGCCACTGAAGCTGACTTGCCGATATTTCACACTCTGATGGCCTCCACCGCTTCCCGTGACAGGTTCAGTGTGCACAGCCCTGCCTACTACGAGACGGCCTATCGCCTGTTCGTGCCTCGTGGCTGGGCCAGGCTTCTGCTCGCCGAAGTCGAGGGAGAGCCGGTGGCGGCGGCGATGATTTTCGCTCTGCCTCCCCGCGCCTGGTACTTCTACGGCGCCTCAGGCGATACTCATCGTGAGAAGATGGCCCCCTACCTGCTCCAATGGGAGGGGATACGCTGGGCCAGGTCTCTGAGCTGCACCACCTATGACCTCTATGGCGTACCGGATGAGGACGAGGAGAGACTTGAGGCAGAGTTCGCCGAACGACAAGACGGGCTATGGGGCGTTTACCGCTTCAAACGCGGCTTCGGTGGGCAACTGGTACGCACCGTCGGAGCATGGGACCGTGTATATTCTCCGCTGCGTTATCAGCTCTACCGCTGGCTCCTGAAGCTATGGACGGGGCGGGGATGATCCACCTGACATCATGCGCCACACAGAATGAGTGGAACGCAATCCTGGCCCAGCTACCAAAAGCCCATGTCCTCCAGACCTGGGAGTGGGGGGAGTTCAAATCGCGCTATGGCTGGCGGCCATCACGCCTCCTGTGGCTGGATGGGACGCAGCCGCGCGCTGCTGCGCTGGTACTATCCCGCCGGTTAAACTTCAACCTGCCGCAGGTTATGTATGTACCGAAAGGGCCTGCGCTGGATTATGGAAATCTCGCTGTGCTCGAGCGCGTACTGGGCGATCTGGAGGAATCGGCCCGGCAAAGGCGCGCGCTGTTCATCAAGATTGACCCCGATGTGCAGAGCGATACCGCTGAGGGGGAGATGGTCGTGGAAGTGCTGCGCCGCCGGGGATGGAGGGCTTCGCGTGAGCAGATTCAATTCCGCAACACTATCCTGATCAATCTGACTCGCAGCCCGGACGAACTGATGGCTGCCATGAAACCGAAATGGCGCTACAATACACGCCTGGCAGCGCGTAAAGGGGTAACGGTGCGGCCCGGCACCCTGGATGACGTGCCGCTGCTTTACCGTCTGTATGCCGAGACCGCCCTCCGGGATGGCTTTGTCATCCGCCCTCAGACCTACTACGAAGACGCCTGGGGCGCCTTTATCGAGGCCGGATTGGCCCGGCCGCTCATCGCCGAAGTCGAGGGGACGCCGGTCGCCATGGCGATCGTTTTCCACTTCGCAGACAGGGCCTGGTATATGTACGGGGCTTCATCCTGGCTCCACCGGGACAGGATGCCCAACCATCTGCTCCAGTGGGAAGCCATGCGGTGGGCACAGGGAAATGGCTGCACGGTGTACGACCTCTGGGGGGCGCCGGAGAAGCTTGAGCCATCCGATCCCTTGTGGGGAGTCTATCGCTTCAAACAAGGGTTCGGCGGAGAGCTGGTGCGCCACATCGGAGCCTGGGACTTTCCGGTCTCAGGCCCCGGGTACCGGCTCTACACATTTGTGGTACCGCATCTGCTGTCAATAATGCGCTGGCGTTACTGGCGAACGGTGCGCAGGGGGAAGTCAGATGGAACAACCTCCCAGGTATGAGGTACGGCTTCCAGTCTTCGAGGGGCCACTGGACCTGCTTCTCTACCTGATAGAGCGAGAGGAATTGGATATTACCCTGGTCGCTCTGGCACAGGTGACCGATCAGTATCTGGCCTATCTCCAGGAAATGACCCACCGGGATGTGCGAGAGATGACCAGCTTCCTTGTTATCGCAGCGAAGCTACTGCTGATCAAATCGCTGGCGCTCCTGCCTCGCCCGGCCAGGTTGCCCCCCGAAGCAGAGGAAGCCGGGGAAGAGCTGGTACATCAGTTGCAGGTTTACAAGAAATTTAAAGAGCTTGCCTCATTGCTGGCCAGCAGGGAGGAGCAGAAGCTGCGCAGCTACGTGCGCACTGCCTCGCCTGTCAGACCTGCCCCGCAACTCGATATGGAAGGCGTCACTCTCGATGCCCTGCTTATCGCTGTGCAGAGGGCGCTTGCGGCATTCCCCGCTCCTCCTGTGGACGAGGTTGTTTCCCCCGTTACGATAACGGTCGCTGACCAGATAGCCCGTATAGAGGAACAGTTGGCCCGGAGGCCGCGCATCTGCTTCAGCGAGCTGCTCGCCGGGGCAGGTTCCCGTGTTGAGATCATCGTAACGCTGCTGGCAGTGCTGGAACTGATCAAACAGGACCGCATACTGGTGCACCAGGAGCATCTCTTCGGCGAGATTATCATCGAACGAATGATAGCAGCCGAGACGTTCTCCGCCGGGCAGTCAGCCAGCCATTCAGCAACATAGCACAGCATGCCCCAAGCGCATCCACTCCAACATCTGCCAGATTCCCATTTCTGCCGGGCACAAAGCGTTGGTGATACTCGTCACTCAGGGCATAGGCAATGGTGAGTGCAACGCTTGCAAAGCGCAAGAGCGCCAGCGCACGTCTGTCTCCAAAGTAGTGGAGCAACAACCGCAGCTTCAGCCAGGCCAGTATCCCGTAAGCTGTCGCGTGTCCTGCCTTCTTCAGCAGCAGGTCGAGCAACGGTTCCGGAGCATGCGGCAGATCGGGCTGGGCCGAGCAGATAAAGATTGCCGCCATCCACGCCAGTGGTGGCAGCCAGTACACCAGGAAACGTCTCAACGCGCTCGCCTCCACATAACAGGTCTGTCCTACACTCGGTTGCCTTGTTTTACGTGCTCCAGCGTTTCCTGGATCAGGGGATAGGAAAGCCAGGCGGTCGCCAGCCCGAAAAGCGCGCCGGTGAGCACACGCATCGCTGGTGTGCTCTCATGTGGTCTGATCGGACCGTTTGCCCAGAAGTAGGGCATCAGGTAGGAGAGCATCTGATAGCCGCCGTCAAGCAATAACGGGACAATACCAAATACAATGTAAGCCCACAACTTGAGGGCACGGATGCGCCACCGCCGGCGCAGCAACCCGTAGATTAACCCGAAGAGCAAGAGCGCACCATAGATGGCTATATCGCGCTGGCATAGTGCTATCTTATACCCTACCACATCGTTCCCCACAAATGCCCGCGTCGAGGGTTTAATCCCCGCATCCGGCCCGAGCCACACGGCCAGCTCACTCAGCGTGTAGGTCAACTTGGGGCCAAAAAGGAAGAAGGAACGGTGTGGCAACTGGTGACATAGCGGGCTGTAAGCAGCGTAGATGAGCAACGCCACCCTCTTTTCCCCAAGCTCCATAAGCACCGGCGCCAGGATGGGCAGGCCCACGTAGAGCAGGAAGAAGCCGTTACAGAGCATCAGCCAGTGCCGGGCCAGGAAGAGAGCAAGGAGATTAACCCATTGCTGTATGCGCTGTCCGCCGGTGGCACCGACTGCACGCCTGGCGGCCATACGCCTCTCCACTTCCGCCAGGACGTCAGCAGTTGCAAGATTACTCTCAACTTGAGGATGATGATCACTCATACCGCAATGCGTCAATCGGGTTCAGAAGCGAGGCCCGGCGGGCCGGGTAAATACCAAAGAACAGTCCCACCGCAGCCGAGAAACCGGTCGCCAACACCACCGCACCTGGTGTGACTACCGCACGGAAATCCTCTACCAGCGTGGAGATAATCTCTGCCCCGAGTATTCCCAATCCTATCCCGGCCACTCCTCCAAACAGGGAGAGGGTCATCGCCTCGATCAGAAACTGCCACAGAATGTCACGTCGCCGCGCTCCCACCGCCTTACGCAACCCAATCTCCCGTGTCCGTTCTGTGACCGAGACCAGCATGATGTTCATAATGCCGATCCCTCCCACAAGCAGGCTGATGCCGGCAATCGCGCCCAGAAAGATGGTCAATACATCGGTTATCTGGCCGAAGACGGCGATGATGTCTGCCTGGCTGATGATAGAGAAATCGTCCTCGTCGCTGAATGCGATGCCATGCCGCTCACGCAGAATGGCTGCCACCTGCTCAGCGGCCGCGTCCATACGCTCCGCAGAGATGGCCTGGACAATGATCGCGGAAACTTTGTAACTGCCGGAGCGGCTGCGCGAGGAAAAGAGACGGGTCTGGGCGGTTGTCAGGGGCACCAGGACAGTATTGTCCTCATCGCTGAACTGGGAGCCGCCCTTCTCCTCCAGCACACCGATCACCCGGAAGGGAATGCCATTGATCTTTACCGTCTGTTCCAGGGGGTATGCGTTGTCCGGGAAAAGCTCCCTGACAACCGTTTTCCCCAACAGAGCCACACGGGCCCGGCTGTTCATATGTTCCTGTGAGATGAACTCACCCACCTCAGGAAACCAGTTGCGAACGGAGGCGAACTCAGGGGGAACACCGATCACCTGAGCAAGTACGTTGCGTCGCCCTGTGGAGACTACAGTCGAGCGGAAGAGCTGAGGGGAAACCGCCGCCACATCAGGGGCGCGGAGCGGGTCGCGCAGGGCTTCTGCATCCCCATTGGTCAGTTCCTCCGTCCCTGTCCGCATGCTCGCCGGCCCTGCCCGTGCTTCCTCGAGCGAGCCAGGGATGACAAAGAGCAGGTTGCTGCCGATACCCTGAAACCGTTCCTCAATATATACCGAAACCCCTTCACCGGCCGACATCAGGGTAATCACCGCGCCGACGCCGATCACGATACCCAACATAGTCAACGCGGAACGCAGCTTATTTGCCATCAGTGCGCGAAAGGCCAGCCGCATGCTTTCCAATATGCTCATGCCTGTACCTCCTCCGATGCGATCGGTTTTGGCACGACTTCGGTGGCGGTGATCAGGCCATCATAGATATGGATGATACGCCCGGTATATCTGGCGATGTTTGGATCGTGGGTCACCAGTACCACCGTGATCCCCCTTTCCCGGTTCAGTTGCTGCAAGAGCGCCATCACTTCCGCGCCTGATTTGCTGTCCAGGTTGCCCGTCGGTTCATCCGCCAGGATAATGGCGGGGTCGTTCACCAGTGCGCGGGCAATTGCCACACGTTGCTGTTGCCCGCCGGAAAGCTCTGTCGGTAGATGTGACATGCGGTCTGCCAGACCCACTGCCTCCAGGGCTCGCCTGGCCCGGTTTCTGCGCTCTCTGGGTCCGACGCCGGCATAAACCAGGGGTAACATCACGTTCTCCAGCGCGGAAGCGCGGGCCAGCAGATTGAAGGTCTGGAAGACAAAGCCCACCATCCGATTGCGGATATGTGCAAGCTGATCATCGTCGAGCCGCCCCACATCCCTGCCATCCAGCAGATAAACACCTGAGGTGGGCTGGTCCAGACATCCCAGGATGTTCATCATAGTTGATTTACCGGACCCGGAAGGCCCCATAATCGCCACCATCTCCCCGGCACCGATCTCCAGCGACACGCCCCGCAGGGCATGCACTTCTACTTTGCCCATCCGGTACACCTTGGTTACGTTTTGGAGTTCGATCAAGGTTGTTGCCGTCATTTTCGATTTACACTTCACCCCCCGTTCGGACGGTAACCAGGGGTAGCCATACAGTAAACACATTTCCTTCCCCTGCTCTGCTCTCGACGGTAAGCTTTCCTCCTAACATCGTTACGAGTTCTTTGACAATCATAAGACGCAAACCAGTCCTGGCTACCCGCTTAGACTGCAATTCCGTGTCACCTTCGCGGAACAGGTACTCGAAGACGCGCGGGATATCTGCCTCCGGGATCGCCTCGCCTGTATCCGAGACCGAGATCGCCACCCAGGGGCGACCGTCCTGTTCGCCGGGAGCGGTTTCAAGCACAACTCTGCCCCCGGGTGGTGTGCAACGGATCGCGCTATCCACCAGATAACCCAGCGCTGCCACCATCTGCCCGGTATCTACCATCACCAGCAGCTCTATATCGCCCAGGTCTGGCGGTACAAAGTGCTGATGCTCCAGTTGCACCCCCCTCTCCTGAGCGATTGCATAGTGCCTTATGAAGACGATGCTGGTCAACTCGCTCACGGGAACCTGCCGACGCCGCAGATTTTTCTCCACATAGCCAGAGTAAATGCGCGAGAGGTACAGAATGTCCTCTATCAACTGTGCCTGGTCGTTAACCTCCTGCGTCAATGCATCCAGATAGGAACGCCATCTTTCATCGCCCGGCGAGGTTTGGCGGAGGAGGTGCGTATAAAGCTTCACCGTCGTGATCGGTGTGCGCAGTTCGTGTGAAGCATTTTTGACGAAGGTTGTCTTCATCCGTTCGAGCGCCTTCAACTCACTGACATCATGCATCACGATCACCGCCTTTGGTTCACCCGCCACCGATTGCGGCAGTTCTTCCGAAGTCGGCTCCAAGATCGGCGCTGCCCTGATGTCTAAATCCAGGCCGCTCAACTCCAACACCGCTCCAGGACACTCCACTGCTCGCATTGTCAGCTCCCGCACCGTTTCCAACACCAGTTCCCTCTCCTCCCCCCGAAGACGGTTTAACCATCCCTGGGCTACCGGGTTGAGCTGCAATATCTCCCCCTCTTCCCCCATAACAATGATACCGTCAGCGGTGCTGCGCAGGATCGCCTCGGAGCGGAGGCATTGAGCAGCCAGTTGAGCCGTGCGCTCCCGGACGCGTTCCTCCATCACCTCAGCATATTCGCGCACCGCCTGATAGAGCCGGGCATTCCGCATCGCGGTCGCCACATAGTCGGCGAAGATTTTCAGTCGCCTGGCGTCAGCAGGGCTGAACCTGCCTGGGCTGAAGCTATCCACTTCCAGAAAACCGACTGTGTTTCCCTCAATCCGGATTGGAACGCCCACGCAGGAGCGCACCACCCTGCTCAGCTCATCCGATCCTGCCGGCTCCAGCTCCTCATACGTATCCCAGATAACTACCGGTTCCCCGGCATCCAGCACTTTGCTGATCCATGGGTACCTGGCAAGTGGTGGGCTGACCTCAGCGGTCTGTTTCTCCTCCATGACCAAACATTGCTGATGTTGTACCACACGGGCTGTACCTTCTTCTACCAGCATAATGCAAAACACGTCACCTTGAATGACCTTTTTCACCTGCTCCAGCACGTGGTCAAGCACTTCATCGAAATCGAGACTGCTGATGGCGGAGGCAGCCTCTCCCAGTGCTTCGGCCAGTTCTCGTTGCTCCCGTTCCGCTTCAAACAGGCGGGCGTTCTCGATCGCCACGGCGGCATGGCTGGCAAAGGCGCTCAATAGCGAGAGCTGGCCGCGAAAAGCGTATGGCTTGCGGCTGTGCGCGAACAGTACCCCCACCATCTGCCCTTTAGCCTGGATCGGGACGGCGACAAAGGAACGGATACCGGCAGCCACTATAGTGGGATTTGCCTCCATCGGCTTCCCGTCAGCACGATAAATGGGAGGGTGAATCACGCCGTTCTCCAGAATGGTATCTCCCACCAGGCTTTGACCTTTCTCCAACACATATCTGGTGACACCGTCGCCACGTATACGGTGGGAAAGCGGAGGGATACCACGGAAGTCCTCAGCTTCCATCCAGGGCTGACCGTGCTCATCCATCAGAATAACGCTGGTGTAATCGGAGTTCACAACCGAGCCTGCCAGTTCTACAATGCGCTTCAGCACCTCCCGCACCTCCAACGAAGAACTCAGGAGCTGCGAAGCTTTCATCAGATTGGTCAGACCTTCCAATTGTCTGCGTGCATGCTCATACAGACGTGCATTCTCGATCGCTGAAGCCACGTGGCTGGCAAATGCCTCCAGGCAGCGGGCATCGTGGAGGTCGAACTGATGCCGACGTGCACCATCCACATTCAGGAAGCCGACCGTCAACCCACTGACGCGCACGGGCACGGCGACGTAGGAATAGATCCACTCAGGATCATCCCGCTGCATCCACATGGGATCGGTGGTCGTATCGGTGATGAGCACTGGTTTGCCGGTTTCCATCATCTTCTTCAGTGTGTTGTATTGCTCAAGCTGTACGCAGGCACCGGCAATAAGCTTCTCCTTACCGAATTTTTCGTATCCACGCCAGCGCACCGGACGGACCAGGTTATCAGGTTCCAGAAGCATGATGTTGCACGCATCCCCCCCGATAACACGCTCCACCTGTATCAGAATGCGGTCAAGTACCTGGTCCAGCTCCAGCGTACTGTTGACCACAGCGGCTGCTTCTGCCAGCGCTTCGGCAAATTCTCGCTCCCTCCGCTCAGCATCGTACAGCCGGGCGTTCGCGATGGCGACGGCAAGCTGATCGGCCAGTGTCCTCAGCGCGGTGAGGTCTGTGTCGTCGAAGGCGTTCTTCCTGATGTCCTGCACATCGAGCACGCCGATCACCTGACCGCTCAGTTTCAGCGGCACGCATAGCTCCGACTGTATGGGCACCTCTTTCGTCAGGCCGGCGATATACCTTGGATCGCGCAGCACATCGTTCACGGCAACCGGCTCTCCCGTCGCGGCCGCCCATCCGATCAGCCCGACCCCCACCTCCTGCTGGTAGTCCGGAGGCACAAGGTGAGCCATACCACCGGACATGGCCTGATTCCTCAGGACGGTGGTCGTCTCGTCAAGGAGAAGTAAGTTGACGTGGTAATACCCAAACCCCTGTTGAATGGCATTGACAGCTTCCTGGAGGAGTTGTGCGGGGTCAAGGATGGAGAGGATTTTGCCGGCCACCTGGTTAACAACGGCCAGACTGGAAGTCAGCTTGCGCTCCCGCTCGTACAGTTGTACACTGCTTATAGCCAGGGCAGCCTGAGCAGCGAAAAGGTCAAGCAGTTCAATGTCCCTTTCGTTGAAACGCGCCGGCTCGCGGTGCCCCACTATCAGTACACCCAGGAATTCATCATCCCAGTTGATCGGCACCCCTATCACTGAGCCGATAGGGAGGCCTTTGTAACCGGCGGCACGCCCCTCCCAGTGCTGATAGTCCTCCACATATAACGGTTTTCCTGTCTCCCAAACCCGACCGGACACCCCCTCTCCGCGTCGAATCGTGCTACCCACAGGGACAGCACTATCACCCACAACGGCTCTCCACTCAAGGAGATCCTGTTCTGGCCGGTACATAAAGACACCGCCGCCAGCACCTTTTACCAGCCTGACAGCGTTGGAGGCAATGGAACTGAGCAGCTTTTCCAGGTTTACGTCTGCTTTTAGAAAATTACCCGCCGATTGCCTTTGTTCCATGTGTTCTCCTGAGAGCCTATCCGGAAATCGTAACCGACGCATCCCTATGCGTCGGTATAGGCGGCATAGGGATGCCGCTTGTACGGTTTTTCGGGTAGGTTCTAATAGACTGGGGCATAAATCGTCGGTTTGGGTAGGGAGAATGAACCACTTCTATGGCCACACCGACTATGTTCGCCTGGACTCCTCCTGGCTCTGTCCGACGGCTGTCGGCACGGTTACATCGCCGATAAGGAAGCGATAAATCGCCCGCAAGGCAGCTCTGAGAACGGTTTCACCCAGGCCCACGATGTTCAGGTCAATGAAGAGATTTTCCTCCGGTATCTCGTCATCGAGTCTTTGCAGTTCCTCACGAAAAATCTGAAGCAGTTCTTCTTCGTGGTCCGCCAGAAACATTGCCAGGTCACGCCTGGCCAGACAGAACGCGCTCTCGCGCAGTATTTTGCGTGATCTACGGAAAAGCATCTCTCAGCTCCCTCAGCTCACAGGGGGTGTTTCCACCCCATTGAGAGCGACTCTTGTGGCCGCCCCGGCACCACCCGAATGGATAATCTGGCTTAAGTGCTGGGATGGTTCATCTTCACCCCAAAATTGGTTTACACTTTAGCTGTCTTGAAAAATCGGCTGCCCGCACCTGCGGCAGGCTGGAAAGCCTGCCCCACACGCAGGCTGGAAAGCCTGCCCCACACGCAGGCTGGAAAGCCTGCCCCACACGCCGACAAGGCAGAGTGTCAACCAATTATGAACCATCCCTAAGTGCCTATCCGAAAAACGTAACCGACGCATCCCTATGCGTCGGTATAAGCGGCATAGGGATGCCGCTTGTACGGTTTTTCGGATAGGCTTTAAGTGCTATCCGAAAAACGTAACCGACGCATCCCTATGCGTCGGTATAAGCGGCATAGGGATGCCGCTTGTACAGTTTTTCGGATAGGCTTTAAGTATACTGCAGACAGGGTATACGTCAACTGTGCAAAGGCGCAGGGTGGCTATTCAGGCAGTCAGAGGTGACTGTCACCTTCCCCGGTACGGCAATCTCTTTGCCCACTTCGCTCTACTAACAGCCGGGGTAGCATGCGTATCTCTTCACTGCCCAACATGACCGCCACCGTGGCATAGATGAGCACGCCGAGTAATCCGCTGCCCACGCCTGTCACCAGCGATCCTGCGCCAGGCAGCAGCATCTGGAAAGCAATCAACGCTCCACCCATCACTGTTGCGGCCAGCATGGTGCGTGCTGATGAGATGCCCAATTTCCATCCCTCGGCTCTTCCCACCAGCCGTCTTGCGGCCAGCAGCAGGAGGACTACCTGCAGGCCGGCGCCCATGGCATTGGCCAGCGCGATGGCGCCCTGCTCCAGATACGGTAGCAGCGCCCACCCCACTGCAGCATTAAGTGCCAGGCCACACAACGCCGCCCACAGCGGCGTCCACATGTCCCGCCGGGCGTAGAACACACGCGCCACCACCTCCAGCACGCTGTGAGTCACCAGCCCCAGCGCAAGGAACCGAAGCGCCTGATAAACCCGGGCAGTAGCCAGCTCGTCAAACACACCCCGCTGCAGGAGCAACGCTGTCAAAGGTCGGCCCACCACAACGAGTCCCACCGCGGCCGGTATGCTCAACGCCAGGATCAGCCGCAGCGCCCAGGAAAATGTGCGTCGCAGGTCATCTTCATCCCCCCGACTGGCCATCCCGGCCAGTGTGGGGAATACGACGGTCCCTATCGCTGTGCCCAGGATGGTCTCCGGCAACTGCATCAACTTCCAGGCATACTCGTAGGCAGCGATTGCACCCGCGGGCAGGAAGGAGCCGAAAGTCGTGGGCAGCACAAAGGTGACGTAGGTCACGCCCATGCCCAGCACACGTGGTCCCATCAGCCGTAACAGCCCGGGAAGCGCGGGATGGAACAGCACGGGCATCCAGTGCGCTCTGTGTTGGACCAGCCAGGGGAGTTTGACCAGCAGGTGAGCCAGCGCACCTCCTATCCCTCCCCAGGCCAGGCCGAAGATACCCCAACGTGGCGCCAATACCAGCGCTCCCAGGATCCGTCCTGCCGTGTAACACATGGGGCCCAGCGCAGGGAGCAGGAAATGTTTGTGTGCTTCAAGCGTGCCGGTGAGCACCGTGCTTGCGCTGAAAACGAGCGTCTGGATCAGCACCAGGCGCATTAACCTGGTCGCCAGCGCTGCCTGGGCCGGCTGTTCGATGAACCCGGGCGCCAGGGCCAGGATGATGGGACGGGCCAGAATGGCAGCAGCCATGCAGGCCAGGCCCGTGACGATCAGCACCCAGTTGATCACGCAGGAGAAGAGGCGCCACACTTCCTGACGTCCAGAGTGGCAGATGACGTTGCTTAGCACGGGGATCAGCGCTGTCGTCAGAGCGGCGCCGGTGACAATGGTGTTCAGCCCTTCCGGCACCTCAAAAGCCGCGAAGTAGGCATCCAGCACCGCTGACGTGCCGAAAGCCCGCCCCACCGCTGCCTCACGCACGATACCCAACAGCTTATCCGCAGCGAACAGGCAGGCCACCAGCAGCGCAGAACGGACAATAGAGGAAGTCTGTCGGGGCAGGCCAACAGGGGATCGTTCGTCCCTCTGATCTGTTTGCGGAATGGTGCCGTTACTCATCTGATTCCAGCCGCCCCTCGCGCCAGCGCACCACGCGCACATCCCATGGATTGCCGCTGACAGGCAGCAACTGCTCGAGCTGTGCCGCGAAGGTGGCCCTGTCTCCACTGGTGTAGAAGACATGGCGGCCATATGCACGCGGGCCCGCTGCTCTTCCTTGCTGTGCGAGGACGCGCGCGGTTTGACGGGCCACTGCCGGGGCGGGATCAATCACCATTACCCCATTCCCTGCTATGCGCTCGATGAGGGGGCGCAGAAAGTGGTAGTGGGTGCAGCCCAACACCAACTGGTCTATTCCTGCTTCAATCAGGGGGGTAAGGTACTGCCTGAGCAGTGCTTCTGTTACGGGGGTATCCAGTGCCCCGGCCTCGACCGCTTCTACCAGCCCCGGGCAGGCCTGGGTCAGTACCCGCACACCACCGGCGTACCTGTTTATCAGGCTGGCAAAGAGTTCCCCCTGGAACGTGGCCGGGGTGGCAATTACGCCTACGGTGCCATTGTGTGTCCTCTCGACGGCAGGTTTAACCGCAGGCTCCATCCCCACAAAAGGCACCTGTGGGAAGACACGTCGCAGATGGTGGAGTGCAGCAGCAGAGGCGGTATTGCAGGCGAGGACGATAACCTGCGCGCCTTTTTCCACCAGGAAGCCGGCGATCGCTTCTGAAAACGCACGTACCTCTTCCAGCGCGCGCGTCCCATATGGTACATGGGCCTGGTCGGCCAGGTAGAGGATATCCTCGCCGGGGAGCAGGCTGGCGATCTCACGCCACACGCTGAGTCCTCCCACACCAGAATCAAAGATGGCGATAGGGCCTCGCTCGCTCACTGTGAAACCCTCTCAGCCCCGGCGCAGGAGTTTGTAAACCCCCAGTACCAAAACCACCATCTGCAGAGTAAGGAGCAGGGTGACCCCTCGCTCTTTAAGTTTCGTCATCCAGGATGGCGTTATCTCCACAGCGTCCTGCTCTGCGAAAAGGGGGGTCTCCGTGGGCAGGGGTGTCCAGGTAGGGAACAGGGTGGTGAACGGGAATGGCATCTGGGCCAGGGGAGTGGGAGAGGGCCGGAGCGGCCGTGGCGTCACAGCGATCATTGTGGGTACGGGCGTCGCGCCCTCTTCGACTATGGCTGGCACCGATGGTACCTCAGTGGACGTTGTGGGTAAGATAACAGGCTCATGGGTTACCTCGGACACTGGCTCCGTGCCCACGCTGAGCACGATGGTATCGGCGGATGCAGCAGTACGGCCGGCCGCGTCGCGGAATTGCACGTAGACGGTGTGCTCGCCCGGCACGTTCGGCAGGGTCCAGGGGACAAATGGCTCCCAGGGCTGCCACGGCAGGTCCTCAAAAGCAGGCTCGTTGCTGACACGTATTTCGATTGCCTTCCCCATAAAAATTGCACCCTGTCCTCCAGGTCGGGCCTCTTCGTTGCTCAGGTGGAGCGCTACCAGAGGATCGTCGGTACTGGGGGCATCGTCATTGATGAAGATGGGCAGCACATTGGGCCGCGCACCGAAAGTGAGCACGTAACAGCGCCGCCCGGCAGCGTCCACAGCGACGCCTATGCCAACCTCCCGGTAGAGAGCGCTGAGGAGTCCGGCGCTCTCTGAAGGCTCCTGCAACAGGGTGGTCAGGCCCTCCTCGACCTCGCCAATCCAGATGCTTTCTCCTGCGATTAGCTCGCCGGTCTCTGAGGTCCAGGCTGCATAACCGGCCGCCGCGATACGCTGATGCGGCAGCGATCCATCGCTGCCACGATGGGGGTCATCTGGGTTCGTGCCGTGGGCTGCAATGTCGTCGGCGTGTCTTTGTGCCGCAGCGGTCAGCAGCCTGGACAGGCTGTAAGGGACCAGTCCGTTATCCAGGCGGGCCCGGTTAAGTGATGTCAGCCAGAGGGCTACCGGGTCGGTCTCCTGGGCAAGGACACTCTCAATACGACGACCCGCAACCGTAAGCAGGGAGCTTATAAGAATTGTGATGAGTAGAGGTATCAGGATGCGCAATGCATTCCGCATGGCTCAGATTTTAACACACAGCGGACCAGGCGCAAGCAAGGAATGTGCATGGTGGGGCAGGCCGGACAACCTGCCCGGACGGCACTTATACTGCGCACGGGTGAATTTTGGACTTTTCCTGAGCGTGGTAGCACGTGGTTAAATGGTATTCATTCAGCCTGCGCCCGCCGGACCACAGTCCGGCGGAGCAGATGGCACTGAGCCACCTGGGGTGTCTCAGTGTGGCCAGTGTCTGCAATGTCTGGGTATTTATCCAGCCTGCGCCCGCCGGACCACAGTCCGGCGGAGCAGAGGGCACTGAGCCACCTGGGGTGTCTCAGTGTGGCCAGTGTCTGCAAAGTCTGGGTATTTATTCAGCCTGCGCCCGCCGGACCACAGTCCGGCGGAGCAGAGGGCACTGAGCCACCTGTGGGTGTCTCAGTGTGGCCAGTGTCTGCAATGTCTGGGTATTTATTCAGCCTGCGCCCGCCGGACCACAGTCCGGCGGAGCAGAGGGCACTGAGCCACCTGGGGGTGTCTCAGTGTGGCCAGTGTCTGCAAAGTCTGGTCCGGGCGGACTGTGGTCCGCCCGGCACAGCACGGGCAGGCTGAATAG